>Ga0307509_10004218_pt1 | contig 20971 bp, 17 predicted proteins | sample 10_EM_MG_FD_202245 | JGI IMG/M metagenome (GOLD analysis project Ga0307509, IMG submission 202245) | Populus trichocarpa ectomycorrhiza microbial communities from riparian zone in the Pacific Northwest, United States - 10_EM | ecosystem: Host-associated > Plants > Roots > Unclassified | place... | reverse complement strand
GTCTTCGTCGGGTCATGGTTGTTCCTCCCGGAGGATGCGGGATGTGGGTGGGGAACATGGAGGCGCAGGGAAGTGGGAGCGCTCCCATTCATGACTGTAAATCTAATGGGCGTGGCGTGGCCAGTGGCGTGGGGGGATCCCTGGAGATTGCGTTTGCCGCAGCGGGTGGCCGTCCCTGGTTTGCGCGCGTGGTGTCGGCTGCGCATTTCAGCGCCGCCCGACGAGTTGGGGCAGGACACTCGGGGCCGGGAGTTCGCCGATGCGGTTGCGGGCGGCCAGGCGGGGCTCGAGCAAGAAGGTGGCCAGGCCGCCGGCGGCGAAGGCAGCGGCCAGCAGGGCGGACTCGCGCAGGGCACTGGTCAGCATCAGGCTGCCGATCAGGGCGCCGACGGTGATGCCGACGTTGAAGGCCGTCGACGTGCCGGCGGCGGCCATGTCGGTGCTGCCGGGCGCCACCTGCAACACGCGGGTGCCGAGCACGGTCATGATGCCGGCGAGCGCGGTGCTCGCGGCCGCGATGGCGGCGATCGCGAGCGGCGGGTCGGTGGCGAACGCGAACAGGGCGGCCAGCGCGGCGGCCTCCAGCGCGGTGAACGCCACCAGGGCGCGCCAGGCGCGGCGCTCGGGGACGAAGCCGGCGGCTGTCGCGCCGGCCAGGCCGGCGATGCCGCGGATCAGCAGGATCGGGCTGATCGACGCGTCGCGGACGCCGGTCACCCCGGTGAGGAACGGGGTGATGACGGTGATCGCGGTGAACGCGCCGGTCACGGTGACGGCGAGGGCGACCACCAGCGTGCGGTAGCGGATGCGGTCGGGGGCGGTGCCGCGGTCGGCATGGCTGGAACCCGGCGGCACCTCGGGCATCAGCGTGACGATCACGGTGGCGATCGCCATGCCGACCACGGCCAGCGCCAGGAACGGGACGCGCCAGCCGGCCTGCTGGCCGAGCCAGGTGCCGGCCGGGACGCCCAGCAGCGGGCCGGCGGAACTGCCTGCAAACAGCACGGCCATGGCGCGCCCGCGGGACTCCAGGGGAAAGAGCGACGCGGCGGCGGGGGTGACGACCGCCCAGAAGACGGCCTGACTGAGCGCGGCCAGGACGCGGCCGGCCAGCAGCGTGGGGTAGGCGGGGGCGAGCGCGGAGATGGTGGTCGCGACGGCGGCGGTGAGGATCAGCGCGGCGAGCAGGCGGCGGCGCGACCAGCGGTGAGTCAGGCGGGTCAGCGGGATCGTGGCGACGACGACCACGAAGCCATAGGCGGTGACCAGCAGCCCGACCGAGGAGCCGCGGACGTGGACGCCGCCGGCGATCTGCGGCAGGAGCCCGATGGGCAGGGTCTCGACGGTGACGTAGAAGAACGTGGAGACCGCCAGGGCGGCCAGGATGATCCGTGCTCGCATGCTTCCTCCTTAACTAGGTTTCGGTGGTAGCTGAGCTAGACGCTACCACTGTTCTCCGTTATGGTGGAAGCATGGAACGGCGGAACTCGGCTTCGACGACAACTGACTCGACGAATCCGGAGGCGACAAACCCGGGCTGGGCGAATCCGGAGTGGCGGTTCGTCGGCGGGCATCGGGCGCTCGACCTGGCGAATTCGATGGCTCCGCGCCCGCCGGAGCCGGTGGAGCGGGACTACCTGTCCGATCCCGCCGGGCTGCTGGAGTGGGCGCAGCGCGCCGAGATCGTCGACGCGGGCGAGGCGGAGAGGGTCTCGCGGGAGTGGCGGCCCGAGTTCGTGTTCGCGGACGTGCTCGAGCTGCGGGGGCTGGTCGACGACGTGCTGGCCGGGCGGCGGCTCGAGGAGCTGAGCCGGCGTTGGGCCGAGGCGATGGGCCGGGCCGAACTCGTGCCGGGCGGCGGGGGCTCGGCCACGCTCGTCGTCGGGGCCGATCCGCCGACGATGATCGGTGACCGGTTGGCCGATGCGCTGGTCGACCTGGTGCGGAGTGCCGACCTGAGTCGGCTGCGGGAGTGTCCGGTGACGGAGGGCGGGTGCGGGTGGTTGTTCCTCGACCGGAGCCGGAACCAGTCCCGCAAATGGTGCGCGATGGACGATTGCGGCACGCATGCCAAGTCCAAACGCCTGACCGAACGGCGCCGCGCCAGCCGCTGACGGGTGGCCGCGCTGCCGGGTGGCCGCGGTGCGGGGGTGGCCGGGTGGTCGCGCTGCCGGGTGGCCGCGCTGCCGGGTGGCCGCGCTGCCGGGTGGCCGCGCTGCCGGGTGGCCGCGCTGCCGGGTGGCCGCGCTGCCGGGTGGCCGCGCTGCCGGGTGGTCGTGGCGCGGGGGCCACCGCCGTGCTCGGCGGTCGCGGTGCGAGGGTCGTCGCGGCGCGCGGCGCGCGGCGCGTGCGTGTGGCGGCGCGTGGCGTGTGGCGGCGCGTGCCGGCGCGTGGCGTGTGGGGTGGCCGCTGTGCGGAGCGGTCGTGGTGCGGGAGCTGGCTGTTGTCGGAGGTGGCGGTGGGTGGCGGCTGCTGTTCAGCGGCGGTCCAGCAGGGGCTGCGCGCCAAGGCCGCGGATTGAGGCGTCCAGGACCTGGGCGGTGTGGGCGAGCGCTATCGAGCCGCCCTGGCGCTGGATCGCGGCCGCTACCTGCATCAGGCAGCCTGGGTTGGCGGTGACCAGGAGTGCGGCGCCGGTGGCCAGGACGTCGGTGGCCTTGCGGTTGCCCAGTTCGGCGGCGGGGGCGGGGTTGAGGACGTTCCAGATGCCGGCTGAGCCGCAGCAGATCTCCGGGTCGGCTATCTCCCTGACCGTCAGGCCGGGGATGCCGTGAAGCAGGGCGCGGGGCTGCGCCCGGATGCCCTGCGCGTGTCCCAGGTGGCAGGCGTCGTGGTAGGCGACCGTCACGTCGAGGGGGTGGCGGGTCGCTACCGGGCCCAGTTCCGCCAGCAGTTCGGCCAGGTCGCGCACCTTCGCCGTGAAGGCCACCGCCCGGGCCGCGTAGGCCGGGTCGTCGGCCAGCAGGACGTCGTACTCCTTCAGGGACGAGCCGCAACCGGCCGCGTTGACCACGAAGAAGTCCATGCCGGTGTGCTCGAAGGTGTCGATCAGCCGCCGGGCGAAGCGCTGCGCCTCCGCCTTCCGGCCGTTGTGGACGCTCAGCGCACCGCAACAGCCCTGCGCCGGCGGGATCAGCACCTCGCACCCCTCGGCGGCGAGGACTCGCACGGTCGCCGAGTTCACCTCGGGGAAGAACGCGCTCTGCACGCACCCGGTCAGCATGCCGACGATCGCCCGCCGGGCGCCGCGCGGTGGAACCCGCCGCGGCGGCGGCGGCACGCTGCGCAGCCGGGGCGCCAGCGATTCCAGCGTGGCCAGCGTCGGCGCGAGCCGGGGGAGCAACCCGCTGCGGGCCACGAGTTTCTGCAGACCGGACGCCTGGTAGGCGCGCAGCGGCCCGCGCAACAGGCGAAGCCGGCGCGGATAGGGGAAGAGCGCGAAGATCGCCGACCGGAGGGCACGTTCCTTGGCCGTACGCGTATGCCGCCGCTCGATCTGCGCCCGGGTGTCCTCGATCAACCGGTCGTACTTGACCCCCGACGGGCACGCCGTCACGCACGACATGCACCCCAGGCAGTTGTCGAAGTGCTCGACCATCGAGTCGCTGAGCGGCTCGCCGCTGACCCCCTCGCTCATCAGGTAGATCCGCCCGCGCGGCGAGTCCGCCTCCGCGCCCCACAGCACGTACGTCGGGCAGGTGGGCAGGCAGAACCCGCAGTGCACACAGTCCGCGAGCAGTTCCGTCCGCGGCGGATGATCGCCGTCGAAGGCGGGCTCGGCCCCGTCGACCGGCCCGAGCACGTCTCGCGGCGCCTCGCCGGTGCCCCACGTGGCGTCGACCATCAGATGCCTCCCACGAAGCGACCCGGCGCGAAGCGGCGTGCGGGGTCGAACTGGTCCTTCACCCGCCGCATCAGGGCCAGCCCCGGCACCGGCCCCCACATGTCCAGAATGTCGCGTGAGGAGGCCGGCGCGGTCAAGACCACCGCGTGCCCGCCGAGCCGGGTGCAGAGCCCTCGCAACCGCTCGACCTGGGTGATCCCGTCCGCCGCCGCGTACAGCACGCCCGTGCCCGCCGACCCGCGCACCGGATCATCGCCCGCGACGAGCGACGGCACCCCGGACAACGGCACCGACAGTTTCATCCCGATCCCGTCCGCCGGCCAGGGGTCGACGCCCCACCACGGCGGCGGTTCCTCGGCGACCTCCCCGCCGATGAGCTTGGCGAGCGCCGACGACCGCTCCCGTACGCCCTCGGGCGTTCCCTCCAGCAGCACCGCCAGCTCGCCCGACGCCGAGTCGACCTCGATCGCGGCCGGCGCCGCCCGAGCCTCCCGCACCCGCGCCGCATCCGAAGCCGGCGCCTGCGCCCGCACATAGGCGGCGGCCCGCGGCCGGGGATGCAGCCGGAACACGCACTCGGTGATCAGCCCGAGCGTCCCGTACGAACCGGTGTACAGCTTGCCCAGGTCGTACCCGGCAACGTTTTTCACGACCCGGCCACCGGACTTGGCGACTTTCCCGTCCGGCCGCACCACGGTGATCCCGATCAGCAGGTCGCGCACGCTCCCGTAGTGCAGCCGCCGTGGCCCGCTGGTGTTGGCCGCCACCGTCCCGCCGACGGTCGCCCCGGCCGGCCCGTCCAGCGCGAGGACCTGCGAACCCAGCGAGATCCCGGACAGCGGCGTCCCGGCCCGCACGATGGTGATCAGGTCGCCGGCCGCGTGCTCGACCACCCCGCTCAGCCGCCGGGTGTCGATGATCAGGTCGAGCGACCGCGGCGGCACCCCCCAGTCGATCTTGGTGGCCGCGCCGCGGATCACCACGGTCAGCTCCCGCGCGGCCGCGATCAGGGCCGCCGCCTCGGCCGTGTCGGCGGGCGCCGCGACCAGCCGGGCCGGCACGCCGCCGACCACGTCGTCGTCGCCGGCCGGCCGGGCCAGCTCGTCGAGGGCGGACATCAGAAGACCTCCGCGCCCTGGTGCTCCATGGCCCCCCGATGGCGGCCCGGCCGCTCGCCGCACAGCCGCGGCGTCGGGAAGATCTTGCCCGGGTTGGCCAGCCCGTCCGGGTCGAAGGCGCACCGCACCAGCTGCATCGTGTCGAGGTCGTCGTCGGTGAACATGCGCGGCATGAATCTCGCCTTGTCCGCCCCCACGCCGTGCTCGCCGGTGATCGAGCCGCCGTACTCGATGCAGACGTCGATGATCGCGCCGGACGCCGCCTCGGCCCGCTCGGCCTCGCCCTCAACCGCGTCGTCGAAGAGCACGAGCGGGTGCAGGTTTCCGTCGCCGGCGTGAAAGACATTGGCCACGCGTACGCCGTGGGCGGCCGCCAGCTCCTCGATGCGGCGCAGCACCTCGGGCAGCGCCGTCCGGGGGATCACGCCGTCCTGCACGATGTAGTCGGGGCTGATCTGTCCGACCGCGGCGAACGCCGATTTCCGGCCCTTCCAGAACAACGCCCGCTCGGCGTCGTCGGCCGCTATCCGGATCTCGAACGCGCCGTTCGCCTCGCACAGCCGGGTCACCTCGTCGAACTGGGCCCCGACCTCGGCGGCCGGCCCGTCCAGCTCGACGATCAGCACCGCGCCGGCGCCCGCCGGGTACCCACAGGCCACCGCCGCCTCGGCCGCCTCGATGGCGAGCGCGTCCATCATCTCGATCGCGGCCGGCACCACGCCCGCCCCGATGATCGCCGACGTGGCCGCGCCGGCCTGGTCGGTGCCGTGGAAGGCGGCCAGAAGGGTACGCACCGACTCGGGCAGCTTGGTCAATTTCACGGTGACCTCGGTGGCCACCCCGAGCGTCCCCTCCGACCCGACGAACGCGCCGAGCAGGTCGTACCCCGGCGGGTCGAGCGCCCGGCCGCCGAACCGGGTGACCTCGCCGTCGGGGGTGACCACCTCGAGCCCGGTCACGTGGTTGGTGGTGAAGCCGTATTTGAGGCAGTGTGCGCCGCCGGAGTTTTCCGCGACGTTGCCCCCGATCGAGCAGATCTGCTGGCTGGACGGGTCGGGCGCGTAGTAGTAGCCGTACGGGGTCGCGGCCCGGGTGACCTGGAGATTGATCACTCCGGGCTCGACCACCGCCCGCTCGTCGCCGGGCGCGACCTCGACGATCCGGCGCATCTGGGCGGTCACGATCAGCACCCCGTCGGCGTGCGGGAGCGCCCCGCCGGACAGCCCGGTGCCCGAGCCGCGGGCCACGAACGGCACGCCCGCGTCGACGCAGGCCCGCACCACGGCGGCGACCTGGCCGGTGTCTTGCGGGAGCGCCACCAGCGCCGGGATGACCTTGTAGTGGGCTAGGCCGTCACACTCGTACGTCCGCAGCTCCTGCCGGTCGGTGATCACCCGGGCCGGCCCGAGCGCGGCACGAAGCTTGCCGGCCACTTGCTGAATCGCGCTCACGAGGAGAACCTAACCCGCCGGGCGGCCCAGCGCGACGGTCTCGTGACGGCCTGTGGACAACCTGAAACCGGAGTCGGCGACCGGCGAATCTTCTGCAAGGATGGCCCGATGTTCGTGACCGCCCGAGCCGTCCGCATCGCCGTCACCGCCCTCTGCGCCCTCGCCGTGACGACCGCCTGCAGCGACTCCAAGGACGACAACAAGCAGCCCGACCAGCAGACCCAGCTGATCTCCGCGACCACCATGCGGGGCGCGCTGCTGCAGGCCGCCGAGGTCGGCCCGACGTGGAGCGCTCCGGACGAGAGCGCCGACCCCAACCAACTGGTCAGCATCTGCGGCGGCACCACCCCGGCGCCGGCGGCGCCGCCCGGCGGCGAGGTCGTCTCGGCGCCGCTGGTCGACGAGGGGGAGAAGGGCGCACAGACCCTCGAGCAGGTCGGCCTGGTCTACGGCACCAAGTCCGGCGCCGACGCGGCGCTGGCCGGGCTGCGCGGCGTCGCCGACGGCTGTCAGAAGACGGTGAACGTGCCGCCCGTCAAGACCAGCGACCGCAACGAGCCGGCCTACACCGAGACGGCGTCGGTCCAGCCGATCAACGAGGAGGGCTGGACGGGATTCGTGGTGATCCGGCACAAGAGCTACGAGGCGTCCCATCCGGGCACCGCCGACACCGCCGTGACCATCGCCCAGACGTCGAATGTCGTGCTGGTGGACGCGTATGCGATCTATCAGCTCAACAGCGCGAGCCCGGCGGCGAGCTTCGACACCGACTGGAAGAAGCTGGTCGGCACCGTCGTGCAGCGGGTGGGATAGACAGACCCGCCCGGGGTCGTCTAATGTTCGGGCTGCGCCGTTGCGAGTTCTTCCCCCGTGGAATTCGCAGCGGCGTCTTACGTCTCGAGGACGGTTTTACGTCTCGAGGACGACGGGCAGGCTGGTGTATCCGCGGATCGTCAGGCTGTCGCGGCGTGCGGGCGAGCCGTCCAGGCGTACGCGGGGAAAGCGACGCAGCAGAGCCGGGAAGGCGATCTGCGCTTCGAGCCGGGCCAGCGGCGCACCCAGGCAGTAGTGGATCCCCCCGCCGAACGAGAGCGGCGCGTTGTCCGGCCTGGACAGATCGAGCACACCGGGCGCATCGAAGCGGGCCGGGTCGTGATTGCCCGCCCCGAGATAGGCGACAATCCGGTCACCGGGCGAAATGTCCACTCCGCCGACGACAGTCGGTTCCCAAGCCACCCGAGCGACCAACTGCACCGGCGAGTCGAAGCGAAGCAGTTCCTCGACCGCCGCGACCGGATCGCCGTATAGATCAGGAATTTCGGATGGGGCGCCGAGGAGCGCCACCAGCCCGTTGGCCAGCAGATTGGTGGTCGTCTCGAAACCGGCCGCGAACAGCAGCCCCGCCATCGTCACCAGCTCGTCCTCGGTGAGCCGGTCACCCGGCTCCGGGACCGCCACCAGCGCGCTGATCAGATCGTCCCGAGGATCGCGCCGCCGCAATTCCACCAGATCAGACAAATACGATCGCATGGTGGCGGCCGCCGGATCCGCCGCCGCGATCACGGAAGGGGTGATCGTGTCGAGCACCTGCGACCAGTCCCGCACCAGGGACTGGAACTGCGCCCGATCCGGCTCCGGCACCCCGAGCAACTCCCCGATCACGTTGACCGGCAGCGGGAAGGCGAACGCCGAGATGAAGTCGACCGGCCCGTCGAGCTCATCGAGGAGGGCGGAGACCATCCGCGAGATGGCCGGCCGCAGCGCCTGCACCCGCCGCGCGGTGAAACCTGAGCTGACGAGCCGCCGCAGCCGGGTGTGATCGGGCGGATTGAGTGCCAGCATGCTGGTGAACAGCTGGCGCAGCGACGGGTGGTCCATCCAGTCCGGCAGCCCGATGAAGGCCAGCATGTCCGCCGGCATGTGGCCGAGCCTGGCATCCCGGGTGACCGCCGCGCAATCGGCATGTCTCGTGACGACCAGGGCGCCGTCGTCGGCCCGCAGCACCGGCGCGATCGCCCGCAGCCGGTCGTACCGGGGATAGGGTTCCTCCCGCCCGGCCAGCGTGGTCAGCTCGCCGAGCAGGGCCGACACCTCGGGTCCATCCACAATGTCCACCACTCGGTCGACCGTACACGGGGGAGGGACTTGAGCCGGGCCGGCTCGTGGCTTAGGCTCTGCTCGGTCTCATCAACCACAGTTTATGACGTCCTACATCGGGGGATGTGCATGGTCGCCCATCGCGGCCCTGCTCATGGACGTCATGGTCGCCTAGAGTGGAAGTGGTCCGGCGTTCGCGGGGAGGGAGGGGCGTGGTGGGCGCCTTCTCCATCGCTGAGAAGCTCGACCGCCTGTTCTGCCAGGTCCGTGCCGCGGGCCAGGCGGAGCCGAGCTACATGGCGGTCGCCGAGGCGATCCGCGCGCAGCAGGATGTGCCGATCTCGCACACGTACATCTGGCAGCTGCGCACCGGTCGCCGGGACAACCCGACCATCCAGCATCTGACGGCCCTGGCGACCTACTTCGGCGTCCCGGTGTCGTACTTCCTGGACGACGAGCAGACCCGGCGGGTCGACGCGCAGCTCGATCTGCTGCAGAGCATCCGCGACGCCGGGGTCACCGAGATCGCGCTGCGGGCCGCGGATGTGTCGCCGCGTGGCCGCGAGACGATCAGCGAGTTGATCCGGAAGGTCTGGGAGTCGGAGCAGCCGGGGCAGTGACCGCTCGCCGGCGGTAGGCCCGGCTCACCCGGCTGAGCCAAGCCACCTCGTCGGCCATCTCCGGCCCGACCGGCGCGAATCCCGGCGACGCGCCCGACGGCGGCATCCCCGTCGCGCGACGCCGCAGCGCTTGCGCGATTGCCGCGGCTTCCGCTTCCGGCGTTTCCGGCAAAACCCCGCAGAGGTACGGGCGGAGCGCCAGCATCCCATCCCTGATCTCGATCACCCGCCGGTACAGCCGGAGCCGCACGTCGTCCACCCCGGCCATCTCCACCACCGCCCGGCGCGGCGAGAAGAGGATGACCTCCGGGAACGCGTCCCGCATGGCCGTCCACAGCGGGCGCAGGGCCAGCAGCGACCGGTACTCGGCCAGCACCACGCGAGATCGGCGCCCGGCCGGCACCAGCGCGCCGCCCACCGCGAGCAGCGTCCCGGCGCCCTGCAGGTAGCGGGACGGCGACTCCACGCCGGAGAAGTCGACCGGCACGCCCGCGCCGCTCAGCACGGTCGGGATCGTCGTCACGCCGGCGGACAGGGCGATCAGCACCCAGCCGGCCGCGATCGTGCGCAGGCCGAACCGGGGCAGTCCGGTCGGCGCCTCCCGGGCGACCGACAGGAACAGCACGGACCCGCTGGTCAGCACGGCCACCAGGTAGCCGTCCAGCACCAGCCAGAAGGCCACCACGGCCGGCGGCAGGCGGCCGCTCAGCCGGGTCGCATCCGGGCCGATCCCGCCGGCGACGACGTCCAGCGCGACCATGGTGACCAGCACCGTCCCGGCCAGCGCCCACTGCCACCGCCCGATGTCCCGGCCGGTGATCAGGGCCAGGAAGCGCAGCAGCATGAAGGTCGAGACGGCGGCGAACAGGTGGGCCAGGATGGGCCAGCCGGTCGCCCGGGCCACCGGGGGAAACGTGAAGGTCTCGGCCAGCGTCCCGGCGCACAGGCACGCCCACATCGCCTGCTGCCGCCCGTCGCGCAGCAGCGTCGGCAGCCGGACCAGTGTGGCGCCCCACAGGACGACGAGCAGAACGGCGTCGAAGATCACTCGAGGAAGCCGAAGGCGTCGGCCAGCGGGCCGATGCTGCCCGGCGGCGGCGCCGAGCGGCCGCGGATCAGCGAGGCCAGCATCTCGGCCTCCCGTTCCTGCTCGGTGGTGTAGCTGACCCGGCCCAGCACCCGGCGCACGGTGGCCGGGTCGAGGTCGGGGAAGAGCTGGGCGAACGCGCCCGCCGAGCCGGAGTGGCCGCAGAGGATGTGGGCGAGCTCGTGCAGCACGATGTGCTCGGCGTGCAGCGGCGAGGTGCCCGGGTCGTAGAAGACATGGTCGGCCCGATCGGTGGCGATCCACATGCCACAGGGCGCCTCGGCGGCCAGCCCGGGGACCGGGCGCCGGATCAGCGGGCGGCCGCGGCTGGCGGCCACCTCGGCGCAGAACGCGTCGAGGTCGAACGGCCGGGGGACCCGGATGCCCCGCAGGCGCCGCTCGCTCCGCCACCGCAAACCTTTCACCGGCGAAACGTTACCCGCAGCTTGGAATGCACGGAACTGCGCGAAGAGAGCGCTTCCCGAACAGGGAGCTGCGCGGCGCTGTGGAAAACCCCACGCGACGGTTAACTATTCGGCCCAGGTCTGCTTAGCCTTACGAATCCCGGGGCAGACATTAGTTCGGCCACGGAATCGAAACCGGAGGTGGTCGGCATGGATAAGTACGTCTACGACTTCGCCGAGGGCAACAAGGACATGAAGGACCTGCTCGGTGGCAAGGGCGCCAACCTCGCCGAGATGACCAACCTGGGCCTGCCCGTGCCGGCCGGTTTCACGATCACCACCGAGGCCTGCCAGCGCTACCTCGCCCAAGGGACCCACGTCGACGGTCTCGACGCCGAGATCGACCAGCACCTCGCCGCGCTGGAGCGGGCGATGGGCCGCAAGCTCGGCGACGACGCCGACCCGCTGCTGGTCTCGGTCCGCTCCGGCGCCAAGTTCTCGATGCCCGGCATGATGGAGACCGTCCTCAACGTCGGGCTCAACGACGAGTCCGTCGCCGGGCTCTCCCGCCAGGCCGGCGGCAACGACCGGTTCGCCTGGGACTCCTACCGCCGGCTGATCCAGATGTTCGGCAAGACCGTTTGCGACGTGCCCGGCGAGGAGTTCGAGGAGGCGCTGCACAAGGCCAAGGTGGCCAAGGGCGTCAAGGACGACCTGCAGCTGGACGCCGACGACCTCAAGGCGCTGGTCGGCGCGTACCAGAAGGTCTTCACCAAGCACGTCGGGCACGACTTCCCGCAGGATCCGCGGCAGCAGCTCGACCTCGCCGTCGAGGCGGTCTTCCGCTCCTGGAACGCCGACCGGGCCGTCCTCTACCGCCGCCAGGAGCGCATCCCGGCCGACCTGGGCACCGCGGTCAACGTGGTCGCCATGGTCTTCGGCAACCTCGGCCCCGACTCGGGCACCGGCGTCGCCTTCACCCGCGACCCGGCCACCGGCGAGACCGGCGTCTACGGCGACTACCTGCAGAACGCCCAGGGCGAGGACGTGGTGGCCGGCATCCGCAACACCCTCCCGCTCGCCGACTTGGAAAAGATCGACCAGAAGTCGTACGGCGAACTGCTCGCCATCATGGCGACCCTCGAGGGGCACTACCACGACCTGTGCGACATCGAGTTCACGATCGAGAACGGCAAGCTGTGGATGCTGCAGACCCGGGTCGGCAAGCGGACCGCCGCCGCCGCGTTCACGATCGCCGCCCAGCTGATCGACGAGGGCATGATCGACCTCGACGAGGCGCTCGTGCGGGTCAACGGCGCCCAGCTCGCCCAGCTGATGTTCCCGCGCTTCGACCTCGCCGGCGACCCGCAGCCGATCACCCGCGCCGTGGGCGCGTCGCCGGGCGCGGCCGTCGGCGAGGTGGTCTTCACCTCCGCGCACGCCGTCGCCCGGGCGGCCGAGGGCGAGAGCGTGATCCTGGTACGCCGGGAGACCAACCCGGACGACCTGCCCGGCATGATCGCGGCGCAGGGCATCCTGACCAGCCGTGGCGGCAAGACCTCGCACGCGGCCGTCGTCGCCCGGGGCATGGGCAAGACCTGCGTGTGCGGCGCCGACCAGATGGAGGTCGGCCGCGACCAGTTCACCGTCGGCGGGCACGTGGTCCGCGAGGGCGACACCATCTCGATCGACGGCACCACCGGGCGGGTCTACCTCGGGGAGGTGCCGGTGCGGCCGTCCGAGGTCGTGCAGTACTTCGAGGGCGACCTCGAGCCCGCCCGTGCGAATGATCCGCTTGTGGCCGCCGTACACCTGCTCATGACGCACGCGGACGAAAAGGCCAAGCTGAAGGTACGCACCAACGCCGACACCGGTGTCGATGCCGCGCGTGCGCGGCGGTTCGGCGCGCACGGCATCGGCCTCTGCCGCACCGAGCACATGTTTCTCGGCGACCGCCGCGAGCTGGTCGAGCGGCTGATCCTGGCGCACAACCCGGTCGAGCGCGGCGACGCGCTGGCCGCCCTGCAGCCGCTGCAGCGGGCCGACTTCCTGGACATCTTCCGGGAGATGAACGGGCTGCCGGTCACCGTGCGGCTGATCGACCCGCCGCTGCACGAGTTCCTGCCCTCGCTGGAGGAGCTCGCGGTGCAGGTGGCGGTGGCCAAGGAGCGCGGCGAGGAGTCCGAGCGCGACCAGCGGATGCTGACCGCGGTGCGCCGGATGCACGAGCAGAACCCGATGCTGGGTCTGCGCGGCGTACGCCTGGGCCTGGTCATTCCGGGTCTGTTCGCGATGCAGGTGCGGGCGATCGTCGAGGCGGCGGTCGCGCTGGCCGCCGAGGGCGGCCACCCGCGGCCGGAGATCATGGTCCCGCTGGTCGGCGCCGTCCAAGAGCTGGAGACGGTACGCGCGGAGGCCGAGAAGATCATCGCGGAGGTGGTCGGCGACTCGGGCGTCGAGGTGCTGATCGGCACGATGATCGAGGTGCCGCGGGCGGCGCTGACCGCCGGCCAGATCGCCGAGGCGGCCGAGTTCTTCTCGTTCGGCACCAACGACCTCACCCAGATGGGCTGGGGCTTCTCCCGGGACGACGTCGAGGGCGCGTTCTTCTGGCGCTACCTGGAGCTGGGCATCTTCGGCATCAGCCCGTTCGAGTCGATCGACCGGGACGGGGTCGGCCGGCTGGTCCGGATCGCCGCCGAGGAGGGCCGGGCGGCGCGGCCCGGCCTGAAGCTGGGCGTCTGCGGCGAGCACGGCGGCGACCCGGAGTCGGTGCACTTCTTCCACGAGGTGGGGCTCGACTACGTGTCCTGCTCGCCGTTCCGGGTACCGGTGGCCCGGCTGGAAGCGGGCCGGGCGGCGGTGGAATCGACCGGTTCCGACCACCGCTGACGAATTGTTCGTGGCCCTCCGGTGGATGTCCGCGCCGGAGGGCGATTTTTGTCAGGGGGCAGGTCTAGCGTCGGGCGGGACAGGACAGTCACCAGCCAAGGGAGCCTGTGATGGCGTCTCAGCTCAACCCGTACCTGACCTTCGACGGCAACGCCCGCGAGGCGATGGAGTTCTACCAGTCCGTCCTCGGCGGCGATCTCAAGATCAACACCTTCGGCGAGTTCGGCAACCCCGACCCGGCGCTGAAAGACCGCGTGATGCACGCGAACCTCGACACCCCGAAGGGCTACCGCCTGATGGCCTCCGACACCGCGCCGGGCATGACGCTCGACCGCGGCAACAACGTGACCGTCAGCCTCAGCGGCGACCCCGGCGAGGGCCTCGAGGAGGTGTGGGACAAGCTCTCCGACGGCGGCGAGGTGCACGTCCCCTTCGAGAAGCAGATGTGGGGCGACACCTTCGGCCAGTGCAAGGACAAGTTCGGCACCCAGTGGATGGTCGACGTGCTCGGCGCGTGACGCGGCTCGGGGCCGGGCGGTCCCGCCGCCCGGCCGGCGGGGCTCGCCGGTCACCGTGAGGGCTCAGTCCGGCAGGTGAGCGAGCAGTTCCGACAGGTCGGCGACCACGTGCGTGGCGGCCGCGCCGGCCTCCACCGGCCGGCCCCGGCGGTTGATCCAGGCCGTCCGGATGCCGGCGGCCTGGGCGCCGGCCACGTCCGTACGCAAGGAGTCGCCGACGTGCAGGGCCTCGTGTGCGGCGAGGCGCAGGGCGGCCAGCCCGCGCTCGAACATGATCGGGGCCGGTTTGTAGGCGCCGACCTGGGAGCTGCACACCACCGCGTCGAAGGTCAGGCCATGGTGGGCGATCGCCCCGGCCAGGTCCTCGTGGTCGGCATCGGACACCACGCAGATCGGCAGCGTGACCCGGTCGAGGAACTCACGGGTGCCCGGGCGCAGCGCCGGCACCGGGCCACCGAACTGGGCGGCGCCGAACTCGGCGGGATCCCCGGGGCAGCCGGCGGCGGACATGACCGTGGCGAGGCTGAGGGCGGCGCTCTCCCGCAGCGTGCGGAAGATCGGCCCCTCGGCCACGGCGGCGTACTCCCGCTCCCAGGCGGCCATCACCTCGGCGGCGGTGGCGCCGCCGCCGGCGCCGGCCGCGACCCGGGCCGCGATCGCCAGCATGGTCGCGTCGTCGTCCTCCACGACGGTGCCGTAGAAGTCCAGTAGGAGCCCCTTGATCACGCTGTGATTCTGCACGATCGACGGGCGCGCGAAAGCCGTGAACCGGCCGGCGGGGCCGGCGTCAGGTGGAGGCCCGCTCGTCGTAGGGGTCGTAGTCGTCATAGGGCGGCTCCTCGTCGGGCGGCTCCTCGTCGGTCGCCCAGAGGTCATCGTCGGCCGGCGGCGATGCGGCCGGGCGCGCGGAGGCGGCGGAAGGCGAGGCGGCCGGGCGCGCGGAGGCGGCGGAAGGCGAGGCGGCCGGGCGAGACGAGGCGGCTGGTGGCGATGCGGCCGGGCGCGCGGAGGCGGCGGAAGGCGAGGCGGCGGAAGGCGAGGCGGCGGGCGTGCCGAAGCGGGACGCCGGGGCAGCGGGAGCCGCCGGCCGGGACGCGGCCGTTTCCGGTGCGCCGAACCGGGAGGCCGGCGCGGGCGCCGCCGGGGGCTTGGCGCCGCCCCCGGCCAGGGTGTCGAGGACCTGCTGGCCGAACTTGGTCAGTTTGCTCTGGCCCACGCCGCTGACCGTGCCCAGCTGCGCGAGCGACGCCGGCCGCAGCGCCGCGATCGCCTTCAGCGTGGCGTCGTGGAAGATGACGTAGGCCGGGACGCCCTGCTCCTTCGCCGTCGCCGCCCGCCAGGCCCGGAGCCGCTCGAAATCCGGCGCCGCCTCGGCCGGGAAGTCGGCCGCGGCCGCCGCGGCGGCCGGAGTGGCCGTGCGGGCACGCGGCGCACGGGCCGGTTTCGGCGCCTCCCGCCGCATCATCACCTTGACCTCGCCGCGCAGCACCTCCGCGCTGGTCGCGGTCAGCACCAGCGTGCCGTACTCGCCCTCGACCGCCAGGTATCTCGCCGCCAGCAACTGCCGTACCACCCCGCGCCACTCCTGGTCGCGCAGGTCGGCCCCGATCCCGAAGACCTTCAGCTCGTCGTGCCGGAACTGCCGCACCTTGTCGGTCTGCTTCCCGAGCAGGATGTCGATCGCCTGCCCGGCCCCGAATTTCTGCCCCCGCTCACGCTGCAACCGCAGCACCGTGGACAGCAGTTTCTGGGCCGGGACCGTCCCGTCCCAGGACTCCGGCGGGGTCAGGCAGGTGTCGCAGTTGCCGCAGCCGGTCGCCTCGTCCTTCTGCCCGAAATACGCCAGCAGCTGGGCCCGGCGGCAGGACACCGTCTCGCACAGCGCCAGCATCGCGTCGAGGTGCTGCGACGCGTTGCGCCGGAAGTTGGCGTCGCCGTCCGAGCTCTCGATCATCTTGCGCTGCTGCACCACGTCCTGCAGCCCGTACGCCAGCCAGGCGGTGGACGGCAACCCGTCCCGCCCGGCGCGCCCGGTCTCCTGGTAGTACCCCTCCACCGATTTCGGCAGGTCGAGGTGGGCCACGAACCGTACGTCCGGCTTGTCGATGCCCATGCCGAAGGCGATCGTCGCCACCATGACCAGGCCGTCCTCCCGGAGGAAGCGGGACTGGTTGGCCGCGCGCGTGCGGCTGTCCAGCCCGGCGTGGTAGGGCAGCGCGGGAATGCCCTGCTGGGCCAGGAACTCGGCGGTCTTCTCCACGGAGGCGCGGGACAGGCAGTAGACGATGCCGGCGTCGCCCGGGTGCTCCGCGCGCAGCAGGTCGAGCAGCTGGCGGCGGGGCTCGGCCTTGGGGACGATCCGATACTGAATGTTCGGCCGGTCGAAGCTCGCGGTGAAGTGCCGCGCGTCGGCCAGCCGCAGCCGGGTGGCGATCTCCTCCCGGGTGGCGCTGGTGGCGGTCGCGGTCAGCGCGATGCGCGGCACGTCGGGCCAGCGCTCGTGCAACATCGACAGGCCGAGGTAGTCGGGGCGGAAGTCGTGGCCCCACTGGGAGACGCAGTGCGCCTCGTCGATCGCGAACAGCGAGATCTTGCCGCGGTCGAGGAGACGCTGGGTGGCCGGCACGCCGAGGCCCTCGGGCGCGACATAGAGCAGGTCGAGCTCGCCGTTGACGAACTCGGCCTCGACCACCCGGCGCTCGCCGATGTCCTGCGTCGAATTCAGGAAGTTCGCCCGGACGCCGAGCGTGCGCAGCGCGTCGACCTGGTCTTGCATCAGGGCGATCAGCGGGGAGACGACCACACCGGTGCCGGGGCGGACCAGGGCCGGAATCTGGTAGCACAGCGACTTGCCGCCGCCGGTCGGCATCAGCACGAGCGCGTCGCCGCCGGCGACCACGTGCTCGATGATCTCGCGCTGGCTGCCGCGGAAGTCGGGATAGCCGAAGACGCGGTTGAGCACATCGGTGGCGGCGGACGCGGGAACCATGGGAGCCGAAGTCACCCCGCGATAGTAGAGAGACCGGCCGACACTTCGTGGCGGGCTGTGGACAACCCGACGAGCTCGAGGATGACCTGGGCGGGGGAGCCGGCCGCCGCACGCAGGGACAGCGGGGCCTTCTGCTCGTCGTGGCGCCCGGTCAGCTGGTGCAGCACCGACACGCCGGCGCTGGCCAGGTGGGTCACCCCGGAGAGGTCCACGGTCATCGCCATCGTGCCGCCCCGGCCGCGCCGCAGCAGCTCGGCCAGGGTGGCCTCGGCGGTGATCGCGTCCAGCGCCCCCTCGATCCGCACCCGGGTCTCGTCGCCGCCCGGCTCCTCGACGATCCGAAAAATCGACGGAACCGGCGAATCGGGAATGTCCGAAGAGGGCGTGTCGAGCAGCCGGGCCGGCTGGGCGAGCGTGTGCGAGATCCGGGCGGTGGTCCCCGACGAGGACGGCTCCACCTTGAGGCTCTCGACCAGCCGCGAGGCCATCGCCAGCCCCCGCCCGCGGGTCGGCGACACCGACGGCTCGAGCCAGGACCCCTCGTCGCGTACGGAAGCGGAGATCTGCCCCGCGGCCGTGAGCGACCCGCGGACGGTGACCACGGTCCCGGCGTGCTCGATCGCGTTGGTCATCAGTTCGCCGAGGGCGTGCTGGACGACGAACGCGTCCTGGGTGCCGGCCCCGGCCGCGGCCAGCCAGCTCCCGAGCTCCTTCCGCGCCGCCCGGAGGAAGGCCGGGTCGGGCGGCAGGTCGAGGGCGAGCGGCCGGACCACCGGCACCCGCTCGGCGGCGAGCAGGGTGATGTCGTCGCGGTGCCCGGTCGCCCGGACCAGCAGCTCCACCGCCTGGGCGCAGACCCGGGACGCCGCCGACGAGCCGGGCTCGCGCAGCGCCCGCCCGGTCGCGCAGTCGGCGGCCACCGAGGCCAGTTCCGCGGGCCCGGTCGTCTGGTCGCGGCCGGGCCGTTCGAGGATCCCGTCGGTGTAGAGCAGCAGCAGCTCGCCGGGCGCCAGCCGGTCGGCGCCGATCGGGAACGACCCGCCGGTGGCGAGGGGGCTCCCGCCCGTACCGGAAAGGAATCGGGTTTTCCCGGACGGTGACACCACCAGGGGCGGAGGATGGCCCGCGGTGCAGTAGGTCAGCTCGCCGGAGACCGGGTCCAGCTCGGCCATGCAGATCGTGGCCGCCCGCGCGCCGGGGGAGCGGCTCGCGAACCGGTCGGCCGCGCCCAGCGCCTCGATGATCCCGGCGCCGTCGTCGAGCCGGTCCCGCAGCACCGCCCGCAGCTGGCCCATCACGCCGGAGGCGGCGACGCCGTGACCGACCACGTCGCCGACGATCAGCGCGACCCGGCCGTCGCGCTGGGCCACCGCGTCGAACCAGTCCCCGCCGGCCGCGGTGCCCGCGTCGGCGAGCAGATAGCTGGCCGCCACCCGCAGGCCGGGCAGCACCGGCAACCCGGCCGGCAGCAGCTCCCGTTGCAGCGCGTCGACGACCTCGCGGGTCTGTTCGTACTTCCGCTGGGCGATCGCGGTGGCCTGCCGCTGGCGGACCAGCTCGGTCACGTCGAAACCGACCCCGGTCACCCCCTGGACCTCCCCGGCGGGGGAGAGCCACGGGGTGATCGTGAAGTTCACGAACATCTCGTTCACCGAGCCGTCCGGCTGGTCCAGGTGCACCCGCCACTCCTGCGCGGTGACCGGCGAGCCCGTGCGGCTCACCTCGTAGAACCGGTCGACGACCTGCTGCCCGATCAGGTCGCTGAGCACGTCCCGGATCGGCAGCCCCGCCCAGGGCCGGCCGGGCAGCACCGCGCGGGTCGCCGCGCTGAGCGCGAGCACGCGCAGGTCGGGCCCCTCGCAGACGGCCAGGAGGAACGGCACCTGGTCGAGGGCGACGAGCCGGGGGTCGTCGGTCATCTCCCCATCGTGCCGGACCGCACCCGCCGTCTCCTACTCGGCGAGGGGTAGCTCGATAGTGTGAGCCGTGTGTGACGCCTTGGTGGCCAGGTACCGGACGTTGGCCGCGGACATGTGCACCCCGGTCGGTATCCGCTGGGCCACCTCGATGCCGCAGGTCTCCAGCTGGACCGCCTTGTCCGGGTTGTTGGAGAGCAGCCGCACCCGGTCGGCGCCCAGCGCGAGCAGCATCTGCGCGGCGGCGGTGTAGTCCCGCTCGTCCTCGCCGTGACCGAGCGCGACGTTCGCCTCGTACGTGTCCAGCCCGGCGTCCTGCAGCGCGTACGCGTCCAGTTTGGCGTACAGCCCGATGCCCCGGCCCTCCTGGCGCAGGTACAGCAGGAACCCGCCCTGGTCGGTGATCCGCTCGGCGGCCTCGCGCAACTGCGGCCCGCAGTCGCAGCGCTGGCTGCCGAACACGTCCCCGGTCAGGCACTCGCTGTGCGGCCGGACCAGCGGCGCCCGCCCGCCGGCCGCGGACTTGGTCATGGCCCGCTGCCAGTCGCCGAGGCCGAGCGCGATGTGCTCCTTGCCGTCGATCAGGCCTTCGAAGGTCATCACGCGCGCCGTCGTCGCATAGCCGTCCGAGAAGCGCAGCGGAACGGTGACCTGCTGGCGCACCTTGGCCTTGTCCATCGGTATCGGTCCTCCTCGTTGGTTCCCCGCTGATCCTTGCCCGCCGCCGAGGTCACCGGAACGCAACAGAATGCGAACGTGCTTGCCATCGTCGCGCGGATTATCTTGTACGCAACTATTCGACCGGGGTGACGATCGTCGCTCTACGGGAGGCGTCATCAGTGGTTGATCGTCCTTACACGTTGTTGAGCTGCGGCATGTCCATCGACGGCTACCTCGACGACGCCGCGCCGGAGCGGCTGCTGCTCTCCAACGACGCCGACTTCGACCGGGTGGACGAGGTGCGGGCCGGTTGCGACGCGATCCTGGTCGGCGCCACCACGATCCGGCAGGACGACCCGCGCCTGCTGGTGCGCTCGGCGGAACGGCGGGCCGCCCGGGTGGCGCGTGGCGAGCGTCCACACCCGGTGAAGGTGACGGTCACCGGCCGCTGCGACATCGAGCCGACCGCCCGGTTCTTCACCCTGGGTGAGGTCGACAAGCTCGTCTACTGTGCCAGCCCGACCTGTCCGGACGCCCGCGAGCGGCTCGGCGAGGTGGCCACCGTGATCGACGGCGGCGACCCAGTCGACCTGAATCTGGTCGCCCAGGACCTGGCCGCCCGGGGTGTACGGCGCCTGATGGTCGAGGGCGGCGGCACGATGCACACCCAGTTCCTCACCGCCGGGCTCGTCGACGAGCTGCAGCTGGTGGTCGCGCCGTTCTTCGTCGGCGACTCCCGGGCTCCGCGGTTCGTCGGCGACGGCGACTTCCCGTGGGGACCCGGGCACCGGGCCCGGCTGGCCGGGGTTCGGCAGATCGGCGACGTCGTCCTCCTGCGGTACGCCCTCTCCGATCGGTTCAGCGAAGGGGAGTGACATCAGGCGCCCGTGCGGGCCAGCTCACGCTGCTGCGGTCCCCGGAAGGCGGGCTCGGCCATCGCGGGCGCCGGCGAGACGGGCGCCGCCACGCGTACCGCATGGTCGACCGCGAGCGGGCGGACGGCCCGGACCACCACGACGAACGCGCCCGGCATCGCCGCGACGAAGGCGAACACCCCGTAGACGACCGCGATGGTCAGGCCCTGGGTGGCGCTCAGGCCGGCCGCGCCGAACGCCCATGCGGTGACCGCCTCGCGCGGACCCCAGCCGCCGATGTTCAGCGGCAGCGACATGGCCAGCAGGGCGAGCAGCATCAGCGGGGCCAGCCGCAGCACCGAGGCGGTCGACCCGGCGGCGCGGGCCGCGACCACGAAGGTCGCGAGGTGCCCGGCCAGGACCACGGTCGAGGCGAGGGTGATGCCCGGCCAGTTGCGGCGGGCCAGCAGGCCGGTGCGGATCTCGGCGAGGCCGGTGCGCACGCCCGCGGCCAGCTTGGA
>Ga0307509_10004217_pt1 | contig 20976 bp, 22 predicted proteins | sample 10_EM_MG_FD_202245 | JGI IMG/M metagenome (GOLD analysis project Ga0307509, IMG submission 202245) | Populus trichocarpa ectomycorrhiza microbial communities from riparian zone in the Pacific Northwest, United States - 10_EM | ecosystem: Host-associated > Plants > Roots > Unclassified | place... | reverse complement strand
GACCTCTTCCCGCTCGAGTAGTAGTTTCACCACCCCCTCACGTCTACTCCCAGCGGCATACGAAAGCGGTGTTCGGCCACTACCATCTGTCAGGTCAGGATTGACCTCTTCCCGCTCGAGTAGTAGTTTCACCACCCCCTCATATCCACTCCCAGCGGCATACGAAAGCGGTGTTCGGCCACTACTATCTGTCAGGTCGGGATTGACCTCTTCCCGCTCGAGTAGTAGCTTCACCACCCCCTCATGGTCATACCTAGCGGCATACGAGAGTGGTGTTCGGCCACTACTATCTGTCAGGTCGGGATTGACCTCTCCCCGTTCGAGTAATAGTTTCACCACCCCCTCGTGTCCACCCTGAGCGGCATACGAGAGCGGTTTTCGGCCGAATATATCTATGGAATCGGGATTGACCCCTTCCCGTTCGAGTAATAGTTTCACCACCCCCTCGTGTCCACCCTGAGCGGCATTCGAGAGCGGTGTTTGGCCGTGACTATCTGGCTTGTCGGGATTGACCTCTTCCCGTTCGAGTAATATTTCCACCACCCCCTCATGTCCACTCCCGGCGGCATACGAAAGCGATGTTCGGCCACTACCATCTGTCAGGTCGGGATTGACCTCTTCCAGTTCGAGTAACAGTTTCACCACCCCCTCGTGTCCACCTCGAGCGGCATGCGAGAGCGGTGTTTTGCCGTTTCTATCCGGCTTGTCGGTGTTGACCTCTTCCCGCCCGATTAATATCCTCACCACCTCCTCATGTCCGTTATGAGCAGCCCATGCAAGTGGTGTGCGGCCCATAAAATCACCTTCGTTGGTATCATAACACTCCATCTCTATCAAACTAGCTACAACTTCAACAATTCCGAAGAACGATGCACAGTGAAGTCCACTGAACGGCGAGCAAGTATCCCTACGCGGAAGATACAATCCTGGTGCTCGCTCTAAAAGTAACTTAGTCTGTATCTGGCCATAATTCTCTTTCAATAGCTCCACCGCAAGTGATTTCACGCAGCCTGAGAGCTCCCTTTTCGCATGAACCCCCCAGTATACTGAACAGTAAGATAGAAATGGTGTGTCTCCCATATAAATAGAAAGGGATTTGACCTGTCGGGAACCCAGAAAGGTCAAGCAAATTTCCGCCATTGCCGAGTGAGGTCCGCTGAATACATCGGGGTGAGTGAAAAGATACTCCCGCAGAGTAAAGTGGATCAATCGCACAGTTGACGCCTCTTTATCCACGGTAATAAGCCCCTGGCAGCAGCCAACCAATGTCGATATCAAAGGGACATTGTCAGTATTAAAATCCGTGGAGCCTAGCTTAACTGCTAGTGCGTGGCAGAGCTCATCCGCTTCCAACGGTCGTTCCGCATGGCTGATCCACATCAACGCTTCCATCCCGAGTCTCGATTTATCCCCAGCTTGCGCCTTGATCCGTTCGATTGTCGCACCATAAACATCCCCCAACTCCGATCCATCCGTCATTCGGATAAGCTTTTCCCGCCTCCCATAGATCGTCGATTCATGTAAGACCGCATCGACACTCAAGGACACCAGTAGAAACCTAGATTCATACCTATCAGCTGATAGTGTGGTGCGGGGTTGCCAGCATCATATCCTACATACATTTCCGACATTTTTTCGGGAATCCTCTCCAGAATGCCCGCCTCTAAAGTCTCGTCCATCGCCTCTGGGGTTTCGTCCTCATCTAGTTTCAAACGAATGTATTCGATAATATCATCCTTGCTGGAACCTACGGATGCACTTATCACTCGTCCAGCTAGCCGCCTCTCAACCTCAGCCCGAATATGAGGCCTTCCAATAATGAATATTCGCACGGACTGAGACTTCTCGAGTATTTGTTTTAGCGAATCAAGGACCTTAGCTCGATGCACTGCCGCACATTCGTCCAGGGCGTCTATGCATATAAATGTGCGTAGTGAGGACGTGATATCCTGTAGCATCCTTACTATATCTGGAAGCAGTAGTCCCCGTCCGCCAACAGCCTTCTGCTCTTGAAAAGCCCGCGATATTTTCTCCGGAACCCTTTCCAGTCCGCCAACGATCTGCTTCAGCAAGGAACCCAGCATACTTGTTGCTGAATGCTCCTTTCGGGCTGCGAAGTCAAAGTAAAAGCACGTAACGGCTGTGTTCTGTCCAGCTGCCTCATCGCACAACCTGTCCATCACCAGCGAGCTTACATCGCAGCTTGTTAGCCTTAATTCTCTTTCTCCCCTCTCCCAAGAATTAACCTTCCTACCTGATAAATGTCTTACCGACCCCAGGAGCCCCAGAACAAAACAAGACTTCCCTACCACCTTCACCTTCACCACGGCAGTCATGCCAGCTTCTGAATGCTTCAGTTTGCATGAGCCACCCCCCCACATTGCCGATGCGGCGCTCTCGGATGTCCTGATGCCGTAGCCTGGGATCTAGGAGCGATAGCCAGGCTAGGAGTTGAGACCGGTCATCGACAACGTTATTGTATACATTAAAAGAGTTGTTATTATTGGAGAAGTTGGCGCTATTATTGACGGTATATTGAGACATATTTCACCTTTTTCTGTTTGCGCTTTTGTAGAGAAGTTATTGAGTGCAGTCGGTTGATGATGTCCTTGGAAGCTGAGGAAAAGCGGGGCCTTGGTGAAGAAAAGAGGGGGTCCTCAAAAATTAAAGCAGCGTTGCAGATCCCACCTTAAACTGACAGAATACCGTACAACCCCCTAGTCCACAAGCAGCCATCCACCAAGACCCCAAGCGGCGGCAGTAGAACAAGCCCAACTAGACCGCTCCATCAACGACGGCAGCCTAGGTAGCAGGCACCACAAAAACGATCTTTGGTGGAAGCCACAAACACCATCGCAAGCCCTAGTATCGTATGTCTCAAGTTAAGGTACACAAGCCTTTCCCCTTCAATATGACAGAAGCTCTCCCCCCAGATACATGACCACCACAATCACGAATAACAGCCACCATTTTTCTCATCAAAAGTCCTGTGTCCCAGGTAAATCGCGGGCGCCTTACATACCGGTAACCCGAATGGCGTACGATTTATCTGGTTATGAAACTGCGACAGTCTTCACAAAGGGCCCCAACGATCCTCGTCCAATATTACACCTCGGGCACGTATCTCGTACCGATATCTCTCCTAGGTCTTTAGGAGCCGATCAGACTCCCAAAACAAGGTCGTTAGACCCTCAGCCACTTAAGCCGCCGCAATAAACCTTTGCGAATTCATGAGGAACCGCAAGACTAACATGCCATCTAGCTTAAGGCGCGCGCGTCGATTTCTACACAATGTATCCAAAGACCGCGAACCTCCTTCCCACAATGACGGAAACCTCCATCGAGATGCCCTAGGAATTCCATCTCCCGATCCTCGCGAGCGGGCAGCAAAGCATACTCCACTACCGCACCCCACCATGATAAATCACCACATTGGCAATCACCCACTCCCGAGGAAGCTAAATCCATCAAAACCGAATCCCCCCATATCGAAAGTCTCGTCCAGCAATCGACAAGCCGCCCCGGAAGCCCTATCCATAACACTCCCCACCTCGGATGGCCGGACCCGGACTCCACGGATTCAGAGTCAAACTTCCAGCAACCCTTATCCATCTTGTGGATAACGCTCCTCAATCCATCTCATGAAATATCACCCGGTGTGAATAGTTGCAATTCAAGAATACGACTTCGATATCGGGCGTCGACTTCAGATTGTACTCTGACCGTACGTGCGCTAGCCCGGCCTCTAACCCAATTCGCACCGCAGAGCCACTAGTATTATTACACGGCACTAATTCCAACCTGGCTACAGTATCTTCACAACAAAAAACTCACCTTCACCCCGCTCCACCTCCACCTCCCCTCCCCCCTCCAACAGCAACCACCGCATCCAACCAGTAACTTACTACCGCTATTCCGTTGGAGTTGCCCCCCCAATAATCAAGACCCAGCGCCCCATCCCAGTTTCCTTCCTTGTTTTTTTTTCTCCAGAGGCCCTTTTTCCTATCATACTAAGTTACCCCTCGTTCCTCTTTCCAAAGTATGATATAGAGAATCCTGGACCATGATACATAATCCCCCACTAGATTATTCCAGTTTCTACCGTACCCATAAAAAAAGCGAAAGCCAAAGGAAGGGATGCAAAGACAGACTTCGAAAAACCAATCGCTCCGGAGATTCGAAACAAAACCTACCTAAAGTATCATACAGTATTATACCTCCACCAAGCACCCGAACGCGCTCCACGAAAGAGCGCAAGAATGGAGCCCCATGCACACCAGACCATGTACTGTACAATATCTATTCTAGCCCCGCGCTCACTTGTGAAGACATAATATTTTTTTTACTTGCTCGATAAATCCAGGCGCCAAAAAAAAAAAAAACTAAGCAGAAGAGCAAGACCACCGCACAGCCCTACCGGCAGTATTCCAGAAATACCGCAATCCTACAATACAATGCACTACCCGAAGCCCAACTCGACTTGAGGGGCAAAAGATTATTTACGATCGGGTTGCATACAGTATTACGCTCCCTCCCTCCCTTCAAGCCCGATTTCAGTTTTTCCTGCGTCTTACGCTACTATACTCCAATACCACCTAGACTAGACTAGACTAGATATGTACGGTATGAGTACTTCCACAACTCCACGACGTTCACTACGCCAGGCGAAAAATTCACAGAACCTCTACCGGTACTATCGCAGGAGAAATTAATCCATTAGTGTCATACTGGTAATGTCATAACTCCCCGCTTCTCCCGGGCATGACACACAAGCTTCAACCCCCTCTTCCTTCTAGACCGAGTATACAGCATAGTACCGGTACTGCCACGATAGGATAAAATATATTATGTTTAAGCACCATAGAGTAGCCTCACTCACAGCCCCCCCACGCCCGAAGCTAAAAAAGATCCCCCCCCCACTAGGATAATTATGCACTCACATGCATCGTGCCAATGCGACCCATCATCCCTCTTTCAAAAAAAAAAAGACTCCCCTCCTAATAACAAAACCCAATCAAACGGATGGATGGGTGGATGGGAGCTGACCACATGTCGGGAATTCATCCAACACCATCGAGTCCACCTTCCAAACGCAGTAGGTCAAAAGCTTAGCAAGTTAGCGCAGACAGGCGGGCAGGGAGGGAGGCAGGGATACCCGGATATCTGCGATCAAGGTGAAACCGCAAACAAGATCTCTCATGTGGGTGGTACAAGTACTGTACCACAGATCCCACCACCTTCGTTTTTTTTTGAATTCCCGGGAATAAACACACCCCCCGGTGACGAAAAACAAATTTCACGAGAACAATAGTTGAAATAACGTCCGTCATATACTTGTATTAACAGAACTAGTTCATCGCCTAAGAATGATGAAACCAAGTTCAGAGAAAAGGAGATACAGGAAAAAACCACACAAGCCCACCATCCGTAAACATGAAAGAAGACCCCCCGAAACCCCCATTTTTCATTATCATGACCCACAAAAGGAAAAGAAAAAACAACCCATCTGAGACAACTCGAGACAGCTCCCCTAGGCTCGATTAATCGTCCTCATCAGAGAAGACCTCCTCACCCCTCTTTCTCCTAGCGATACGGTCCTTCTTCTTCTTGCGGAGTTCAGAGGAAGTGAGCTTCTTCTTTTTCTTACCACCCTCAACCTTGTTACCCATAGCATCGAAGACATCCTCCTCATTTGCCTTATCCTCGAGACGAGGACCAGCACCTTGACCCTGAACCCAATTGTGTCCAGAGGGTGTCATTTTTCCGTCAAGAACGGACCAACTATTAAACATATTAGCTTTCGACCAATAACTTGTAGATATTAGCCGGAACAAAACTTACACTTCCTCAGTGAGATTCTTGGTAAACTCTTCGCTGTGAGTGATGATGATAACACCACCCTGGAACGCCTTGAGAGCACGGGACAAAGCACCAAGCGAATCTCTGTCGAGATAATTGGTGGGCTCGTCAAGAACGATAAGGTGGGGACGTTGCCATGTCGAAGCGGCAAGGCAGACCTTGACACGCTGACCGCCAGAGAGACCCTTCATGTGAGAATGAGAGACAAGCTCGGCGTCGAGACCAAACTGAGCACAGTGGGCCTCAATTTCCTTACGGATGAGTTGACGGAACTGACCAGCCTTGATGGACTCGGCACGATCAACCTCAGCAACCATCTTGGCGTGTGAGGTGGTGAGCTCGGTACGAGGGATCCAAGCGTTGTCGGAGGTAGACATGACAATCCACTTCTCTCCCTTCTGCCCGACGTTCTCTCCAAGAGTGAACGAGCACTCATATTCGTAAGAGTTCTTGAACTTTCTTCGGGAGCTGATGGAGATGACACGCCTCTGAGTACCCTCAATTCTGAAGACCTTGTTCATGGCCTGCTCATCACCTTCGGTGATCTTGGTGTTGGCGCGATCCATAGTCTCGCGATCCTCTCCAGTCTGGAAACGCCATTGGATGTACTCGGAAGGAGTCTTCTCCAAGTGGTTATCGATATGGGCGAAAGCGTGTTGTTTGATGTAGGCGATACGGATGTTCTCATGGGTGTAAATGTCGCCGCTGGTTGGGATCAATTCACCGGTAAGGACGTTGACCAAGGTAGACTTTCCGGCACCGTTGGGGCCAATGACGGCAATACGGGATCCGAGAGAGCACTGGAAGGTAATGTCGCGAATCTGGGGCTTGGTGGTACCGGCGTACTGGAAGCTCATGTTGGAGACACGAACGATGGCCTTGGCCTTAGTCTTGACACCCTCGAGGTAACCAGGTTCGGGGAAGTTGAAGTTGACCTCGGAGGCACCGAGTTCATAGTAAGACCTAGCGGAAGGAACCTTCTCAGTAAAGGCTTTGAGGTTACCCCTGTAACGCTTAAGCTTGAAGCGCTCGTAGTGGATGATATGTTGAACAACGTTATCAAGGAAACCGGAATCGTGCGAGACGATGATGGAGGTGCAAGGAGAGTTGATCAAGTATTTCTCGAGCCACTTGACATTCTGTCTGTCCATGTGGTTGGTAGGCTCGTCGAGAAGAAGGATATCGGGGTTCTCGAACACGGCACGGGCAAGAGCCAACTTCATCTTCCAACCACCAGAAAGGGAGGTGATAGGAGCATCGAACATGGTCTCCAGGAAACCGAACTCACCCAACTTAGTCTTGAGGTCCTCAACGGAAACACCAGCACCAGTCTCAGCGAGCTTATCGAATGTCCATCCAACGACGGTCTTCTCGGTATCGGCAGAGTCGAGATCGTGCTCAACGAAGACGGTCTTGACTTCGGTCTTCTTGGGGAAACCCTCAACCTGCTCGTTGTTGATGGCACGCATGAGCGTGGACTTTCCGGAACCGTTGGGCCCACAAAGACCGTAACGCTGACCTCTCTTCAATCGTAGATGGGTCTGGTTTAACAAGATCTTTGCACCGTAGGCCAAGTTGAATGTGCAGTTGCAGAGGTCTTCGCCCTCTTCATCATCCTCATCAACCTCCTCATCAGCAGCACCAGGGGCGGCACGCTTCCTCAAAGTCTCAGCGGTACCCTGGGCCTCACCCTCGGGCAGGAAGGCGGCAAAGTATGGGACAGTGTGCTCGGTCCAAATGAGAACCTCATTCTCCTTCTCATCAATCAAGCTACCAGCAATGCAAGCAATGTAGGCGAGAATAGGCTCAAATTTGGCAGCGAGGTCCTTCTTGCCCGACAAAACAGTCTTGACAATCTCGAGAACAACCTTAGGATCACCAGCGGCGGAGATCTCGGGGATCTTGCCGTCCTTGACGTCACCGACACGGGTTAAAGTATCGAGACCCTGCTTAGTCTTCTCACGAGCCTCAGGATCGGCCATGTTGTCATAGTTCTTTTGGAGGTTGGGCATAAGCTTGGGCAAGAAGGGAGCAACGATTTGAGGATCCTCGACAAGCTTGCACATGTTGTCGACAATAACGGCAGCCTTTCGCTTAATGGTGGTGTCACGATCGGCAAGACCACGCTCGAGAAGCGGAACCATGATGGACAGAGTAGGCGCTTGAACGTTCTCAACGAAAACGGTAGCACCAAGGAGATGAACTGTATCAGGAACCTTCTCAGGTTTGGCGATACAGTTGATCAACTCGGGAATAAATCGGTTGATATCGTTGTTGGAGATGAGAGAGCAAAGCTTCTCCATGCCAGCGCGGGCGGCCTTCTTGATTTCGGGCTTGGTATCCCACATGGCCTCGGAGACAGTAGGAATGAGCTGAGGAAGACGGAGAGCAGTTTGGCCGGGGGCGGTCTCAACGAGGACATCGAGGCACTTGAGGGCAGTCATCTTCTCGGGCCATTTCTGAGCCTTGGTGATGGAGTGAGAGATTGCAGGAAGAACAGCCTTGACAGCATTGGGGTTGATCGAGCTGACAATCTTCAGGGAAGTGGCCTCGGCGGCGACCTTAACGGCGGTGATCTTGTCTCCAACGGCGGCAAGAACATTAGGGAGTAGTGAAACAATGTAAGGTTCGATACCGGGAGAAACCTGCTTTGAGCAGATGGCGGCAAGGGCAGTAAGGGCATGTTCTCTAGCGACAGCGTCCTTCTTGTTTGCGAGCTGCTTCTTGATCAAGTTGAGGATCCTAAACAACTACGATTAGCAAACTCCGTTGAGCTCATCAGAAGGTAAGCAAAACTCACTTGGTAGGAACCTCGTGCTCTTCAATAGGACCATTAATGAAAGTGGCCAAGTTCTCGGCAGCATAAGTGGCATCAGCCTTTGTCTTTGAAACGGACAATTTCTGAAGAAGCTCGTCGAGGACCTTCACGGACTTTTGGTTTTCCGAAGCGACAACGGCATCGGCGGGTGTCATTGTGTCGAGGGCGGGGGCCATTTGTGTTGTGTTGAAAGGGGATCTAATGGTATAATAAAGATGAAAAAATTGCTTGTGGCGAGAAAGCGGAAGGGAAAAAAAGGAAGAAATCAAACACCGAAAAACAGTCTAAGATCTAATGGTGGAAAAAAGACTAGGGACGGTAATGCCCTGAAAATTCTTTAGGGTTTTAGGAAAATGTAGCAGGCTATCGACCTTGCAAAGAGAGCAAAAGCTGGCGCAGCGTGGAGTGCGTTCCCCGTGTTTTTTGTTCGTTCCCGTCTATAGAGGAAGAAAAAACCCCGACAAAAAGAAAACCGGAAATCTATTCAAAGAGAAAGAGAGGAGAGGGTGTATGGAGGAAGAAAGGAGAAAAGGAGCGCAAACGCTGGGAGCGAGAAGACTCTTATATCAGAATTTTTTCGAGAAAGTGTGTGTTTAGGAGAAGACGGGCTGAATTAAGAAAAAAGGACGTTGGCGGCAGGGGGAATTCTCATTGTGTGTGTGGGTGGGACAGGGAAAAAAGAAAGGGAACCGAGAAAGAAAAAAAATTTAGGGTGATGGGTGGTGGGAGGGAAATGATACGGAATGGGAGGACAATAATTGGGGCTAACCCAAAGGGGCCATTTGGCCTTGGTTTGCTCAGATCTCTTGGGGGGAAGAGAACAGATTTTTGGAAACAGACAAGGCAACGGTTCCCAACAATAGGAATTTAATACTCTGCTGTGGGTGCGTCAGCCCCATTAATCACGGCGCCTCCCTCGAGTCGACTTCAATTACCGTACGGATAGCTTACCCTGTCAAAATCGACTCAACTCTACTCAATTCAACCCACGGATATCAGAGTTTGCAATCCTGAGCCTGGGGGCCTTACTGGCACCTCACTCTATTCCTAATTCGCAATCTTCACACTTTAATTTTTCACTTTTTTTTTTCCCTCTACTTCTCGCCTGTTACCCCAGCGCCCTTCTCCATTTTTTCCCCACCATGTCAGAAGTCCTCATGCGGTAGTCTGTGTGTTCCTTCGCCACGGTCACTCTATCGTCTACCGCCTTGCGACGCTCGTACTAGTGACATCCAGACCTTTCCATCAAAGCTGGTACAGATATCTAGAATCATCCGTTCAACCTCGCTCCACCACTCAATCCAAGGGAACACCATGTCATTCCCAGTGTGATAAATCAAGACCATTTCGCTCTCGTACTGGGACGGAGCAGAGGAGAAAGAGACAGAAGGCAGGAAAAAATCCGCCCACCAATACAAAGGTCCAGTCAGCAAAAAAATAATTCTTCGCTGGCAAAACCGCTCTCCTCCGCCGCAGGGATAGGCTGTGCAGCAGCGATATTCACCCCTCGAGCACCCAAAATAGCCAATCCTCCCTCGGTGCTCACAGACGTGAACTTTCCGCTTGGCTTTGCAGTACCAGTATGATACTTTTGCCTTGATATGCTATGCTCACTCCAAGTCACCCCGTCAAAGCTCAGCACAAGTGCGCGCACCTTTCTTCTGGAAGTCTCACCCTCCCCCCCAGGGACTATTTTTTTTTCACCTTTCTCCGTAATCCCCCAGAATTTCAGCCCGGCTCTTTTTTGGCCCCGGCTCACCCCCCAGACTCGACTCGACTCAGAAAGTGAAAAAGAGGGAGAAAGAAAGGAAAAAGAAAAGAAAAGGAGAAAAATCAGACCCCGATAGGATCCCCCCCCCGACTGCGGAAGAGTCTCTCTTTTTTTTATTACTCTACCGGTACTCAAAGCAACCTATTTAGAGATAATGATGCTTGTGTTGGGACGCTTGATAGAGATAGAAAAGGAAAAAGCAACGGCCTGCAGCATCTATTACAAGATTTAACATCACAATGTCATCAGCAAACCCTTTTTTTCATTTTTTTTCTCAACAACACCCCCTACCGGGAGCCTGGCAGAACGCTGACCAAAGATCCCTTATCTTGTCTATCCTGCGCTTCCAATACCGAATCCGGAAACAACCAATACCCTACCGGTATCCCCTTCCAGCAACACAACCCACTCGCATAAATACCTGAATCAGGAGAAGTTCGAGAATAATGAGGCGAAACGCCCTGTTGCCGGGCTGCGTTATTCATTCCTTCCTTCTTCCTGTCCAAGGCCAAAAAAAAAAGGCAGACAAATGGAAAAATGGGAGAACAGGAAAAAAAAAGTGTGCGTATGCAAGGGAGAAAAAAACTTTTTCCCACAAGCGAGCAAGCAAAAAAATTCCCACGATCAAGTTCTCAGGCTTCCCGCCTCGGACAGACGATGAAGGGTGGGTCCTATATATGCGCGGGTGTCCCTGAAAAGGTACCGAGATAATTAGTTAATTAGTCCACAAGTATCGTGCAATAACATGTGCGGCAGCGGCGAAGGATGACACGGTACAGTACCTTCATATTGTATTATTTTTATGATACTTTTATTGTTTACCTCAACCCAAAGACAGGACCCTGCATTTAGGGCATAGCATACTCGTAGTCCTGCTCCACTCTACAGTAGTCTCCCCTTCCTTCCTTCCTTCCTTCCCTTCATTACCGATAAGCTCCTGTACCGAACGGTACTCGCTCGCGGAGAGCTACTTGTACGAGCACGGTGCCAAAGTAGGAAAGCACGAACACTAAATGTTGAATTGAAAGAAGAAAAAAGATGAAAACGAAAAAGGGATCAAACCCTCTTTCCCTTCCCTTCCCTCCCTTCCCTTCCCTCCCGACCCTCCTTCCCTGCCACAACGCAAGGGTTCATAGACACCAACGGAGCCAACGAAAGTGTCCATACCGGTACTCGAGTGCCAATATCATAAAAATGTTGCCAAAGTCACCAACAGGAAGAGGAGGAAGGAAGATGCAGGTCTGGCTGGCCCTTTTGCCGTACCAGCAGCCAGTGTGGACGGTGGCTTGCAAGCATACCATTCCATACCTTGCGATGATAGCTAACATACTTGTAGCAAGCAAGTAGCCTCCTTTCCTCCTTTCCTCCCTCCCTGCATTCATCCATTCACCACCCATTCCAGCTCTTCCAGTCATTGCCCATCCATTGATCCAATCCAATCCAATCCAATCCATCTTACCTCCCTTACCCTACGTGTTCACCCGCCCTGTCGTATGTACCTCCCCTGCAAATCCGCCTAGCCACCGTACTCGTCGCCCCATGCCCTCCGAGGGGTGACTTTCCACCTCCGCCTCCCCCCGGACTCTCATTTCCCCAACAGTCTCACCCCCACAGTCCAAACACAGCAAGCACGAATCTCACCCCCATACCGCAGGGTACGATATCGATAACGCAAAAAATAATAATTGCGGAGCGGTACTTTCTGCCAACTAGGACTTTAGAGGACTAGCTCTTGGATATGATAAGCTACGCTAGGGTAATCTAAGTGATTGAGGGGGAGGAAAAAAATTTCGTCGAGATTGAGGTCAAGATTGAGATTAGGCGGGGGTATTATGACTGCGGATTGCAATTCATATACCGTACCTATATTTCACTTGCCCGGAGGAACAAATTCCAATCTTGATCGCGCCTCAAGACCAAGCAAGAAAAAACCTCCCCCCCCCCAACTCTCCCAATTCTCGCAACTACCGTACCGTACCAAACCAAATCGCCCACGCCACGCCAGATACCGTAGATACACCCGACAGACAGACAGATAGATCTCCAACATCCAATCTTGCATACAATATACCGGCAACCATAGCATATCATAACACACCCTCACAAACAACAATTAAATTCCCAATCCCGCATCCAACCATACCGCTACAAGTATGATACCCCCCCCAGGAGCCCGCTTCCACTTACTCGTACCTACCCATTACACAGCCCGAAATGTATAATACGAGTACCGGTACGATACACAACTGCGGACGCGGCGTTGCTGCTCTGCTTGCTTGCTGCAAAAGCTGCGGTGGGAATTTGATTTGACAGGATGCTTCCTTCCTTCCTTCCTTCTCCATCCTTCCTCTGCAGGAAAAAAGAAAAAAAAAGATTGCATTTCCGCGCAGCACTGGTTGTGTTGGAAATAAATTATAAAGTTACCAGCGAGTGAGCGCGAAGATTTGACAAGTGCAACATGCCCTCGCCCCCTGCAGGGATTACTGGACAGGACAGGACGAGTCCAAGAAACTGACTTGACTGACTGCCGGCAGAAGAAAGAAGAAGAAGAAGAAGAGTAAGAAGACGCATGGAACGGGTGCGCCTTCTTTCTTGGAAGCGTGTGTGGGTGGATGGGTGGGTGGGATGCGGGTAAGGCAAGGCGTAGCAAAAGTGCGCACAGTAAGATTCAACCAACGGTGGGCATGATGATGATGATTATGAAGGTGCAGAATGGAACAGTTGTCATCGTGGGTCTCGTTATTACGCTACGCTAGGGCAACAGAAAAAATGAGAAGGAAAACAACGATACTGTAGCTCACTCAGGAGTCGGAAAATTGTAGGTGGAATGAGTAAGAATGGAAAATGGTGATGATGATAATAATAAATAGGTATATAAAAAGGGGCTTCCCCTCACCGGTACCCCACCGACCGACCGACCGACCGACCGACCGACCGACCGACAAAATTCCATAAAAGCTATATATCCCGCTCAAAGGGAACCTGATGAGAGGGAGAGAGAAAAAAATATTCAAAAAAAAAAACATTGGAAATTGAGATCGCTCGCTCGCCGCTCACGCCAGCAAAAAAAGAGGGGGAAAAGGACCAAAACATCACGGCATCAGATTAATCGGAATCGCTGGAGGAAGACGAAGACGAGCTGGAGCTGGAGCTCGAGCTAGAGCTATAACTACTAACGCTTCCGTGCCTCGAATGATGTCGATGTCTAGACTTCATGAACCTATGGCTCTCGCTCCTCCTCCCGCCAAAGGCATGCCCGCCACCCGTCGAATAACCATAGGCGTATAGCCCGCTCAGCGCCCCACTCTTCTTCTCCTCCGCGCCCCCAGAATGCCTCCGGCGGCTGCTATGGTGCTTGTGCGAACGGCTGCTGGCATGGGTTTGCGTGTGGTAGGCTCCACTACCGGAGCTCGAGCTGGAGGAATCGTGTCGGTGGCGCCTCTCTTTCTTTGAGGAGGAGGAGGAGTCGTGCTTGGAATGCTTCTCCTTCTCCCTCCGCTCCTTCCGCTCGTGTCTCTCGTGCTTCTCGTACTTGGCTTTCTCTTTCTTCTCTGCCTTCCTCTCCTTCCTCTCCTTCCTCCTCCTGTTCTTCTTCACCTCGTGTTCGGCAAGGTTTGCTGCTACCGCCCCGACCACGGCGCCCCCCACCGTGCCCAGGATTGATCCCCCAGAGTGATGCGCGAGGAACCCACCCCCCGTCCCGCCCACCAGCGTGGACCCCAAACCACGATCACCCCCTGGTGGTGGATTTGCGGGGTCGTAGCTCAGTGGCGGGTTCCGTGGGTCGTAGTTCGAGTATCTGCCAACGGCAGCGGTGGTGTCGTACGAATACTCGTCATGCTCGGAAGAGGGGCGGGAGTTAGTAAGCACTCTCGCGGATGTTCCCCCAAACGTCTTGAGATAGCCCTGCGCGCCAGGGCTTAGATAAGTGTCTAGGTTTTGATATTCCTGACTTTGTTAGCCGGGTGTGAGAGTGTGTGGGGTATGGGGAAGAGTGAGTAATACTGGTTCTTGGTTTGGATATGACGGCGGTGGGTATGTTGGCGGAGATTGGCTGTAGCCATGTCCCGGGCCATCCGAATAACCGGGCGCGGGAGTGGGGAAGTGTGTACCGTATGAGTTTGTGCCGTATGAGTTTGGAGAGTCTGGAGAGTCCTCGTAATACCGGGCGGAGTGACCACCCTCTTGCGTCTCGTACTGCCAGGCCGGGATGTTCGCCATATTTCAGTATCGTGCCGAATTTCTTTCTATTTGTGTGTGTGTGTGTAGTAGTGCTGTTTGTCTGTGGCTCTTTCGTCTGTCTATAGTATCATATCTATATGGTATCGTAGAAGGTGCGATAGGGTTGATATTTGACGGGCGGGGTCGAAGCACTAAGATAACCCCTCGCGGTGGATGACTCAAGCAAAAGGCAGGCAGTAGGAAGGGGGCGGCTCCCGGGCAGCATCGAAATTCGCAGCCTCCTTCCTCTATCTATCTTCCTTGGCAGTTGGGCGAGCAACACAGACAGACGCAAGGCTCAGCTGTAATAAGAACACTCTCCCACGGTAATCGCGTTGTCCAAAAATATTCGCCATGCAACGCCCCCCCACCAGCACACTTCTCTGAGAACCCAGCGCATAAATACGGTCATCCTGGACTTGGTGTTGGCGCCTAACTTAATCCAAAAAGTGAGGCTGTAAAGTAGCATTTCTTGGCAATAAAATTATCACTCGGTGAGGGGGATTTTTTTTCCCCATCGCGATCTTTTCTTATCGATCGGCCAGCGCAGTGAGATGCTTATCCGGACTGCATTGGCCAAGTAGATCCCGAGTGAGCGATGGTGACTTTGCGCACTCCTCCGGTTGGCGATGCACACCGAAGGGTCTGGGAGCTCTTGGTACTTGAGCGCTTTGCGGTGTGCAGGTATTTGCTGTTGCCTATTATGTGTACGGTGCAGGATTCGTCGCGCCTGTTAAGTGCTGCGTTTTCGGCTCGGGCGAACATGCCCCAACCGAGTTGCTGTCGGGGCGGGTCGGTTAAATTGCTCGATGGCTAGTAATCGATATAGATGGTGGGTCTAGGCTCGGGGGCGCGGAGGTGACAGTAAAACTAGTAAGCCATTAGATTAGTAGACCGTTGGTTTTTATGTAGAGAATTGTTTGGGTACCAACTGCATTGAAGGTTTCGTGAAACTTTGTTTGGGTATCCGAGGTCACAGATCAGAAGGTATAGGAGGGGTAAGCTTGGGTGAATACTTCGGCAGTCGGCAATACCGGCTCCGGCCTTGCCCCCGAAGATATACCCGTATGATACCTATTAACGAAAAGCTTGCCCGAGCCCTCAACCACGGTGCGCATGAATTCCTAGCAATTGACTCGGTGATGAATTTAGAGATAAACAGTAAGGGATTTTTCACAAAATCTTTAAAAGGGCAGAAGTGGAGCTAAGATACAGTACTATATAAAAATGAATGAATAAATGAGTTCTCCTGAGCAATCACAAGGTAGACCTACACCTACCGCTGGCATTCCAGCGAATCGAGTGACACACCGTGAGCATATGATGCCAAGGTAGATAGGGGGAGGGTTTGGCGATATCTAAGACGATAGTATCATAGGAGGACGGAGGAAACAAAAGGTCTGTACGAGATATATTTATATAAGCTCACGGCACGAGAAGCCGTGGACGCGCCCTCAATATCGTAAGTTTATCCTTGGTGTACCGATCTACATAAGAGAACAATGTGTGGATGCAAGCAAACACGACGCGCATACTGTGGGTTACGTAATGTGTACCCGGGTAAGGATGAAAAAAAATGGGAAAAAAATGATTGGCAAGGTCCTGAGGGGTAGTGAGCAGATGGTTGTTACGAGTAGACTACTGATGGAAAATAGCGCCTTGTGGAAGACATGAACTTATCAAACGGATTACCTCACCAACAAGATCTCCCGAGCTGATAATCAAAAATTGGCCCCAGAGCTAATTGACCTTGTAAGGGATTGCTTAAGGCTCCGGGAGGCCCATCGGAATCCCTCGAATTTGTTCCAGAGAAACACGAGCACTAATGCAACTGGATTGGGGTTTTCTAATTTCTAGAACTCTGTTTTTCTTTCCACAAAGCTTATCTGTTGATGGGCATAAATCTTTGTTTTGCTATCATAGGTGTCCTTATCTCTCCACCCCTATCCGAGTGGATCCACCAAATGTCCCTAGTTGGCTAGAATGCGGAACAGCAATTACGCTTCTTGGGCCTTGCCGGATCTGCTCACGTGCACAGCTCTTATTATTTGTCACTTTGCCAGAAAGCGGTGATCTTCACATCCTCTGACTCGGAAGAATTCCGCTGATATTTCACCTGGTGCCCCCCCCATACTCTGCGCATCTCTTAAGTTATCCCAGGGCTGTTGTGTGATGGCCTTCCAAAGGCGACTGACCGGATAGTGAAGGAACAAAGATAAGAGAAGGGGAATTGGTTTTTATATTTGTAGAGGTTTGGAGGCAACGTGGGCAGAGAGAACCGGAGGTCCGGAGGATCCCATTGCATTCCAGGGGGCTAGAAATCGCAAGAGCTGAGCAAATACTAATAATTTATGGCAACTAGTGTCCTCACAGGTGTGGCCGTATATAGTTGTTAATAAACTTGAACTTCCTCAAGAATCTATGTGCTATCACAAACACCACACTCCTCTATCTAAAAACACCATAATATGCAGTCTAACTATTGTCCGGTGGGGAGGAAAAGAAGGAAAATAAGACAGGAATCTATACAAGAAAGAGAAGACATGCGGGGGAGAATTTACATATATAAAAAGATAAATATTGCAAGGTGAAATACGTAGGCTATGGACTCGGCCTTCCCGTAACAGTGGAAAACCCCATCGTCACAAGTCAATCTCTATGGAACTTTTGTAGATGAAAAGTCATGAATCCTCACGCAAACTGGAAAAAAAAATGTCAAAAAAATGTCAAAAAGGGGCGGAGGGGCATGACATGACATATATGGGCATCCCAGTTGGGGGGATTTCGCCGATCGACGGGGGTGATGTCCAAGGCGCTCACCATGAGTAGCATGCCCCGAAAGGGAAGGGGCGGGCACTTGGAGGAGGAGGCGCTTCCTAGGCCTTAAATCGTACTGGGGGCTACCGCTTTGCGAGACTGTAACAGGGCTACCACTCTCTCATGTCCGTTCTTAGCGGCAAACGAGAGCGGTGTTCGGCCCCTATTATCTGGCCTGTCGGGATTAACCTCTTCCCGCCCGAGTAGTATTCTCACCACTCCCTCATGTCCATCCCGAGCGGCATCTGAGAGCGGTGTTTGGCCCCATCTATCTGGCTTATCGGGGTTGACCTCTTCTCGCTCGAGTAGTATTTTCACCACTCCCTCATGTCCACTCAGAGCGGCATACGAGAGCGGTGTTCGGCCGTTATTATTTGGCTTGTCGGGATTGACCTCTTCTCGCTCGAGTAGTATTTTCACCACTCCCTCATGTCCATTACGAGCTGCCCATGCAAGCGGTCCACCACCTAAAAAATCTTCTTCGTCGATATCATAACATCCCATGTCTATCAAACCAACTACAACCTCAACAATTCCGAAAAACGATGCGCAGTGTAGTCCACTGAACGGAGAGAGTGTGTAAAAATGCCAAAGAGGGAAATTTTCTACTTGTGATAAAAGTAATTTTGTTGATATCTGGCCATAAGGCCCCTTTAGTAACTCCAGTGCAAGTGACCTCGCATAGTCCGAGAGATCCCCTTTCGCATGAACCCCCCAGTATACTGAGCAATATTCTAGAAAGGGCGCGTTCTGAATGTCAGGAGAAGGAGTAGTCCAAAGGGCTTGAACAAGTTTTGAATTTAGATATGTCAAACAGATTTCGGCCATCGCCGAGCGAGGTCCACTGAATATATCGCGATGAGTGGAAAGATACTCCTGAAGAGTAAAGTGGATCAATCGCACAATTGATGCCTCCTTATCCACAGTAATAAGACCTTGACAGCAGCTCACCAATGTCGACATCGAAGGGATGTTGGTGGCATCGAAAACTGTGGAGCCTAGTTGGACCGCTAGAGCGTTGCAGAGCTCATCTGCTCGCAGCGGCCGTTCCGCATGACTGATCCACATCAACGCTGCCATCCCAAGTCTCGATCTGTCCCCATCTTGCGCCTTTATCCGCTCGATCGTTGCACCATAGACGTCTCCCAACTCCAATCCACCAGTCATTTTGCTTAGCTTTTCTCGTCTTCGGAAGATTGTCGATTCGTGTAATATTGCGTCGATATTTAATGAAACTAATAGAAACCTAGATGGGTATTCATTAGCGGATTGTGTGTGGCGGGATTCCTAGTGCTATTGCCTATACGTACATTTCTGACATATTTTCGGGAATCTTCTCTAGAATGTCTGCTTCTAAACTCTCATCCATGGCGTCTGGAGTTTCATCCTCGTCTAGTTTAAGACGAAGGTATTCGATGATATCATCTTTGCTGGGGCCAACAGACACACTTATCACTCGTCCGGCAAGACGGTTTTCGATCTCAGCCCGAACATGAGGCCTTCCGATGATGAATATTCGTGTGCGTGGGGATTTTTCGAGGATTTGTTTTAGCGAATTAAGGAGCTTGACTCGATGGGTCGCTGCACACTCGTCCAAAGCGTCTATGCATACAAATGTGGGAAGTGAGGAAGTGACGGTCTGGAGCATCTTCACTATATCCGGTAGTTGCGGTTCTCGTCCACCCATGACGTTTTTCTGCTCTTGGAAGGCCTGCGATATTTCCTCTGGAACCTTCTCCATTCCGCCGACGGCCTGCCTCAGCAAGGAGCCCAGAATACCGACCACTGATTGCTCCTTTCGCGCTGCGAAATCCAAGTAGAAGCATGTAACGGCTGTGTTTTGTCCTCTGGCCTGGTCTCCCAACCTGTCCGCTACCAGCGAACTGAAATCGTTGCCAGCCTGTTAGCACTGGCTCTCTTTCTTCTGTTCTCGAGAACGATTCGCATTACCTGATAAATGTTTTGCCGACCCCCGGGCCTCCATAGCAAAACAACACTGCCTTATCATCTTCACCTTCCTCACTCCGTTCATACCAGGTTCTGAATTCTTCAGTCTGCAAAAGCCACCCTCCCACATTGTCGACGCGGCGCCCTTGGATGTCCCGATGGCGTAGCCTGGGATCTAGGGGTGATAGCCAAGCCAGGAGTGGAGACTGAGCATTTGCAGTAGTATAGTTCCACACATTATTAAATGAGTTTGTATTATTGAAGCAGTTGTTATTATCGTGGATTGGATGTTGGGACATCTTTGGCTCTTTGCTGCTTGCACTGTTGTGGACTGGGAGTTGTTGGGTACTGTCTATTGATGGATTCTTGGGAGCTGGGGGAAAGAGGGGCCTTGATAAGTAAAAGCGGGGGTCTTCTGGCGCTAAAGCAGCCTTGTTGACGCCACTTTATTGATCACCGAAGAAAACCGTCGCACCACACAAACGATCTGCAAAAATTTCCCAAGCGCTGGAGGTAGAGAAAGACAAACGATGTCTGTACCAGCCTGGAGCAAAAAGTGATCGGAAAAAAAGTGGTTGGTGCAACGCCACTCTTTTTCCGATCACTTACCCTCACACCCGAGTACATTACCGGTATGGGGCAATTGGAAAAGGAAGTAACAAACGTCATCGCCAGTGGTAATATCGTGGGTTTCAATTCCTGATATCGAAAGCTTCCCTGCTCTATTCATAGAAGTTCTCACTCCATATACAGTACACTACTGTTCACTTAATTCTCATACCCGACGTGTACCCGTGGCAGTGTTATGGCCGGTGAAAATGTACCATCCCCAGCGATCTTCGGTTGCATGGTACTCGAGTACATTTTTACAAGCAACAACACTGCCACAGTTACATGTTGGGGTATAAGAATTATGTTAACAGTAGTGTAGATCACCACACCGTCATCATCATCGCCCACCTCCAGAGAAGGCGGGCTGTCGAAACTAAAAACTCTATCGCAAGTAGTGTTTGCCAATGAACAGGTCGAGCCGGAAGTTCCAATCATTTCTTGGATGCTATCACCTTGGATGGCCGGATCCCAGCCTGAATCTGGCTTGAACAGACGGTATGCCAGATGCAAATGCGTTCATGAAATACCACTTGGTGGGAACAAGCACCAGGGGTCGTTTAGTAACTAGGCAGGTCAAAAAACACCAAAAATTTCAGGTTTTCGAGATGTCATTACCCAACCACCCAACATAGCTGAATGCAACTTGGAAAGAATTCAAAATAATGAATTGCTATCATAAAAAGAAAACTTAGATAATATATTTGCAGTGGCATCCGAGGGCACGGTGGAATTTGAGGGGATTGATGGGGCCTAAGGAAAGCACGAAAGAATGAAAGAACAAAAGTGCGATCGCAATAGGCTTTAGCAGGAAGGTAAAAGATAGAGGGGCGGTGCTCTACGAAGGTACAGCACCTAAGTTTTGAATATTTTACTAGCAGGGGGTGTTACGCTAGCAGGGGCCAAGGCAGCAAATCGGGTATAAGGACAGCGA
>Ga0307509_10004216_pt1 | contig 20976 bp, 18 predicted proteins | sample 10_EM_MG_FD_202245 | JGI IMG/M metagenome (GOLD analysis project Ga0307509, IMG submission 202245) | Populus trichocarpa ectomycorrhiza microbial communities from riparian zone in the Pacific Northwest, United States - 10_EM | ecosystem: Host-associated > Plants > Roots > Unclassified | place... | reverse complement strand
GAGACGACGATCGTGCGAACAACCACAGCAGTGAAGACTGTGGGAACGGGAATTCATTTGTGTGCCTTGAATTTAGGCCTTTGTTTTCTTCATGATATCTTGCATGTCTACCGGTCACTAGGTTTTCCTTTCCTGCCCACTACCTTCCTTTCTTTTCTTTACTTCGTCCTTGACCGGGATTGGGGTTTTCAGTACTCGAACGGAATCGGGGTTTCGTCTAAATTGCAAATATTGGATAGTTCGAATCGACCGACCGGTCGCTCCAAAGCTACCTCCCAGAAAGAAGCTGTCCGGGGTTGCGAATTCCGCCGATTAAAGCGGAGCCAGTTTACCACCAGCATTTCATAATCCCCTGGCACCTTCTGAGCTTTTTTTGTGATTGAGCGAAGGCTAATTCGATGACGATTTAGAAAACCCCGAAACCAGCCATTGCTGAATCGGAATATTTCTGGATTGACATTCGGATATATCACGCGAAATTGGAACCGTGATTGGATTCGGAACCATCCTTGTCTTACGGTTCTTCCTGCCTTCCTTCTTTCCATAAATTCCTTATATAAGAAATCTGGCCATAGTACCCTACGAGTACACACCAACGATTCCTCCTTCTTTACCTGTGAGTCCCTCCCAAGCTTCTCTATAGTACTCCTTTTCTGGACCCAATCACTAATGGTGCGCCGCGGAATTTGATATAGATCGGACGCTTCTTGCTGGGTCGGCTGCCGATACTGACCAAGTCTCTGTAGAGGAATCTGATGTTTCTCGAGAAAGGTGAGTACACGAAGCTTCTGGTTTTGGCTATATGTCCTCTCTGGATATCTGATAGGCTTAAGGTCCTGGTCTCGTAGTTCTCTGGTTGCAAGAGTCTTTGGTTTTGGTCCCCGGCGTTTTTTTGGACTTCGAATTACTGCCATTCTTTTGGTTTGTATCTCTTTTTTTCCCTTCCTTTCCCTGACTTTCTACTATCCTATATAGTCTACTCTACTCTACAAACTACTCGCTTCATTCACACTCATTTGTTCTCAATACTGACTCAATTCAAGGTTTCCAGTTCTCGTATTTTCTTCAAGTACACCAGTCCATTTTCTCTCTAGTTACATGTCAGGCTATTTGAGCTGTGAGTCGGACTTGTCTTGCTGTAAGTACACTGACCTCCACTATGATTACTAACCTTGATAATCTAGATACCCCTATCTGTCTGATTTCCACTCAGTTTTAAGTTCTCTTTCACGAGACCCAGATTTGCTGTCCTGCATTCAGTGTTGTCACGGACAAAATTCAGGACGTCTTGTTGTTTGGGCAAGTACGGTTTAAGGTATTATTAAGATATCGTGTTTACATTTCTCACAGGTTTAATGAGTCACAGGCAGTCCTTTGAAGGTACTTTAATTCTCACTTCATGATGAGATGTAGTGACTCGATCAACTTGATATCGTCTGTGCGATTTCTTTAATTTCGGCATCATGGCCGCTCACTCGGTGTCTTGGCATATGGCGCACACCCTTGTCCTGCAGAGCCAAGCCCCGATCCCCGATGGTGGATTTACTGAGTTTTTACGGTACTAAAGTTCGAGAATCGGGGAATGTAGGCCATGTTTGTGATTTCAGTTTCCGGTACTGACTTTGAGCAGAGATTAGTTTCTTTCAAATTGCTCAGAGGAAAGTTTTTTTTTTTTTTTTTTGCTTTTCACAGCCAGTGGTTTGCGAGCTGGAGCTTCAAGAAGTTGGGTGTGGAAGGTGCGAAGAGGAGGTGAGGGAGAGCTGAAGGATGGGGATGTTAGTGAGGGGGTGTTTGCGTAGAAGAGGGTGTATTAAACCTAACTGTTTCATGATACTTACCGGCAGGGTGTTAGGTTATTACCACTGATATCCTAGTGTTCTTCAGGAGATCTCACTCGAATGCCCATTCCCCATGATAGCCCAGGGTGTGCTGGATTGTCAGCCTTATAGACACGGGAGAGGCCAGCATATTTCATTGATCACTACTATTTCATTCGCAGCTGGAGCCTTTTCATCTTTGATCAAACAAGAACTCAAATTTTCTTTTCTTAGACAAACCTGTAAGCGCCAAAAAGTCATTGATTCATGGATCAATGACTCTTCCTAGTTTGCTTCACCTTTAAGTGTGATATGTGTATGTCCACAGTTGAAACTGTATTTTGTAATAGACCTAAAATCCTGTGCGAAGGGATATAATGAAACCAACAGTGGAATCGGTAGGTTATGATTTATGATTTATGTTTATCCGGTGCTACTGACCCTCTCAAGCCTGAGGATTCTGGCCATTACCGATTGGTGATCCTCACCTAACCATTCCCTGGCCATGGAAGATATCACTTTCAATACACCGAAGGCCTTTCAGTGACTTCACCCTGACCAGGGCCACTCTTAGAACCCTAAATCTTATCCGAACGAGACACATAAAAGATGGCTTTTCAGAGAGGGTATGTAACATCCCGCTTTCTCATATTGCTATTCTGCAAGCACTTCACCTAAATAGAATTTATCTTGTGTAGTATTAAGTATGGGGTTCCATCCAGTCAAGATCCATCCAGTCATCTGAGGTGCTAGACTTGCGACTTGTGGTTTCTGTATGGGGGTGGTCACCGTACTAGTAGCTGATTTGTGTTTGATGCTAATTGCTTATTGAGTAGCTGGCTCACGTGGGGAAGGAATCTGGGGGTGAGGCAACATTTCCTTTAAGAACTTGCGCATCGCCGTTATATATCTTATACCGGCGGTTGATATTCCTATGCCCCGAGTAGCATCATTCGCCGTGAGCACCATAATCATTCTTTGAATTGAGGAGCAGCAGCAACCGATAAGCAGCCCTCTAGCCTCTAGTTCTCCCCACTTGTCAGATACACTTTGAACTCTTGGAGCTAGCACATAACACAGGGGCAGTGCGCATATTCAAGCATTACCTAGGTGCGCGAAGGAGTTCAATACCGGAAAACTCGTAGAATCTACAACTTCCGCTAGACCTCTAACCTCCCCTGCATTAGCCGGATAGGTCTGATTTGAAGGGTTGACAGAATTACGGACATCGGTTATTAAGACCCAACACATGCAGCCTCTGCCGTGTGAAGAAAATGCTAATCTTGGGGAGTTTTGCCTCTAAATGCAGAGATGAGAGGCCGGGCAGAAATAGTAGAATCCGAAATTTCCCTGTACCATCCCCAACAAATGGCATCTGTTGCCGCTGACAATTGGGGGCTTTGTGATTAACGATGTCCTGTCACGATTTCTCTCGGGGGAAATCACGATGGGTTAAGTGCTTCTACTGGTACGGTAGGCGAGCCAAAGCTCGTGTATTGGTTTGACCGGATGGCGAGGGAGTGCTTAGCAGGTTAGCCAGATTTGGTATCATACTGGTGCTGGTGTGGCGATAACCGCGTAGGAGTATAAACGTAGGGCAAAGGCTTCTCAACACTACCGTATATGCGGACAGCCGACGAGTACGAGTACAGTACTAGTAGATCCTGGTATGGTACCTGCAAATTCGCGGCAAGCAATTCCAAATCTACTGTTATCCGGGATTGTGATATTAATCCCGGTTGCAATTGGGTTGTGATGGTAAATTTGCCTGTGCTGTACTGGTACTGTACTAGGGAATGAGCATTGATGAGGCGAACTCGAGTATTTGCTAGCCAAAATACGTGTGTGTAACCATATGGACAGCCAATCTCGGCTCCATTTTTCGTGGATGGAAAAAAGTCATGCGAACTCAAGCTCGATGGGTTGACGATATTTTAACTTTTGATTGGTTGATTGATCCAGGAGCCTATCAGAGCAGTTTCGCCTCACTTACCCTTACCCCCGGTACTGGCACTAGTACTAGTACAGCACAATAAGACACCGGAAGTTTATTCTTTGCTTCCAAGCACTGAGCGCTACTGTAGGCCCCGTGTGGGAAGAATTTAATCCCTGCCCCACAATCGGCTTTCTGAGTCAGCTGGATGAAGCTCCAGAAGAAAAGTGCAAATACCTTAACTTGCCGCGCTCTCATCCAAACTTTCCTAAACAAATAATATCTCACAACCGAATCCATGGAGGAAAACCACCCCACCCTGAATTCTCATCTCACGGCCGAATTGCTGGCATTCCCCACGTCTACCCCGCCATCTCCTTCACCGTCTCCTGCCTCTACAGTGGTATTATCCTCACGCGCCGACAATGGCGCCGAAACCACCCACGGCAGACAGAAACACAGGAGGAGGAGGAGGCGAAATGCCTCCGGGCGAGAATCAGAAGATGGAACAACTGTTCCTTGGGTCGATTCGGAGAATGAATCAAGCGAATTGGAAAAGTCTCAGTGTGAGTAGGGGGAAACCCCAGGAAAGGGGTATTTAATGTTAGTGGCGGCTGATTAGTATGCAGACACGGAGGCGGTGGAGGACTGGTTTATCAACAAACGGCCGCGACAATTTCCTACGGTTTTATTTAAGGTTCTTGGAAAGATGGACCAAGAACGGGAGATATGGTTAAAAGCAAACTCAGGCTATCCTTGTGAGGTTATTGCCGAGGCGTGGCTTTCACCACAGCTGAATCAATGTAACCCTTAGATGTAAAGCATTTCCAGGGGGGGCAAGTATTGACAATAGAATAGATCCGCACTTTAGAGGTTGGGACGGAGTTGCATTTTGGAGATGGTTGGCAAAGTCGGTATGGGCTACCTTCAGAATCCGGTTATCGTCAGTCATGGATTTCTAACTGATCCGTCCAAGGCGGTAAGCAGACCCCGAAAGATGATCATTTCACATTAATGTAAGGCAACGCTGTGGGAGCCTTCATATTATAGAGCTAATCCTTGTCGTAGCTCTCTTGCCGGTTTGACTCAAGATATTCTCAAAGCGCTGCTGGTACATTACGATATCAAAATACAGTGCCTCTACGACATGATCTTTGTAGATGGCTTCTCAGCAAACCTCCATCCCCCATCAGCGAATGGTATAATTGACCTCTATAAGGTTGAGTTTCTGGCATGGCTGACCCTTGTATGATAGTCTTCTCGTTGTGTTTTGACTTCCTTCGACAAGTGCCATTGGGCACTGAACGAAATTACCACATACAAACATTCCCGGAGCTTGAGAACTACAGACGAGACCACGTATTATCGTGGAAGTGGGATCCATTTGGCTCGGAGCCAAAAGAAACGTCAGTCTCTCCGGTCGTGTTTCCTAGTATGCGGGCTTGCTAACACTGGTATTCCAGTGATCGGGGCTACGATGTATGCCGGGCTGCTATATGGATTCGAAGAGATCTCGAGACAGGTAAAAAGACCGCGATATTCTATACCCAACCAAAGCGGTCCAAACATATTCCCCGCAAAAATCAGACTCAATGGCGAATGAGTCAGTTCTGTGATGACATTAATGGTTGGTCACGATCACGGAGGCCAGAGGATATTGACCCAGAGGATAGTGAGGATATATTTCACTTTTTACACCGATACTTCAAAGATACGTTCAAATGGACACGGGTGCTCGAGCTCAATCAGAGGAAAGTCCGGGCTTTGGTAAGTCAGCATCTATTAGATCGTATCAAGATTGGTGCTAATTTATGTCTCGGATGTAGGAGGAGGAAGCTTTCGCCTCGCCAATGATTGAGACTACGAGAGATATCTATCGGCAAAAGTCGGCGTTGGACACACACCTTTCAATACTTAATCTGCAAAAAACAATGATTACCGCGCTTTGTGGTCGTGAAGTGCATGATGATATGTTCTGGCCAAAGGATGCTAGATTATTGTTTGGGGACATCGAAGATGCTCTCGGTGAGAAGATAATTGACTTTGAGAGGATGAGGAAGCAATGTGATGATATTCAGACCCTGGTTAGTACAAAGAATACCCAGAGGACAGATCAACTTAATACTGAAATCGGGTGCAATTAGATTTTCAATACAATAGCAATTGAAGAAAGCCGGGCCGCAGTTGACCAAGGTCGAAGTATTGGCCGATTAACGTGGATGACTTTTGTGTTTCTCCCTTTGTCATTTGTAGCTGTATTTACCCTTTCTATCTGGCCCTCGGTTCCATTATCTAACGAACGCAGACAATACTTGGAATGAATGTTTTCCAGCTACAAAGAACAAGCCTAGAGCTTTACTTTGCGGTCGCTATCCCACTACTGGCGTTCATCATTCTTCTCCTTGTGCTTCTCAAAGCAGGAATCCTGTATAGCCAAAGCGGGAAAACAAATCTCAACTTTTTCCGCTGGGTACTAGCAGGCAGGCCCCAAAAACAGCGGCTAGCAAAGCTTGACCTCGAGAAGGGTGGATTAACTGAGAAGCTGAGAGATCGGTTGAGAGGTACCAGCCAAGCACCAAAGGGTAAGTTGCCGTCCGAGAAGGGGAAAGCAAAAAGCAACAATAGAGGCAAGAAGCAAGAGTAATGCGGAGTTGTGTACTATAGAATGGTTTATGTTACATGTGCTAGGGTATATATATTTTAACATTCCAACGACAATATAATCTTGAAATGGAAAGACATTTGGCTATTAAATGCTCCTGGATTACGACGAATTTATTGATATGAGATGTCCATAGCCCTCTTCGCCCGGGATCGCTCCCCGCATAGAGCCAGGCCTCCTACACCGAACCCTTCCACAGCCCATCTCAACTCACCACTTGTACACTCGTGGCAAGAAAGTTACCGGACAACTGCGGAATTACAGCTGCAGAAGATTGTGTTATTGTCACAATGGCATCATAACCTTATTGTAACCTGACCCATCTGGAAGGCCATCTAACCCGGGAGAAAATCGGTACCGCAAGGTACTGTGCTCTACATAATATGACAATAAACGCTAATGCCAAAGGCTCTTTCGCTTTCGTGTCAAGAAATCAGTCAAAGTTGACTCCGTCTTAGTGCGGTAAAAGGGGCAGAGCGCCAGGAGCTGGATTCGTCGGTATCAAATGGTACCACATCTGTTGGAAATGGCAGTTTAATGGCCGCACTTGATGCGGGATGTGACCGCACTCTGTGACCGCTGAGGTATACGTACGCACTAGTCAAAGGACGCGCACGCTCTGAAAATGTTTTCACCCCTTTGTTTTTCTTTCCTTCTAACCTTTGCTCGCTTCACACCTTCCTGTACACAACTTTCCTCAAGCCTTTCCTTTCTTCAAGTCAATCAATCACGATCTTCATCACCACTTAAGCGGTTTTAGTCCACTGCGTAAAACCCTCACCGTAAATCATTACCTCTGCAGCCCAGATTTTCAACATCCATCCTTTTTCCTCGACACCACTATCAGCTATCCCGTCATCATAATACTGTAAACCGATGCGCCGGACTCATGGCTAATATCCGTTGTCCTCCCCTAATTTATAACTAAACTAACGCGAGATGGGTACTGATATCTGTGTCTGCGAGTCATGTCGGATCGAGCGAAGAAAGAGGGGGAGAAGCGAGGCTTAATGCTGTATTTACTAGTACCGGTAATTCATATACGTGCCGGCACATACTGTATGTTATATAGGAGAAAGTTTTCCCACATGATGTTTCGTATCCAATTTATTCAAGTAGATGTGAAGGGGAGGAAGAAGAAACTGGGGGGGAAGAAGGAATAGCAGTTATGGTACTGTACGTGACCCTTGACCGTCAGTGATGGACAGCTAGCCTAGTGCCAATGCTGTCAACCCGCCATCTGGTCGAGCGACATTGGTAGTTGTTGCGGGGGGGTACTGTAGTGGCGCTTGGCGCTAGTTTTTGCGGTAGTTTGTTTGGGGGTCCGCCCAAGAGCATGGTACGGAAGGTCTTTGGACGGATTATCTGAAAAGATTTTCCAGGGTTTTACTCTTCAACCCAGGAGAACTCTATACCTAAACCGGCAGAAGCATCCATTAGCGAGCTGGGCATTACAAGTAGTTTTTCCAATCGTTAAGTCAACGAAAAATGTACTGGTACAATGTTAAAATAGTTCATGAAATTTTGCAGTGAAATTATCACAGAATTCAGAAAAATGCCATTTTTCGGCTGTGCCAAACAAGGCTGATGTTTTCAATAATAATATATTTATTTTTGCCTGGTTTTAGTTTTAGTTACTGGAGGGAGGTTCGATAGGGTTGAGTGTTTGTGGTGTCGATGATCCTGGAGAGGTATGATATTCAAGAGGCCTTTCAGTCCTCTCTTTTCCCTTATAGATTGTGCTGCTTTTACGACGAAGGTGGAGACAACAACAGCAGGCACGAGTGGGGACCCGGACGCCAGGTTAGCAAATTGTTTTCTCGCTTCCTTCTAATTATTATATTTACTACGGTATTATTTCCTTTATTTCCTGTGTTTTCCCCTGTCACTCGCTTTTCTCTGCCATAGCTTGGTCTGGATTGATGGAGCCTGAGATGGAAAAGCAACCTAGGGCTGTATGCTGGGGTTGTGGCATCACAATGGTTGATTGTGTCAAGGACTTTGTTTATTGCATGATCTTGTGCATTAGAAGATAATAGGAACCATGGGGATGGATTTCGTGCCTCATTGTTATTTTCGTGGTCTGCCATATTTCCTATGTCTTTTCTACTTCTGGCAATCATGGAATGTTGGGGGGGGACTATCCATATAGGAGTCCGTTCTCTCCAGTGGTTAGAGCAGGATAACATGCTTCTTTTATCTTTTACACATATCCCTACTTCTATTTGGCACATGAAATGATTTAATGGAGCAAAAAAAAAAACTCTACTCGGCAATCCCCCGCAGTCCCTTACGCTAATTTGTCTTACATTGTCGGTACTTGTAGCGTTGTTGGCACCTGAGTGCCTTGTGCCATGCCGATGTGCCCGACACGGCACTACGAAATGCCAGAGTGTGGTGACATTAGCTGATGGTACTACCTAGTACAATTCAATTATTGCAGGCTGGTTTCTGTTATTGAGGAAGCAAATATTCATGTTCTTCAGCACAGTGAGAACTCAGAAGGATTGTGAATGGGGGATATTCAATATGAATTGGGCTTGTAGATAGTTTCTGTTTTTTCTTCTTAAAAAGTCATTTCATTCGTTCATGTATTGCCTGGGCACTACTCGGGGGTGGAAGTGGGTGCTCGGACAGACAGGGCTAGAAAATGTATGTATCAGCATAAATTTTCTAACCCCTGTCTGTCCGATCACCCACGTTCCCCGCGCGTACATAGTGCCGTTCCGAGCACATCAATCTGAAGAGTTATGCCAACAACGCCAACTTAGAGAAAGACCGGACAGGACGACACAACGTCGTCCACAGATGTCCGCCTTCAGGATGGACGGACTGCCCGGATGAGAACACTGCATCCTGCCAACTCCCTCGGGAAACCCGGTAAGAATGATTCTAGAGGCTTTGGGAGACACATCTCAGTCGTTGCCATCAAAATTATTTAGATTTCGCAACCAAGTAGATTCCAGAAACCTTCTAGCAGCAGATACTACTCCAAAGCGAGATTTGAGCTTGTAGATAGCATAGTGCAGTAGGTGAGGGCAGAAATAATCGAGCCACACTGCTCAGATATCAAGCTGGGAAGCACATGGGGAGTACGATATGGCAATTCTTCTAGTAGCCTCAAGAGGAACCGTGAGGTCCCCGGGGCTGTCTATCTCTTGTATCATATGTTCTTATCATTTATGGTAGATACAGCACCGACACGATATCTGCAGAATCTAGTCGTGAAGAAGATAATACGGGGCCATTCCCATAAAGAGAGAATACCTGTTATCGCTGTTTGAGGCAGCAGAGGGAAGGGAGTCTGGCAGTATGTTTTCCCTTTAGGGAAGTTGGAAGAGCAAGAAAGCACTTGATTCTGATCACGGGGGATGGCAAAGTACCGTATAATCTAGCAAAAGTCGGACTAGAGCTTAAGCGAAACTAAAGCAACCGAGCCAACAGGAGGGCGCGAAGAAGGCGAATTCGCCACAGTTTAAACATATACCGTTAGACCACGGTGGTCGGACAGGTGCAAGAAAATGCGGAGTAGCGTCAATCCGACTTTTTTCCAGATTATACCAGATACGGTACCCGGGTGTGGACGTGGGTGATCAGAGAGACAGCGATTAAAAACCCCGGGGCTATGATACTTGTACCTATAATTTTGATCCCTGTCTGTCCTATCATACCCGAGTACGGTATGTGAATTGGTCCTACCGGACCCCGGACGATAGAGTGATGGCGCCCCACGTGGAAGCGAAAGTTCGAAGCGAGAAAAGCTCCTTCACAGCAAGAAGTTCATACCATTACCTATTCGTTGTCTTTCTCAGGCACTGCCCCGGGACCAAGGCTTCCGACTCCTGGCTTCTAACTTAGGTTTTTTTATGCACGGGGGTGTTGTTACTCTACTGCCTTCCAAGTGATCCCAATTATAAATCAGCCACTCTAGCGTTTGTATGGCGCATCCAACCTAGCGTAGAATGCGATCTCGTTCTATTTAGAGTAGGGTGCGCAATCCAAACTTCCCCACACTCATGATTAGCATTAATCTAAACCTCACTGGCTAAGCAGGCATCTGTATCCCCTGCAATCTGCTGCCAGGACTCACCCTATACTAGGGTAGGGAACAGTTAACCTGAACTTACTGCACAGGGATACGGTATATTTTGTTGGTTAGCCTTAAATAACTGCTCAATCACTTCTTACCGGGCCCTGTACCATATTATACAAGTTACAGGCATATAACCCGAACACTTGAGTCCGAATTTTGTATGGGCGGCCAGATACTCACAGACAATTTATCATACAATTTTTTATCCTTGTGTTCGGGTTCTATATGCCAGTAACTTGTACACTTTGTTGGGTTGGAATTAAAGCTGATACCCGACTGTCTTTCCCGATCTAAAGAGCTTAAGGCTTCGGTAACCCTGGCAGAATGGTTGCCTGAAAAGTGGGCTTGTTTACCAATGGCTCTTAGATGAACTATATCTCTCTCCTCCACCTCGACCTTTCTTACATTTGCTGGTCGCCTATGAGATAAGCATAATTCCCCCATATTCCCAACAATGTCAAGTCTGGTATGTCATTGGACTCTGGCCTAGTATAGGAAGAATCTTTGCTAACTAGTACTACCATTTCTAGCAGAACATGGCCGACCAACATTTGCGAAGCGTGCCCGAGGCAGTAAATCTAGAGTTACCATCTGAGTGCGACACTAGCCCCGAGGGGCTTCACACTCCTGAGTCCGGACAAGGAGGTAATCAAAAAGAGCCTGATCGAAATAGTAACCTCGAAACATCTAAGGGAAAAATATGGGGAATGAAACGCAAGGTTTTCATGATTGTATTAGGGATCATCGCCATCCTTATCATCGCCGTGGCAGCCGGAGTTGGGTGGGGAGTGGCAATGACTATTGCAAAGAGTAAACGGCAAAATTCACCCTCACCAACATCCCCTTCGTAAGTTTCCCGGAATTTTAAAACCCAGTAGAGTTCATTGATAAATAGTGCTGAGGTTAATATGGAACATTGGTCACTAACATCCAGCAGCCACATCACCCCAGGAGCAACTGCTACTATCTCCGTCTCTTCATCTGCTACTCCTGCACCACCTGCAGTTCTGCACTGGGGCGCTACTGGAAATAACACTCAATTGTTCTACAAACTCCTGGATGGTACCATCAAATTGAGAGAGTTCGATGGATCGACCTGGGTGGAAAAGCCACCCACAGGAGTTAAAGCTAGAGCCGATTCCGGAATTGCTGCTGTAAGCTGGTTGGAGGAGAATTCAACGCCAGCGGTATGTACAGCATTCATAACTCGACTACTTCCCATTCTACTATAACACTTTGCTTTAGGTACGAGTGTATACCGTGGATGAAAAAAACTTTTTGGTGGAATCTGGTGCGAGCAGCGCCAACCTAGGATCATGGTCGAGCAGACAGATACCAGATGAAAGCCCGGTCGAGGTCGGACAGGGAAGTTACTTGGCAGCCTGCACCTGGCTTAATGACAAGGACTAGCTCCTCAGAGTTTTTCACCAAGACAAACGAGGACTCGCGCAGCAGGTGAGCTGGGACGGCCATTCCTGGGAAAAAGGCCCATCACCGGGGATATGAGACTTTCTGTAGACAAGGGATGGTACTGGGTTGGCAGTCGCCCTAAGTTATTCCCCGACACCAACGAACAGAGGACAGAATTATATTGCCAAAGTACAGATGGAAAGTTAGTTTCTTGGGATCACAAACTAGCAGAATCGGAGTAACGCCTTCCTCCGGGCTATCTTCGAGAATGCATGTGAGATCTCCATCAATAAACTTTATTCAAAAAGCAACCATAGACTACGGATCTGTACCAAACGAGACACATCTCACTGTGCAGACCAACAGATCAGGCGACATGTCACTACGAATGGACTTCATCTGGGATGAAAAATCGAAGGGATCTGGTGGGAGCAGGAAGGAGGATGGAGGAAATCGGCATTATCGGAGCACCGAGCGCAGTGATCCCAAGAGTCCTGACAGGCCTGTAGGCACCTACCAGGCTCTACGAGCGCCCCGGGTATGTGCCTCATGCCAATGAGCAAGAGGGTCCATCCCTTGGGAATGATTGCAGTCTAGGAGGGTGATAGCAGGTCCCGGTAGTCCCATACTAACCGGTAACTCTCGGGCGGCTCCCGCAGAGCACGCCCGTAACCTTGCGGAGAGGACAGATGCCAAGATACTCATCCGCCCCGGGCGTCCTTTCAGGAGCTGCAGTCGGTTTCATCCGGACCCGAAGATGGACGAGCCGGACTCTTAGGGTCACTAACCAAGCGTTGTTGCAATACCGTACTCTAACAACGTTCGAGTCTCCTTCCAGTACAAGACTTGGTGCCTCCCGACCGCTGTCTTGAACCGCATGACGAACAAGTAAGGATTCAGTTGGGTAGTATAGAGCCTATGCCTATAGCGGAAGTTCCTATCATCCGTTACCTAGAGAAATGCTATGGGATGTATGATATTCATTTGTCGGAGGAAGTTCCGGACTATTTTATTGAGAGTTTCCTTTCTTCTGTCTAATGTCTAAAACCCCATCTCGAAGTATTGAGAGTGTTTTTCAGCGTTTTGTTTGTTTGAAAGGGGCAGCATTTTTTCATCTAGTTCACGGATTTAGCGAGAAAATCTTCAATAGTCTCTCAAGCTTCTATATCGTAAGAACCGGAATAATTGCACCTCGCTCAGGGCTTTGGAGTTGCTTTTACTAGTATGGTACAGCACTTTTCTATTTATTTATTTTGACTTAAGCTGTTAGTTTTCGTAGTGCTCTCTCCCCTTATCCAAGAGAGGGAATCCCGGACGTCTGAAATCCATTTCAACAAGCTCAAAAACCAACCCACCCACACATCTCCCAGTGCTCAAAAAAACCCCATTGCACATATCTCCTCAATTTCCATGCATCCCCATCCTGCGTGTAACCCGAACTCGATCGCTTGGCTTACCCACTCCCACTGAAACGCTCCGTCATGTACTCGAGCAGAACCTTCCGGTTGCCTAGCTCCTCTCACTCGCTAGTTGCAACAGAAGTGCTACGATCTGTACTGTATTGTACAACCTAGCCCACTCCTTTCATAATACTACTATCATGACATTTGTAAAATGGGCCGCTGCTGCAAGCCACCAAAATTTTAAGGGCCCCGTAGAAAAATTTGTCTGTGTGCAATGGCAGTCCATTTTACTTGTACAACCTAAGGGCGTTACCTGTATAGCAACGTGTCGCTAGCAACCAACCTCTCCCATGCGGGCAAAGTTGTCAGAACGGCGCTTAATGATACGACAGAAGGGAGCTTGTTTCTAGGATCCCATTGAGTAACAGAGGGCACAATTCACTTCTTGAGGATAGGACGGTAGGCGGTTTTTTTCACCTTTTCCTTCTTACTTTTTTTCCTCCTCACAACGCAGATGGTCACTAGTGTCATGCAAAGTTTATGAGCACAGGTACAGGAGGCGCTTAGGGTCATCGACTAACCAACAGTTTTCGTCGGTGTTTCCCAACAACCGTAGGATCGATTTTCAAGCTACCAGGCAAGGTATGCCTTCCAGGGCATGAAAAAACACCATCCAAAAACCCTCTTCTTGTAATGATGGCATATCCCGTACTAATTATAGTTGCCCCTTTAACAGTGTTGTTTCTAAGTTTCTTGCACCATCTCACAAGAACTACCACCATCACAATAGCTGCTTCACCAGCCGTTGAAACATTATTGGGCCCCTCCCCCGGCCCAGCGCCGATCTCCTGACCCTATTTAAATCATTGGATAAGGTTTCTCCTGTAGGTAAATTGGGTATCGTAGGACTAGTTCGCGAAGTGTACTGTGCGATGTGCACCCTGCCACCACCAAAGAGCGAAGTGCATATAGTTCTATTGGCAGATGTAGGGTTTGGTAGCCTCGTGTTTTGTCTTTCAGTTGTGCCTCTAAGCTTGAACAGGGCGTAGGCAATGGTCTGGGCGGGTAGTACTCGCAATGTCGAAGCGTTTTTAAAAAAGACTGTTATTGCATACCATCAAAATTTGTCCTTCTTGCTTTGATTTGGGCGGCATGCAATAGCAGTCATTTTTAAAAACGATTCGACATTGCGAGTATATGCTCCACTCACGCACAGAAGATGACAACACCTAGGGTGTAACGTTTGATATCGCCTGAGCTTCCAGACATGGCATTGGACTATATCCCGTAATATATTATACCGGTATGATATGAGACGTGGATATCAGTATTACCCATTTATCTAGTTACAACACACAGCCCCTATGATCAATTGGCCCAGCAACCACCCGATATCATAGCAAAGGGGACGGCAACTGTTGCCGGGCACCCATTTGAGTACCCGTGCTCCCCATCTAAGAATTGCCTTCCCCTCTGTTGTAGTACGTGTTGGAAGCTGTTTTCTACTAAAGAATAATAGTGTCTAAACAGCGCGAAGCTAGTTGGGGTGAACGAGCTGGCAAACTCGGAGAAGACAAATGCCAGCAGCAGCTCACGACGTGAACTCCAAGGTCGACACCCGAGTATTCCTCTGTTTACCGGTCAGCATTCCTAATGAATCGACCTTTCCAATATGCAGCAGCCCATTAAACATATTGTCTCCTCCTCAAGCCCGCCCCTCAGGCTGCAAGAGATTGAAGTAAAAATTCATACAAATGCGAGATGAGATAATACACATGGGAGCAAGTAGGGAGGCTCGAGGTCTCGAGTGGGGCTTTGCTAGTCGTATAGTACGAGAGTAACAAGCGTGCAAAGCACTGATTCTGTTTTAAACCACGGAGAATCTCTCATTAAACACCTAAGGAGTAAGAAACACCTCCTTTGAAATCTACCAGCAACCCGGGGAGAGACACACTACCCACCCATTACCGCATCCACTGATGAAATTCGCTATCCCTGTCCCAGGATGTGTTATTTCAGGTCCAGTTAGAGAGCGGAATTAGGCTTCAAATGGCATTTCCCATTGGCTACTTCAGACCAACTTGAACCAGCAAACCATAATCCATCGTTTAGGCCGAAATCTGGGGCAATAAAATATCTTACTGGGCCGGAAATAACATATCCTAGGACGGGGATAGCGAATTTCATCAGTGGATGCGGTAAAATCCCGAAACCGGGCTTCCAGTAGGATAAATATTAGCTCCCAGGTTGACATTCCATGAAATACCTAGCTGGCACAGTGGTTAATACTCCTGTCGCAATTAGCAGGAGCCCAGGAATTCAATCCATGCTGACAATCAGTTATTATTGAACGATCTGTCATGTAGGGCAGGATAATTAAAAAAATCCTGCCCTATGGGGGGACTAGGAGTTTGGAGAACGTAGCCTTCATCAATAGGGCTGTGGGGTTTATCAATCCTGCGACGAGGAGGTAGAATCCGACTCTAGACCTTAAAGGTTGGCGATTGGTGGGTATGATAGCAGAAGCGAATGCGAGGGGGTCAGGCCAAGCAAGAAATATGAAAAATAAAAGAAATAAAATATCTTATATATTATTATAATATATTATATAAAAATAAGAATACAAAATTAAAAAAATTAAACATGTGTTTCTTTTACCTTGGGAAGGCAGCTGTTATCCCTGATTGCCTTATATACATGGCTTTCTTTCTTAGTAAAGCGAGGTAGTACTAGTGCGCAGTGTACTGTACGAGTACAGAGGCGATTTCCCATGTTGCCAGATGTTTAGCCAATGCTTCACACCAGGCGCAGTAGCCTCAACGGTCCCAGACAGCATCCGCAAGTGGCCGGGCTGGCCTGCAGATAGCAGGCAGATGTACAACCAGCACGGCCAGGTTGTTGGGAAGCCTGCAGGCTTCATGGATCTCAGCCAAGATCTTGAGGTAACTTCAGATATCTGTGAGTATCTCAAGATATCTGCCTGTATCTTCAGGTATCCGCAGGCATCTCTAAATATCTGCCGATGTTAGCCACCTATTGCCAAAATGTTGACTAGTCATATATGGAATATGCTGGAAGCCTACCATTGCCAGCACGCACCCATGAAGCCTGATGGCTTCTCCAAAGACTGGCTTACAAAGCTCAGGTTAGTCTCACCTTCTCTTACCCTACCCAAGCTGGAATGTAGCCTGGATATACGCAGGCCTACCTGACCACTGACAAATACTGATCACTACTGGCTCTCTGCCGCTTCGAAAAAGCAAATCAAGAACAAGCAAACTTTCACAGATATTCATTTTATCATCTAGTTGTAAGGGCTAGCCCTGCCTAGTACCAGCCCCTGGAACGTATATGCTCTAACCTATAGTAGCCTTTTTAAATATAAATGGTGTAGGAAGTATCAGAGGGTGTTTGGCACGCCATTATTTGAAATAATCATTATTACAAAATGCATTTTGGACTAAATTATGTGCAGAAATAATTGTATTCTTTGGCACAATTATGTGTTCAAACGATAGTTTTTAGTTGTTTGGATACATGTGTACATATCATTTTTTCAAATAACAAGTATATCAAACAACAGCCTGCCAAACACCTTCTTAGCCTTCTAATTCATCTTCAATCACACGGAAAGATAAAATGCATCTCACTAATTCATAAATGTAAGCCAATATTTTTTCTGCAGTATACTTAAAGATTCAGATACATGATACAACCTGGATGGCAAGAACCATCGCCCCTCTCGAATGTGCTAGTGCCACCAGTATGATTTTCAGTTAAGCAAATAATGGCATCTCTGAAGGACGATGGCTCTTCCCACCAGAATATTTTGCTAGTATAGAATCAAGCTGGAAAAGGCTATTGCGTTACAAAGTAAGAAAGCCCTAGATTAATGACAAATAAGCAAATTTATTCTACCATTATACACGTATTAGGAAGTTAACTCCCTAGATTACTCACATCAGACTCAGGTTCCCAATCAATTCTCAATTCCTTAACTACTCGTAGGTCAACCTGGGTCCTAAGACAGGTAATGGTATCTCCGATTGCGCTACAGCTTTCTAAAAGAACTCAGGCTGCAAACTAGATAGCCGAAACTTCATAAGCAAAGCCGAAGCCACTAGTGAAGAGTCTTAGTCCTTGCATGGTGCAATCGAGGTAGGAAGGGTGACTCCAGGTTTCGCATTCCTCGTTTTCCAGTTTTTCGTAATACTGAACCGCTATGTAGCATGGTACGATTGTTAAATTTTTGAACTCACAAAAACAGTTTTGAGCAATATAAAATATCACGCCTCGTGATTCTAATTCCACCTCGAGAGCAGGCAGTTGGAATAAAATAGCCAAAGGCCTCCTCATCCTCCCAATTGTAGATTTTGGAAGCACAAGTCGTTAGTCCGTTTGCGGCATTACTGGGATCCTCGACATGGGGTGACCACTGGTGAATATTTCTATAAAGTCTCTGGACCAGAATACCGCAGCCATCCAACTCTTCATTGTCCATCGAAACACTCCTCTGAACAATGTTGATATCTCTACCCTCCGACAATAGATGTAGAATTCAAATCCAAATACTTAAAGGCGGTATTTTCTCTAGCTATGATGTCCTTCAGATCATATGGATAGTTGATCAGCAAGAAATTCATAACAGGCCTAAAAGCCACATTGAGGACATAGCAGACTGGGTCCTACCTTATAACCTATTGCATTACAGAACAAAGTATCGGCTGAATCTACCAATTCCACTTCTTCCCATAGATTTCCTCTCGTGTGTGATATTTGTAGAGATCAAATTCACAATCAATAAGGGCAAAGATTTCGGGACTGGATAGTAGATAATCAAAAATGCCGTCCAGTATTACGATGCCGTTCATAAGCCATCTGTTGTATCCGATCCTGTTCTTCAAGTTTCCGATTGAGACCTGATATACCTTCCCGGATTTCTAGAAGTAAATCTTTACAACATGAGTAAGCACAAGAGTTACCAGCAGGTGTCGAATTGAATTTTGTACTTTCAGGGTCAACTCACACTTCCAGTTTAGCGGTCTGGAGCCAAGTGGTCTGTCGTTCATATATTGAGTTCCTCAATTGCTTGCCTAAGGTCAGTTAAAATAAGCTGGTCAGTATTGCACCTGGATCAATGTAGTAATAGATTTTTGCAAACCTGTTACCAGTATTCTAAGTATTCAAGGTTTGTGCTTATCTGAACTAATACCACCACCTGTTCTAAGAAGTTCTTGCTCAATTCAGGCAGCTCTTGAAAGGAAAGGAAGACTGAAACTAAAAAACCTTCTCAGCAAGTATTCGGCACAGTATCAGCCTAGGTAAGAAGACACTCATCGACAACTTACCTTGCAACTATCCTCTTCAACTTCTTCCCATCTTCCAACACTAACTCCAGCGCCTCTAAAGACTCCAATAATACCACTACCCTCCACCTTTTGCCTTCAGTTAGGCAGAAGCCAACAGGGTAGAATTCAGAGGTAACTAGGTTGAGAATATTTAAAACAATAAATTGATTGTAAGGAAGGATCGCGGTTGATAATTCAGTAAAGGTAAAGAAGTAAAGTGTAGTCAAATTTCAAAGAGTTTAACTTATAACTTGATAACTTGTTATATTGTTAAGATTTCTTCTCCGCTCTCTGCTAATTAATCAACCACCAGGGAAGAGGCTTACTATTTATTCTAATATTTATAGTACTTCCATCTTACTAGTTCACAAGTATCTTTTTAACAACTCAGTTTGCCAGAACACAGTGCGAACACTATTTGACCCTGAAAAATTGTTCTGCTCAGCTCAGAGAGTCTCATAAACTGCTGTTTTTATCTGGAGGGTGTTCCCACTCGGCCAATGCACAGTCTTCGATCTTTTCATCATAATAGACTATATATGAATATGCGGCCCAATCGCCTTCATACCAATAGTAATAGACTATTATGGAATCATTAGTTTCAAGTTCAATATCCGGCTATCAAAGCCTTATGCAGTTCTATGCATATGCAACTAGAAAACAAGTCGTGCAGTATTCTCTAAATAAAATTCCAATCAGCTAAGTATTTCTTGAATGATGTACCTGTCCAAGTATCCTGAGTTGTCTCACAGATGCCTCCAGGAGGCTTATGACGTATGGTACTTAGATTCTGATATATGGTTATTTACTTGAAGTGACTTACCCCGCTTTTCAGTTCAGATACACAATTCCAACTCGGGTAATACCCTCCTTCAGCCGCTCTCAAACTACCCTAATCAACACTCGCATATTCTACCACTGTTGATACTTCAGAACATTTTGCAATATACTGGTAAGCATTTCCACTTCTCACTCCACCGTCATTCTAGCAACATGCTTTTCCAATTTCTCATGCACATCTATCGCTAACAAACCACCCTCAACTACATCAATAGCCTGGGCACCAGAGTCAATTTTATTAGTCAGATAATCAATGAAGAAAACAAGAGGGTAGAAGTTAGATTGTTCAAATATTAGAAAAGTAGTCAATAACAGCATTAATACCTCAGCTCTAACTTGAGGTAAAATCTGTCAATACAGAGGTCAGTGCTGGTTCTGTCGTACCGGATCAAAGCTGATTGGTTTACCCGGCATCCCTGAACCAGAATGCCAAGAATGCCAAGAATTCACCTGTCCCATTTCACTCCCGGGAGTCAAATGAAACGCCTCAGCCCCAATTGACTCCCGGGAGTGAGCTTCTTGCGTCCCCCCTTTTACTCCCGGGAGTCAACTGCAAAGCTACCCACACCACCAATTGGCTCCCGGGAGTGAAATTCACACCACCCATTCACTCCCGGGAGTCAATTGAAATGCCTCAGCTCCAATTGACTCCAGGGAGTGAACCTCTCACCTCCCCCCATTTCACTCCCGGGAGTCAACTGCAAAGGGTCCTGCACCACCGGTTGACACCCGGAAGTGCGATATCTCTAACTGGGGGTGTAAAACGTACCTTCTGAATATCCTGATTCTTTGCAATCCCTTCCCAGTCCTTCAGTTCCGAATCCTACCACCAATCTTCCCACTAGGATTCTCGAACTCGTATCTATACTCTCGCAGCCGTAGTATTCTCCCTATTTTCGCGTATAGTAAGCCCTCCGTTATCCCGAGTTGTTGTTCCAGATCACTAGCAGTATGGCTTTACTGTGAATGCCTGGCGATAGTTCAGGCAAGTAGTGCGCGTTTGGTAGGTTCGGGCTAAAGGAATCCCGTAAAAATTGGGAAAACACAGAATACGCTAGCAAGGGCAAAAAAGGTGTGGCAAATCGTGATACCTTTTAGAGGAAATTAAACTGCCAAAAGAGACGAAATTCTGGGGCTTGGGTGGCAATCATGAAAATATTATTACCCCTTGAAGCAATTTCTCTTCCAACGGCCCTTTCTTGCCCTTGCTAGCGTACTCTGTGTTTTCCCAATTTTTACGGTATACTGCGCATATTAGGGGGGCGTTGTCGTAGGCGGAATATTCCATCAGGTTAGTAAATATTTCGATTATACGGATCGGAGATCTTCAGATACCTGCAAAAAAATACCTGTAATCGTGCCAAGGTGGTGGCGTCCACCACACCCCGGTCGCTCAAAAAATCGCGACCAGGGGCACTCCAAAGGAGTGCCCGACAGCTCAACGATAATTTCATGCTCAACGATAATACA
>Ga0307509_10004215_pt1 | contig 20979 bp, 20 predicted proteins | sample 10_EM_MG_FD_202245 | JGI IMG/M metagenome (GOLD analysis project Ga0307509, IMG submission 202245) | Populus trichocarpa ectomycorrhiza microbial communities from riparian zone in the Pacific Northwest, United States - 10_EM | ecosystem: Host-associated > Plants > Roots > Unclassified | place... | reverse complement strand
TTAACCTCATCCTCCTCGGCATCATCACCCTGAGCCCCCCCTCTTCTCTCCCCATCCTCTCCTCCTGTCCCCCTCTTCTCTTGATCACACTCCAGCCAACCCCCTCCCTCCGGCGGTCTGGTGGTGGTGCCTGGGCTTGACCCACGTCTCAACAACCCCCCCCCCCTTCCCCTCCTTCCTCACCACTACGACCCACCCCAATCTATTATTATTCCTTGTCCCCCTTTTTTCTGATGTTCTTGGTGCTGCCGTCGTTGCGCAAATACCATCCTATCGCTGCCGTTTTTCTCTTCCTCAGCTCCGACGGTCTGGACACTGCTCCCCGCCCCACTACTACTAGCCGTTCTGGATACCTATACCTCTGCTTCCGCTCCATCAAAGGTTTCTTCGTCAGCCTCCGTTCAACCCTGAGTGCCCAGCAGGGACTCCTTCTTGTTCATGGCATAGACGTTGTTGAATCATGCACCCAAGTCTCTTGCACTCGCCGTTCCCACAAAGCAGCTTCACACGAAGTACGAGTTTCGGTTCCAGGTCCACTGATCAATCACTATATCTCAAACTTAGCGAGCACAAGAACGCCAGAGTAAACGATTGAAGTTCTTCGACACGGGGGGTACCAGAGAAGATCACGGGCCGGTCGACGGTACTTTGAAAGGATATATACTTATATACCGTACCACACCCCCGCGTATCCCAGCAGCTATTTCCTATTTCCCTGGGTTATAGTTCCTCCACCCTGTAAACGTTATTTCCGATCCAGCTCTGTCGTCAGTGGTTCCTGTGCCTTACTGCTTCCTGCTGCTCCCTGACTATACATTTGACCGGAGCACGTCTGCCGCCAAACAAACACAACGTCCATCCTTTGTACACACCGGTACCCAAAGGAAGAAAGAAAGAAAGAAAAAGAATATCAATAGAAGTCGTGTTAGAGACTCCTATAATCTTTTATTTTCCAACACAGGTAAGGTTGCTGGGGACATCGTCTCCGGTGCACTGGATTTACGTTCTTCGCAGTGGCTGCCCCATACCAACTTGACGACTATCCGCACTATACCCATCGTCACTACCATTACCACAATCACCATTCTCAGTCGCCTTATATCCAACAGGAACACGAGCCTCGGGGCCTCGATTCTCTTGAAGATCTGAACGAGCCGCTGCTTCTAGTACAGCAGATGGCTCATCAAAGGCCCCCGCCACACATGGGTGGGGCAGGAGGTAGTGGACACCTTTACGGTCCGGGGCTATCTTCGTCCAGCAAGCCAAGAGCAAGAACTCATGATGAAATAGAAATCGATCTTAGTGGCATGCGAGGAGATGAGGATGACCAAGATGTAGATTCTCACTACCAGCATCACCTCCCTCCCCCATCACACCACCACCCACACCCACAGCACACCCATCATCACCACATGCCAGATCAACCGCCACCCGCAAAAATGGCACGAACAAGTTCGGTGATGGGCGTGGGAGGGGGTTCGCAGATGGGAGGTTCGTCAATGGCGATGCCGGGGCCATCATCACTCGCCGGACCATCGAGCTCGCAACAGATGCCAGCGCCGGCACCAAGACCACGGGGCCCGAAACTCAAGTTTACACCTGAAGATGACCAGCTGCTTGTTGACTTGAAGGAGAACAAGGCACTGACTTGGAAGCAAATTGCCGAATTCTTCCCTGGTCGCTCATCAGGCACTCTGCAAGTCCGCTACTGCACGAAACTGAAAGCCAAGACCACCCAATGGACAGACGAGACTGTAAGAAAACCTTCCCCGTTCTTTTCCTCAACTTGGGAGGGTTACATACCCCCAGGTTTCTCCCATTATAGGGCCGTTTCGTTCTCCTCTTCGGCTTTGAAGACGCTTTAGTTTTTCTAACATCAAGGCCGTGCTGTTGCCAATAAATAAAGGTGCTACGGCTCCGTAATGCTATCCAGGAATACGATCAAGATCGTTGGCGTCTTATCGCTGCCAAAGTTGGAAATGGCTTTTCCCCAGCCGCTTGCAGAGAAAAAGCAAAGGAGCTGCAGGAGCCGTAGGCTCCGAAACCATCACTCGCAGCAACCAGGTCTTGCACTAGCAGATCATTCTGGTTTTTCTGAGGCTGCCGATGACTCTTGACGTTGTCTAGAGCTGAAGCATTCAGGATTCAATTCTGCCTCATTATTTCGGTGTTCATTCTATTCTTGATCTGGTTTGAATTTTTAGTTATTTCTTTAATAATTTTCTTGTCACGGGAGCGAAAGAGGCAGTGGGAAGAAAGCCTTGAACATGGGTTGGGCAAGGCCGGGCAACAGGCGCAGCATATACTTTGATTCGGATTCGGGAGGGGATAGGGGGTTGGTTTTTTTTTTTTTCCTTTCGAATTCGTGCGGGCAATATCGGCGTTCTTTTTTCCTTCCTTCCCTCGTCCATTCAGTCGGTTGACTTGCCATATTAGCCCCACTGCCTCTTTTCCATTTTCCGTTCTGCTGTTCTCATTATCTGCTTTCCCTCCCTCCTTTCACTCTATCTTCCTTTCTTTTGTCTTCGGTTTTTTTTGTTACAGCCCTTTGCGACTTACCACCGACATGGGATGCAATTGGCCTCTTATATCCATCAGCGTTGAGTATGGCGGTTACCGGATTTGCTTTTTTTTTTGCGGAGGAAGCCGCTTGGTGGGACGAGTGCTAGTTTGTGGATCAGATGTGGCGGTGGTAGTGGCGGCGGTTGCTCAACCGAGGTTTCCTTTTCTTTCCCTTTTTTCTTTTAATCTTCGGGATTCATGGTTACTGGTATGATGTTATGATATACCCTTACCTTTCGTGAGCGTCAGGCCCATTTGTATATTGTGGTAATTCCTGTCTTCTCCTTAATTTCTATCTCTTATTTTTTGATCTTTTCTGTTTTCAAGAGATATCACCCCCTCCCATTTTCTCGCCATTATTTCTTTACCCCCCCTTCGATTCATTAGCGTGCTCTTTTTGACGTTTTATTCCCCCTTTTTTCATTATTTTCTCTACTTTTTTATTTGAAAAAAAAACACCTGATCATTCATTCTAACTTGCGATTTTTATATAATACCTCTGCATTTTCTTATCATTCTTGTTTCTTTTTTCCTGAGAGAGGGGCAATACATGTACTTCTACCCGCCTCCTAATGTCTTGGTTATTTTTTCGCCCTTCATTCTTTTTTCTTTCATTCTTTTTTTTTTGTCATGCACTTATATTCTTTAATCATCATTTTTTTTTTCACCTGCATGCCTTGCTATGTCCTCCTCGGTTGGGTTTTCAAAGAGTGCGTAAACTATTGTGAATTGTTTGAAGGAAGGAAGGGAAGAAGGAAATTCCCTTCTTGATTCGGGCTGGCGGAGGAGCGAACAAGAAGCTGTATTAATACCATACCTTCTGTTTTTCATTTTCATTTTCTATCTGACTTTTTTCGTTCCATTTTCTCTCTCATCCGGTCGGCAAAGGAAAATAGGAGGACAAGCAGCAAGCCAATCAATCAATCGCTCGGCGCAACCGACCGTTTTGAGAAAGAACGCCCATTTACCTACCTGCCCTGGAAGGAGAGATGGAATCTGGTTGAAAATGTTCGTACTTTTGGTAAACACAACCCCTTTCTAATTCATCTTGCCAATTGATTGTGAAGCAAGTGAGAGAAAGGGGGGGAGAGAAGAAAGCATGGAAATCCGATCCGAAATCTGTCTGCAGATGATACTCCTGCAGTGGGGTGGTAGGGAAAGAGGATGTCAAAGAAAAGCGTGGTGGGAATTTCCGTTTTCGAGATCAAGTTCGTCGTGTATGTCAAAACGTGGTTGTAAGTTGGGGTTGTACATGACGGTTGTGGATATGCATATAGTGCAAATATGCATGCACTGCGTCCAAGTATGTATGTGTCTGGTGCAATGCGTTAAGGATGGGGTTTTTTTTCCCCTTCCTTCCTCTTCCTCCTTCTGCCACCTGAACCCCCCGGCTGCTACTGATCTTCCATTATCGTTTTTGTTTTCCCCTTTTTGAGGAGGAATAGGGTATTGCCGGCAGGCAAGTAGGGTTGCCCGCCGCCTTGGAAGTGATATGATTACGCAGTGGTTGGTTGGCTGAGTTGGTTGGTGTACGGTGTTGTGCCCGGAGCGGTGGGACACGGTAGCTTTGGAGGGGGGATGGGAAGAAGTATAATACGTACGCATGCATGTATTCTTAGCTTGTACAGTGTTTGTAAGGGGGAAAAAATGAGGTCTCGAAACAAGCATCATGTTGCTGTATTGGGGGCTTGGAATTGATCCTGTCGATTGGTTGATTGGTTGATTGGTTGATTGTGGTATTGTACTTGTATGGTACCAGGGGTAGTAGCTCGGGGGGGTGGGAAGGAAGGAAGGATATTGTAGGTATTCGTAGAGGGCGTACGTCTTCCTTTCTCTCTCCCCTATCCTTCCTGCCTTTCCCTTCTCTCCACTCAATGAACTCCTGGACGGTTGAAAACTTCAAAAGGTGGCACTATTGCTGGTGTTGGTTATTTTTTGCTCTCCCAGCTTCCCCCCCTTCTTTCCTCCCTACCACAAAGGAAAGGGAGCAAGGAGAGGGGGGTTGTTGGTGTTGAATGCGGTGGAATGGATCACTGAGGGCTATATACCGGTACTCTCCATTTATACCCTGTGGCGCCTCCCTGTCGGCTTAGTCATGGGTTCGGGTCGTTGTGTGGTAAACAGTTCTTAGTAAGGCTTGAATAAACAATACCTTTGTGCTATTGACCTGTGGCGGTGCTATTCCAATTGTTGAGCGATCGGTTGTAACTCGAGATGTTTGCCCTTTCTTATTGGATGGTTGCTATGGGCCCGCCTGGTTCGATTACCGAATGATGTTTCCCTCCGATTAGCGGCGGGGAAACCTATTTTTTCCATCTCGCCCATCGACTTTCCTCTTCCAACCACAACCCGTCCATCCATCCATCCACCGTACGGTTCGCATTCTCTCCACTCAGCCGCGCTCAACATCGGAAAGCCATGTTTGTGGGACCGGCAGTCAACACGCTTCGCAAGGCCATTGTGCCCTCCCTTAGAACCAGGCTCGTCCCCATTCCCGTCACCACCATGACCCGCACTTTTGCAACGGCGGGGATCCTCCACTCGGACAAGAAAGCCGTGGATACGTGGCCCATCCCCGCCGGCGTTAAAACATTCCATGGCAAGTCTCATTTCTACCCCCTGCTCCGCATCCATTGGGTTGAGTTACATCCGTTAACACTGGAATAACCCTTCCTTCCTTCGTATTATATACAGAGATTAAAACAGAAGAGGATCTTGTCCCCCCCGGCGCCGCCCCGGGAGAGGTCGCGACGGATTATAATCAAGCCACGGGTCTCGAGCGTCTTGAGATCCTCGGTAAAATCGAGGGTATCGACATCTTTGACATGAGGCCGCTGGACGCCTCCCGCCGCGGCACCCTCGATAACCCGATCGTTATACAGAGCTATGGGAAGGAGAGGTATTTGGGCTGCACTGGATGCCCCGCTGACAGCCACAACACTATCTGGTTGACTGTCAGCAAGGATAGGCCGATTGAGAGGTGTCCCGAGTGTGGGGGTGTGTACAAAATGGAATATTTGGGGGCTGAGGAGGAGCATCATGGGCACGACGATCGTGGGTTTTACCCTCCCCTCCCTGCCCACCCTTTTTGATTTTATTGCAGGGTGGAAGGGAACTGGAGGCTAATGCGCTGCATAGATCACGGCTACGTCGAACCAAAAACCATGGCCGACTTTGTCAAGCCTGAATATAGATAAATATACAGACAGATAACTGGATAGGCTCGACCTGTGGAGAGCACTGGTTGCCATTTTCTCTTCATTCCTCTCTCTTCCTCCGTTTTTTCTTTTTGCTTTGCCGCTACTCTCCCTTCGTCCTCGAGCCGGGGATGACCACTGGGTGTATTATCTGGGCTTTCGGGCTATACGTTGTGCATGAAATGGATGCAGGATGGGGCGTCGTTGTGAATAGCCATTGAAGTTTTTTTCTCTTTTTCCTTTTAGTTTTTATAGTGGATTTCTATTTGAAAAAGCAGAAAAACGAAGAATACCTATATATCCCTTCTCGCCATGTATGATACTGAGCGGTACGTATATGCGGTGCACGTAACATGTCTCTTTGGTGAAACGAGTCTTGGCGGTAGAAAGACACTTTCCTGTTGGTTGGGCATTCAGACATACTGGTATGATAGACCATATCAGCCTGGTCACCCCAGACAGGATGTCCTTTCTTTCGATTGGAGAAGTTACTGTATAAATTAAGTTATCCGCCTTTTGAGCTGAAGCCTTGACCATCAACCAACCAACCCAACCCAACCCAACCCATTCAGCCAATTCCCGGCAATCGGAGTCTATATCTACCGGTATGCCAGTCTCGGGCTGGTTTTTTTTTTTTAAGTTACAGCACTCAATCACTCACCCACCCACCCACTCACTCACTCAAAAATCCACCCCCATCCAGTCCCATCATCCCATCCCATCCCATCCCGTCCTATTCGCCATGCAAGATGAACTGAGTGAAGAACTCGATCAATCCCTTACAAGCACATCTGATATTACACCCCCATCACATCCGATCGGTCAGCGTGGTATGATATACAAACTGAGACTGGAGTGCGGTTGGTGCGGTGTGTTTGATATACCTGGATGCTACCGTGTGCTGTGCGGTAGGTGATCCCTGTATGATGGTATAGATGGGGGGGAAGTGGGGGAGGATGAAGTGGAGTGGTGGATAAATCTGCTATAATGACTGGAGTTATTAAAGAAGGAAGGAAGGATAAAATTGAGGGGGTGGTAGTGGTATGGTGTGATACTTGACTGAAGGAAGGAAGGAAAGGAGGGAGGGAAGGGTCTTGAGTGATACTTGTACCACGGCGTGGAGTGAATAACAGGAGGGGGAAGGAATTGGAGAGTACGGTAGTTGGTTAGCTAGCCATGGTAATGTAACTATATAATACTTTGCTTGTGTGTGGGGGGGTTTCCCGGGGATTTATTTTCTTATAGTTATTATTATTATTATTATTATAAGTAAAGTTATAGTATAGCCCGTCTAGTCTATTATAAGCTATGATACCACCAAGCAGAACGGAACGAAACGAAACGAGACAAATCAAACGAAAGCTAATGACGATCCGATGGCTTGAGCTACTGTACGGTACCGGTACTGTGCTTGTGGGGTATCATAGGGCGGAAGGAAGGGAGGAAGTATTTTTTTATCATGTCCTCCTAAGCAAAGTTATGCATAAGATATTTTGATAAGTTATAGTAGTTGGGGAGGCGGGGAGTAATTACTATTGTATATTTTGCTATTATAGTGTGGTATGATATGATAAATACTAGTATAATATAATACTCGTATATATCAAGAGGAAAAAAAGGGCGGCGGCGGCGGCGGGGGGTGGGGGGGGTCTTTGGATTCTGTATTATGGGATTTCGTATCGTACTTACTGGTATGATATATTAGGTAGGTTCGGTGTGAGTGGTGATAGTGGTGGTGGTACTTGTACCCGTAGTGGTAGTGGCATCCAGAATACGGCGTTGTATCGTATTTTATATTGCACAGTGCTACGGTAGACTCTGCTCTCTTACCCGTAGGAGGTATCGTATCATAGGAAAATAATAATTAATTAATTAATTAAATTTTTTTTTACGGCATCGTTTGAATACCCCCCTAGTAAGAAAAATAAAAAATAAAAAAATCCCTCACAATCTTCGTTTTCCTGCGCAGGAATTACGGGACGGTAAATTGATTTGACAGGTGCAATGCGCACAAGAGAGTATGATATAATACAGTAAGCATGGTGATGATCTGTGTCTTACAATTGGCGCATCTACCTATCCTATCGATGATATGATGGTATTGGTAGTACCGGTATCGTAGTAGCAAGTAATAGTAGTAGTGCTTGTAGTACAAATACGGTACGGCATGAGCCGTGATAACAATGATAGCGTAACTTAACTTAAAAAAAAGAGAGGATGGGAGCGTAACTATTGTCTATCAACCTCTTTTACCCCCTCCCCCCTGTCTTTTGTGGAGGGAGAAAAAACAAGAAAGAGAAAAAAAGCAAAAAAAAGCAAAAACAAAACAAGGACACATGATCACTTCCCGGTAGGTCGACCTCTACCGCCTCCCAACACTTCCTACCCCTCCTTCCCGCCTGCACCCCTTTATAAACCTGCAAAACCTCTTCCTGGGAGCCTCGTGCTCGACCAAGGGCGCGGCATACCCCCCCTCTTGACTTCCTCTTCACCGAGCACTTGGAAAGGTGCGTGTACAGCCCTCCTTTCCTCCTCCTTCACTCCCCTTGGCTTCCCCACCCAAGTGCGAGTGTACTCGCTGCTAGGATCAAATTGCTGGCTCTTCTTCGTTGGGTTGAATACCAGAAAGTGCTGTTGTGTGTTAACGCCCGTCCCAGCACACCATCCCCAGCCGCCGTTGTTGTTGGCGAAGTCATCATCAATGAAGTGCTTCATGGAGAAGCGCTCACCGCGCCGCCAGTCAACTAGCAGGTTCTTGGTTAGGAACGAAGCCACGATCATGCGTGCACGGTTGGGCATGTATTTGGTTTTTAGAAGTCAGGGGATTGCAACGTTGACTATTAGGAAACCGGTGTGGCCGGTGCAGAAGGCACGGAAGTAGGGTTCAGTGAGCAAGGTCGTGGACCAGGGGATGACGGAGTAGTGGAGTTTGAAGGGGGTTGTTCATGCTGTGGGGGGGGTTCATCTTATGGTAGGTTGAGGATGGAGGGGAGCATACTAGACGGATGGCTAGTTCACTAGAACGTGATTGTAAAAGTCTCTCCAGGCAATCTCTGATGCCTAACTATTGGTAAGTTCAAGAAGGGGGTGGTGGCTGTCAGCCGACAAGCAAAGGTAAGGTATGTATAAATGGGGAGAGGGGGGGAGGTGGTAACAGCGTACACCTGGATCCTCTTACTACCCGATCCAACGGCTTGATAGAGTTGGCTCTTGCTGCTCGCCTAGCAGACAGCGTGCCGGAGGAAAAATGCACGCTCAGCATGCTCGTCCTGCTACCTGCGGGGCTATTCCTATGATCATGGCAAGCGTCTACCTAGTCCTTCAGGAACTTCCTGAGCCTCGCCTGTGCGGCATGCTCGTCAGCAGGGTACAGGATAGCAAGGTATTCTGCCTGCTCCTTCCCCTCGAAGGCTTTTCCTGCGGGTGCGGATGCACTAGGTGAGCCGAAGAGGGAAGCGTGAGCCTCTCGGAATGAGTCTAGTTCCGCTCCGGTGGTGGACAGAGCTCCAACTCGGATGGGCGAGAGTGGATGTTCCCGAACTAGGGAATATGGCTACAAAGGAGACTCCATTGCTCTTTTTTGTCATATCATATCGGTTAGCGTCATTGCTAATCACTCAACCGACCAACGGGAGTAGGGAAGGAGGGGGCAGGAACAATAAGAATGAAAAAAAAGAATACCTTAGTCACCACATATCTCCCGGCAGAACCATATAGAGGTCATGCATAACCTCCATCGAAACTCCATGTCCCACCACATCCTTAACAATCTTCGCATCCCGCCTGAGCTCATCAACCTCATACTCCGTATTTGCGAACAACCTCACGCCCCCCACCACTGCCTACACAACTCCAACTCCAGCACCCTCCCCGTAGCATTCTTTCTCTCTACAGCCTCGGTCCGTGACGGCACTCCGAACTTTCCCTCCAAATCTCCCTTTTGAACTTTTAAGCTCCGCAAGGCAAAATCCAACTCTGCCGGCGGCACGACAGCCCCTCTAAATCTTTCGGTGAGAGCACATACAACTTTACTAGCTTAACTCTTTCTCTTGCTGTCTGTGCGGCACGGGATGCGAGTGAGAGAGCGGTATTGCCCGTTAAACGCAGGCCACCACGGAACCAGTGCGCCACACAACCACGGTGGGAGGGCTCTCGCATGCGGGGCCGGTGAGTGAGAGGGTCGAGAGAAGCGTTTCAATAGGCTTTTACCGGACACTGGCCATGTATCCTTCCACATGGGCGTTGGGGATCTTGTGTGGGTAGTGGGTATATGTCGGCGGAGTATCCGGGGGTGGGGGAGCAGGAGGGGGGAGGGTCGAGGATTGCTTTCTTGCTCATGCTGCTACCGCTGGTATATAGCATTAATACCACCTCCTGCCAGAAACCCGTCTCTTCCCTACTCCCCGGCATCTGTAATAAATACCCGTACACTCTTCTTCAGAGGTTCAGGGGTGTGGTCGCAGCATTGCGCTATGACAGCTATTCGAGCTCCTCTTCAGGAAGCCACCTGCATCACGCGAGACGGGGTGGACCCGACACGTACCGGTAATTTAAGCCGCTGCCCACGGCCTACGCGTATGGGGGGCGCTGGGCATGTCCCCCATTGGATCCTAATATTCGTGGATCATGTTTGGATCGGGGTGCCGGGCTCGATGAGATTAACGAGGAGCCAAGGGTTAGGGGTTGAGCTCCATCTTTTTTTAAAAAAGTTGGGATTCATGGATGAGCACTCGGTGGGACATCGGGTGTCTCAATAAGGACCAGTAACCAACGCGGATTCTGGGGCTAAATAGCTTACCGTAAGGACTCGAATAGTTGAACCTCACGCTAGTGCATTGGATTTGCCTTTGCTAGTAAGGTCTAGCTCTTTTTTTCTTTCTCTTTTTTTGTCCTAAGCTCAGGCCGAGGGGGTGAGTTTCGCTGTGCGCTCATTCTCCTTATCAAAGAGAGGGAATTTTGGGCGTCTTAGCGCCAGGTTCAATTGTTCAAGTTCTTATGGTACGTTCTTAGTGTGGCTGCTCACCTAAGACCCGAGAGGGGGAATATCCACCGATCCCCCCCCCCAACAAGGACCCACATCCAAAGAATTGGGCGTCTGGTACTCCAGAACCTTTTCTCTTCTGGAAGCTTAAACTAGCTCTAAAGGAGTGGGGAAGGAAAACCCCCGTAAAGAAAAACTTTCCTAGGATGATCTCTTTCCTCTGAATGATCCCCTGGCGCCTCCTAGAGGACTAATATTCGACATCCCACCCTCATGAAATATATGATCGTTTACTCGAAGGTAGGGAAGAGAAGCCCCTACCTCGATCACTGTTGTATGAAATCTCGGACTAATCTAGCTCTACCTGCATAATTTAAGACGTGGATGGTATGCGTACTATGTAAGTAAACTGCTATCTACACCGCGGTCAATAGACCTGCCAACTTAGTATCGAATACAAGCCCGGAAGCTGAGTGCGCTACCACAAATGGTACGGAACTACAGCATGCGTAGATCAAATATATCTCAGGCTAGATCCACCTGTATTACCTCGGATAGTCAGTGCTACACGGCACTATGCTCTAACACGGTACCGGTAAATGCTTGACCGACCAAAGTGAAGGGGCACAATATGTACCAAAGCCCCTTGACCAACTCCATTGCCACACTTAAAACCTACCATACTCGCCACCGCTACGGGACTGGAAGTGTCAAACTAGTACTCCGAAGGGTACATGATATCTGGCTAATTCCACATTTTTCTTTCTCTTCCTCTAGACTTTGCGCTGGAAAATAGTCACAAAGTGTATCCAGGATATAATACCTTTGAAAGTTGGGTCACTGCCTTCGCGTTGGTAGTGCAAATCTCACCCCCAAAGCCACCCATTCCAAAGGGCCAACTTTTTAAAAGCTTTTTAGCGCTGCATAAAAACTCACCCATCCTTCAGCCGAAGCGAGTAGAATCCACATCAGAGCACATAACTTAGTTGTCTGCAGGAAGCTCCCCGGTTGTTTATGTATAAACAACACGCATAGTTGCCCAAAGTCCAATGTTTTTTTTTAAGCACAAAGATGGCTATTTCACAAGAAAACTTTTCTCGGGGAACTGTGCTGTACTGTGCTTAGGTAAATTTACGTCTGATAGCAAGGGACTGACAACGAAAGTTGGCGAAATCATCCGATCCGGTGAGTGAAACCTCTCCCAAAGAGGTGGGGGGTTACCAACTTGATGAAAGGCTTCCTTTTTTTCTTTTTTCTTCTTCCCTCCTTTTTACCTTCTCTTCTTCTTTGACTGGTCTTTTGTCGTGGGTATGATAAGTACAAGGCATTGCTACTGATGCATCAATCCTGCCCGCTCTCCCCGCGCATGGAACGTTCTGGTGCTTCGGAGCCGCCCTTGGCCAGGATATCTTTCTTGGTTTTGGTTGAGGAGGGGAATGCTTTGTTTGGGGGCAGTACGAAGGGTGAGAATGTATCCTCCAGAATAGTAGGTTGGGTACATGCGCAGTTACATAAGAGGTCATGTTGCAATTTATATCCCCATACTCCTTCAACTTGTCTGCGTTGAGTTTTAGCTATGCTCCGACGGAATGAGCGGGTTGAAGTACTGTACTGTACTGTTACTGTACATGTGGCTACGATCTGGACATGCAGCTGAACATGGTAGAGAAAAAAACATAACCTGAAGAAAGAAAGGAAAGTTGTATGTGCTAACGACAGGTAGGGTTCCACTCTCCATACTTACCTTGAAAGAAATCCCAAGAGCAAGAACATCAATACACAAAGTGGAAATGAGGATTGGACAATGCACGGGAGGAGGAAGAGGAGGAGCACAGAATGATTTATCCATCACGGGGTAGATAGTAAAGCACTCTCGATAGACTACTCTCTATTAACAACCATACTCTGTTCGAATTTAATAATACACACCTCATAACCCCCTCGGCAACTCCACCCCCACCACCGCCTCACCCAATCCCCCATCCATCCACCCACCAGACAGCAACCCCACCCGCCAAACAGCCACTTTTTAGCAAACTAACCCACTCATCCAGAAACAGAGGGGACTTTCAAGGAACCTATATTATACGATAATAATAATAATATTATTATTATTGTTATATAATTGGATGCATAATAATTATTATACATATGATACAAGCCAAACTGCGGCTATTCCATATTATCAGCCATCTAACTTATAGGGCTAGCATACTAGGGAAGAAAAAAGGGATAATAATAATCGCGATGGGGGGATGTTACAAGCCGAGTACGGTAGTAATGGAGGGGAAGAAGACTACGAGAGGTGGGAGATTCCCTAGTGGAAGAACGACGAGTCGCTGATTACGCGTGGGTGGGTGGTATGGAATGTTGATGTACGAGTAGTCTATATGTGTGGCGTGGCTACTACTGTAAATTAACATCTACGGAACCGTCCCCCTGCAAGCGAATTCGCTCTACCGTGTATTTGTTCGTCTCTCACTTCTCACCGCTTACCTTTGCCCTCGCTTCTCTCCTTACTCTAGCACTGTGCTCTAGCGTGTGTTGGGCTGGTATGATGACATGATGCCGCCACTTACAGTATAATAGGCTACTTTTCGTCACAGCCCATCACTCGCGCTCTGGAAAAATCAACAAAAAGCGGATTCTCGCCCCTATCCCCATCCCCACCCACCTCTTCCAGTGTGGTAGTGCGTGGTAAGATATTGTAAATAAATAGATGGATGAATGAAAACTTTACCAAGAACGCCGCCGTTCATTTCATAATGCGTAGTGTAAAAGTGGAGAAAGGGAAAAGGAAAAAGAGGATGGGATGGAATAATGCAGATAATCTAATACCCTGACGGCAAAAAACGTATGTATGGAAAGAGAAGTAAGGAAAGAATGAAAATAAACTGAAGGATTTTTTCCAAGTTATCCATCCATACAGTTCCTGGCATCGCCACTTCCTCTACTCACTCCCCACCGCGATTTTTCCTTTTCAAATCGGAAGCTGGTATCATACCATAGTCCTCGAGTCTTCCCAATGTGAGCCAAAAAAAAAAAGGAAAAAAAGAGCCATATTTCTACCATAAAACGTGATAGAAGTCGGACAACTGCACGCCCTATATCCACGCCACGGCTACATTCATCTCCCCCGAGAATCTATCATTGTCATCGCCTCCTGTCGCCCGCAACAACATCCACGGCTACCGTCTCAAACCTGATATTCCGCTTCCACGTGTGTGTACACTTTTCCACACCGCCGCTCTCTATCCACCTGGCGAGATTCTTGCACTGGCTCACGTCAAAGACTTCGAGATTGTGGCAACCTTCTACAACTGCTTCTACGCCCACGCCCGTAACGCGTACGCATCCGCGTACGGAAAGTTCGCGAAGTTCAAGTAGGTGCAGGCCGATCGCTCTGAGCGATGAGTCCGACACGGCGGATCCGCAGAACGACAGTTTTAAGACGGACAAGTGCGGGCAACCAAGTGAGAGGACTTCCGTTGCTGTATCTGATAAGGCGCAGCAGAAGGACTACATGTGAAATTAGCTAGAGCTTCGAGAAGGAGGAAGGGTGCCTCCGGAGGAGCGAGGAAAACTTTACCAAATCGAGGCTTTGGAGGCCTTTGGCCGCGTTCGTGAGGAAGACCACTGCGCTGTCGGTGAGGTATGTGCAATCTGCCAGACATAGGCTTCGCAATCTTTCAAAGCGTGTCATGCTCCAGCTCTGGAATCCTTGGTCTGTAATGGTAGTGCATCGCGTGAGATCTACATGCTCCAGCCTGCGGGCTGCATGTGCCGCAAGATGGGACATGGTGCGGTCGGTAACGTGTTTGCAATAACTTAATGTCAGCCGGCTGAGGTTTGGGCATCCAATCACGGTACCTGGAGCAGGATACATTGGCGGGGGTTGGGGTGGAGCCTGCTGGCCGGGATTATATCTGGAAGGGTTATTCGCCGCGGCGGCCGCAGCTTGTGCCTGCTGTAGTTGCTGTTCTGCGTACATTGGGTGGAATTCGGGAACAACCCAGCCCACGACCCTGGCCAGAAGTGTGTCGCTCACTTTCCGGCAGTTGCTAAGATCGATTTCCTCGAGCCCCTTTGCACGGTTTGACATTTCAAGTATGGCTTGTCCGGTAATGTCCCAAACACTTTTCATTTTCCAAACTTTGACGTTTGCGCCGCAGGTCTGCGCAAGGACCGTGAAACCTTCGTCACCAATGTGGAAGCAGTTTGATATATCTATCAGGCTGGGCCTATGCCCTACAAAGGGTGCGATCGCATGTATCAACACGTTGTCATTGATCACTCGGTTATAGGGCTTCAAGTCGAGTGTGGTTAGTAGGTATGGGGAATTGGTAAGCAGCCTTGACCAATGTGTCGACACTTGACGCACTCGCATCAACTCGTGAAGTTCCATGTGCTTGAATATTTGGATCAAGATGTCATCCTTGAACTGGCCAATATTGAACCTGGAGGGTTTCCGAGAAAGTATACGCGCCCGTTTTACCGTGGCGTGATGTTCCGGGGGAGTGGTCACATGTTTGGTCTTTGCCGGCGAAGGTGTTGTAGATCTTGAAAGGGGGCTTGGATTCTCTTCTGTTGGCGAAGAGCTGCTCGATGCAGCACTTGATTGTGGGGGTGGTGGGGCAAGCGAGCCTCGCCTGGACTTCGACCTGAGTGATTCAAAGTCCGTAGGTAGGTATGGATCAGGGTCGAAAGGCTCGACAACGTTCGGGCTGTTTGGTCCCGTGAACCGTGACTCCGGAACTGTCAAGTTCATTGACGACGCTTTTGGGAGATCTGATATATCCAACCTATCAATTGACTGGGTAGGGGTTGCAGGTGCGTCCCTCATGAGAACGTTTTCACCATCCCCATCCATGCGGTCCCTTGCGGTCATCTCCAACTGTTGTTGCACTTCTGGAGGGCACTTTTTCCACAACTCCTCCAGTACATCGCCCTCAATCACCAGACATTCTACGGGTGTTATCGCGCGAACTGTGGCTGTCCTCCTGGGCGCCAAAGATAGAGCTACAACTTCCCCAAAATGCTGGCCCTTCCTCAATCGTGCCTTAATCTTGTTCTGCTTCGGGTCCATAACCAATTCATCCACAACCTCAACCTCGCCGCCCACAATAAAGTATATCTCCCTTCCCATCGAATTTTGCTGTATGATGGTCTGAAAGGGCGCATATGTCCGGGGGGCTGCGCTCAACCCTAAAAAGTGAAGGTTTTCCTGGGGGAGATTTGCAAATAATGGTAATTCCTTCAGCAATTGTCGGATATTGACCTGCCCACTTCCCAGAGCTGAATTGGTCACCCACGGACTTCCGGGCTTCAGGGTGAGACCGGGGCCTCCAAAAGCCCTTGGGGCATCGGATTTGAAGCACACGTCGTCTCCAATCTCAACATCTCCATCCGAGTCGACCGCCCTTTTTATCCCCCCGATTCTAGGACTGCTTTCCCTCTCCTTTTTCTTCTTGTTGAGCAGCGTCAAGCGCTCCTCCGCCTCCTCCCTAATGGCCCTTTCAACTTCGGGAAACTTGGGTAGCTCGCGTTGGAGCGCTTCCTTTGTCAAAACGACAAGCAAACACCTGCTCTGGGCAATAATGGTCGCCGTTCGTGGTATGTCCATCAGTATACCAATTTCTCCAAAGAATGCCCCCGGCCGCAATTCCGCATAGGTACTCTCCCCATCCCTCGAAGTGACAGCCACAGCGCCTCGGACAAGCCAGTACATGGCCTTTGCTTCATCGCCCTCGGTGAGGATATAATCTCGCGGCGAATACGGCTGGGGCCTCAGGTGTGTTGCAACGGCTGACAAGAACTCCTCGGGAGCACTAAGGAACAGCGGGAAAGACCGGAGTCTCTCCAGCAGCACCAGTGGCATGCCATTGGAAGTGGTAAGAGGGGAAGGACGGGCGGGCTTAGCAGGATTCGCCTGGGACTCGAAGTGATGTACAATCTCAATCGTGTTCACGTGGCCGTTAGAGTCGTCAGCTCCAGGGGAAGGAGCCGGGGAGAGGACTATCGGGGGTGCGCGTCGTCTATGGTGCATCGTTTGTAGGACGTTGCGGGGGAAGCTGCAAGGTAAACTAGGTTATAGAATAGATAACGGGAGCAACTGGGGAGAGGCGAGAATAGTTCTTTATGCCCTCTGGGGGATATCCGAGCCCCGAAACCCAGGCAATGTAGAGCACGGACTCACGCGCACACACACAGATAGCGAGGAGGAAGAGAGAGAAAGAATGGGGAGAAAGTAGGCACGCGGGCCAAAGACGGAACAAGCAGCTGACTCAAGTTTCTGTCCGACGAATAGAATGTAGACACCCCCGATAGGTAACGTCAAACTAGCGTCGATATTAAACTTTGGGCAGTTGGTGCGACGACAAGATGCAAGTATCTCCCAGGACCAGTTCAACGCAAGTGCCCAGCTCTATGAGCCCCCGTATCCCCAGCGGTATGAGGCAATAGATGACGATTTGGCGGGGAGAAAAAAAAGACGTTCAATCTACGCGAGTTACGTAGTTTTGGGTCGGTGGACAAGAAAAAAGGTCTGAGATTCGGGATGGAGTTGGGGGGGGGGGGATGCGGGTAGTTGTTCCTTCTTTTTTTTTTCCTCTTTCCTTTTTTCTTCCTTTTTTCTTTCCCTCGTTTCCTTTTCCTCCGACTATTGCTATTGCTGCTTAATTTCCTCTTGCCTACCGTATTCGGTTCGTCCAAAGTCCTAAGCCTCTTTTCGGTCCTTTGGAAAGGTACCCCAAGCAAGCCCCTTTCAACCTGTTGAGTTGCGGAGTCTGTTCCTGCGCGCAGGCTTCACCGAGAACGTGGGTCGCCACTACTGATCCGTATGGGATATAGTGGAAAGGAGGGCCGTTGACGGATAACGGGGGCGGGGAAGGGAAGGGGAGGTAAGGGAGGGGAAGGGAAGGAGGGGTGGGGATGGTGGAGGGGTTTAAAGCGTGTGCGGAGAAGGGGGGCCCCTGTTTCACACTTTCTCAATGCCGCATCCTTAGGTGCAAGGGAAGTTGCGCAGGCGCTGAAGAAGGGCTTCTTTTGGTATGGCAATAGTATGGTAATGGTCTGGAGATGAGAGAGGGGGTGGGTGGGGGTGAGGGTGTGAATGAGATGATGGAGATGGATTTTGATTTTTGATTTTCTTTTCTCCGGTGGAGAGAGGGAATGGGAAAAGGGGGGGGGGGGGGGGTTGGAAAGGGAAGGAGGAAGGGAAGGATGAGGGAACAAGGTGGGTAAATCTTGATACGGGATCGTGGCTTTGGAAACAGGTGGCACGAGACAGGACAGGAGGGGAAAGTGAGCGGCAAGCTTCTAGAAGTTCTGGAAGAATCAGGTGTTGGGGGGGGGAGTTTTTGGAAGGGATGTGAGGGTTGGAGGGATGGATAAGATAGCGTAGGGTACAGTTGCCGTGCTCGGGTAGCGAGAAACGGGGATTGTGGCAGTGGGAGAAGCAATTGCTCTGGCAGGTGGTGGTGGTAGGTAGGGTGAATGGTGGCGAATTAGAATGAGAATAGTGGTATACCTGCATGGAATGTGGTTACAAGTACCGTACCGGTACTCGAGTACGGTACGATACTGTGCTGAACTTACAAGCTTTTGAAGCGAAATCAAGGGAGGAGAAGCGATGTCGATGAATGTAACAGGGGTTTATTTCCTGTGCGCAGCGGGGAGCGAAAGCGAGAGGGGAGAGGAAGGGTGGCAGCTGTGGGCCTTGGGGATTTGAATGGACGAATGAGAGCCCATCGTAGCTGACGGAGTCAGTTCAGGGGGGGGGCTGAGACGGAGGGGAGAGATATATAATATCATAAGGGTCATGACTGAATTAGAATGCATGCTGATACTGACAAGCAGAAGTTACCTATGATACCGGTGCTAGAGGAGCCACCCACTTGCAGGTTTACCGGAAGACCCTCGTTCGTATCGTATTTTATCGCATCCGTGAAACAGAGTGAGGGTGCTGGATAGACTACTCGAGTACCGTATGAAGATGATAATATCATATTCCATCGCTCGGCGTTTAACACAAATTGTAGGCCTGAATGCCACAGGTACCTCTGTATGTCCCATACCGATAACCACCCAACTACGAGTACCCTACCGGTATCCCTAATCCTCGCACATACAGCACGCAGCAACACGCAACACCGGTGCATTATAGACGGAAGGGAGTTATGTACTGTAGAGAGAGAGAGAGAGAGAGAGAGAGAGAGAGAGAGGAAGACACCATGTCCTCTCTTTCCTCACGATGGCCCCTCTTCTCTCTCCCTCTGCGGCGCTGCCGGCAAGAAAAAAAAGCTCGGGCGGCAGATTTCAATCTGAGCACGGCATTGAGCCACACACACACACACACACTCACACACACACCCTTCGGAATGGCAACCACACGGTGTGCAGTCAGCACCTGGCACCAACCATTGACCATCAGGAGCACATCCTGCGCTGCCCGTGTGCGAGGGAGTCGAAGGTGAACAATTTCTCCATCAATCAATCAATCAATCAACATCCCCCCCCCTTATCGGCCTGCTCTGCTCGAGTATCTGCCTTCCTGTCTCTCCTTCCAAAGATAAAAATGAGATCAAAGCCCACCGTACTCGTACATATGCACATACCGGTGAACCCACCATAATTCCGCCATCGCTGTCGCACCGCTGCATCAAAAGAAACTGCAACAAGGCTGCGGAAATGTGACGCTAATGACGATTTCCTACATAATTTGTGCTACCCGAGAGCACTCGAGCACCCGCAATCATCCATCACATTTTCGCCTCCCGGCAAGGAAGAGGATGGTGATGGAGAAGGGGATCGATCAGAGGAAGAAAAGGAAATTCGAATGTCAGCCTCTCCCCCCCTTCATTCTTTCCTTCTTTCCATCCCTTCCCCTCCCTCGCTTGCTCGACATGCATCGATTCCCGGATAGACGAGCAAGCAAGAACACACCATCCTTTTCCCTCTTGCTTCCTCCTGCATGTTGCCCGGTTCAACCCATCTGCTAGCTTTCTTTGGAGGAAAAAAAACTTTCTCCACCACCCTCACGGATTGCGCGCCAACTGCTCAGTACTAGTACGAGAACGGTACAGTACGGTACGGTACTTGACTTCCTTGACTGGCACCGCATCTTACTCTTTCCTTTCTTTTTCGTGCAATCCGCCAATCCGCCAATCCGCCCATCTACCCTAACCCTATGACATGAGAAACCTGGACTTGGATGATGCTTAGGTAATTCACATCATACTAAGCCCTAGTAACCAAAACCATCACATTGCTGCAGCCCTACGATTTCGGGTGTAATATTATATCATACGGCGTGGCTTATTTTGAGCCTGTTTGGCAAAAATGGAGAGAGGGGAGCAGCCGTTCCGTTTTGTGACTATTTTCCCTGTAAGAGACGGTTGTTGTTTCCGAATCTTGGAAGGTAGACCGGACGGCCATTGGTATGGGGCAACGGAACGGAAGTGTCGCATCCAAATAGGCGGCTCTTATGCCATCTCCTGGCCCCGACCTTCTGCCTTTCCCCGCCGTTAGTTGTGGAAGGGGGGAAGAGAAAGATTTGCGAGGGAATTGGCTCGGCGGGTGAGACGGGGCGGATGGTCAGCCCTATCCTCCTGTACGAGATCGAGATATGTATCATAGCTGATCATTGCCTGATGTCCGCCATGCATGTGAAGTCCTTCATGACTCGGACGTTTTGAGGTGGCTGAGGTGTTGGCTTCGAGTGATATGAGCCTTAACATTACCGTAGCTTTTATAAATCTGGAGGTGGTCTATATCGAATGAATATATAGTTGCAGGGAGGAAAGGCTAGCTCCCACTATGAGTGACTATACTCAAGCATTGATTCACAATTTTGGTAGTGTTCAAAGAAGTGGTCTCTCCCTTGAATGGTGGAATCCGGGTGATTGCTATACTCGAGTACAATTGATATGGGAAGAGGTATGATAACGCACTAAAATCGAGTGATATCCGATGAATACGTGGAAGAGATCTGGACTAAATTGGTAACCACTGACGGAATGGCTGAGTGAATTTAATTTTTACTTTATCATATCATAGGACGGGTTATTTTTGAGACATCATAGACCTGCCAGCCATATTATGAGTTAACTAATAAGTAAGAATATGTGAGGTTGGATATGGTATACCGTAAGAACTGGGAGAATTGAACGTCGTGCTAAGGTGTCTGAAATTCCCTCTCATGGATACGGGGGGGGGGGGGGGGGCCGGCCCACAGCGAAA
>Ga0307509_10004214_pt1 | contig 20984 bp, 10 predicted proteins | sample 10_EM_MG_FD_202245 | JGI IMG/M metagenome (GOLD analysis project Ga0307509, IMG submission 202245) | Populus trichocarpa ectomycorrhiza microbial communities from riparian zone in the Pacific Northwest, United States - 10_EM | ecosystem: Host-associated > Plants > Roots > Unclassified | place... | reverse complement strand
AGTTTAATTCTTTGGGTCGAAGGTAAGTGTATATCTAATAGTTTTGAAACCGGTCCGGTCCGGCGGGTCGACCCGGGGCTGGAACCGGGCCGGATTGATAAAAAAATAGAAAAAGTCATGACCCGGCAAAACCCGGTTGCAACCCATTGACTATTTTTTTTACTAAAACGACGCTGTATTGAATTTTTTTAAAAAATAGAGATTGACCCGGCCGACCCTGTCAAAACCCAGTGACCCAGTCAAAACCCGAAACTCGGATCTTGGACCGAGTCGACCACCGGGCCGGGTTTAAAAACTATGGTATATCTACCAGCAGCAGGAATTGTGTGGTGTGCCTTTCTGCATGTATATTTATATACATAGTTTAGGCAAAATGTCAGTAGAAACCATCCCCTCTTGACGACAAATTAATTCATAAATGACAAATCCATGAGTATGCTTAACAAAGAGAAAAAATATTGGCTGATTGATTGAAAGAATCACCGGCAAATCAGTATCTTATATTATTATTTTTCGGTTGGTTCTTTCATTTTTATCTTCTCGTCTATTTTTTATATTATTATTTTTCCCCTGATTTTGATTGCATAAAAAAAAATGCCTCTTCGGCAAATTCATCTACATTTCAAAATTTATATGGGATTAATTTAGGGTCAATTCTGATTTTTTTGATGACTTATTTTTTTAATTCATTTTCTTTTTATTTTTTTTCTCATGTCATATCATATTATCTTTTTTTTTTGCCATTGAATCTTGAATTTTATATTTTAACTATTAGATTTTCATAAAATTTTGAGTTAATTTTTATTAAGGTTAATTAATTTACAAAAGACATGCTTTTTGAAACATGATTAAACAACCATTATTGAAAAATTGATATTATAAAAATAATTGTATTTAAATTATGTTATTTTTCAAATATTTTTTCCATTTATATTATTCTCTCAAAATTTTACCAAACTGTGTTATTTTTTTAAAAAAAAATCCATAAAACTCCATCTGTTTTCATTTAGGTCGTGTATGATTCATCATTCTAATCTGCACTCTACCTAATATTTTACTAAATTTTTTTTAACTTTTTTTAATATATTTATATATTTAATACTTTTTAACTAAATTTCACAGTATAAATAACAAAAATCCACTATTAGTATAGATAATTTATACGTATGATATTTAATTACATAATTTTATATATAGTTATTATAAATATTGAAGATTCGAATGATATTTAATGATACAATTTTATATTTAAAATTATATCTAATATTAATATTTTAAATATGACTTCAAAACTAACATTATTTGTATTTAAGATTCTTTACACTAATTGACTTGTGTGATTTTGTGAAGGGTTAAAAAGTTTTAAAGAGAGAATTAAAAATAAAAAAACAAAAAAAAATCATATTGAGTTGGATATTCGACTGGTAAAACTTAAAAAAACAACCCTTTACCTAAGGGTGTGTTTGGGAACGTGGTGCAAACCGCGTTCCCAAAAATTTTGAATTTGTTTTTTTGTTTAAAATAACTTTTTTTTATATTTTCAGATTGTTTTGATGTGCTGGTCTCAAATATGATTTTAAAAAAATAAAAAAATTTATTTTGTTATTGTCTATTTGGGTTCTTTTTATTTTTTATTTTTTTGAGTTTTTTTTTCAATTTTTCATCTTTTTAATATGAGTTTTTTACTTTTTAAAGGGATGAGGTTTTATTTAATTTTATTGTGGTTTATATATATTTTTATTATATAATAAAAGTTTTTTGACCTTTTGTTATCTTTTAGTTTTTTTTTAAATTTCATGTTTTTATTTAATTTTATTATTTAATATTGAGTTGATTTATTTTTTCAGACCTATCCAGCAAATAAAATCATATCAGAAAAATTTCTATATGATTTGATTTTAAATCTAAGTCAAGCAAATAATTAGGTTAAGATTTTTCAAGTTTAAACAATTATACTAAATTTTATAATATTATAAAAAAATTCTGACAATTTAAATATTATTTTTCTTATTCAACTTATTTTCATCGATAGCATAGTCAATAAAGGTGTTATTACTAAAGACACAATTATAAAAAATGTCTTTTATTTTTATTGATGAATTATCTTTATTCATTATTAAACACTAAAACAAATAAAGAAATGGAAAGAGAGGAATGCATTCACGTGATCATAGGCACTTGTTTATTTCCTTTCCCATCCCTTCGACCCTTCCCTGTCAATGTCATTCACTTTCACTTCCCATTCCTTCTTTTCTCTAAAGAACAAAAAAGAAAAGAGCCTTGCTTGGTTAGCAAACAGTTAACAACAATCTAGAGAGAGAGAGAGAGAGATGGAGCCACCAGCAACAATGGCCATTGACAGGGATTACCACGTAGAAGAAGATGAACAGGAAAAAGCTGTCAACGAATGGTATCATTATTATTATTTCCTCTATCTTTATTGGGTTTGTCTTCTGTTTTTCCGTTCTGAATCAAAAGAAAAAATCCAATTTTCTTTTGAGTATGTAATTGATTGTTTGTGTTTGTGTTTGACGGGGGATGCAGCTGTTCCTGCTGTTATGATTGCTCAGAGAGCTGCTTTGATTACCTATGCTGTTTCAACCTCTGCTAAGTGTTATCGACTTCATCTAAAATATTGTTTCTTTCCTTCCTTCCTTCATTAGTCCCATCGTTACAATTAACTGCCATGGCATGTACAAGCTCGACGCTGATTGGGAAAATCATGTCATTTAATTAGCAAGAAAACATAGATGATTTCTCTTTGTTTTTCTTCTCTTCTCTTTTTCCTTTATATATATATATATATATTGACTGGCTTTGGCTTTAGATTGCATCAATTCCCGGATATGGAGTCTTATTTGCGGGGATGACTTCGACCCATTTCAAGTTGAAAATATGTTAAAATTCGGCCACTCATATATATGTTTTTGGCTTGATATAAATCTGATTGAATAGCTGAAATTAGGTTGCTGAGCATTGAAAATTGATGTCCTTAATAGAGAAATATTTGTATAATGTTTATTTCTTTTTGTTACAAAAAAACTCAATCATCCACGCATAATTGGCTAAGAAAAATAAAGAGATTACTTTAGTAAACTAGAGGATCTCCCATCCGGTTTAGTTTTGGACCTTTTTTATAAATTGAATTCCTCATTTAGTTTTGCACCTTTTTTATAAATTGAATTTATAAAAATTTCAATTTATAAAAAAGATGCAAAACTAAATCATATGAGAAATCAGTACCATCAATACTCTCAAAAGAGTTCTAAACATAAGAATTCATTTAACTTTCTAAATTGAATTCAATTCTCAGAATTACAAACAAGCTATAACAAAATAATTCTAAAAAACTTATTGTGAATTTGCTGGTATCAAAGCTGATATTTTTTCATGCTAAAAATTAAACAAGGTAAGAAAAGTTATGGGAAAAAGTTGAGGATAGAAAAAGTGCTCAAATAATTATATTTTAGTTATAAAAAAAATTCAATCTTGATGCTAATAAGTTTATTTTTACAAAAGGTGTTTAAAGGAGATGGTGTTGCCTTATAACCTTGATGGAAAAAGTAAATTTGGGTCCATAATTTTTTTTAAAAAAATTGTTTAGTTTTTATTTTTTAAGAGTGATTAGAGGGTGTTTTGGGTTGAAAATGAGTTTATTGAGGTTACTAGGATTTTTAATGTATTTTCATATGAAAGCAAGTTGAAAATGGATTTTTGAAGTTTAAAGATTTGGATCTTGATTTCTCAATCACCATAGGTAACCAGAAAATTATCTTATGAATGACAAGACTCTACCATAAAATTGGACAACACTAATTGAATATTCTGTCGGCGTTTAAGCTATATTCCATTGGTATTTTTAATTACTTACAAAATAATCATGCCAAAAAATAAGATTTTCCGATCTATTTTCCATCAGAAACTCCATTGGCAACAAAATTGATGATAAAAATTTTCAATCCTGATTCCATTTGTGTTTTTTTGTTTTTTAGTTGTAATCCCTTAGCCTATAATTATCACCTAAACAATCAAACAAACAACAACAACAATTATAAAATCAATAAACCACAACCATAATTCACAATAAACCACAACAAAAACGTATGACCAAAATAAAATGTACTTATACAAATTTCACATTATATTTAAATAATTCACAATAATAAGATAAATAATATTTCATACACAATCAATTTTTAAGCAAATGTATATATGAACAATACATTAAAACTCATAAGATCCTGAACCAAAAGGTCTAGAAGGTGGAGGAAAATGTCATAAACTAGAAGGTCTGGAAGGGGAGGAAAAGGTATATCTATATATGCATTCATTCCCAATACATCTTATTTTTTTGTTATGATTTTGTTTTCATTTTTGTCCTTATTTATGCTCTGAGATTTGCCATAGATCTTTTTTCATTTCTGCTCTCATATTCTAAATCTCAATAGATAATTGTTCTTGAACCATATTCTAAACCAGTTCATCAAAGTTCTATGATGCATTATTTTGGAGTGGAATATGGTATGCCTATAGTTAAAACAACTTGGTTTTCCCTCATTTCTTAGATTGATGTCATAGGCATGCCATAAACTCAATTCCTATTGAGTCTATCACTTGCAGTAGTCTCTAACAATAGTTGAGGATCATAAAAAGCATTGCTAAATTTTATAGCCATGTTGGTGATATATGGCTCCTATAAAATTAAAAAAAATAAGTCAAATTTCTAAATTAAATCATACTATTGATGCAGATAAATATTATTAAGGCAATGATAATTATAAAAAAAACCTTATAATGAATATTTTTGCTCCTGTATCGATAAATTTTTTCTCTTTTCCCTTGTCTCCCTTCTTTATATGAGTCCTCATATAACTCCATTAAATTTGGTTCGCACGCACCCAAAATTTTTCCTCCTTTCTTTTCTTCTCTAATGTGTTTGCTCATTGAACCGTGCATTTCTTTATTTTTGTTATGTGTAACGGATCAGGAGCGCTTCTTAAAGCTTTTTTATTCCATAAATTATTGAAACAATTCTCAATTACTCTCTATAACAAGCCTCAACTTATATCATTTTCGCTTCTCAACATCATTAGAGTTGGCTTTCCTAATAGTTTGTTTACAGGCATCGTATCATAAATCACGCAACTTGATACAAAAATTTGTTACAAAAATTTGTTAAGTAAAAACAATATAAGGAAATAAAACATGATGAATTTGCAATAATATAACATAATTTGATTTAAACTTACCTAGTTGCACCGTAGTTTTCCTACACTCTCCTGACAAGCACCTCATTGCTCTCATCCCACCAAAATTCTTTTTTAACTGATTTCATACATTAATTAGTTTTTAAAATCTAAAAGACTAGTAACTCGAATCAGAGATTATTAACCTTATACATCTAGTATATACATTCATTCAGGATACTCATGAAACTAACTCCATTCAAACAATGTTTATTCGAATGACCACTTCATTATAGAGGTGAGCGGATATGCAGCTTCAATATCGGTAACCTTGAAACTCAATTCATCAAAGTCATTTTTATGTAATGTAAAACTTAAGACAAACAAATAACATCATGTGACAAAACATTAATTACATGCCTTTTTATTCTGCTTGAAACATGCTTTATCGAAGAAAATGATGCATGCTCTATTGTCTTTAGTGGTTGAGCATTGGTCGGTAACTTGTATATTAGATGTCTCTTTATAATCATCATATAGATTCATAACACAATTATACGACACTACTACTTGATGAAGCAATATCGCTCTTGTTGAACTTGAACTTGTTTCTTTTTTAATACATGATACCTAAGAAAAAATAATGAACACAATGATACTAAACCAAAAAAAACACATACTTCTAGACATTCATAAAAATCATAATTTTTCTTTGTATATTCGTAAATAAGTTATAATCTCAAAAGTCACAATCCCAACAATAAATGAGAGTACTAATAACAATTAATTCATGTATCACCATTCATTACAAAACTCAAAGATCTTGCACTTATTAAAACATAAAACCATAGCTTGCTACAATAAAAGTTTCCAGTTTAATCTTGAACTCACATTTTAACCTTCAATCAAAATTTAAACAATAATCTCTCATTTCAATTTCATTTCACAACTTCACATTTAACTCAAAATTCTACTTAATTCATGTCTTTTCACCATGAAACTATTTAAATTATCAACAAAATAAATCCTTTACTAAACTCATAAAATAATAATAATTTAAAACAATACCTAATATTAAAAAAAAATCTTTCTTTATTACCAACATGCAAAAATCAACAAAACCCATAAAACCCCAAATCACGTAAACCAAATGGCAAATAAATCACCCCCAAATCAGTTAAAAAAACCTAACCATAACATAGGATTTAACAATGTCAAACCTTAAGTTTATTAAACGAAGAAGAAGAAATCAAACTTGAGATGGGTAGAAGAGAGGTATGATTTCAACACCATATTTGTGACGGGGGAAGGTATTCTGTTAGAGTTAATAGGAAGGGCTGATGTGTTTTTATTTTAAGAAAGAAGAACAAATGGAGGAGAGATGAGGTATTGTCGAGTTTTAATTTATTTTAAAATCATTTATCAAAATTTCATCGGCAATTTGACATGTTAGCCATGCCTATAAAATTGCTAACAATATATATATATATATATATATATATATATATATATATATTATTCCATCATTGAAATTATCGATAAAAAATTTTCGTTGTGATTTTTATCGATAAATAGAGACAAAATATTTTATGTCAGAGTTTCCGTTATTGTTTTTCAATTTTCTAGTAGTGAGTCATATACCATAATAAACGATGTGTTGTTTGTTAAAAAAAATTAAACTAGGTGCGCAACCTTGGGTATCTAGGTCTATATGTGCCTAGGCTTTTTAACTCTTGGCTAAATGCAGTCGCGACTTGTTTTTTTTCTTAATATTTTTTTCTAATTTTAATTAATATCTCTTTGTTATTTTTAAAATTGTTTATTTTTTTTAAATAGTAATTAATGTTTTTTTATTTTTTCTTCAATCTATAATACTTTAAAGATATTATTGTAATTCATCTTTCATTTTTTTCTTTTATATTTTATATATAAGTTATATTTCTATGATGGATTTATAAAAATGAAGACCATTTGTTCTTAGAAACTAGAATTAATCTAGATAAATTAAACAAAATGTATAAAATAAAAAGGCACAATTAAAGCAAATTATTTGCATGTGAATTTATTTTTTGCCTTTAATATGAAGATTAACTCTCTACTTGAGTATTTAAGATTAGCATTAACAAATCCTTGTTGATTTATTTGTTCATATATGTTTTTTAATAAGCGTAAATACTATCCTTTTATTTCTCAATTAAAAAAATAATATAAAACAATATATCCATTACATCAATGTATTTTTTTCTTATATTTTTTTTTACGTTAAAAATTAACTTATGACTCAATTGACTCGGCCCAACATGAGTGACTTAGTGAGTCAATCCCAGTCCAATTGATTGTTACAATCAATTCCAATGAATTTTTTAATTTGTGTAAAATAAATTACTTTGTTTTTATAATTTTTAATTTTAAAAAAAAACAATATTATTTTAGAAAAGACTTGAGTTTTTTACCATTATAGGGATTGACTTGAGAATCTCCCGGCCCTAAACGGGATCAGATATGTGATTAGGTTTTCAAGTCTTAACTAGAAACAGCCTTATAATCATTGGCCCAACTAGCAGCCCAGTCCATATTGAACTTTAAGATGTTGTCTCTTATTACGACAACTACCTTTCTTAAACCCTAAACACAAATCTCTCAAAAAACCCCTCCTTTTTCTCGCTGTCCAGCGCGTAGTGAACTCACCAAACCCGAAAACAGCCATGGCGGACACAGTCCAATACAAGCTCGAACGGATGGTCGACGAGCTAGACGACCTAGAACGTAAAGGCATATTCACGCGGCAAGAAATAGCAGAGATAGTGAAACAAAGAAGAAAATTTGAGTACAGATTGAAGAGGCCAAGTCCTTTAAAGCAAGATTTCTTAGCATATATTGATTACGAGACTCAACTTGACTCACTACGTAGACTACGAAAGAAATCAGTGGCGCGCGAGCTGGAGAAGCAAGGGGATAAGAGGAGGAGGAGAAATAAAAAGTCTGTTTCTGACTTTGCTGGGATTTCAAGGATTGTTGAGATTTATAGAATTGCTGTTATGAGGTTTAAGGGAGATTTAGAGCTTTGGTTTAGGTATTTGGAGTTTTGTAAGGATAAAAAGAATGGAAGAATGAAAAAGGTGAGAGCTTTTATTTTGGAGGTCGTGGTTTGCTTAGTGTTAATAACTCTGTTTTTTTTTTGTTGTGAATTTAAGGGTACCCATTTTGGCTTTATTCTGTTTGGTTATCTGGGTTTTGGTTCTTTGGATGTATAATTGTATGTTTGATCGCTTTGGTTAGTGTTGTTCAGTGTGTTATCGTTGTTGTTTTTGGAGAAATAAAGATACCATTTTGGGTTGTATCTTGCTCTTATCTAGAAATTTGAAGTTTGTGATTTTAGAGGCCGGTTGGTACTGTCACTTGTTGTGATTCATAAAGGAGGGATTTTTTTTCTTATCATTTTAGGCGTTGTCTCATTTAATGGATCTTCTATTGTAGAATTAACAATCCCCTCTTGGTTTTTCTCTTGTTTAGGTGCTTAGTTGTTTATGATTTTGGAGTTTTGTTGTTTTTGATTTGTTCACTTCGTTTAATTGGTAATTATTGTCATTATTGGGGATGGATTTTTTTTTCTTTTTTCAGTGAAATCATGTCTTTTTTTTTCTTTGTTCATTTGTAGGTTTTGGCTCAATTAATTAGGTTTCATCCAAAGGCGCCTGGAGTTTGGATTTATGCTGCAGCTTGGGAATTTGATCATAACTTGAATGTTTCAGCTGCTCGTGCTCTTATGCAGAATGGTTTGAGGGTATGCCCACATTCAGAGGATCTTTGGGTAGAGTATCTTCGGATGGAATTGACATATCTTAACAAGTTAAGGGTGCGGAAGGTAGCGCTCGGAGAGGAGAAGGAAAATGTGGTTCATGATTACGATATGTTGCTTGATGAAGAAAGGGGAAATGATGATGGATCAAATGCTGGTACTGAGGTGTCAGAGAAGAAAGTGGATTTGTTTCGAGAGAAAGGTTTGCTCATTCTTCAGACAATCTATACTGGAGCTGTTGAAGCTCTACCTTCTAGTTTTGGCTTGAGAAAGAGGTTATTAGAGATACTGGAAGCAACAGACTTGACTCATTCAGAAGAAATGCATAAGGAGATGCTAAGTGATATGAAAAGAGACTTTTCCAGAGAACCAGAATATTGGGACTGGCTTGCAAGACTTGAAATGACTGATTCTAAGAGTATGTCAGAGATGAGCGTAACTCTAGCGCTTCCTCAGTTTCAAAAGGCAATTCAGGTATGATTTTTATGAATTAGTGAAATTTTGATATCTGACAAGTGTTCGAGTCATTGGTTTCAAAAATTGAAAAGTAGGTATATCATCTGACTGCTTTTCAGATAATGTGCCGAGTGCTCTATCATGATCACGGTTGATTTTCTGTACGTAGGTATATGAGGAGGCTTTACAATTTCTGCCTTCTCCAATGATGTTTAATTTATATATAAAGTTTTTGATGGATGCTATTGCTCCCAAAGGAGGAGAAAACGATCCTTCTAAGGTCTCCAGCCCCACTGAAGATTATATTTCACACCTTTTGGTGGTATACGAGAAGGCTGATGTGGTGGGATACATGACTGAGGATCTTGCTTGTCAATATGTTTCATTTTACCTGCAACTTGGTAGGTTTGATGAAGCCAGAAAACTTGCAGACAGGCTTTGCAGCGGAAAACTCTCAGATTCAGAAAAGTTGTGGATTTTAAGGGCCTCTATGGAAATAAAATCTTTTACTGATGATACTTCTGCACCAAGTAAGGATGATTTCCAATATGTGTTAGGACTCCTTAGAAGTGCATTGACTAAAGTGTCAATATCACAAGCTGAGGACTTATGGCTAATGGTATGCTCTCTATACTCCTGTACTCTAACCCATTCCCTGCTATTAAAGTTTGTGGCATTATTAAAAAATGTGAATTTTATGCTTCCAGCCCCAGTTGATTTACCTTTTCTATTAGTTTTTATTTAGAGCTGTCTGTTGAGAAATATGTTATTGTCTGTGTAAAATGCTTGCCTAAACAGAAACCCGATCAAAATTAGGGGAGCTCTATTGCCTTATAAATTACAAATAAAAGAACAAATTATTAATATTCTTGTATAGAAAAAACATCAGTACTTCTCCTTTCATTCTCTTTTCTCCCTCCCCTAGTCCTCCTCCTTTAGTGTCCGAGGTTTGTTTCTTTTTGGTTGAATAACATGTAAAACTGTCTCTGCAAATATTCTAATGGGTTAATTAAAGCTACATTAGCTCTTGATGCCATGATGCAATTGTTTTGCTTTCAAACAAGTTTCTTTTTGTTGAACTACTATTTTTCTTTTTAATGTTTTAACCTTCCTTTTAATCTATCAGGATAAAGCTCTTTTAGGGTCCAAACCAATTTTTAATATAATCTCATGCTACAGGCACTCAATGTTTTTGCAAAACAAAAGAAATATCTGGACAAGCTGGTTGAGATATCTCTTATCTCAGTAGCCAAAGATGGTGGTAGTGATGATGGATTTTCCCTCTCTTCTGCTATTGTAAATTTTATGCTTCAGAAGGATGGAATTCATAAAGCAAGAAAGACATATAAGCGGTAAGTTACTAAATTATCAGTTAAAGAAACTTGTCTGTAAAGTACCTGCTCAATGTCACAATAAGCTGTGAAAACAGTATGTGACATACTATATACAAAAAGCCTTTCCAGTTCTCAAAATAATTTGTAAGTTTAAGATTGTTCTGGTAAAAAATTCAAACTCTATAATCTGCCTCAAGTTTTCTATCTGCTTTGCTAATTAATTTGTAGTAGCTAAACCTGCATCTTGATTTTAATTTGCAGATTTCTCGCACTACCCCATCCTGGTCTTGTTTTGTACAGATGTTGCATCGAGTTGGAAGTGAACCTTGCATCTGTTGGTGATAAGGATTGCCTTGCAAATGCCCGAAAACTATATGAATCTGCACTCGCAACTTATGGCCAAGATGTGACCTTGTGGCAAAATTACCACTCGATGGAGATTAAGGTAATCTTGTTGTACGTTTACTTTCTTTAAAGTACTCGTTTGTCCTTCTTTTATTCTCCTCCAAACCACCCACTTCCTGAATGAAACGCATACGTGGCAATGCTCTATGAGCATATCCTAGCAGCTGGATTGATAAAGGAAATCAGCTCCTGCATTTTTCACTGGAAATTCAAATTCTCATGGTCTTTTATTGCCTGACTTAATGTACATGGGACTGCACCACTTTCTGCCATTGCTCCTAACTTTACTCACTCCCTCATGCTGCTTTATCTTCAAAAGCCACATTCTGTTGTGTGGCTACCTCATTGTTGATTTAGATGAATTTTTTTACATTGTTCAATACTACTTACTGTTAACATTTTGCACTAAACAGTTGGGAACATCGGAAACAGCAAATGCTGTTTGTTGGCGTGCACGGAAGACACTCAAAAACTCTGCTGCATTTGTTGCTGCTCCAGATTTGTACTAATCAAGTGTATGGTTGCTAATTTTGACAAAGGAACCAGTATCTTATTTATTCGTGTAGTTGAGAAGAAGGTACATGAAAACAGTAACATTCATTTTATCAAAATCTCTGTCACACATGTAGTTGGGTTAATGAGTGGTAGAAGGAAGCATGAAATTTATCCAATTTTGTTTGGCTACTATGGTGGCTAGATGAAGAAATGATTTTCCCTATTTTCTCAGATGGTTAGAAGGTAACGAACATAAACGGCATTAACCAAATCTGGCCATTGTACCCTGCTCGTGAGGCACCACTCGTTTAATTTGTAATTTTATGGAAACATTTCTTGAAAGATTACTTATTGAATAGAGGGGTGCCCAAGTTTTTGCATGCACTATATATTGAACATTTGAAAACTGTAGCAGTCAAATAGAAATAGCGAAATCAAACCAGGCAAGAACGTCTTGCCATCCTAGAAAATAGCATGGCCTTTCAACCTAAAAACTAGCACTTGAAGTGAAGCTTGCAAGATTGTTTTCAATTGCTGATCAGCAATTGATGGGAAATTTTACAATATTTATTACACATGTTTTTACTTGAGATCTTGCAGGGCTTCTTGCGGGATGTAAGAGCTGCACGAATTTACAATTATTAACTGGACCAGAAGCTTATGCTTTGCGTAAGGAAAACAGATCTAGGCTCATGGCCACTGTGGACTCAATACCTGCACAAGCCATACAACAATTCAATTGGTGTAGCTATTGATTACATGCTTAAACTTGTGCATTTCTCCACTCAAGCATCGACTTTTTGGAGACGAGATTACGCTATTTTTTTATCAAGTACGTTGATACAAATGTGAGTAGATCTAAATAGCTAAAATTGAAAAGAGCGTGGATCATGCTTGGGGCTCGGACCAAGAGTTGGTCTAGGTGGTCAGGGTTTGGGTTGGGACATAGTCTGGGAACCTCGGACTCGAACCTAGACCAAGTTTGAGGCACAGAGTTTAGGACAAGACTTGGTTCGGGAAAGATGACTAGGCAACTCTTTTGCATGCAAGATCCTAGGCATGAAAAGGTGGTGCTAAGGATGGTTTTTGAAAAAGAGTTAACTCAAAACAATATGGTTAATGCTTCTTATATTTAAAATAATTTAGTTTCTAGCTCATTATATAGCAAGAATGGGTTTATGTTGGTTTGACCATGATAAGTTTGTCTTCTCCAAGAGTGGAATGCTTATGGGAAAGGAATGTTATGTGATGAGCTATTTAAACTCAATTTTATGACTACGGCACCTAAAAAATATATTAATAAAGATCATTCTTTTATTTATTTGGTTGAGTTTATAACATAATAAATTAGTTCATGTTAATTATAAAACATTAAAATTGATTAGTAACTTATATTCACTCTCAAAATCTCATATTGATCAAAACCACAAGTATGAAATCGGAGTAAAATTTAAATTGACTAAGGCATCTTTTTATTCCATAGACAAAAAGCACTGAGCATCTAGAATTAATTCACACAAATATATGTGACTTAAAGTTTTTGTAAATTAGATGTGGTAAAAGGTATTTTTTTATTTTGAACAAAATTTGTTATGTTTATTTGTTGAAAAGCAAAGATAAGGACTTAAAAGTGCATTTCAAAAGCGAGGTTAAAAATTTATTTATCATGAAGATCAAAGAGATAAGAAGCCATAAAGATGGGAAATATGATTCATCTTTTGATGAGTTTTATTCTAAACATGGTATAATCCATCAAAACATAACTCCTTATTCATTGTAGCAAAATGGTATTGTTGAATGCAAGAATAAATGTTGAAATAAATAATGAATGCTATGTTGATAGGTTCAAAACTATCTTAAAACTTGTGTGGAGATGCTATTTTATTAGTAAATTATTTTTTGAATAAAAAAATCTCAAAATAAATTGTACAGGACATCATATGAGTTGTGGAAGGGTGAAAGATCATTATATAAATACATGAAAGAGTGGCTAAAGTTGCAATTCCTCCGCCAAAGAAAGTGACTTAATATTGTTAATTATCTATTCATAAGATACGATAACAACAATGTCGTTTATCACTTTCTTGTGTATTATAATATATTAAATGAATATCAGGAATATCTAATTTGCACAAATATAATACATGAATGCATCATTTTTTAAAATTAATTTTTCTTGCAAAAATACACAAGAAGAAAAGACTACTATAAGAATTAGTGAGTTCTTTAGTAGTGCTCCTCAAGAAGTTGAGGAGAAGGAGAAACCTAGAAGAAATAAGAGGGCTAAAATTTCTAAAAACTTTAGTCCTGATTTTCTTCCTTATTTGTTCAAAAATAAATCTCAAAGCTTTAAAGAAGCAATGCCAACTTTAAAAGCATCATTCTAGAAAGAGACCATCAACAATAAGATAAGATTCATCATGAAAAATCATACATGAAAATTAATAGATCTTCTTCCTAGGATAAACCATTAGGGTGCAAATGTATATTTGAGAAAATGATGAAAGTTTATGGATTTATTGATAAACACGAAGCCAAACTAATGGTCAAGGATTACAAGCAAAAGCAAGGCTTCGACCACTTTAATATCTACTCGTCAATTACTAGAATAACATCTACTTGTATGTTAATTTATAGAGTTGCGCTTAATGATCTTGAGATACACCATATGAATTTTAAAGCTGCTTTATTGAATGAGAGATGAATAAATCTATATGAAATAACCATAAGGATTCAAAGTACCGGGGAAGGAAATGAATATGTATATGCTTGTTAAATCCTATATGGTTTAAAACAACCACCAAAACTATGGTATGAGAAATTTAACAATGTTATGCTATTAAATAGTTTTAAAACTAATGAATGTGATAAATGTGTTTGTATGGAAAAAAAAAACACAACATGCCATTGTTTATTCATTTGTAGATGATGTGCTGATACTAGGAAGTAATACTGATATAATTAAGATTACTAGGTAAATGTTGACCAATAAGTTTGATATGAAAGATATAGGTGATTTTAGAAATAAGAAATTTTAACACATAATAGCTTAATATTATCTCAATGTCATTATATTGAGAAGATTCTTGACAAATTTGACAAGAATGAGAACAATATAGCCAAAACATTGGTTGCCGTAAACCTATATCTATCCAAAAATACTAGTGATGCAATATCTAAGGTAGAATATTCATGTATTATTGAAAGACTTATGTATCTTATAAAGGACATTAGACTAAGCATGACATGCACATTTAACAAACTAAGTAGATATATAAGTAATCATATAAATAATCATTGGAAGACTATTATAAGGATTCTTAAAATTTTGAGATGTATCTTAAAATATGGGCTGCGTTATACAAGATATTCAATTGTATCTGAAGGGTATAATGATAATAACTAGATATGTAATATTAAAGACTTAAAATCCATAAGTGGGTTTATCTTTACATGGTTACTATGGAGTTTGATTTTATAGTTGTTGATAAAGCCGAAGAAGGAGTAGAGTGGTTTCAAATTTTTTTGGGTATTTCTAGTTGGTAAAAACCTATGTCGGCTATATGTATACGTTGTGATATCCAATTTATTATCGGTAGAGCATAAAACAGTATGTATAATAATAAATCTTGACACGTTCATCAAAAACATAATACCGCAAGATATTTTTTCTCAAATGATATTATTTTTATTGACCATGTAAAGTCAAATGATAATATTGCAGACTTGCTTACAAAAGACGTAATAAGAGAGCAAGTTGATAAATCATCGTGGGGGATGTGAATAAGGCCTATATTTAAAGAATTATTATGATGACGACCCAACCTAATTGATTGAAGATTCCAAGATCTAGATTTAAAGGGATAATCGAATAGTGTGTCAACTTAATAATAGCACTCTTATCCATTCATAAGATAAATAGTGTTGCCTGCAGTAAAAATCATGATAAACTAAGCTTTTAATGTTTCTCACAACTTAAAAAATTCAAGTAGGTTATTGTAGTATACTTCTAATAAGAAATCACACACATATACATATATGGTTATTGTAGTATACTTCTAATAAGAAATCACACACATACACACACATGTGTGTGTATATGAAATAATACCCACTTATATGCGAATTGAAAAAGACTAAATTTTCTAGAGCACTTATAGGAATCAGTATATGCTTAGGGCTAAAATGAATACAATTGTGAGAATTAAAATTGTAAGAAGACGAACTATATGATCTTTATTGTTTGAGTACATATAAAAGGATGAATATTTCAAGATATTGTGTTCACTTTTTAGCCAAGTAAATCCGATAATCTTCATTAAGAAAGGTTTCAAGTCATTAGCTACATTTCCCAATACAAAGACTTTTCATTGTTACGCCCCCCCTCGAATTAAAATTGTAAAAAGAGGAACTATATGATCTTTATTGTTTGAGTACATATAAAATGATGAATATTTCAAGATATTGTGTTCACTTTTTAGCCAAGTAAATCCAATAATCTTCATTAAGAAAGGTTTTAAGCCAATAGCTACATTTCCCAATACAAAGACTTTTCATTGTTACGCCCCCCCGAATCAAAATTGTAAGAAGAGGAACTATATGATCTTTATTGTTTGAGTACACATAAAATGATGAATATTTCAAGATATTGTGTTCACTTTTTACCCAAGTAAATCCGATAATCTTCATTAAAAAAGGTTTCATGCCAACAGCTACATTTCCGAATACAATGACTTTTCATTATTTAGTGCCTCACCTACTTTACAATTTATTTTGATATTTGTTTTTATGTGAGAGATTGTTAAGGTGAATGAGAAATTGTATTTGTTAAAAGTATGTCTTAAAATAGATTTGTCTTTTTTTTTTTTTAAATAGAGAGTTGAATCTGTTAAAATAAAAACTAGTTTATTTTTTAGATAAAGAATGTTAAACTAGTTACCAGAATCATCAATCTAAACAAACAATTTCAAAATGTTTTTAATATTCAAAACAACTCTCGACTATTAAAACCTCTTCTCTTTTAATTCTTTCACTGTATTCTTTTTCTTCTATTCCAACCATTACAAATTCAATTGGCTATTTATTTTTTTGTTGTGCCATAAAAAAAAATTAAGTATACATACGAAATGACTAAATAAGGGATTCGTGCTATGCCTCGAGCCTACCCGAATTCTTTTCAGTGTAGAAAAATAATGCTAAGGCAATGTCAGCGTTCCTAAAAAAGCCACAAAAATCCAAAACTTGGGTTATTAACTCAATTGTATTTAATAAGCTTGGCTAATTTCAATAATAATAATAAAAATATATAATAACAATAAATAAACTGAGAAAAATATCAACAACGTAAAAAATATAAAAAACCCTCGACTTGAGCCCATCTGGGTTACCATACCAAATCTACGACTTGATCTCTCATCTAAAATTTATCTCTCTTCTTATGCAATTTGTCTATATCAAAATGAATCTACGATCTAATCTCTTTATCAAAATAAATCTAAAAAAATAACTAATAAAATATCATTTATTACTCACTTTACAACCTCACTCCATGAAGTTTTTTGAGAAAGGTGTCGTGTGATACATAGTCTTTAGTTTTTGTATGAATCCATTTTTTCTATCTGATTAAGAACTTAGGTCATATTTGTTTTTATGGTAATACCGTGTTTTTTTAAAAATAATTTTTTTTAAATAAGTTTTTGGTTTTTATTGGATCATTTTAGTATATTAATATCAAAAATAAATTATAAAAATTATAAAAAAAATATATTTTTAATATATTTTTAAATAAAAAATATTTTAAAAAATAAGTAGGATTATTTTACCGAATATTACCTAAATATTTCATGTAATCCAGTTCTCATTCTCATGCTCAGCCGACTCTTGACTAACCTATAAACCAAAGTCATATCCGGGTCCCACAACCAAATCCTATGGCCAAAGTTGAAACTCTCATAATAATAAAAAGAAAACCAAACTCCGAAGAGACGCAAACTATCGACCGCATACGTAGGCCAGTCAGCAAGCCACTTAAAGAAAAGAGCCAACTTCACTTCACTTCACTTCACTTCACAGTTTACTCTTGTTTAGAGTTTAAAAAAAAAAACTATAAAAGCGGGTTTTAGGGTTTTAGATTTGAGAAAGAAAGAAAGCAAGAGAAAGAGAGAGATGGCAAAGCAAAGATGTTTTTTAGATATAAGTATAGGAGGAGAACTAGAAGGGAGAATAGTAGTGGAGCTTTACAAAGATGTTGTCCCTAAAATTGCTGAGAATTTTAGGGCTTTGTGTACTGGAGAAAAAGGCATTGGACTCAACACTGGTGTCCCTCTTCATTACAAAGTCAGAATCGTACTCTCTCCATTTTCACTCTTTGCAGGATTTTCTTCTTCTTCTTTAGACTTCCTCTGTTTTTGCACATTCTTTTCCTTTCTTTTGTTTGTTTTTTTTACGTGTTCTTTAATTCTTATGATTTATGTTTAAAGAAATGGGATTAGTTTTTTATTAGTTTGTGTTTTTTTGATGTTTGTAATTGTTTGGTCTTCAAATTTGTACTCTTTTCATTTCATTAGAGTAACATTTTCTTGTTTAACTGTCTTGCTTGTTATTGAAAGAAATGGACTTTTCTGGATTATACTGTCTTGTTATCATGTTTCTTTCTGTAATATTCTAGCTTTGATTATGCTTTGTGCATTGTGTATGGAATTTAAGAGTGCCCTGGGTTTTAGTGTAAAGGGATTTTTTTTTATCATAATTAAAAAACGATTTATTATTGTCTGTTTAATTTTGTTCATTGGTAAAGTATAGCTTCTTGGGGCTTGTGGATTTTGTCAAACTTGTAACTTGGGATGTCTTAGGATATCTGTTAATACATTTCGAAGTTAAGTAAGTTATTGTCACCTAGTTTTTTTTTTTGGAAGATCATATTTTTGAGCAGTAACCTAGTTTATCCAATGAGAAAAGTTTTAAATTTGTAACTTTGGAGATGACTTCCTAACTCTGACTGCTGGCATGTAATAGATGTGCTAAATTATGAAGCTTCACTTTAGTCAGATTGTTTTTGTGATTTCACATAATTTTTTTTAGATGATGGAGGCTGAATACTTACTTGCAGGGGAGTCGCTTTCATCGTGTTGTTAAAGGTTTTATGGTACAAGGTGGTGACATATCAGCTGGGGATGGAACTGGAGGAGAATCCATCTATGGATTGAAATTTGAGGATGAAAATTTTGAGTTGAAACATGAAAGAAAAGGAATGTTGTCGATGGCTAATACGGGGCCTGGGACCAACGGGTCTCAGTTTTTTATTACCACCACTCGAACTTCTCATCTAGATGGAAAACATGTTGTTTTTGGGAAGGTAATCAAGGGAATGGGCCTGGTTCGTTCTATTGAGCTTATTGTGACTGAGGTGGGTGATCATCCCTCTCAAGATGTAGTGATTGTTGACTGTGGGGAAATTCTTGAAGAGGAGGATGATGGGGCATCCAACTTCTTTAAAGACGGTGATACTTATCCTGATTGGCCGGCTGATTTAGACAGAAAGCCTGATGAGATTTCTTGGTGGATGAAGGCAGTTGATTCAATCAAAGCTTTTGGAAATGAACAGTACAAGGTAGCTCATGTGCTTAAATGTTTTTTTTTTTACTTGTTTCTTAGTTTCATTTGGTAGAAAATATACTTTGTAGATTAGATACAGAGTGCTTTTTTTTTTACCCCTGTTATGTGAGTGATCCCATATGTTTCACATTATGAATTCCTTAAGCCAGTTTGATCTTTGGCTTCCAATTTGTCTGTATGATTATGCTTCTGGTTTTAACTTCTTGTTGACTCCTGTTCCTACTGCAGAAGCAAGACTTTAAGATGGCTCTTCGAAAATATCGTAAGGCTTTGCGCTACTTGGATATTTGTTGGGAGAAGGATGATATAGATGAAGGTGTGTCCTTTGTTCTTTCCTGTTATGCTGAGAACTAGCACTATCAGTCTGCGACTTTAGTTTCCTTATTCCATCTGATTGATGATTGCTTTTTTTTTTTTGTGTTGTACAGAGAAGAGCTCGTCACTGCGGAAGACAAAGTCTCAGATATTTACAAATAGTTCTGTATGGTCATTGAATAACTCTTCCTGAAAATATTATCCTGGTCATAGTTCACAGGGATATTTATTGTAATTAAAAAAGATATTTGTAGTATGTTTGAATTCTAATTTATCAAGAATGCTATTAGATTATTCTTGATTATAATACATGTAGCTTCCCTTCATTTTTATTCTTCTCATCGGTTTGTAATGTTCTCCATTTTAGCCTTCCCTGTCATCTAACAGGTTGATGCCCAACATTTTTGCCTTAGGCCTGTAAACTAAAGCTTGGAGATAGTAAAGGAGCATTATTGGACACAGACTTTGCCACGCGTGACGGAGAAGACAATGCAAAGGCTTTTTTCCGCCAAGGCCAGGTTTGTATCTTCTCTTTATGAAAGGACTTATTCAGAGGTGCTCCATGCTTTTTTCTATCACTAGGAATTTTCACATTGTTGCAATGTTGTCAAAAGGCGCTTAGGTGCTTGCTTAAGCGCTATAGGCAAGGTGAGGTGAGGCCACATCGCCTTTATTAGCCTCATGGGATGATTTTTAAGGAAGCGCTGCCTAGGCAAGTGCCTAGCACCTTATGCATTTTATAGGCTTGGTGTCTTTTAGCCCCTTTCGCCTTTGACAACACTGTTACTACTTTAAATTTCTTATTTTGTTTCAAGGGTGAAAAATATAATTTTATATGATAATGTTATGGTATTTTATATTTTCTAAAGATCTAATCTTAATTGGAAAGATGTATATTTTAGATTTATATATTATAATATATTATTATACATGCATGCATGCATACATACATACATATATTTTTTAATTTATAGCATATTGCCTTGGTTCATTCAAGTGAATGCCTCAGGTATTTTACAGGTTTGATGCCTTTTAGTGCCTTACGTCTCTGACAACACTGCATTGTTGATAGGATCAGTAATAATATAAACTTGTCTTTTCTTTTATGTTTTTTTAGACATACAATCTTCATTCTTTCTTCCCTTTCCTTTTCGGTAATAATTTGCAATATTTTACTCCCAAGAATAAATGCCTCTGAAAATAGTTCTAGAATTTAACCAAAATGCTAGATCTGAACTAAGTTAACAACTAGGGATCATAACCTTGAATTGAAAATTTAATGCTTATGGAGAAACACCGAACAGAATGTGAGTGTGATGTTATTCCATAGAGTATACAGCTTAAGGACCAGCATTTTAACATGCAGTAAAATAAGAAATT
>Ga0307509_10004213_pt1 | contig 20986 bp, 9 predicted proteins | sample 10_EM_MG_FD_202245 | JGI IMG/M metagenome (GOLD analysis project Ga0307509, IMG submission 202245) | Populus trichocarpa ectomycorrhiza microbial communities from riparian zone in the Pacific Northwest, United States - 10_EM | ecosystem: Host-associated > Plants > Roots > Unclassified | place... | reverse complement strand
CGGGACTTCATCAGCGGCTGGATGCGGGTACCGAAGTTCTCCAGGCCTTCGAGGAAGTCGTCGAAGACGAGCATGATGCCCTTGGTGCCCTCGACCTCGGCGACCTCGTCGAGCAGTTTCGCGACGGTCTCGTACGACCCGACCAGGGTGCCCATGTTGAAGTTCACCGCGCCCTCGGGCAGCGCGATGGTCCGGGCGGTCGAGGTGCCGTCGGAGGTCGTGTCGGTGGCCGTCTCCCCCGCCATGTACGCCAGCGCCGCGTGGTCGGCGTTGTCGTGGTAGTCCTGCCACTTGGCGTGGGCGGCTTCGTCGGTCTCGTCGGCGATGACCATGAAGAGGGAGAGCGCGCCGACGTCACGGCCGGTCTCCTCGGCCGCTTCCACGAGCGTGGCCGTGGTGCCCGACAGCGCGAGGGGGGTGTTGACCCCGCTGCCGAGGATGAAGTTGTACTCGGCGTGCTCGGCGGCGAACCGGATCCCGGTGTTGCTCTGTCCGGCGGCGACGATGTCGATGTGGCCGTCCGCCGGGCGCGGGGACAGCACGCAGTCGTCCATCTCGTAGAACTCGCCCTTGAAGTTGCTGACGCCCTCGCTCCACAGCTCCTTCATCACGGTGACGTACTCGGCGGCGCGGGCGTAGCGGTTGCCGAAGTGTTCGTCGCCGGGCCACAGGTCCATCTGGGAGTACTCGCCGGGGGCCCAGCCGGTGACGATGTTGATGCCGAAGCGGCCGGGGGCGATGGAGTCGATGGTCGTGGCCATGCGGGCGACGATCGCCGGCGGCAGCACCAGGATGGGGGTGGAGGCGTACAGCTTGATCCGCTCCGTGACGGCGGCCAGGCCCGCCATCAGGGTGAACGACTCCAGGTTGTGGTCCCAGAACTCCGTCTCGCCGCCGAATCCCTTGAGCTTGATCATCGACAGCGCGAAGTCGAGCCCGTGCTCCTCGGCCTTCTGCACGATGGCCTTGTTCAGCTCGAAGCTCGGTCGGTACTGGGGTGCGCTCTTCGATATGAGCCAGCCGTTGTTGCCGATGGGGATGAATACGCCGATGTCCATGCCGCTCCTCGTTGGCGGGTGGGCGGTGAGCCTGACGGGGTGACAACGTGCGGGCATGATCAAGGGTTTCCGGGACGACCACAAAGGTAGTCGTAGGTCGTTACCGCTCCCCACTCCTTCCGTGAACTGCACGCGGTCCGCGGTCCCTGCTGTCGCACAGGGCGCGGGTACCCCGGATGCCGAGTATTGTCACCCGAGGGAACGTCGGCGGAACTCCGATGCAACTCGGCCTGGAAAGCTGGCTGTTGAGAGCCTTGCGCGACAGCTTGAGCCAAGGGTGGGAGTCCTGCGGAGACAGTGTCATGTGAGGCGGGAACGGTAAAATTTACGGTATGAACGCACGTCTGGCTCTGCTCGGCACTGTGGACCCCGGCGTCACCGAGAGCGAAGTCTTCCGGCTGGCACTGCAGCACGCGGTGGGCGAGCTGGGGGCCCTTGGTGGAGCGATTCATCTGCGTGGCCCGATGTCAGCGCTGCGGCTGGTGTCGTCGACCGGTCTGCCGCCCGCCCTGACCCGCCCATGGGAGATCATCGACCAGGAGGGCCCGACGGCCCCGGCCAGGGCGCTGCACCAGGGCAGCGGTGTGTGGGTTCCGTGGGTTCCGGTGGAGCCTGCGCCCGTGAGCGGGTCCCCGGGCCCGAAGCGTTCGTGGCCCGGTACCGGTCTGGCCGCCGTGCCGGTGTCCGGCGGGGACCGCAGCATCGGCGCGCTGACGGTCCTGATGGGCGAGCAGGGTGAGCCCACACCGCGGCAGTGGGCCTTCCTCCGGGACCTGGTCGCCTGGACCGAGGAGCGCATGAGCCAGGCGCCGCCGCCCTCCGGCCCCTCCACGGCGGAGCCGGCCGGCCACCGTGAGCGGCTGCGGCAGGCGCTGAAGCAGGTCAGTGTCGGTTCGTGGGACTGGGACATCCAGGGCGGCGAGCTGATCTGGGACGAGGCGGCCCTGGAGCTCTACGGCACCCGCCCCGAGGACTACACGGCGAGGGTCGAGAACTGGATGGTGTGCGTCCATCCCGACGACCTGCCGCCGACGCTGGACGCGGTGGACCGGGCGATCCGCGAGCACGACGTGTTCGAGGCCGAGTACCGCGTGCGCCGCCTGGACGGCACCTACGGCTGGACCCGGGCCCGCGGCCGGGCGACCTACGACGAGCAGGGCGAGCCCCTCCGGATGATCGGCGTGGGCTGGGAGAGCAACGAGTCCCGGTCCGCCCGGGACTCCCTCAGCCGGGCCCTGCGCCACATGAGCGACGGCTTTCTCGCGGTGGACGACGACTGGCGGATCACCTTCGCCAACCTGGAGGCGGAGCGCACGCTGGGCCTGTCCGAGGAGGAGCTGTTCGGGCGCCTCCTGTGGGAGCTGCCCACGGTACGGAACGTCCCGGGCCTGGAGGACCGTTGCCGCAAGGCCGCGGCCGAGGAGACGCCGGTCGGCTTCGACGCCCAGTTGGAGGGCACCGGCCGCCGTCACCACCTGCGGCTGGTCCCGGGGCCCGACGGGGTCACCCTCTATCTCACCGACGTCACGGAGAAGCGGCAGCACGAGGAGGAGCGCAGGGCGTCCGAGCTGGCGGCGGCCCGGCGCGCGGCCCGGATCGGGGAGCTGACGGCCGCCCTCGCCAAGGCTACGACCTCGCAGGACGTGGTGGCCGCGGTGGCCCGCCGGGTGCTGCCGCCGTTCGCCGCGACCGGACTTCTGGTGCAGGCCATCGAGGGCGACCGGCTGCACACCGTGGGAGCGGACGGCTACCCGGAGGAGTTCCTCTCCGTCGTCGACGGCCGCGCCCGGACCCCGGGCGAGCCGTCCTGGGACGTGATCGCGTCCGGCGTGCCGCTGTTCCTCTCCTCGGTCGGCGAGTACTCGGCCCGCTACCCCGAACTGGCCGCCAGACCGGCCAGGGCCCAGAAGCAGGCGTGGGCGTTCCTCCCGCTGACCGCGTCCGGCCACACCTTCGGTGTCTGCGTCGTGGCCTTCGACCACGCCCGTCGGCTCACCGACGAGGAACGCACCCTGCTCGCCACGATCAGCGCCCTCCTCGCCCAGGCGCTGGAACGGGCCCGGCTCTACGACGCCGAGCACGACCGTTCCCGCGAGCTGCAGCGCAGTCTGCTCCCCCGGGCGCTGCCCGAGCTGCCGGCGTGCACCGCCGCCGCCCGCTACCTCCCGGCGGGCCAGGGCATGGACGTGGGCGGCGACTGGTACGACATCATCCCGCTGTCGGGCGGCCAGGTGGCGCTGGTGGTGGGCGATGTGATGGGCCACGGTCTGCCGGAGGCAGCGACGATGGGCCGGCTGCGCACCGCGCTGCACACGCTCGCCGACCTGGAGCTGCCGCCCGACGAGATCATGAGCCATCTGAACGAACTCGTCGCCGGGATGGGCGAGGAGTCGTACGTGACCTGTCTGTACGCGCTCTACGACTCGACGACCCAGATCTGTTCCATCGCCGCGGCCGGTCATCCGCCGCCGGCCGTGGTCCACCCGGACGGCACGGTGCACTTCCCCAAGCTGTCGGCCGACCCGCCGCTCGGCGCGGCGGAACCGCCGTTCGAGACGGTGGAGTTGAAGGTGCCGGAGGGCAGTCTGCTGGTCCTCTACACCGACGGTCTGGTGGAGTCGGCGAAGCGTGAGATGGACGAGGGCATGGCGGATCTGGCGCGGCTGCTGAGCGCGGCGCACCGGTCCGGCGGGGAGGCGGACCTGGGGCGAGCGGGCCTGGAGCGGCTGTGCGACACCCTCACGGCGGGTCTGCTCCCCGCCGAGCATCCGACGGCCGACGACGCCGCGCTGCTCGTCGTCCGGCTGCACGCCCTGACCCCCGACAAGATCGCGTCCTGGTCGCTGCCCGAGGATCCGCGAGCGGCCGGGCAGGCCCGCCGTCATGTGCGGGAACAGCTGAGCACCTGGGGTCTGGAGGAACTGGCCCCGACCACGGAACTCCTCGCCAGTGAGCTGGTGGGCAATGTGGTGCGCCATGCGAAGGGCCCGGTCAGCCTGCGCCTCCTGCACGGCGCCGAGCTGATCTGCGAGGTCTTCGACGGCAGCCTGACGATGCCGCGTATCCGCCGCGCCACGGACACCGACGAGGGCGGGCGCGGCCTGCAGCTGATCACCGCTCTCACCCAGCGCTGGGGCACGCGCTATACGTCGACGGGCAAGTGCATCTGGACGGAGCAGGCGCTGACCGCCTCGGGCGCCCGGCAGGAACTGCCGGACGACGCCTTGGAGTTGATGTTCCCGAGCCTGGAGGGCTTCACCGGGGACCTCGACGCGCTGCCCTTCGGGGACGATGGCTGACGGCACCGTCGTAAATCGGCCAGGCTCCCGTTCTTCACAACGTACCCATGGGTAACGTGAGTTGGAGCTGTTACTTTCCCCTTTCAAGATCCCCGGATCTTTCGCACGTCCCCACTCACACTCCCCTGCACCGAGGCGGCCATGCCCAACTCCCCCTCCACCGACCACGCGAGCGGACGCCACCGCAAGAGCAGAACGGTCGGTCCGATGTTCCGCAGGGTCGCCGTCATCGCGGTGACCGCCCCCGTCGCCGGGACGATCCTGTTCGGTACGTCCGCGTTCGCCGCCGGGCAGACCGCCGCCACGCTCGACCCCGCCGAGCAGCAGATCGCGACCAACCTCGACACCCGCATCCAGGACACCCGGCTGGGCACCACGCTCAGCGGTGTGGTCATCGACGCGCAGTCCGACAACGTCGTGTGGGGCCATGACGCGGCAACCGCGCTGATGCCGGCATCCAACACCAAGCTCGGCACCTCGACGGCCGCGCTCACGGTCCTCGGCCCCGACCACCGCTTCACCACGAAGGTCGTCTACGACGCCGGCACGGTCACCCTGGTCGGCGGCGGGGACCGCACCCTGACCTCCGCCGACCTCGGCGCGATGGTCACGACCGTCGTCGCGGGCCTGAAGAGCGCGGGCCTGACCTCGGTGAAGGTCCAGGTCGACGACAGCCTCTTCCCCGCGCCCTCGCTCGCCGTCGGCTGGAACGACGGCTACTACCCCGACTCCATCGCGCCCGTACGGGCGTTGGTGGTCGACGGCCACCACGTCACGGACACGTCCCTGGACGCCGGCCAGACCTTCGCGAAGCTCCTCGCCGCGCAGGGTGTCACGGTCACCGGCAGTGTCACGCACGGGGTCGCGAGCACCGGAGCCGTCCCCGTGGCGGAGCACCGGTCCGCTGCGCTGTCGGCCATCGTGGAGCACATGCTCAAGGTGAGTGACAACGATATCGCCGAGACCCTGCTCCGGATGACGGCGCTCGCCTCCGGCCGCCCGGCCACCTTCGAGGACGGCACGGCGGTCGTCCGCCAGGTCCTCACGCAGTACGGCATCTCGCTGACCAACTACGAGATCCACGACGGCAGCGGGCTGTCCCGCTCAAACCGCATCCCGGCGCAGACCATCGCCGACATCCTCGACGTGGCCGACGACCCGGCCAACGCCCCGACGCTGAAGTACATCATCGACGGACTGCCCGTCGCGGGCGAGGCAGGCTCGACACTGGGACCCGAGTGGGGCCGGTTCGACACCGTCGACTCCCAGTGCGCGGTCGGCAAGGTGATGGCCAAGACGGGCACGCTCACCGGTGCGATCGCGCTGAGCGGACTGACGAAGGCGGCGGACGGATCCTGGAAGATCTTCTCGTTCATCGAGAACAACTCCACCGCCGACCCCGCCGCCACGAAGGACGCCCTCGACGGCCTCGCCGCGACTGTCAACGGCTGCTGGGCGTAAGGGCGTTCGGGCCGTCGGCTACGGCGCCGTGAAGAGCCCCGGGAAGCGCGGCCCGAGCCACGGTCTGCGGCCCCAGACGATCACCTTGGCGCGGGCCATGGTGGCGGGGGCGCTCCAGCGGCCGAGGGCGAGGAGGAGGAAGGCGACGGGGTCGATGGCGATCGTGCAGTCGGGCCGCCGGGGCGGCTCGTCGCTGACCGTGGGAACTCCGTCGGCGAAGGTGACGGCGAAGCGCTCGCGGCCGGTCCGTACCACGTAACACGCGTGGTGACCGGCCGCGCCGGCGTTCACGACGCGCGGCATGGCGAGCCGCAGGAAGGGCAGCGTGAACGGGACGACCTCCCGGCTCACCATGTGCGGCCTGCGCAGCGCGATCGCGATGTCGTAGCCGTGCCCGAGCAGATGTGTGAGCAGGTAGGAGCCGAGGGTGGCCAGGTCCATCGGCCCCATCGGTGTCAGCACCTGCTCCTGCGGAGAGCGGCCGGCGCCGGCGGTGACGAAGGCCCGGGCCTGGTCCGCTATCACCGTGCCGAGAACCACCGGATCCCGCTCCGGAAACGCGGCCAGGGACGCGCTGTTGGCCGCCGCGAGCCCACCGGGCGTCCCGTCGCCGTAGGGCCGTGTCCTGCCCGCCCCGATGTCCCGCATCAGCTTCCCCGCCAGCGCGAGGTGCGCCGCCGCCTCACCCACCGTCCACTCGGCGCCCGGCAGCGGCGTCCCCGGGTCGGTCCCCGCCGGGAGCAGCGCGGCGATCCGGTCGGCGGTGGCGGTGATGGCGTCCTCGACTGTCATGCACGGGATCGTGTATGGACCTGGCCGCCGTGTCCAGTGCCGGAACGGAATGATCGACTCGCCGCCACCGGAGTCAGGGGCCGAGGGCCTTCAACAGAGACCCCAGCCGTTCCACCGGCTCAGGGCCGATCATGCGCAGCACCACCGTGTCCGCGCCCGCCGCTTCCAGTTCGCGGACCCGTTCGGCGGCCTGTTCCGCCGTGCCGGAGACGGTGTACACCTGCTCCGCCGGGCGGCCGAGCCAGGCGCCATGGCCGTCGACATGCGGCTGCAGCTCATGCTGCACCCGATCGGCACTGTCCCCCACGCAGCAGAAGGCGAACACCGTCATGGTGTGGTCCGCGGAGGCACCACCCTTCTCGACCGACGACCGAGCGCTCCTGACATCGGACGGCCCGTGCCCCTCGGCGATCACCGTCCCGTCCGCGACCCGCCCGGACAGCTCCAGCGAGCGGGGCCGCACCACGCCCGCGACCACTGGCGGCGGCTCCGCCGGCGGATGGACCAACTGCACACCGGACAGCCGCACTTCGCGCCCCTCCACGACGACACGCTCCCCACGGAGCAGGGCGCGCACGGAGCTGATCGTCTCCTCCAGCAGAGCGAGCGGTGACCTCGCGACCGCGTCGACGTCGGCCATCCATTCGGTCACCCCGTGACCAATCCCGGCGACGAGACGGCCGGGGAACACCCGCGCCACCGTGGCCACCTCCATCGCCAGCAGTGCCGGACTGCGCAACGGGGCCGGCATGATCCCGATGCCCACCCGCAGCCGCTGTGTCGCTCCCAGCGCGATGGAGGCGGCCGATATCCCTCCGCTCCATCCCAGATCCTCGACCACCCAGAGATCGTCCACGCCAAGGGCCTCGACCTGCCGCGCGAATCCGGGCAGCTCCTCCGGAGCCCAGTCGCGGTTGTACATCACACCGATCCGAAGCTGTGTCATGAGGTATGGCCTCTCCCCGTCGTGGTGCGCCGCCGATCTCGCATGCGAATCAACACTCTCCGCGATCGACGGCCCGAGTGTCTACGGCCGCGATGCCGCCAGCGCCGAGAGAAGCCCCTCCGCCAGTCGCACGGCCGGGTCCGGGTCACCGCGCTCGGTCAAGACCCTTACGACGGCCCGGAGTTGGGCGGCGGGAAACGTGTCGGCGTACGCCTCGCAGCCGTCGTCCGCGTAGGCCCGTGCCAGTGCGGAACCGAGTGCCTGCGCATGGGCCTCGGCGCAGGCCCGAGCGTTCGCGTCGCTGCTCAACTGCGCGTACTCGTGGCCGTATCCGTCCGCCTCCGCCACGGAGAAACCGTTGGCCAGCGCGTAGTCGCGGGCGCCCGTGTGGGCCTCGGCGTACGCGCCGACCCGGTCGTAGGCGGCGTCGTAGAGGTGCAGGAGCATCGGGGTGAGCACCGTTCTCCAGGCGTCCCGGTCCGGCGTCGTGCCGCGCGTCGCCGCACGGTGCAGGTCCTCCGAAGCCACGAACACGGCGGCCTCCCCCTCCTGCACCCCCTCCGCGAGGAGCGGCAGGACCGTCTCGGCCTGCCAGACATGGACCGCGAACAGGCTTCCTGCGTCCGGGAGTTCGTCGAGAAGGCCGTGCAGACGGACCGTCCAGTCGTCCCCGACGTCCGCCGGCAACTGCTCGTGGAGGTCCGTGGCGACGTGCCGCAGCCAAACCGGCGTTATGTCGGTCGCGGGCATCGCTCAGCCCTGCAGGGAAGTGCCGTTGACGGCCACGCGGCGGCCCTCCCGGGTGTGCGGGAAGTAGTCCCAGACGGCGTGGTGCTGGACGCTGCGGTTGTCCCAGAGGACGAGGGTGCGCTCCTGCCAGCGGACCCGGCAGTGCAGCAGCGGGGTGCGGGCTATGTGCGCGTACAGCAGGTCGAGCAGGGCGTCGCTCTCCGGGCGGGACAGCTGGGTGATGTGGGAGGTGTAGGGGGCGTTGACGAACAGCAGCTTGCGGCCGGTCTCCGGGTGCCGGACGACGACCGGCTGTTCGGTGCGCGGTACGTCGTACTCGGGCGGCGGGGTCTGTCCCGCGGCGGTCCAGGGCAGGGCTCCGTCGTGGAGGGCGGTGAGGCCTTCGAGGAAGCCGCGCATGGCGGGTGAGAGCAGTTCGTAGGCGAGGTGCATGTTGGCGAAGACGGTGTCGCCGCCGCTGCCGCCTTCGGGGATGGTGGTGATGTGGAGCAGTGATCCGAGGGAGGGTTCGGGGTCGGCGGTGCCGTCGGCGTGCCAGCCGTTGCCGGCCACGGCCCGGGACTCCTTGGTCGCCTTGATCTCCAGGATGTACGGGTCGGATCCCTCGGGTGCGAGGGCGACGGGGTGCAGCTCGCCGAAGACGCCCGCGAACCGCTTGTGTTCCTCCGGGGTGATGTCCTGCTCGCGGAAGACCAGTACGTGATGGGTCTGGAACGCGTGCTTGAGCTCCTTCTCCTGCTGGGGTGTCAGCTCCTGGGACAGGTCGAGGCCGGTCACCTCGGCGCCCAGCAGCGGGGTGATCGGCTCGACGGACAGGGTGTCGTAGGCCTCGGCGGGGCGGGTGGTGAGCCGCTCGACGGCCTTGAGCGCGTAGTCCTCCATGAGGGACCTCCTTGGTGTGGGTGGAGAAGGGGCGAGGCTCACAGGCCTCGGTCGAGGAGTTCGGACACGACGAGGCGACCGAAGGCGAGGTTGCCGTGGATGGTGTCGTCCGGCTGGGAGAAAGCTGGGCGTTGCCGCCCGCTCTCGTCGGTGACGCGGCTCCGCAGGTCGACCAACTCGGCGCCTCTTGACGTGAGTTCGGCCACGAGGATGTCCTGCGCGGCGAAGAAGACGTCCGGGTCGGACATGCCGGGGACGCGCTGGGGCGGCAGGGGTGCCAGGACGCGTAGTCCCAGGGCGGCGGCATGGCCGTAGAAGGCGAGCGCACCCCGGACCGTCGCGCGGATCAGGTCGGTGAAGAGGCCGCTGCGCAGGAAGGTGTCGGGGACGGAGCCGTGCCGGTCGCGGTAGAGGTCCCAGTTCTGTCGGGTGGCCACGGTGTGGGCGCTCAGGCCGAAGGTGCACACCAGCGGCACCCGCAGGCCGGCGAGCGCGGGCACGTCGAGGGTGGCGAGGAACTCGCGGTACAGCCGCTGTGTCTCGGCCTGGCGGAAGGTGAGGTCGTGGGCGCCGGTGTCGAAGAAGGGCCCCAGGAAGTCGCGCCCCGATCCCAACGGGCCGCCCACGAAGGGCAGTTCGGCCGCCTGGGCGGCGCGGCCGATGCAACCGGCGTGCGAGTCACCGAGCAGTAGGAAGCGGGCGGGGGTTGTAGTAGTCGAGCACTGCGTCGTCACACCGGTTGTCCTCTCCGCCGTCGACGGGGGTGGGGGTGATGGGCGTGGTGGTGGTCCGGCCCTGGACGGCCTCGAAGAAGTGCCGCATCACGAAGGCCACCCCGTCGGGGCTGACCGTGCGGAGGTTGGGCTCGTAGAAGGCCGCCCGGTAGGGGTGGCCGGTGACGATCTCGTACGACGGGAAGTAGTCGAAGTCGTCGCTCTCGTCGGCGAGTTGGCCGGACACCGCGCGCAGGACGGACTTGGAGTGGGTCGTGGCGACGAGGGCGTGGCGGCCGGTGGCGGTGGCCGTCAGGGGGACCGGGGAGACGGTGAGGACCATCCGGAGCCGGGAGTTGACGGTGCGGGCCAGGGCGAGAAGGGCCGTCAGGTCGTCGTGCACCTGGGCCACCGTGTGGTTGCGCAGGACGTGCCGGGCGGGGTCGAAGGTGCCGCGTACGGTTCCGGGGCACATCGGCAGCACCGTGCCGGTGCGGGTGTCGTGCCAGGCCTCGGTCAGACCGAGGGTGAAGACGAGGACGTCGGCCTTGGTGAGGGCGGTGCGGACGGCGGCGAGGGTGGTGGCGCGGGAGCGCAGCAGGTCGGTGGGCGAGGCGAAGCCGTCCGGTTCGACGGTGGGCCGGTAGGGGTCGTGGAAGGCGCCGTCCTCCGCCCAGACCTCCTCGGGCGGCTTCTCCTCGTCGAGCGCCCAGGCGATCCACTGGCGCAATGCGGCGGCGGTGTAGATGTTGCCGGCCCGGAAGGAGAAGCGTCGGTAGCCGCGCGCCGACCGCTCGGCTCGGGTGAGGCCGGGCGGCGGCGGTTCGGCGTCGTACCAGTGCATGCCCTCCTCCAGGAGGGCCCGTCCGATGTGGGCGGCGAAGCAGGATCCGGCGGTGACGACGGGGTCGTCCTGGCCGATGGTGAACTTCGGCGTCCACAGGTCGGTGATGTCGAGCGGGTCGGGTTCGGCGACCGCGGTGCGCCAGAAGGACCGCTCTGGCAGGCGGGTGTAGGGGTGCTGCTGCACGGTGGCCTCCTCAGGATCGTCCGACGGGATGGGGCAGAGCGGGGGCTGTCGCGAGTGCGGCGGCGATCGCCTGTACGTGGGGTTCCGCTACGAGTTCGTAGTGGGTGGCGGCGATGTGATGGAGCCGGTAGGGGCTGAGCAGATGGGCGTCCCATGCGCCGGGCGCGGTCGGTTCCGGGGTCAACAACCCTTCCTCCACGGGGTGTTCGGCGAGCCATACCTCGGCGGGTGTCCGGTACAGCCGTGGCAGCCGGTGTTCGGCCATGGCCGCGAGATTGGTTCGGCAGCAGTGCGCGAGGCGTTCGGCGTAGGCGCGGCCGGACTGCGAGAGCGGTCCGCCGGCGTTGCCGCCGAGCTCGCGGGCGAACACGGCGTCCACCTGTTGTTCGTCGTAGGCGGCGAGGCGTTGGCCGGCGCCGGGTGGCGGAGGGTCGAGAAGGTGGACGGCCTCGACGGGGCGGCCGTCAGCCTCGGCAAGTGCGGCCATGGACAGGGCGGTCCAGGCACCAAACGACCAACCCGCGAGGCGCAGGCGGCAGTCGGGGTCCGGGAAAGCGGCCCGCACGGCCTCCAGGTAGTGCGCAGCCCGGTCGACGATCGAACGGGCGGGCAGTCCCGGGTCGCGCAGTCTCGGGTCGGCGATCAGGCAGACGGTCGACTCGGCGGGGAGGGCCGCCACCAGCGGTCTGTAGGCCTGGATGTCGCCGCCGACCGGATGGACCAGGCACAACACGCCCGGGCCCGGCCCGCGTTGCCACACGTCAACGGCCACCGCGGCGGACGTGCGGCGGGTGCCGGTGTCGAGGTGACCGAGGATCTCGGCGAGGCTCACCCGGTGGCTCAGCCGGGACAGTTCGATGTCGGTGCCGTGGCGGCGCTTCACCTCGTCGATGAGTTCCAGCAGGGTGAGCGAGTCGGCACCCAGGTCGTACAGCGCCGCCTCGGGGTCGACGGTGTCCACGCCGAGGAGGTCGCGCAGGATCTCGGTGAGGTCGGCGGCGGGGTCGCCGGAGATGGGGTGTGTGGCGAGCACCGGCCCGGAATCGGCGACGGACTCGTGCTCGCGCCCGTGCTCGTAGAAGTAGTGGGCCTCCGCCAGGGGCGTGGTGTTGACCAGCAGGTGCGGCAGTTGCAGGTGCAGGGCCCGCTCGAAGACCGCCGCGCCGTCCTCAGGGGTGAGCGCCGTCCTCAGGTGTTCCTGGTGGCGGGTGGCGGCGGTCAGGGCGTGCTGTGCCATGCCCACATCCCGCCAGGCGTCCCAGCCGATGGTCATGCGGACGGTCGCGTCGTCGGCGCCGGGCGGTGCGTGGTGGGCGTAGGCGTCCAGACAGGCGTTGGCCGCCGCGTAGTCGAACTGTCCGACTCCCCCGAATCGGGCCGCCATCGACGAGCAGTAGGCCACGTAGTCGGGGTCGTGCTCGGCGATGATCCGCTCGACGAGCAGAGCACCGCGGAGTTTGGCGGCCGTGGCACGGCGGGCGGTGGCGGGGTCGCGGCGGACGAGGAGCCCGCCGGCGCCGGTACCCGCGGCGTGGACGACACCGGCGAGGCCGTCGAGGTGCGGGGCGAGGAGGTCCCCGACCGTGTCCAGGTCGTCGGTGGCGAGGTCGGCCGGGACCAGCGTGACGCGGTCCTGGTGTGCGCGCAGCGCGGGCGGTGTCCCGGTCCCCCGGGCCACGAGGACCACGCGATTGCCGGGGTGTTCGAGGAGGCGGGCGGCGAGGGTGGTGCCGATGCCGCCGGTGCCGCCGAGCACCAGGTGGGTTCCGGGAACGGCCGTACGGACGGCGGCAGTTCGCGCGGAGGCGTGCACCGGCTGAAGAGTCCGCTGCCACCAGAAGCCGTCGCGCAAGCCGGTGGCCGGTTCGGTGATCGTGTCGTCCAGGAGCAGGTCCGGCAGCTGGGCCGCCCACTCGGCCGGGCGCGGTCCTGGCAGGTCGGCCCAGCGCAGGGTCACGCCCAGTTCCTGCCGGGGGACTTCGAGGGCGGCGGCGAGCAGACCCGCCTCGGGGGTGCGGACGGGGCCGGTGACCGGCTGCGCACCGTGGGACAGCAGCCAGGCGCGGGGCCGTTCGGCGTCCGGGACCCGGGCGAGGGCGCGGGCGAGCGCCGCGACGGTGTCGAGGCATGCCCACTGGGCCGCCTCCAGCGCGCGGTCGTCGAGGCTGCCGTCGAGGGTCAACGGAAGGGTGTGCAGCCAGTCGACGCCGGGGCCGGTGCGCCGGGTGATCTCCGCGAGCACGACGGCGAGTTGTTCGGTGTCGGCGGGATCGGCCTCGTAGCGGCCCTCGTCGAGCCGGGTGAGTCCCTGCCCGGCGCGCACGGTCACCACGCGGGCGTAGTGCCGTTCCAGGAACCGCCACGCCGTGCCGTCCGCGTCCGGTGCGGTGACCACGACCGCGGTGCGCCGTGGCTGGTGGGCGCCGGTGCGGGCGCGGCGCAGTCGTGTCCACAGCGGCTGGTGCAGCCACTCGTCGGCGGGCAGCCGTCGCGGAGCGGCCGACCGTACGGACTCCGCCCCGAAGTCGTCGTCCCCGGGCGCGCGTCGGAAGTCGTACTCCGCCGTGTCGAAGGCGGGCGGCGGGAAATCCCAGGGTGCGGGTGCGGGCCCCTCGGGCCATACCAGGGTGTGTCCGGCCGTCCATGCCCCGGCGAGGGCGTGGGGGTCCAGGTCCGATGCCCTGAGCGCGCTCTGCGTGAACGGCTCGCCGACCTCGCCGAGCGTGTCGAGCCACGCGACGGCGGAGTCGACGTCCGGGCAGACGGCCGCCGCCCGGTGGGCGAGCGCGGACCGTCCGGCCTGGAGGTGGCGCAGCACCTGCGGGTAGGTGTCGGGATGCGCCCTCAGGTAGGCGGCGATACGGCGTCCGTCCGCGCGTACGGCGGACGCGGAACTGCCGGACAGCGGCAGGCACATCACCGTCTCGGCCGGAACTGGACCGGGACGGGACAACTCTCCTTGTTCCAGGAGCAGATGGGCGTTGGTCCCGCCGATGCCGAAGCTGCTGACGGCGGCCACTCTCGGGGTGCCGGAGGGCCAGGGTTCAGCGGTGACCGGTATCCGGAAGGGCCCGTCCTCTATCTCGGGGTTGAGCCGGTCGAAGTCGGCCGTCGGCGGAACGACCCCGTGGTGCACGGCGAGCACGGCCCGCACCAGGCCGACGACGCCCGCGGCGGCGCCCAGGTGTCCGACCTGGCTCTTCACGGAGGACAGCGCGACGCGCGCATCGTCCGCGAGCCCGTACGCCTGCCGCAGCGCGGCTGCCTCCACCGGGTCCCCGAGCCGGGTACCTGTCCCGTGCGCCTCCACATAGCCGAGGTCGGTGCCGCTACGGCCGCTGCGGTGTAGGGCGGTACGGATCGCGGCGCGTTGTCCGGCAAGGGCCGGGGCACTGTAACCGAGCTTGTCCGAACCGTCGTTGTTGATTCCCGAGCCGGTGACGACGGCGTAGACGGTGTCACCGTCCCGGCGGGCCGCGGCGAGCGGTTTGAGGACGACGACGGCGCTGCCGCTCGCCCCGACGGTACCGGCGGCGTCCGCGCTGAACGGCCGGCAGTGGCCGTCCGGCGAGAAGATGTGCTGCGGCCGGTAGGTGTAGCCGTCGGTCAGGTCGATGTCGACGAGCACACCGCCGACGAGCATCACGTCCGCGTCGCCCTGCCGGAGCATCCCGGCGGCCACGTGGACGCCGACGAGCGAGCTGGAGCACGCGGACTGCACGGTGAAGGCGGGCCCGGTCAGTCCGAGGTGGTAGGCGGCTTTGGTGGCCAGGAAGTCCTTCTCGTGGTGCAGCGCGAGCCGGAAGGTGTCGGGGAGTCGGTCCGGGTCGGCCTCGCGCAGCATGCGCTGGAAGTAGGTGTTCTCGCCGCAGGCGGCCAGGAGTCCGACCCGGTGGGCCGCCGGGTCCGCGATGCCTGCGTGGGCGAGTGCCTCGACGCAGTTCATCAGGAGGTGCCGTTGCTGGGGGTCCATCAACCGGGCCTCGTGCGGACTGATGGTGAAGCGGCCCGGGTCGAAGGCGAGCGGTCCGGCGAGCTGGCTGCGGGCGCCGACCCGGCCGTCCGCCGTCGGGAAGTGCTCGATGCCCCGGCGGCCGGAGACGACCAGGTCCCAGAAGGCGGCCAGGTCGGGGGCGCCCGGCAGTCGTACGGCCATCCCGATCACGGCGACGGGTTCGCCCACGGATCGTGGCGCGTCGAAGGGGATCGCATCCGTACCACCCTCCGACGCACGCCCCTCGATGAGGCGGGCGAGTGCACGAAGGGTGACGTGCTCGAACAACTCCGGTACACCGAAGGCGAGTTGTTCTTCGCCCGCGCACCGGAGCTGGAAGCGCATCAGGTCCAGGCTGGTGGCGCCCGCGTCGAAGAACCGCTGCTCCACACCGATCGCCTTGCCCGTCACCGTCTCGAACAGGGCGGCCAGCCGTGCTTCGAGGGGGGAGAGGGCCTGGGCGATCGCGTCCGCCGGGCGCAGTTCGCGCCCTTGGACGGTGAGCGCCGCCCGGCGGTCCAGTTTGCCGCTCGGGGTGCGCGGCAGTTCGGTGAGGCGGCGGAACCTGCTCACGCGCACATAGCCCGGCAGCAGCCCGGACAGATGGCCGGCGAGGTCCTTCGGGTCGGGGTCGCCGCCCCGGCACTGCAGACAGGCCACCAGCAGTCCGTCCGCCACCGCCGCGACCGCGTGGGTGATGCCCGGATACTGCAACAGCGCGGCCTCCACCTGGCCCAGCTCCAGCCGGTGTCCACCGAGTTTGACCTGACTGTCGTCGCGACCCGCGTAGTGCAGCAGGCCGTCCGTGTCGAAGCGCGCGAGGTCGCCGGTGCGGTAGAAGGTGCCGAGGTCGGGGTCGTCGGTGAAGCGGTCGTGGTGCGCTGTGTCGTCGCCGAGGTAGCAGCGGTGGGCCATGAGCCCGCCGATCAGCAACTCGCCGGTGACGCCCGGCGGGACGGGGTGGCCGCCCTCGTCGACGACCCGCAGGACGGCGTTCGCCACCGGCCGTCCGATCGCGGGCCGCAGCGGCCAGGCAGCGGGATCACCGTCGAGGCACAGACCACTGACGACATGAGTCTCGGTGGGACCGTAGTGGTTGAACAAGCGGGCGTCCGGCAGTCCGGCGAACCAGCCGCGGATCGCGTCCGTGCACACCAACTGCTCCCCGGCCGTGACGACTTCACGCAGCCGGGACGGGAACCGCCCGGTGCGCACACCATGTTCGGCGAGCAGTTGCAGGGCGACGTACGGCAGGAAGATCCGCTCCGCTCCCCCGGTCTCCAACTCCCCCAGCAGGGACGGGACATCGTGCCGCCAGGCGGGTTCCACCAGGCGCAGCAGACCCCCGGAGCACAGGGTCGTGAAGATCTCCTGGAAAGAGACGTCGAAGGACAGCATGGAGAACTGCTGGGTGACGGCGGGCCCGCGCAGCCCGCCGTCGGCGCGCTGCCAGGTCAGCAGGTTGCACAGGGTCCGGTCGAAGACCTGGACGCCTTTGGGAGCGCCGGTGGAGCCGGAGGTGAACAGGGTGTAGAGGGGACGCGCTCCTTGGTGCGCGGGAGTTCCGGGCCCGTCAGCGGGAGCGTCCGCGAGGTTCAGGACGTGCCGTGGCAGGGACGCCGGCGCGATCGCGGCGAGCGCGTCCTCGTCCTCCGGCACCACGAGTACGCACAACGGGTCGGCCTGGTCGAGCACATGACGCAGCAGGGGCGGTGGATAGGCGGGATCGAGCGGTACGACGGTGAGGTTGAGCCGGGCCGCCGCCAGGAGGGCCACGATGTGCTCGACGGAGGGCCGGAGATGGAGCGCCACGGCCGCCGGGGCGGCGGGATCCGCCGGGAGGCGGGTGGCGAGGGCGGTCGCCAACCCGGCTGCCTGCGCATCGAGTTCGGCGTAGGTGAGGGTCAACTCGCCGCTGGCGACAGCTGGTTCGTGCGGGCTGCGCGCCACCTGCCGGGCGAAGCCCTCGGCAACGGTCGCGAAGTCCGTCGGCCGCGCGGGTCCTTGGCCGTGGTCGGGCAGGGTGCGGCGGTAGTCGGCGACCAGTTCGTGCAGGGTGGTGCGGGTGTCGCCGGTCAGCTGGTCGAGGGCCTGACGGAAGAGACGGGCCGCGGCGCGGGCGCGTTCGGCGCCGATGTCGTCGCGGTACTCCCACAGGCAGTCGAAGCCGCCCTCGTGCTCCACCACCGACAGCGTGAGGGCGCATTTGGCGCCGAGCGGCTCGGGCCACACCGGCCGGACGTCGCAGCCGTCGAGCCGCAGCGCGGAGAAGTCGGTGTTCTCCAGCACGAACAGGTAGTCGAACAAGGGGGTGCGCTCTCCGAAGGCGCGGTCCGCGAGGACGTCGGCGAGGGCGACCTCCTGGTCGCGCAGGACGGCACGCACGGCGTCGGCGTGGGACGGGAGCTGGGCGTCCAGTGAGTGGTGCGGGTCCATCGGCAGGTCGAGGAGCACGGTGTTGGCGAACATGCCGACGGTGTCGGCGAATTCGGGCCGGGCCCGGTTCGCCACCGGCGTGGCGATCAGCGGGCGGCCCTGCCCGGTGACGCCGTAGACGCTCGCGGCGAACGCCGACACCAGCAACTGGAAGCGGGTCAGGCCGAGTTGTGCGGCGCGTCGGTCCAGTGCGCTGCGGCGGACAACGTCGAGCGTGGTGCGCAGCAGGCGGGCCCGTGGTGTGTCGGGGACCGGCTGCGCGGGTGACGGTTCGCCGTCGCGGCCGTAGTGGGTGCGCAGCCGTGCCCGCCGGTCCGCGTAGGCGGGACTCGTGTGCCAACTGCGCTGCCAGTGGGCGAAGTCCAGGGGCGTACGGGTCGAGCGGTCGGCTTTGCAGGCGTCGGTCAGGTCGCGGAGGAGGAGGTTGAGCGACCAGCCGTCCACGGCGACGTGGTGCAGATGCAGCAGAAGCAGCCCGCCGTCGGCCCGTGGCACCCAGGCCACGCGCAGCATCCGAGCCTCGGTGAGGTCGAAACGGTGCTCGAAGAACCGGTCGGCGGTGTCCTGCCACTCCTCCCCCGGGCGGGCTTCGAGATGCTGCCAGGGGTCGTAGGGATCGCCGGTCCGCTGGAGCAGCCCGTCCGGGGTGGGGACCAGCCGGGTGCGCAGGGCGACATGCCGTTCCACCAGACCACGCACCGCGCGCCGCAGAGCCGCCGTGTCGAGGTCACCCCGGACCCGGAACGCCAACGGCACGTCGTAGGACCGGTCTTCGGGCGCCCGCTGCCGCAGAAGCCACAGCCGTTCCTGTTCACTGGTGGCCGGCGCGGTCGTCTCGCCGGCGGGGCCGGGTACGGGTGGGTGTTCGCCTACGGCCGTGCCGGCTGCGTCGACCGCGTCCGCGAGGGCGGCGAAGTCGGCCCGCAGGACCAGGTCGTGCGGGAGGTCCACGGCGTAGCGGTCGAGGATCTCGAAGCGGAAGCGCAGCGCCTTGAGCGAGTCGCCGCCGCTGGCCGCCCAACGGTCCCCGGGACGCAGGCCGTCGACGGCGAGGATGTCCTCGGCGATGTCCAGCACCCGCCGTTGTCCGGCGCTGACGGGCGGTGCGTCGTCTGCGGCCGTGCCGCGCCACGGCGTGTGGGCATCGCGCAGCAGGGCCTCCCGGTCGACCTTCCCGTTGGCGTTGCGCGGGAGTTCGGCGACGAGGTAGGTGTGGTGGGGGCGCATGTACGAGGGCAGGGTCGCGGCGAGGTGCCGGTCGTAGGTGTCGTAGGAGAGTTCGTCGCCCAGGACGAGGAAGGCGAGCAGTTCGTTGCGGTCCTCGGCGTCGCGGCGGGTGCACACGTAGGCCTGGCGGACGGTGGGCCGGGACAGGATCTGCCGTTCCACCTCGCCCGGCTCGATGCGGAAGCCGCGCACCTTGACCTGGCGGTCGGCTCTGCCGACGTAGGTGATGCGGCCCTCGGTGTCCTGGCACACGAGGTCGCCGGTGCGGTACCAACGGCCTTGCCCGGCCCCCTCGTTCGGGAGTCGCACGAAGCTGTGAGCGGTCTGCTCAGGGAGGTTGCGGTAGCCGCGCGCCAACGCCGGGCCGGAGAGCAGGAGTTCGGCCACCTCGCCCGGTTCGGCGGTGCGGTCGTCCTCGGTGCGCAGGAGGATGCCGGTGCCGGGGAGCGGGGTGCCGATGGGGATCGTGTCGCCGGGGAAGTCGCGCGGGATGGGGTGGCAGAGGGCGAAGGTCGTCGCCTCGGTCGGGCCGTACGCGTTGTGCAGGACGGTCGGGGCCTCGGGGTTGGTCTCGTACCAGCGGCGCACGATACGGGGGTTGAGCTGTTCGCCGCCGACGAGGACCTGTCCGACGGTCGCGAAGCAGTCGGGGACCTGCTCGACGACCGCGTTGAAGAGTGCCGTCGTGATGAACAGTGTGTCGACGCGGCGCTCGTCGAGCGCCCTCGCGAGTCCGGGCACGCTGTGCACCTGGCTGTCGTCGAGTACGACACAGACGCCACCGGTCAGCAGCGGCACCCACACCTCGAAACTGAGCGCGTCGAAGGCGGGGTTGGCCAGTGAGGCGAAGCGCGTGCCGGGTCTCAGGCCGAGATAGCCGGGGCGGGCCAGTCGCAGCACTCCCTCGTCGGTGACCTCCACGCCCTTGGGGTGCCCGGTGCTGCCGGAGGTGTAGAAGACGAAGCCCGTGGCCGTGTCGCCGGGTGGGACCGCGGACACGGCGGGCAGGTCAGTGCCGCCGTCGCCGCCGAGGAGCAGATCGACGTGCAACATCGGGAGATTCGCCGGTGGTTGGGGGCCGTCCCCATGGACCACAGCGACGGCGCCCGAGTCGTCGAGGATGTGGCGTTGCCGGTCGGGCGGGCTGAGGCGGTCGAGGGGCACGACGGTGGCTCCGGCGCGGCGGATGCCGAGCATGACGCAGACCAACTGCCAGGAGCGCGGCAGGTGTACGGCGACCGCGTGCCCTGGGCGTACTCCGGCTGCGTGCAGCCGCGCCGCCACCAGGCCACCGGCCCGTTCGAGTTCCGTGTAGTCGAGGAGCCGGTCGCCGTCCTCGACGGCGGGGGCGGCGGGGGTGCGGCGGGCCTGGGCGAGGACGGTCTCGGCGAGGGTGGCGGTCCGTGTGGGGGCCGTGTCGAGCGGTGCCGGGAGGATGCTGGAGGCAGGTCCGAGGTCCATCACGCCTCCCGTATCGGCAGGGCCGACTGGGCGGTGTGGTGGGCCAGTTCGGCGTCCAGCAGGGTGCCGACCCGGGCCGCTCCGGCGCCCTCCAGGATCTCCCAGTGGTCGCACTCCAGCGTCTCCACCCGGAACGCGCCCTCGGCCCGGCGCTGCCAGAAGGCACGGACCTCGGTGTGGAAGGGGGTGTCGGTGCCGTCCGGTACGGCCTGGGCGAGGACCAGGCGGGCCGGGGAGACTGCGGGGAGGTGTTCACGGGCGGTGAGCCGGTTGTGGTTGTAGAGGTGGAAGTAGCGGTCGACCTGGGCGTCGTCGATGCCGGGGTACATCCCGTTGAACCTCACGAGTTTGTCGCGGAACTCGGTCTCGTCGACGGCGCCGATCTCCGCGCGGGCGGTCGCGTCGTCGGTGGCCTGGGTGTCCAGGAGGACGACACTGACCGCGCGGTGTCCGGCGGCGGCCAGCAGGCGTCCCATCTCGTGGGCGACGAGGCCGCCGTAGGACAGACCGGTCAGGACGAGGGGCTGGTCGCCGAGCGGTTCCAGGAGGCGCAGGTATGCCTCGGCCATCGCCTCCACGCTGGGCAGGAGGTCCTCGTCGGGGTTCACCCCCGGGGACTGGATGCCGTAGAGGCCGACGCTTTCGGGCAGGAGGGTGGACAGGGGCAGGTAGCAGAAGGCGGTGCCGCCTGCGGGGTGGACGCAGATCACGCGCGGGCCGGTGCCGGGGCGGAACTCGATGAGGCTGCCGGGGGCGCGGGCGGTGCCGTCCTCGCGGAGCAGCGCGGCCAGGGCCTCGATGGTGGGGCGCGTCATGACCTCGCCGACGGGGAGTCGGCGGCCGAAGGTCTCGGTGACGGCGTGGGCCATCTTGATGGCGGACAGTGAAGTGCCGCCGATCTCGAAGAAGTTGTCGCTGACGCCGATGTCGCGGTGGA
>Ga0307509_10004212_pt1 | contig 20986 bp, 22 predicted proteins | sample 10_EM_MG_FD_202245 | JGI IMG/M metagenome (GOLD analysis project Ga0307509, IMG submission 202245) | Populus trichocarpa ectomycorrhiza microbial communities from riparian zone in the Pacific Northwest, United States - 10_EM | ecosystem: Host-associated > Plants > Roots > Unclassified | place... | reverse complement strand
GAAGGCGGCATGGACATCGAAGAGGTCGCGCACGCCACGCCCGAGAAGATCCTGAAGGTCTTCGTCGACCCGGCGACCGGCCTGACCGACGCGCAAGGCGCCGAGCTCGCGAACGGCATCGGCGTCCCGGCCGCAAGCCAGGCGCAGGCGATCGACGTGTTCAAGAAGCTCTACCAGTGCTACATGGACACCGACTGCTCGCTGGCCGAGATCAACCCGCTGATCCTCGAAGGCAACGGCAACATCAAGGCGCTGGACGCGAAGTTCAACTTCGACAGCAATGCCCTGTTCCGCCATCCCGAGATCGTCGCGTACCGCGACCTCGATGAAGAAGACCCCGCCGAGATCGAAGCCAGCAAGTTCGACCTCGCCTACATCCAGCTCGACGGCAACATCGGCTGCCTGGTGAACGGCGCCGGCCTCGCGATGGCGACGATGGACACGATCAAGCTGTTCGGCGGCGAGCCGGCGAACTTCCTCGACGTGGGCGGCGGCGCGACCGCCGAGAAGGTCACCGAGGCCTTCAAGATCATGCTCGGCAACCCGAAGGTCAAGGCGATTCTCGTCAACATCTTCGGCGGCATCATGCGCTGCGACACCATCGCCGAAGGCGTGATCGCCGCGTGCAAGGCCGTCAACCTGAACGTGCCGCTGGTCGTGCGCATGAAGGGCACCAACGAAGACCTCGGCAAGAAGATGCTGAAGGACTCGGGCCTGCCCATCATCACCGCCGAATCGATGGCCGACGCCGCGAAGGCCGTGATGGCCGCGCTCGCCAAGTAAGCGCCCGCGCCGCACACAAGGAATCCACATGAGCATCCTGATCAACAAAGACACCAAGGTCATCACCCAGGGCATCACCGGCAAGACGGGCCAGTTCCACACCCGCATGTGCCGCGACTACGCGAACGGCAAGGCCGCGTTCGTTGCCGGCGTGAACCCGAAGAAGGCTGGCGAAGACTTCGAAGGCATTCCCATCTATGCGAACGTGACCGAGGCGGCCAAAGCCACCGGCGCGACGGTGAGCGTGATCTACGTGCCGCCGGCCGGCGCCGCTGCGGCGATCTGGGAAGCGGTCGAGGCCGACCTCGACCTCGCGATCTGCATCACCGAAGGCATCCCGGTCAAGGACATGCTGCTGGTGCGCAACCGCATGAAGGAAAAGGAAGCCAAGGGCGGCAAGAAGACGCTGCTGTTGGGCCCGAACTGCCCTGGCCTGATCACGCCGGACGAGATCAAGATCGGCATCATGCCCGGCCACATCCACAAGGCCGGCCGCGTCGGCGTCGTGTCGCGTTCGGGCACGCTGACCTATGAAGCGGTGGCGCAGCTGAGCGAGCTGGGCATCGGCCAGTCGAGCGCGGTCGGCATCGGCGGCGACCCGATCAACGGGCTCAAGCACATCGACATCATGAAGCTGTTCAACGACGACCCGAACACCGACGCGGTGATCATGATCGGCGAGATCGGCGGCCCCGACGAGGCCGATGCCGCGCGCTGGTGCCAGGCGAACATGAAGAAGCCCATCGTCGGCTTCATCGCCGGCGTGACCGCGCCCGCGGGCAAGCGCATGGGCCATGCCGGCGCGCTGATCTCGGGCGGTGCCGACACGGCAGACGCCAAGCTCGAGGTGATGGAGGCATGCGGCTTCACGGTCACGCGCAACCCGTCGGAGATGGGCAAGCTGCTCAAAGGCCTGCTGTAAGCGGCTCGGGCGCGCGACGACGATGGACCTCACCTCTGCTGCGTTCTGGACCGCGCTGGGGTCGATCGTCCTCGCCAACGTCGTGCTCTCAGGCGACAACGCGGTGGTGATCGCGCTCGCGGCGCGTTCGCTGCCGCCGCATCAGCAAACGAAGGCGATCTTCTGGGGCAGCGCCGCGGCGATTGTGCTGCGCATCGTGCTCACGCTGATCGCCGTCGAGATGCTGAAGTGGCCTTACCTGAAGATCGTCGGCGCGCTGCTGCTGCTGTACATCGGCATCTCGCTGCTCAGCGAGGACAGCGAAGACGCAGAGGGCCACAAAGAGATCGGCACCATGGCCGCGGCGATCCGCACCATCCTCGTGGCCGATCTGGTGATGAGCCTGGACAACGTGCTGGCCGTCGCGGCCGCGGCCCAGGGCAATACAGTGCTGCTGGTGATCGGCCTGGCGATCAGCATCCCGCTGATCGTGTTCGGCAGCACGCTGCTGCTGAAGGTGATGGAGCGCTTCCCGATCATCATCACGCTGGGCGCGGCATTGCTCGGTTTTCTGGCCGGCGAAATGCTGACGACCGACCCGGCCGTGACCGGGCGCTTCGGCGAGTCGTCGCACGACCTTGTGAACGGCGCCGGGGCCATCGGCGCGGCGATCGTCGTCGCGGTCGGCCTGTGGCTGCAACGGCGCGCGCGCACCCACAGCGCGGCGTGACGCGATCGGCCGGCCTCCTGTAAACTTGCTCGCTTGAAGGGGAGTAGCTCGACTTTCGCGTCGGATCAAAGCCGGCGCGACAGTTCAGGCAAGCCGTCAGTACGTGGTGTCTTCGCAAAGAGGGCGTCACCGGTTTGCCAGGCCGCGCAGCCATGCCGGCCGAGCAAGACCTTCGATGCAAGTCGCACTGCGGCGGGCTCGAAGGTGGCATCTCATCACCGCTGATCCCGTTGTCTCCTGCGATTTGCACGCCTTGATGCTGTGCAACTCACTCTGGAGCCTCCATGGAACTCTTCTCAGCCCCCTGGCTGTCGGCGCTGCTGGCCATCGTCCTGATCGACCTCGTCCTCGCGGGCGACAACGCGATCGTGATCGCGCTCGCGGCGCGCCAGCTGCCGGCGCACCTGCAAAAGAAGGCCATCGTCTGGGGCACGGTCGGCGCGATCGTCGTGCGCAGCGCGATGACGATCGGCGTCGTCTGGCTGCTCAAGATCCCGGGTCTGATGCTGGTCGGCGGGCTCGGCCTCGTCTGGATCGCCTACAAGCTGCTGGCACAGAAGGACGATGGCGGCGAGGCCCACCAGCCCGCCGCGGCGACCTTCTGGGGCGCGATGAAGACCATCGTGATCGCGGACGCGCTGATGGGCATCGACAACGTGCTCGGCGTGGCCGGCGCCGCCAAGGGCGGCTTCGATCTGGTCGTCATCGGCCTGCTCATCAGCGTGCCCATCGTCGTCTGGGGCAGCACGCTGGTGCTCAGGCTGGTCGAGCGCTTCCCCGTCATCACGTACGTCGGCGCGGGTGTGCTCGCCTACACCGCGGCCCACATGATCGTCAGCGAGCCGCTGCTCGACGCGGTGTTCGATGCCAGCCTGCTGAGCCGCGTGCTCGCGCATGCGGTGTTGGTCGTCGGCGTGCTCGCGGCCGGCTGGTGGACCGCACGGCGTTCGGCGCAAACCGCTCCGTCGGCGCGCTGACCGCCACGGCGGCGCCAGCGCTTCGGCGACCCGCGACTCGGATGCGCAGGACCTGACATCGCTGTGCTAACGTGCCTGCGCATGAGCAGGCCCGAGAGACTTGTAGCCGGCGCCGCCGTCGCGCAGCGGGGCGCCTGATGCTGGGCGTGCCGCTGGGTGGCTGGGTCGCATTCGTGCTGGTCGGCGTGGCCGCCTTTGCGCTCGGCTGGCGGGCCGGCTCGCGCCGTGCCGATCGTGGGCCGTGGTCGACGACCACCCCTGCAACGGCTGCGTTCGCGGGCACCGCAACGGCGCCAGCGCCGCCCGCCGGCGCGGAGTCACCCGAACCCACCGAACTCACTGAACCCATGCTGCGCACCGAACGCGCCACGCTCGGCCGCTATAGGCTCGAGCGTCAGATCGGCCGCGGCTCGATGGGCGCGGTCTACCTCGGCCACGATCCGCAGATCGGCCGCGCGGTCGCGATCAAGACCATGGCGCTGAGCCGCGAGTTCGAAGGCCACGAACTCGCCGAGGCGCGCGCGCGTTTCTTCCGCGAGGCCGAGATGGCGGGGCGCCTGCATCACCCCGACATCGTCGCGATCTTCGACGCCGGCGAAGAAGGCGGGCTGGCGTTCATCGCGATGGAGTACGTGAAGGGCCACGACCTGCTGCGCCACACGTTGCCCGGCAAGCTCCTGCCGGTGCCGGTGGTGCTGGACACGCTCGCGCGCGTCGCGCTGGCGCTCGCGTACGCGCACACGCAGGGCGTGGTGCACCGCGACATCAAGCCTGCCAACGTGATGATCGACCCCGACAGCGGTGCGATCAAGGTCACCGATTTCGGCATCGCCAGCATCACCAACGCCTGCCGCACCCGGACCGGCATGGTGCTGGGCACGCCGTCGTTCATGTCGCCCGAGCAGATGGCGGGCCGCCGGGTTGACGGCCGCACCGACCTGTACTCGCTTGGGGTGATGCTGTTCCAGCTGCTGACCGGCGCGCTGCCGTACGCGTCCGGGTCGATGGCGCAGCTGATGAACCAGATCGCCAACGACCCCGCCCCCGACGTGCGCACGCTGCGCCCGGATCTGCCCGAGGAGCTCGCCAACGTGATCGCGCTCGCGCTCGAGAAGCGCCCCGAGGTACGCTATGCCGACGGCGGCCAGCTGGCGACCGACCTGCGCGCGGTCGCGGCGCTGATGGCCATGTCGGCGCGCGCCGCGGCGGTGACCGACACCCAGGATTCGGGGGCTTTGGTGACAGGCGCAAGAAAAACCCCTGCTGATCCGATGCACAATGCCGACCACTGACACGAGCCCGCATGTCCGCAAGCGCCCCGTCCATGACCCTTGAGTTTTTCAGCGCCACCGATACCGGCCGAGCGCGCAACAACAACGAGGATTCGGTGGCCGTGGACGAACCCACTGCACTGGTCGTCCTGGCCGACGGCATGGGCGGCTACAACGCCGGCGAAGTCGCCAGCGGCATGGCGACCTCGTTCATCAAGTCCGAGCTCGGCCGCTGGCTCTCCGAGGCCTCCGAGAGCGCCACCGACACCGATGTGCGCCGTGCGATGGACATCTGCGTCGACAACGCCAACCGCGCGATCTTCAACGCCGCCAATTCCAACCCGCAGTACGCCGGCATGGGCACGACGCTGGTCGTCGGCGTGTTTCGCGATTCGCGCCTGCTGATGGGCCATGTGGGCGACTCGCGCGCCTATCGCCTGCGCGCGTCGCGCCTGACGCAGATCACGCACGACCACTCGCTGCTGCAGGAGCAGATCGACTCCGGCCTGATCACGCCCGAGCAGGCCGCGTTCTCGGCCAACAAGAACCTGGTCACGCGCGCCGTCGGCGTCGAAGACACGGTGCTGCTGGAAACGCATCTTCACGATGTGTTGCCGGGCGACACCTACCTGCTATGCTCGGACGGACTGTCCGATATGCTCGACGACGAGAGCATCACGCAGCTGCTGATGGGCGCCGAGACACTGCCCGAAGCGGCCGGTGCGCTGATCGACGCCGCCAACGATGCGGGCGGCAAGGATAATATTTCGGTCGTTCTGGCGAGGGTTCGTGGGCCCGCCGGCACACCGCGGTCGTGGTGGCCCTTCAGGCGCTGAGATTGCGGGCAAGAGCAAGCAAAGACTTAGACACAAGAGGTCAAGAAGCATGGGCAAACTGGTCGTATCGCTCGATGGTGTGGTGATCAAGGAAGTACAGATCACCAAGGACAAGACCACGCTCGGCCGCCGGCCCTACAACGACATCGTGATCGACAACCTTGCGGTCAGCGGCGAGCACGCCGTGCTCCAGATGGTCGGCGCCGACGTCTTCATCGAAGACCTCAACAGCACCAACGGCACCTACATCAACGGCAAGGCCGTCAAGAAGCAGCTGCTCAGCCACAACGACACGGTCGAGATCGGCAAGTACAAGATCAAGTTCATGGTCGAAGACGGCACCGACTACGAGAAGACCATGATCATGAAACCCGGTGCGCGCGCGCCGGCTCCGGGCGCGCAGCCGTCCGGCTTCGGCGGCTCCGGCTTCGGCTCGCTCGGCGCGTCGTCCACGCCGGCGTCGATCCGCGTACTCAACGGCGCCGCGGCCGGCCGCGAGGTCGCACTGACCAAGGTCGTGACCACCGTCGGCAAGCCCGGCGTGCAGGTCGCGTCCATCACCAAGCGGCCAGGCGGCTATGTGCTCGCCCACGTCGAAGGCACCTTGCAACCCACCGTCAACGGCAACCCGGTCGTCGGTGAAACCGTGCACCTGAAGAACGGCGACGTGATCGAACTCGCCGGCACGCAGATGCAGTTCGTTCAGGCCTGATTCTCGGCGGCGCGACGGCGATCTGCCCGCGCCAGCGGGTGCCGTTGTAAATATCGAAGGGCCAGGCTCTGCCGCGTGAACGCCAGGGGCAAACAGCGTCCGTGACGCTTTTCACGCCGTCGCGCCCGGCCACTGTGCGCAACCCCCGGTTTGACGAGGAAATGCGACTTTGGCGGCTTGCGCGGGCCTCGCCCCGACTGCACCATGCGCTGACTCGCCCTCGACCCGCCGGCAGCGGCAAACCCGAGGCTCGCACACGACCCATGACCGCAGCATGTCCGGCCACCTTCCGGATGGGGCGGTGCTCATACCAACGACAAGCCATGATCCTCAACGTGCTCGGATGCTCCGGGGCCATCGCCGCGGGCTGCAAGACCACGGCGTTTCTGCTCGACGGCGACGTGCTGATCGATGCCGGCACCGGCGTCGGCGATCTCGCGCTGGACGAGCTGGCGCGCATCGACCACATCCTGATCAGCCATTCGCACCTCGACCACGTGCTCGCCATCGGCCTGCTCGCCGACAGCGTGATGCGCGTGCGCCGCGCCCAGGGCCGCGGGGCTATCTGCGTGCACGCCTTGCCCGAGACGCTGGCCGCACTGCGCACCCACATCTTCAACGGCGTGATCTGGCCCGACTTCACGCGGCTGCCGAGCGCCGAGCAACCGATGCTCCAACTCGTCTCGTTCGAGGTCGGCGAGGTGCTCACGCTGAACGGCAAACGCATCGAAGTGCTGAGTGCCTCGCACACGGTGCCGGCGGTCGGCTTTGCGGTCGAGTGCCGCGGCGCAGAGGGTTCTACTGAGCCACGCGGCTGGTGGGTCTACACCGGTGATACCGGGCCGAACCCGTTGCTCTGGGAGCGGCTGCGCAAGATGCGCGTGGCGCACCTGATCATTGAGACCGCGTTCAGCGACGAAGAGCGTCAGCTCGCGCGCATCAGTCGGCATTTATGCCCGGCGGCGCTCGGGCACGAATTGGTTCAGCTCGGAGGCAGCGTCGATGTGCACATCACGCATATCAAGCCCGGGGAGGTCGATGCGGTGATGGCCGAGATCGGCCGGTTGGGCACGGCCCATCGCATCCATGCGCTGGCAGCCGGCCAAATGATGGACTTATCACGCGGTTGAGGTTTCCGGTGACCATTTGTGTCATTCATGATCTTTGTTCGGATTCTTGGTGACTCTTTGTGTCAGCTTCGGGGTTGAATCTCACGGTATTTCGGGCTTGAAGCGGTGGCACGGCGTCTGCAACTGCCACCCTGTCTTCCACCCCACCTCGAATTTCTCAGGAGTCAGCGATCATGAAGCGTTCCATCCAAAAGGGTTTCACCCTCATCGAATTGATGATCGTTGTCGCGATCATCGGCATCCTGGCGGCGGTTGCGTTGCCTGCTTATCAGGACTACACGGTCCGCGCACGCGTCACTGAAGGCTTGTCGCTGGCGTCCTCGGGCAAGGTCAATGTGGCGGACATCCATGCTTCGGGCAATCCGAACGCCTCGGCCACCGGTTACGCGACCGGTTGGACCACTCCGGCCGCCACCAAGAACGTGACAAGTGTCACCATCGCTGCGGCCACGGGTGAAATCACGATTACCACGACGGCCAATGCAGGCAACGGTACGCTGACCCTGAACCCGAACGTCGCCGGCGCGAAGCTGCCTGTTGGTACCGCCGCTTTCACGCCGGCTGATGGCGTGATGACGTGGCGCTGCGCTGCGCTCAACGCGGTCGGTAACACTGGTCAAACGGCGGCGACCTTGCAAGCGAAGTTCGCACCGGCGGAATGCCGCTGATCTGAATGGGTCGTCAGCCTGTGCGGGATACGGATTGCAGGTCAGAGGGCCATCACACACCGCTCCGTATCCCACACCACTTCACATTTCTCAGGAGTTAGTCACCATGAAGCGTTCCATCCAGAAGGGTTTTACCCTCATTGAATTGATGATCGTTGTCGCGATCATTGGCATCCTGGCGGCGGTTGCGTTGCCTGCTTATCAGGACTACACGGTCCGTGCACGCGTCACCGAAGGCCTGTCGCTGGCCTCGTCGGGCAAAGTCAACGTGGCGGACGTCCATGCTTCGGGCAATCCGAACGCCTCGGCCACCGGTTACGCGACCGGTTGGACCACTCCGGCCGCCACCAAGAACGTGACAAGTGTCACCATCGCTGCGGCCACGGGTGAAATCACGATTACCACGACGGCCAATGCAGGCAACGGTACGCTGACTCTGAACCCGAACGTTGCCGGCGCGATCCTGCCTGTTGGTACCGCCGCTTTCACGCCGGCTGATGGCGTGATGACGTGGCGCTGCGCTGCGCTCAACGCGGTCGGTAACACTGGTCAAACGGCGGCGACCTTGCAAGCAAAGTTCGCACCGGCGGAATGCCGCTGATCTGAATATTAGCCTTAGACAAGGCGGGCGCCCTCGGTGCCCGCTTTTTGCTTTGTTTGCAAGCTCGCGCCTCTCGTCGATAGACTCTTTCCGGATGAAAGAAGAATTGCCGTTCGGCCTGAAGCGCACGTTCCCGCCTCGCGTGCGCGCGGGCTTGGTCCACTTTCTAGTCTCCTCGCTGATCGCAGGGCTTGCGTTTGCCCTCGTCTTCGGGCTTTGGTATCCGTGGCCATACCCACAGCTGGCCGGCGGGCAGGATCTCTTCTTCCTCTTGGTGTCCGTCGATGTCACGCTCGGCCCTCTGCTGACCCTGGCTGTGTTCAATCCAATCAAGTCGAGACAGCATTTGATCGTTGATCTTGCCGTCATTGCGGTATTGCAAGTGGGTGCGCTGCTCTACGGGCTGCACACGATGTTTGTTGCCCGGCCCGTAGCCCTCGTATTCGAGGTTGATCGGTTTCGTGTGATATCCGCAGCGCAGGTCGATGCCGCCGATCTGCTGAACGCGCCACCGCAGTACCGATCGCTCCCGCTGACGGGGCCTTGGTTGCTTGGGACACGTGCCTCCATCGGCGCGAAGGAACAGCTGGATTCAGTGCAATTCGCGTTGGAGGGGGTGGATCTTGCGCAGCGCCCGCGGTACTGGCAGACCTACGACCAGTCGGTGGCCGCGGTGCTTCAGCGGGCCCGCCCCGTGACGTTACTGCTCCGGCAGTACCCGGAGCATCGTGCTCGAATCGAGGAACTGCTGCGCAGCGCGGCACTCGATGCCCGCGAGGCGCGCTTCCTTCCAGCCCAGGGGCGCCGCTCGTGGGTTGTCTTATTGAACGGCGCCGGCGAAATACGGGGCTTTGCACCGTATGAAGGCTTCTTCTGAGCCTGTGCTGCCAAGGCGGCGCACGTGGCTGGCGTGTACTGCGCTCGTGCTCGCCGCGCTGGCACTGCTGGCCTCCAACCTCCCATCCGTCACATTCTCCAATCACACTGCGGCGCTGCATCTCTTCCTGACCGGCGGCGAGCTGGGACGGGTGAGTTCAAGCCGATGACAGGGCTGGGTGACCGCACCGTGGTCTCGCCACTGTTAGGGTTGATCAAGCGACGCCTGCTGAAGTTGGACACACCGCAGGGCAAGGTGTGGTTTGCGTTGCCGCTACACGCACTGCGCTTTTGGCTTTTACTTCCCTGCACTCTGGCCGGAGGCGGAGGTCGATGCGCAGGAACGCTGAGTTGGTAGGCCGGGTATTGAGAGCACAGGCGCCATCTGCCAGCCTCGCATCCGACCCCTCTACACTTGCGCCCCATGCCGGAATCCCCTGATGAGTCCCCCATGACTGTGCGACCCGTGTGGCCGATATGTGCCGTGCCGGCGATGGCCGCGCCGGCGCTGCTGGCGTTCAACCTGCCGCCCTCCGCGACGTTCTTCAATCAGGCCGCAGCGCTGGTCGGCTGGGGTGGCTTCCTTGTCATGGTCGCCGCCGACACTCCCTTTCGTCCGCGCTTGGGTAGTTCGGGCCTGACCGCCCTCCTCACAGCACTCGCACTGCTGCTCGCCTCATCCCTCACCTCCCCGCTCTGGGCCGGCCTGCCATCCGCACTCGCCCTGTCCGGCGCCGGCATGATCGCCGCCGCTGTACTGGCTGCGCTGGTCGGCGCATCAGCGCAATCCACCGGCCTCGGTGTCACCGCCTTCGGCGCGCTCTGCATCGGCATGGTCGTCGCCGGCGTCGCCAGCAGCCTGATTGGCATCGTGCAGGTCTTCGCGCCGCAATGGCCCGATGGCGATGTCGTCGCGCGCACCTACATCGCCGGCCGCGCGGTCGGCAACATGCGGCAGCCGAACCACCTCAGCAGCCTGCTCGTCTGGGCCAGCATCGCGGCGGTGTGGCTCGCCGAAACCGGCGTGCTCAGGCGCTGGGTTGGCGCCGCGCTGACGCTGCTCTTCATCTTCGTGATCGTGCTCAGCGCCTCGCGCACCGGCACGGTCAGCGTCGGGTTGCTCGCGGTCTGGGCCTTGCTCGACCGGCGCCTCTCGGGCCGCACGCGCGTGTTGCTGCTGCTCGCGCCGGTCGCATATGGCGTGTTCTGGCTCGGCACCTCGGCCTGGGCTGACTACAGCCACCATGTGTTCGGCGGCGAGACGCGCTTCTCGACCAAGGGCGACATCTCGAGTTCGCGCTGGGGCATCTGGTCGAACACGCTCGCGTTGATCCGGATGCACCCGTGGGCCGGCGTTGGCTTCGGCGAATTCAATTTCGCGTGGACGCTGACGCCCTTCCCCGGCCGGCCGGTCGCGTTCTTCGACCACACGCACAACATCGTGCTGCAGTTCGCGGTCGAGCTCGGGGTGCCGCTGGCGCTGACGGTGCTCGTGCTGCTGGCGTGGGCGATGTTCGTAGCCTTGCGCGCCGCACTGGACGCGCGATCGGATGCCGACCCGGCGCAGGCGCCGCTGCGCCGCGCCGCTGTCGTGATGGTGCTGATGATCCTGTTGCACAGCCTCCTCGAATATCCGCTGTGGTACGCCTACTTCCTGCTGCCGGCGGCGTTTGCGTTCGGCCTGGCCTTGGGCCGGCCTGCCGACAACGGCGCGCGCGCAGGCACTGCAGCCGTCGTTGAGCCCGGACCAACCTGGCCCTTGGTCGCCGCCTCGCTGATGCTGATGCTCGGCGGCATGGCATCGGTCATCGACTACAGCCGCGTCGTGGCCATCTTCGCGCCCACCGAGGGCGCGCCGCCGTTGGCCGAGCGCATCGCGAGCGGCCAGCGCAGCATCTTCTTTGCGCACCAGGCCGACTACGCCGCGGCGACCACCGCCGAGCGCCCGGCCGATGCCATGCCGGCGTTCCAGCGCGCGCCGCACAACCTGCTCGACGCGCGCCTGATGATGGCCTGGGCCAAGGCGCTGGACGAGTCCGGCGACCACGAGCGTGCGCGCTACGTGGCGCAGCGCCTGAAGGAATTCAACAACGATCAGGCGGCCGAGTTCTTCGCGCCTTGCGCCGAGACGCCGCACCGCGGCGTGCCGCTGCCGTTCCAGTGCGAGCCGCCATCGCGGCAGTTCGGCTATGAGGACTTCCGGTAGCCGCCGGGCGTGATACTCATGAGCGCGACAGCCACCTTGTCGAAGAAGTTCCAGATCTCCGTTCCCGAGGCCGTGCGCGAAAAGCAGCACTGGGAGGCGGGCCAGGAATTCGTCTTCATCCCCAAAGGACTCGGCGTGTTGATGATGCCGGTGCCGCCACTGGACCAGCTCCAGGGCATCGCCAAGGGCGCGAAGGCCACGGCGTATCGCGACCGCAACGACCGGTACTGAAGGCCCGCTGCTCGCCGCCGAGCTGTACCGGCGCCACCAGCTGGCGACCGCCGACGCGATCGTCTACGCGACAGCGCAGGCACAAGGCGCGGACCTGCCCACCTGCGATGCGCATTTCGAGGGGCTGCCGGGCATCGCCTACTTTCGCAAGCGCGCCTGATCCGCGCGCGAGCGCATCGAGCAACTCAGCCCGGCGCGACCCAATCGCCCGACTTGCCGCCGTGCTTCTCGAGCACTTTGATCTCGCCCATCACCATGCCGCGATCGGCCGCCTTGCACATGTCGTAGATCGTCAGCAGGCCGATCTGCACTGCGGTCAGCGCTTCCATCTCGACGCCGGTGCGGCCCAGCGTCTCGACCTGCGCAATGCAGCGCACGCTGCTCGAGGCGGCGTCGGTCTCGAACTCGACCGAGACGCGCGTGATCGGCAGCGGGTGGCACAGCGGGATCAGCTCGGCGGTGCGTTTGGCCGCCTGGATCGCGGCGATGCGCGCGACGCCGATCACGTCGCCCTTCTTCGCGCTGCCACTCTCGATCAGCGCCAGCGTGGCCGGCAGCATGCGGATCACGCCGCTGGCGCGTGCGATGCGGCGCGTCTCGTGCTTGGCCGAGACATCGACCATGTGCGCCTGGCCCTGCGCGTCGAAATGGGTCAACGAGGGGGGCGACCCGGGCGGCAAGGCAGGCGGTGAACTCATGGTGCGAAACAGTCTCGAAACGTTTGTGCGGCATGATAGCCACCGCGCCCCCATTGCATCGCCGCCCTGTGCCGAACGACCCCACCCAACGCCGCCCGTGGCGCATGCGCCTCGCCGCGACACTCTGCGCCGGTGCCCAGCTGTTCGCGCCGGTCTACGCGCAAAACCAGCTGCCGGCGCTCGGCGACCCGGCCTCCGAAGACTTCAGCCTCGCCACCGAGCGCAAGCTCGGCGAAGAGATCATGCGCGAGATCCGCGCCGACCCCGACTACCTCGACGACCCGGTGCTGCTCGAGTACCTGCAGTCGCTGTGGCAGCCGCTGGTGGCGCAGGCGCGCGTGCGCGGCAACATCAGCTCGGACATCGACCAGCGCCTGGCCTGGGAGCCTTTCCTCGTGCGAGACAAAGAGGTCAACGCGTTCGCGCTGCCCGGCGGCTACGTGGGCGTGAATCTCGGCCTGATGGCGATCACGTCGACGCGCGACGAACTCGCCTCGGTGCTCGCGCACGAGATGTCGCACATCACGCAGCGCCACATCGCGCGCAGCATCGCCAACAGCCGGCACCAGACGCTGCTCAGCCTGGCGACGCTGCTGGCCGGCATCGTGGTCGCCAGCCGCGCCGGCAGCAGCAGCATCGACGCGGCCAACGCGGCCGTGGTCGGCAGCCAGGCGCTGGCGGTGCAAGGCATGCTCAACTTCTCGCGCGACATGGAGCGCGAGGCCGACCGCGTCGGCTTCCAGGTCATGACCGGTGCCGGCTTCGCGCCCGGCGGCATGGCGGCGATGTTCGAGAAGCTCGAGCAGTCCTCGCGCCTGAACGACGCCGGCGGGTACCCTTATCTGCGCAGCCACCCGCTCAACAGCGAGCGCATCGGCGAAGCGCGCGCGCGGCTCGGCACGGCGGCACCGGTCGCGCCGGTCGGCCGGCTCGAGCACAGCGCCGCGCAAGCGCGCGCGCGCGTGCTGATGGACTCGCGCTTCGACGCGCTGCGCCGCTGGCAGGCGCTCGATGGCGACCGCCTCGCGAGCAGCCCGACCGAGAAGCTGATGAACGCGTACGAGAGCGCGCTCGCGTCCACCTTGCTGCGCGACTGGGCGCGCGCCGATGCGTCGATCGCAGTTGCCGCGCAACTGGTGCGTGGTGCCTCGCCGAGGGACGCACGCGCCGAACGCGCCATCGCGCTGCTCAATGTGCAGTCGCTGCTCGCGCGCGGCGACGTGAACCGCGCCATGGCCGCGCTCGAGCCATACGCGGCCGACGGCTCGCGCCCCGCGCTGCTGCTGGCGGCGCAGGCCGCGCTCGCGTCCGCAGCGCCCGCGCCGTCGCCCGACAACGCGCTGCTCAAGCCGCACGCCGACCAGCTGCAGACCTGGGTTGCGACCCACCCGCGCGACTCGCTCGCATGGACCGCGCTGAGCCAGATCCAGGAGCGCCTCGGGCAGCCGCTGCGCGCGGTGCGCGCCGATGCCGAGTCGCGCGTCGCCCTCGGCGACCTGACCGGCGCGGCCGATCGCCTGCAGGCCGGCCAGCGCCGCGCGCGCAGCGGCGGGCCGGTTGACTTCATCGATGTCTCGGTGATCGACGCGCGGCTGCGCGATGTCGAGATCCTGCGCAGGCAGCAGAAGGAAGATCAGAAGGCGCTGAGGTAAGCCGCAGCGCTCAGGCCGGCACCGCGAGCGCAGGCGTCAACGCGCGAAGATGCGCTCCATCGCGACGTCGATCACCATGCCGCACAGGCTGTAGAGCAGCGAGCCAATCAGCGCGGCGACGAAGCCGGCGACATGCAGCCCGTCGAGCACCGACGCGGCGAAGTAGAACATCAGCGCGTTGATCACGAACAGAAACAGGCCGAGCGTGACGACGGTGACCGGCAGCGTCAGCACGACCAGGATCGGCCGCAGCAGCGTGTTGAACAGCCCCAGCACGAAGGCCGCGATCATGGCCGAGCCGAAGCTCTTGACCGTGACGCCGGGGTACAGATAAGCCACCAGCAGCAGCGCGGCGGCGAGCAACAACCAGCGGACGATGATTTTCATGGCGCGAAGAATAGCGTGCCTTGAGCGCCCCGCGGCGCACGGCATGACCTCGGATCGTTGGTATATTTAATAAGAATCATTCTCATTAGTGTTAGAGTTCGTGAACGAATGCGAAGCGCGACCGTGCGCGAACTCTCCCGATGGCCTCGTCAAGCTTGTCAGTCAATGCCACACACCTGCCGCTGCTGCCGCGCCGCGGCGAGCGTGCCGATGGCCTGTCGGTCACGCAGCGCCGCGCGATGGTGCTTGCGATCCTGGCCGCGCACGTTGCGGCCGTCTACGGCCTGCTGCAGGTGCGCGAGCTGCGCGAGGCCGCGCATGAGGTCGCACCGATGTTCGTCGACCTGATCGCGCCGCCCGCACCGCCGGTGCCCGCGCCGCCGCCGCCGACACCGCGGCCGATCCAGAAGAAGCCGCTGCCATCGCCGGTGATCGCAGCAGCGCCCAGCCCGGCGCCGGCGCCCTTCGTCGTGCCCGCGCCGCCGCCATTGCCCGAGCCGGTCCAGGCGCCGCCGGCACCGGCCGCTGTTCAGGCACCGCCCGCGCCGCCTGCGCCGGCCCCTGCGCCCAAGATCATCCCGGCCTCGGCGGTGCAATACCTCGAGCCGCCTGCGCCCGAGTACCCGCGCCTGTCGCGGCGCAACGCCGAGAGCGGCCGCGTGATGCTGCGCGTCTTCATCGACATCGCCGGCATGCCGCGCAACGTGCAGGTCAGCAGCTCGTCGGGCTTCGCGCGGCTCGACGACGCAGCGCTCGCCGCGGTGCAGAGGGCGCGCTTCAAACCGTATTCAGAGAACGGCCAGCCGACCGCCGGCTGGACCTATGTGCCGATCAATTTCGAACTGGAGAAGTAAGACGTGAACGCAGACACCACCCTGGGCATGGGTCACTTCCTGATGCAGAGCGATGCGGTCGGCAAGACCTTGCTGGCGATCCTGATCCTGATGTCGGTCGCCTCGTGGGCCATCATCGCGATCAAGGGCGTGGCGCAGATCGCGCGGCGCGGCCGCAGCAATGCGTTCCTGAACTTCTTCTGGAACGCAACCTCGCTCGACGCGGTCGCCGGCGAGATCAGCACGCACGGCGCGCGCGATCCGTTCTCGCACCTGACCGCGCACGCGATGCAGGCGCAGGCGCACCACGCCAAGTACGGCGCGGCCAAGCTCGAAGAGGCGGGCACCTCGAGCGAGTTCGTCACGCGGACCATCAAGAAGGTGCTCGACGAAGAGACCACGCGGCTCGAGAACGGCCTCGCGGTGCTCGCGACCGTCGGCGCGACCGCGCCGTTCGTCGGTCTGTTCGGCACGGTCTGGGGCGTGTACCACGCGCTCGTCGCGATCGGCATGAGCGGCGCCGGCACGCTGGACAAGGTCGCCGGCCCGGTCGGCGAGGCGCTGATCATGACGGGCTTGGGCCTGGCGGTCGCGATCCCGGCGGTGGTCGGCTACAACTGGTTGACGCGCACGAACCGCGTCACCGCCGCGAAGCTCGATGCGTTCGCGTACGAGCTGCACACCTTCGTGTCGATGGGCCAGGCGCTCGGCCACGCGGCCGATGCGGCGCCGGGCGCCGCGGCGAATGTGCGCGCGATGGGCCACCGGCCCGCGGCGGCCTGAAGGAGCAGCGGCGATGGCGTTCGCAAGCTTCGACTCCAAGAGCGCCGGCGCGCCGATGTCCGAGATCAACATGGTGCCGTTGATCGACGTGATGCTGGTGCTGCTGGTGATCTTCATCATCACCGCACCGCTGCTGACGCAGGCCGTGAAGCTGGAGCTGCCGAAGGCGAGCTCGCAGGTGAACGACCTGCGGCCCGAGAAGGTCGAGTTCTCGATCGACGCGGCCGGCGCGTTGTACTGGAACGGCGAGCCGATCAATCGCACTGAGGCCGGCCAGCGCTTCGAGCGCGAGGGCAAGAAGCAGCCGCAGCCCGAGATCCACCTGCGCGCCGATCAGGCGGTGGCCTATCGCTTTGTTGCGCAGACCTTGGCCGATGCGTCGAAGGCCGGCCTGACCAAGGTCGGCTTCATCAGCGAGCCCGACGCCGCGGCGGCGCGCTGAGCGATGACAACGACCCCGCCACTCAAGCCGATGACGGCCTCACCGCCGACGGGCGATGCGCACGCGCACAAGCAGCGCGCGCCGGCGACGGTGCGCATCACCAGCGAGCAGCTGTTTGCCGGTGCGGTCGAAGTGCAGATCGACCACTTCGGCGCGGTCTACCGCCTCAAGCAAACCGCACTCGGAAAGCTGATCCTGACCAAGTAGTTCTGCTTCATCTTCACCCTTCAACCAAACCGCTCACGCACCAGCCCGCCGTCGCCAGCCCGTGCTTCATCAAAGGAACACCGCTGTGTCGCGTCGAACTCTCTCTTTCCGCCAAACTTCCCCAGCCGCTGCGGCGCCGAGCCTATTGCCGCTTGGGGCCTTGGCCGCCGGCTTCGGCCTGTTCCATGTCGCCGCGCTCGCGCAGACGCCGGCGGCACCCGCCGCGCCGGCGTCGGCTGCGTCCGCTGCGAAGAACGAGACGACGATGCAGCCGATCTCGGTAAAGGCCAAGGCCGAGACCGACGCGAACTCGGTGCGCGCGATCACGTCGACCATCGGCAAGGGCAACCAGGACTTGCGCGACATCCCGCAGTCGGTGACCGTGATCACCGAGAAGCTGATCGAAGACCGCCGCATCGACACGCTGAAGCAAGCGCTGCACCAGACCGCCGGCATCACCTTCCAGGCCGCCGAGGGCGGCGAGGAAGACATCCGCCTGCGCGGCTTCTCGCTCGCCGCGAGTGGCGACATCTACGTCGACAGCCTGCGCGACCCGGCCTTCTACGAGCGCGACACCTTCAGCTTCGACCGCATCGAGCTGCTGCGTGGTTCGGCGTCGATGCTGTTCGGCCGCGGCTCGACCGGCGGCGTCGTGAACCAGGTCAGCAAGATGCCCTTCCTCGCCGACGCGAGCGAGGTCAACTTCACCGCCGGCACCGGCAGCTACATGCGCTTCACCGGCGACTTCAACCTGAAGATGAGCGAGACCGCGGCACTGCGCGTGAATGTGATGAACACAAACGCGAGCGGTGGCGGCGGCAACGACAAGCTCGACAAGCAAGGCCTCGCGCCGACCTTCCGCTGGGGCATCGGCACGAACGACGAGTTCTACGTGTCGGGCTACTACCTGCGCAACCACAACGGCATCAACTACGGCTTGCCCTGGCTGCGCCGCGACAGCACCCAAGCGGTGTCGGCGAGCAACCCCGCGGGCCTGATCCCGGGCCTGGACCCGAAGAATTACTACGGCGCGGCCAGCGACTACAGCGCCGGCGGTGCCGCGCTCGCAACGGTGGGCCACACGCACCGGTTCGCCGACGGCGGCGAGCTCAAGTCGAGCATTCGCCAAGGCCGCTATGACCGCGACCAACGTGCCAGCACGATCCGCTTCTTCACCGCCACCGGCGAAGACAACATCAGCGACTCGACCCTGCTCACGCGTGGCACCAACAACAAGGTGCAGGACATGACGACGACCTACGCGCAGAGCGACTACAGCAACAAGTTCAACTGGTTCGGCGTGAAGAACGAGGTGCTGACCGGCGTCGACCTGGCGCATGAGGTGTTCCACAACTACAACGTGGCGGCATTGCCGACCGGGGTGACGCTCGACAAGAACACACCGCGCACGACGATCGGCTCGCCGAACGACGGCACTGGCTGGGTCGACGAATCGGCGCGCCTGAAGCGCCAGGCCGCAGGCTTCGATGCCAAGGCGCTGGGTCTTTACTTCCAGGATCTTGCGCAGATCGCGCCGAACTGGAAGCTCCTCGGCGGGCTGCGCTGGGACTACTTCAAGGGCAGCTACCAGACCTTCCAGACTGCCGACAGCGCAACGGTGCCGGTCGGCACGCAGCTCACCGACCGCGGCCGCTCCGACAAGCTCTGGAGCAAGCGCCTCGGCGTGCTGTACCAACCCAACGATGCGATGTCGTACTACGCGTCGTGGGGCACCTCGTTCAACACCTCGGGCGATACCTACCAGTACGACGACCAGTCCAAGAACACGCCGCCGGAAGGCAGCGAGAACTACGAGATCGGCGGCAAGCTCGACTGGTTCGCCGGCCGCCTGAGCACGCGCGTGGCGGCCTTCTACAGCATCAAGACCAACGAGCGCAATCGCGACAGCGACTCGGCGGCGGAGCAGTCGGTGCTGTCCGGCAAGCGCCACGCCGCGGGTCTCGAGCTCGAACTGGCGGGGCGCATCACGCCGGCCTGGGAAGTGTTCGGGTCGTATGCGTGGATTCCTTCCGCGAAGATCGACAAGGTCGCGCCCGGGGCCACGACGATCTCGGGCGAGCTCGAGGGCCAGCGCCCATCGATGACGCCGCGCCACAGCGGCACGATCTGGACGACCTACCAGGTCACCAAAGCGGTCCGGCTCGGCGGCGGCTTGAATGCGCGCAGTTCACAGACGCCGAACCGCAACCCGGTCGGCATCGTCGCGCCGAGCTTCGTCACCGGTGATCTGCTGGCCGAGTACACGATGAGCGATGCGATCGCGTTCAAGCTCAACGCCACCAACGTCACCAACAAGTTGTATGCGGACGCGCTGTACACCGCGCACTACGTTCCGGGCGCGGGGCGTTCGGTGCAGCTCACGATGACTGCCAGGTTCTAGAAAGAAAGAAGCGAGAAAGGCCGGCCGATGCTGCTCCACGTCAAAGAAGTGCTGAACGCCGACGAGCTGCGCGAGGCGCGTGCGATCCTGAAGCGCGCCGCGTGGGGCGATGGCCGCGTGACGGCCGGCGTGCAGTCGGCGCAGATGAAGAACAACAAGCAGCTGCCGCAGGACGGCGCCGACACGAAGGCGCTGCAGCAGATCGTGCTCGGCGGGTTGAACCGGCACGCGGTGTTCTTCTCGGCCGCGCTGCCCAAGCGCGTGTTCCCGCCGCTGTTCAACCGCTACGGCGGCGCGAGCAACTCGTTCGGCAGCCACGTCGACAACGCGGTGCGCTTCATCCCAGGCACGCAGGGTGAGCGCGTGCGCACCGACGTGAGCTGCACGCTGTTCCTCGCCGACCCGCACGACTACGACGGCGGCGAGCTGGTGGTCGACGACACCTTCGGCGCGCAGCGCATCAAGCTGCCGGCCGGCGACATGCTGCTCTACCCCGGCACCAGCGTGCACCGCGTCGAGCCGGTGACGCGCGGCCACCGCATCGCGAGCTTCTTCTGGCTCGAGAGCATGGTGCGCAGCGATGAAGCGCGCCGCCTGCTGTTCGACATGGACTCGCACCTGATGCGCCTGCGCGCGTCGGTGGGCGAGACCGACCCCGCGGTGATCGGCCTGACCGGCACGTATCACAACCTCTTGCGCATGTGGGCCGAGGTCTGATGCGCAACCATCCCTCCCTTGTCTTGAAAGGACGCCTCCCAATGAAACGCCATCTGCTGACCTTGTGCCTCGCCCTCGCCGCTGGCAGCGCCTTCGCGCAGCACGCCGAAAAGTGCGAGCCGATCCCGAAGGACGAATGGAAGCCGCAGGCCGAGCTCGAACGCAAGTTGACCAACCAGGGTTGGAAGATCAGCCGCGTGAAGATCACCAACGGCTGCTACGAGGTCTACGGCAAGAACGAGAAAGGCGGCAACGTCGAGGTGTTCTTCCATCCGAAGACCTTCGATCTCGTGACCGCGCCGAAGTGACGCGGCTGCGCACCGCGCGCGTCCTGCACTGGGCGCTGGTCGCGTCGACGGCGCTCGCTGCATTGAGCCTGGTCGATGCGCTCGGCCTGTCGGCGCTGCATCGGCCGGCCGGCTATGCGGCCGTCGCCGTGGTGCTGCTGCGCGTGGTGTGGGGTGTGGCACGTCGGCGCTCGGTCGTGGCCAGTGGCGTGGTGCGGATGCTGTGTCTCGCCGCGCTCGCGTTCACCGGATGGCTCTACACCACCGATGCGTATTGGGGCAGCGAAACGGTCGAGGACCTGCATCGCGCGCTGGCGTGGGCGCTGCTCGCGCTCGTCGCATCGCACGTCGCGATCGTGATCCGCGTGCGCATGCGGCATCGCAAACGCAGCGTGCAGTGACGCCTCGCAACGACAAAGCGCGCTTTGCCTATGGAAATTGCGTGTTTCCCCGGTGAAAACTTCTTCTCATTGCCCTATACAGGCATTACCATTCGCTCCGCACGGTGCTATGGAGAAATGAGAGTCCACGCGGCTCTCGCCCATCCCGGGCACATCAACAACTCTTGATGGAGAGAATCAACATGGCAACTGCGAAGAAAGCGCCGGCTAAAAAAGCGGCAGCAAAGAAGGCCGCTCCGGCCAAGAAAGCGGCACC
>Ga0307509_10004211_pt1 | contig 20988 bp, 19 predicted proteins | sample 10_EM_MG_FD_202245 | JGI IMG/M metagenome (GOLD analysis project Ga0307509, IMG submission 202245) | Populus trichocarpa ectomycorrhiza microbial communities from riparian zone in the Pacific Northwest, United States - 10_EM | ecosystem: Host-associated > Plants > Roots > Unclassified | place... | reverse complement strand
ATCCTATCTCTTGGTCGGAACCAAGCTCCTTTTATAGGCATCTTCCCACAACCCTAACCCTGGTGACTCGTCACCATCGTGTAACATAGCCCCCATGACTCATAATTAGTCATGGTGCGAAATCCATTAGCTGATTCTTACAAATCAACTGCGCACATCCTTTTCACTCGATCCAAACCAATAAACCCGATCATACGCTCGAATAAGTCGTATGCGTGAAACCCATGACTCGTAATCTGAGTCATGTGCGAAATCATTACATCGTATGACATCACCATCGTGACGTCATGAAACCATTAACCAATCATAATCAACCAATGACTTCGCAAGTTCGCAGTCATGTGAAAGCTATGAGTCAAATGACGTCATAGTGTAAAAACCCAACATACCTTATGACTAATAAGTATTAGTCATGTGAAATCTGCCTTGCTTAGTCACGATTTGTGACACTTTCTTGGCTGATTATTCCACAAAACATTTTTTCTCATAATAATATTATACAAGTCTTACTGTCCTCCTTCCAATGCAAACTTTGAGGGCCCCTCTAGCCCTAACTAGAAGGCTAAATACAAAAAACTCTCTGTAAATATGTTTTAGTAACTAATGGAGAAAGTTTTATAGAGGGAATTTTAAAAATTCTGTTCGTAGGTGCTGTTATTAAGTTAGTGTAACAATCCTATTGTTAGGTCGTTATGCAACAGGCAACGATAGGGGTTTCCTATAGTGAGCAAGTCTTCTTCTTTGTAATGAGGCGTAGGGGAATACTATCTCTTCAGATAGTACGGAACTGGCTTGCTTGTCTTGAGTCGTTTTACTAGAGGTACTATCTCTTCAGATAGTAACGCGGGTTGATTGTCGTGCTTGATAGAACTATCACAATAGTCCTGTGTTCGGGCAACCTGTCGAGACTATCACAATAGTCTCCAGGTTCGTAGATTCTCGTAAAGGTGGAGTGTATGTAAAGAGAGTAAAGCGTAATCGTATTGCAATATCTTGAGTATAGAAAAGTACTTAGATGGTTGCGTGAAGATCCTATCTCTTGGTCGGAACCAAGCGCCTTATATAGGCATCTTCTCACAACCCTATCCCTGGTGACTCATCACCTTTGCGCTACATAAACCTCTACGACTCATAGTGAGTCATAGCGCGAAATCCATCAATGACTCATATGAGTCATTGCCCAACATTCCGTTAACCAATCAAAACTCATAAACCAAGTCATGTGCTCAAACGAGCCACACGCGCGAAACCCATGACTCATAATATGAGTCATGTGCGAAAGTCATTACATCATATGACGTCACTATCGTGAGTCATGAAACAATCCACCAATCAAAATATAACAATGACTCTCGAGTGCGTAGTCATGTGAGAACTATGAGTCAAGTGACGTCATAGTGTGAAATCCAACATACCTTATGACTCATAAGTATGAGTCATGTGAAATCTGCCTTGCTTAGTCACGATTTGTGACAGTTAGTTGGTTGTGTCATGAGGAGGGTACTGCAGGTTCTAGCCGGTATCATACCGGTGTGGAGGTATTTCAATGCCTTCCCCTAGTTGGATCGTGTGTTGCACATGCCGTATTCCCCTCCTGTCGCCTGTGGCATCACCTCTCAGTTCAGTCAATAGACCTGTGCAAAGTAACTCTGAAGATGAATGGCCTAAAGGCTTTCACAAGGGTAAGACAAAGACTGAAGCACTTGAACAAACTGAGAAGGAAAGGAAACATTGTGAATTGACCGGTTGATCTCTGTGTGGTTGTTCGTTGTTAGACTAGAATACAGGAAGGAGATATTTATTGGCAAAGCACCTCTGTGCCAAGGCCCACTATTACATGAATTTGGCCGCTGCCACATAGGCTATCCACATCAGACTACCTTAGTACAAACCCTGCCCCACACCGGTACCACACCTGCGGCAGACCTCTGAGGCAACGTCATGTGTTTGTTAATTTTGGGGTTCTTTGAGTATTGTATGGTGGGGGACTCCTTGAATCGACCTACTATAGACCCCCAGATTTCCCAACTTTGAATGATGAAGGCTCCAGAACAACAACACCTATCAAAAATATAAATCTATTAAATGATAGATTAGAAGCTAGAGAACAAGGTAATAGAAGCAGATTTAAAATATATGAGGTTTTGATTGAGTTATTAGGGTTTGAAAAAAAGGCAGTTATTGGGGCAATGTCACCCCCTATTGTTTACTGTTAATAGACCGGTTAATATTCCAAGACCACAGTTAACCTCCTAGTAAGTCGATGATAATATTAAATTAACCTAAATTAACCTACAATTGGTAAGCTAAACCAAAGTCGCAGTGGTCCGGTTTGAGGAGTCCCCCACCATATGATACTCGTGTCAGGGTTGTGGCTGCCCAACAACCTGCGAATGCTCCCATGTTCGCAACCGAGGGTACTCCAAAGGAGCGCCCGCCAGCTCAACGATAGTTTCATGCTCAACGATAAACTTGCGCAACAATAATTTCACACTTAACTTTAATGATAAACCTGTAGAAGCCATAATTTCATGCTTAACAATAAACCTGCAGTGCTCCGCTTTACACAGTAGTGTTTACTTTCTTCCTTTCTAACTTTTACATGCAGAGCCTTCATCTTCTTAACCTTCCACTAACTGAATATAGAACACTAGTCGAACCTTTGAGAGTTAGAGAATGGAACAAAACCAGTGCTGGACAACAGGGTAAGGGATTGGAAAACCATATGATCTTAATAGCTGATTTATTGGAGATGTGGTATTTTAGAATTGTGTGTTTTGGTGCTGAATTGTTCCGAGGCATATTATTGAGTATGAGATTATCGTTGAGCATGAAATTATTGTTGAGCTTGCGGGCGCTCCTTTGGAGTGCCTCCGCTTGCGAGCATTCTGCGGTTGTGGCTGCGCCACAACCCTGGCACGAGTAGCAAGGAAGAAGACAAAGCGAATTCACGTGAGACTTAGGCACTTTTTAGGAGGGTATGAAATGTAACTTTCACCGCTGGCGCTTGGTTCATTCACTTGCTCACAATTATCTTTAACTAAACTAATGGTAAAGAAGGGCGTCGAAGTGAAACACAAATACCACGTCCTGATCCTCTATGGATAACCACACCTATCTCGGTAGTCCCCGCATCCCTTATTCTTCCGTGGACTCCCGTTATAACGAAGGAAGGATATTTCGGTTTAATATATTGTTGAATAATCTCCCGAATCATCTGCATATCTCCTGAGGGGTCCTTCGCACTCCTAGAACAAAGCTAGGCACATCTGTCGGACAGCTTTGACCGCCTAAAAATAGGAATCTAGGAAGGTAGAAAATTGGGCACTGGTAAACATTGTACGCCGTCTATCGGAAAATGATGTCGTTTAAGACTACCGGTGCACCGTCAAGTTTTATGACCAAAGTTCTGGGGCCCGACGATTAGGTAACGGGTCCTGTCTTTATGAGAGAGTAACAAGGTTGACGAGCGATGTGGAATGGTTCTTCGGGAGCCTTGTCCACAGCGGTACAGAAGCAAAAACACGAGCGCGGGGGTTTTGGTTACGCAAATTTCCGGTACATTGATCGAGTTGCATTTAGGTGGTCTAGGGGCTGAGCGATGAGCCCCCCTTTTCCTAAACTTGCGCGAACCTTGTCAACCGGACCAAAGGTCTTCAACACCCACTCTACAGTACTGTACCTCAAGCTGCAAAAAGTGGAAGATGTCTCGGGCTTTTACAGATATCACCAATTCCTTCAATGTGTCGAATAACATTATCTTTACCGCTACCGATGATGAGCCCAAAATCCTGGTCTGGTTGTCACCATTAGAGCCTCAGGTGCGACATCAGGATATTTGCGAGCAGCGGGTGGATAGTGTGGGGAACTGGCTTCTGGAAACGGAAGAGTTCGGAAGCTGGTATAATGGTAGTGCGAACGGTGGATCTGATCATGCGGCTTTGTTCTGCTATGGCGAGCCAGGGGTTGGCAAGAGCTACATTTGGTACGAGAGGCTACTGGCGGGGAACCAGGGGCGTGATTGCTGACAGTGCACGATGGTAGTTCTGTGGTGGTAGATTATTTATGCGACCGGGTCATAGAACAAGATATAGCGGTCGCTTGCTTTTACTATGACTTCGCTTCCCGGGAGGCCCAGTCTCCGATAAATATGCTGGGCTCTCTGCTCAAGCAGCTTCTGAGTGGGCTAGGAGCAATTCCGGTGGAAATCGTGAAGAAATTTCGGGGCCAGAAGAAGGCGATTGGCGGACGGAGGCTGCAACTTCCTGACATTGTGAAAATGTGCGCAGATGTCACATCTGTACAACGCACATTCATCTGTGTTGATGCCCTCGACGAATGTGTTCCAAGGCATCGACTAGAGGTTCTTGGCGCATTGGGACAAATTCTCCGGGGGTCGCCAAATACGCGAATCTTCATGACCGGAAGGTCGCATATCCGGGGGGTGATCGGGAGGGAACTAGGTGGGAGAACAACAAGTGTACCAATAGTTTCTAAAGAGGGCGATATAGTCACATATCTGCGCGCGAGACTAGAGAAGGACACAACTCCCGAGGCTATGGATAGTTCCTTAGAGAATGAGATTATGAAGAGTATTCCGGAAGTCTCAGAAACGTACGTGCTAGCGCGGAATCTAGGAAACTGTTGTGAGTAGTGTACTGATAGGTGCAAATAAAGATTCCTACTGGCTTCACTCAAGATCGAAACAATCCTGAGGGAAACTACAATCCATCGAAGACGAAATAGGCTGAATGCGGAGGGAGATGGGTTAGGGTTAAGAGATGCATACGAGACAACTCTGGGGCGGATAAGGGCTCAGGAAGGGGAGAAAGCGAAACTTGCTATGACAACACTGATGTGGATATGTCATTCGGAAACGCCACTACGGGTAGACGAACTATGCCATGCGCTTGCTGTGGAGATTGGGTCTACACATTTCAATAGCGACAATATCCCGGCGACAGAGACGTTGCTCGCCTGCTGTCAGGGGCTTATCACGGTCGATAAGGAAGCCTCGACGGTCCGGCTAACCCACCATACCCTCCGCGAGTACCTCACTACCCATAGCAACCTTTTCCCTCGGGCGCAATCGGAGATGGCGGAAACCTGTTTGACTTATCTGAATTCAGACCAGGCCAGGGCCCTTCCTGCCAAACCCCAACCCGACCTCTCAACCATGCCCTTCGTCAAATATTGTTCGCGATATTGGGGCATCCATGCAAAGAGATCACTCTCGGATCGGATGATATTACTTGCAATGGAGCTCTTGGACGAGTACGAGAAGCACGTAACCGCCAGCTCACTTTTTGAGCAAATCTTAGATCCGGGTAATCGTGTGGAAGTTAATTCTCCTTCAGTGTTCGGTGGACTACACTGTGTATCATTCTTCGGAATTGTTAATCTTATGACTGGGCTGTTAGGGATGAACGGCTATGATGCCAATCAGGGGGATTTTGCTGGCATAACTCCACTAACATGGGCCGTGAGGGGCGGGGAGCCGGAGGCGGTGGAGCTATTGCTAAGACATGAAGTTGTCAACCCCGACAAGCGAGACAACAATGGCAACACACCACTTTTTTGGGCTGCGGACAAGGGGCACAACTCAATCGCGAAGCAACTTTTGGACCGGGCAGAGGTCAACCCTGACCACTCAGGCAACGAGGGTTTTACACCCCTCATGGGAGCAGCAGTTAATGGGAGCGTGCTGCTAGTGGAGCAACTTTTGGGCCGGCAAGACGTCAACCCCAACAAGGCAGACAAGGAGGGTAGGACACCGATTTGGTACGCCGCAGTTACAGGGCATGAGTCGGTTGTGAGCCAACTCTTAGACCGGCAAGATGTTAACCCCAACAAGCCAGACAACAAGGGAAGGACACCACTTTGGTATGCTGCATTTAGCGGGAAGGAGTCAGTGGTGAAGCCGCTCTTAGATCGGCAAGACCTCAACCCCGACAAACCAGACAACGAGGGCAAGACACCACTTTCATGGGCTGCAATAAAAGGGCACAAGTCAGTGGTGAAGCAACTCTTAGGCCGGCCAGATGTCAACCCCGACAAGCCAGACAACGAGAACAATACACCGCTTTCGTGGGCCGCGATAGAAGGGCACCAGTCAGTGGTAAGGCAACTTCTGGACCGGCAAGATGTCAACCCCAACAAACCAGACTGCGGGGGAAAAACATCACTTTTGTGGGCCACAGTGAAAGGGCACGAGTCAGTGGTGAAGCAACTCTTAGACCGGCAAGATGTCGACCCCAACAAACCCGACAACACGGGCAAGACACCACTTTCGTGGGCTACGATGAAAGGACTCGAGTCCATGGTGAAGGAACTTCTAGACCGGCAGGACGTCAACCCCGATAAGGCAGACAACGAGGGCAGGACACCACTTTTGTGGGCGGCAGTTGCCGGGAAGGAATCAGTGGTGAAGCGACTTTTAGATCGGCAAGACATCGACCCGAACAAGCCAGACAGCACAGGAAAAACACCACTTTCATGGGCTGCAATCTGTGGTCAGGAGTCAGTAGTAAAGCAACTCCTAGACCGGCAAGGCGTCAACCCTGACAAGCCCGACAACATGGGCAAGACACCACTCTCGTGGGCGGCAGGCTCAATTTACGAGTCAGTGGTGAAGCAACTTTTAGACCAGCCAAAGGTCGACCCCAACAAGCCAGACAACGAGGATAGGACACCACTTTTGTGGGCTGCAGCGAAAGGGCGCGACTCGGTGGTGAGGCAACTCCTGGACCGGCCAGATGTCAATCCCGACAGACAAGACAACGAGGGTAAGACACCACTTTGGTGGGCTGCGGGCCGAGGGCATGAGTTCGTGGTCAAGCAACTTTTAGACCGGCAAGATGTCAACCCTGAAATGCCAGACCTCCTTGGAATTTCACCCCTCGCCCAGGCTACAGCTAGCGGCCACGAGTCAGTTGTGAAGCAATTCTTAAACAGGAGAGATGCCAGCCCCGACATGCCAGCAAGCGACTGCGGTATGGTGGATGCCGCCTAGACACAGCACCAAGTCGGACGCCTCCGAGGGGCGCAACGGGGGACACAACACGAGAAGTCTTGGCCTACTGAACAACGATGAGTCTGGGTTTAAATCTCTGGCTCCCTTGCCATATTTTCTATTTTTCGTGGCAGATTTATAATAATATTTATGTCTAAATATAATCTATATAATAATAATATTATAGTTTGTTATTATTTGTTGGTATTGCTAGTGACTTTGCTATATGAGAGAAGAACTTTAGATATCAATTGATGGTAAACATAATCAGACTATAGCATAATCACGTAGTGAGGATATTAAATACTGTTCACTCGTCAGTGAGATTTATATCCCCCGATATGAGGTTTCTATAGCTTCCAGAATCATATACCTCATTAGTGTCATAGGCATTAAGGCATTATGATACGCCGTGTCTGGCAGACTCAATAGTTAAGTAGCTTTTGCACCGGGCAGATGTCGGCCCTGACTACCCAAGCAACCAGGGTTTTACACCTCTCATGTGATGGAGGCGATGGCCCGATCGTGTAGGCGTAGCTGATAGGAGAAGGACGTTGCAGTGTATATCCTTTATGGAGGTTGCTAGCTAGGGTTCACCTTAAGTAGTGAAAACTCCATATGCGTGACCCTATACACCCGTTCCTGCCCTAGAATGTTCACTAGTGCACACTGCTATAATCCTCCATCACATGTGCGCTTCCTGTTGCCTGCGCTCCTCTCTGCTCCTAATACATCGTGCTACTATGATACTTGGATTATTATATAAATTATATTATGTCTAAAAAATAGGCTATGATAGTCGGGAGTAACTTGGGTCCTTATTCTTTCAACATCGCCAGCGGTGTCCTATATATACACAATCTTGACCTCACAGAAAGAACCCTTCCTTCGTCCACAACACCCTCTAGTATTTTCTCCTGTCTTCCCTCCATCCACCCAACTCCTCAGACGTTTCCCGAAACTTCTTTTCCCTACTTCCATCCCTTTTGTTTCCTCCTCTTGCATGGTTTTCTCCCATCTACTGCGCTCCTTTGCAGTCCTGACACAGCGTTCTGTTTCCTAACCCTCTTAGTGTGACACTGATATGTTCCCACTCCTAGTAAACCTTAATCTCTCACCTTTAGTCTTCACCAGTGTTCCCAACGGGCCAGGTAGGCCAGGCCGCAGCAAAGCCTGGCCTGGCCTATGGGCATTCTCTAGGGCCTGGCCTGGCCCGAGCCTGTAGGCTTGGTAAGGGTTGAGCCTGGCCTGGCCGGGCCCGCCTATAGGCCGTATAGGCTTAGTACCGATTTTCTAATAGACCGGCCTGGCCTATATAGCCTAGGCCGGCCTGCACGGCCTGGGCCAGCCTACTCTTAGTGAGCCACTATGCAGCGTCCGCGGCAAAAATTCACAATCAATGTTCTCCGATTACTAAATAGCATTGAAAATATAAGAATTGTGTCCCCTTTATTAGCAGAAATACTACAGATACAGTAGTTAATTAATTAATTAAATTAATTGTAGAAAAAAATCGAGGACACAGAAGTTGAAAGAGGTGGGGGAATCATGATATCCTTAAAGCGATCTCTGCCCAACGCTAATCACCGGGCCTATAGGCGCCTATCAGGCCTGATAGGCTTTCGCAGGCCGCTCGAATTCGGCCTAGATCGGCCTAGGCTATCTCCCAGAGCGGCCTGCCTTGGCCCGGCCTACGGCCTATAGGCCGGCCTACCATCGGCCTGGCCCGTTGGGAACACTGGTCTTCACTAGTGCCAATTCCTAAAACATCCCTGATGTCCCTGCTCTAGCTAACGTCTCAACAAAACATACCGTCACTCTTCTGATACCATACTAGTCAATAATGCAACCGCTATCAAACCCAAATCCTCTCAGCCAGGTCCCATCAGTGTTCCGACTATCTCCTAGGTATGGAACCTTAGTGATAACTTTAACAATATGCACCCCGTGACTAAGCTCTGATAGCGCTTACCCCCACAATTTATCCTTCGCAGTGCCCTTAGCTTTACCCTAACGGGAAAAAGACAAGCCCTGATGGGGGGGGTATTAATTAACCTCAACGTTCTAGAAACAAATTCACCAGACTTCAGGAGCCCCTAAATCTATTTCCTGAATTACAAGTGGGCTGGGATATCCAAATTTCATGCTATGGGATGATTAGACTTCTCTCCCAGTTATGATACTTTTTCATTGATCATTTCGTCCTGTTGTTCCCTGGTCTATCGAGGCGGAGGCAGTTGAAAGGAACACCAGCATCTTGCTAGTCTAATAACGAACCTCCCCCCACTCTAGCCTGGGTCTTGGAAATCGTAAACACTCACTTGGAGGTTTTGTAAAAAGGGGCGGCAGTAATCTGGATTACCAAAGATATATCAGAGTATGGTGGGAGGCGTGATGCGAAATGCGAAATGCGAGTGATATTTGGTGCTGCGGGAGTCGGCTGAACACCATGAAGGGGGGGAAATATGTAGCGGGGGGTGACAATGGCTAAGTTTGTTTTGGGGCGTGAAGCTCTCCAGTTGCGGGAATTGGTAAGGCTTTGCTGTCTGATTGCTCGGGATTTGTTTCGCGTACTTATTTTTGTGCGGATATACGATAGTTGCTAGCAGTGCAGAGCCTCCCACACTGGAACTGATTGGAATCTAAATAGGGTTAAGCGCCACTTGGCACCGGAGCCGTTCATCGAACACTTTTCACGAAACACGAATAAGGCTGGGAAGGCGGTTTGTTTTTGAACCTCCAGCAGTCCTGGATACCCAGCTTTCCCTGGATTTAGGAGCGATATAGCGGATGATTGAGTGGGTTGTGGGGGACTTTTATTAGCTTTTGGGGTGGTCTTTCTGGGAAGCACGGAATGAATTTATTTTCCTAGCCACGGCCCAGGCTTAGAAAGGGGAATACATAACTGCCGACCATCGCTAGCGGTTCATCCTCGACTCTGCGGCCATGAGGATAACATCTTGGAACTTAAGGGGGAGTTGAGGGGAGGAGGTGCGCCGGCAAGTATACGGTGTTTACTTGCGGTAGCGTGCCATCCAGCGCCGGGCGGAATTTGCAAACTTATCGTACCTCCGAGGCAACATCACGTTTTTGTTGATTTGGGGGCTATACGAGTCGCACGGAAGTAGACTTAGAGAATTCACGTGGAACTTAGGCACTGTGTAGGAAGGGTATGAAATGTGATTTTCGCCGCTCGCGTTTCGTTCATTCACTTGCCTACAGTTACCTAGAAATAAACTAATGGTAAAGATAGGCGTGGAAATGAAACACGAATACCACGTCCTGACCCTTCTATGGATCACCACACTTATTCTCTAAATGCCCTCGTTCCACCGTAGACTCCCGTGATAACAGAGGCGCGTCGGTGTGATCTATTGTTGGGCAATCTCTTGTATCCGAACCATCTGCATATCTCTTTGTTAGAAAGGGTGACATGTTGCTCAGCATGCTCTTATAATACTGCCTTTGTTGTTCCGATAGCTTCTGGGAACGCGCTCGTCTGAGGCTCCGGAAACGAACTCCGTATTCAGCCACATGCTTTGGCTTCGGGGATGTGTTTATGTTTTCCGGGAAAACATTTCGAATCTAGGAATGCGCAAGAGCTCCGGAACCGTGCATCCGTCGGAAAGAAAGCCGGAACGCTATGAGGGCAGCGTACAAGCCCAGAGGCTATGGGCAGTGGGAGTTTGCTTTCCTTTGTTAGCCCGGGAGTGTGAGCGCGGGGCAGGGGAGACTTACATGGATTGGCGTGCGCATGTGTGGTGGCTCATGGATGGCTAAGAGGTTTTTGTGGTTGATATATACCGGTACTGTACTCTTGTCTTTGCCGTTAGTTAGTTGTTGTGATGTTGAATAAAGTGAACTTCCCCGCCTGCTCCTGAGTATGCGATCGTTTTTCGTGGGAGAACTCTTGGCGTTTCGCAGCCGCAGTCGATCCACGTCTAAAACCCCTGAACCATCCTTCACACTCCCGCAACAAAGACACGCATGTGCGTCCAACAGTTTTGACCATCTGGCAACAAGAATCTAGGACGGTAGAACATTGGGTAAACGTACCGTCTATCGGAAAATGATGCCGGTTGAGGCACCACCGTCGGGTTTTATCACCAAAATTGGCGAACTAGAGGGTTAGGTAACGGGTCCTTAGTTTCCAGAAAATGAAGGATACTTTCCAGATATGCCCACAGTATTTCCTTCACCAGGTCTCTTGGGTGCAGCAAGGACGAAGTGACGGAAAAAGACTTTATCCCTACCGTGATATTAGCCTCGCAGCCTCGGTTAAGACTTTACTTCATGGATTTAATTATAATAGGGACTTTGCGATTTCTCATCCAGAGTCAAATCCTGGCAACTGGTTGGCTCGCAACCGCATTTGCCCCACACCCAGAGTCTTCTTGCAAAGTCTCTAATGGTGGGATGGACCTGTCGATGTTCAGGAGAGAGAAAATCCGTGATGTTGGATTTTGGAACTGGCGGATTGCTCCGATACCGTAAAAACCCTTTCGATCCGCTACAGAATCGCTGCGTGTCACGAATGTCCCTGTAAAATCATCAGACTAGTCTCGCTCGGGAACTTTGTCCCTGGGATTAGCAACCTACCGTACTCGAGTAACGGCGATAGGTCGAGTAAAGCCATATGAGCAAGGGCTCAAGATAATCAGCCTCTGTCATTACGAGATAGTATTATAACGAGGCTGACGAGGGGCGGAGCGGAGCGGTTCTGCGGCCATGTCCGCAGCGGCGCCCGAGGAGAAACGCCAGCACAAGGGTTTTAGTTTTACAAATCAATGTTCATTGACTAGGCTGCAATTAGGCTGTTGTGGGGCTGAGAGATGAACCCCGCTTGTCACAAACCTACTCGAACTTTATCAACTGGTCCAAAAGTCTTCAAGCACTCAATTCCCCACCCCATCTCAATCAGTGAAAACCGAAGGATGTCTCGAGCTTTTACCGATAACAAAAATTCATTCAATGTATCTAATATTAGCTTTACTCATAATATCGCTTCTTTTAGTGTGTCGAATATTAGCTTTATCGCTACCGATGATGAGCCCCAAATTCTGGCCTGGCTATCACCCTTGGAACCCCTGGTGCGGCATCACGATATTTGCGAACAGCGGGTAGATAGTGTGGGGAACTGGCTTCTGGAAACGGAAGAGTTCGGAAGCTGGTATAATGGTAGTGTGAATGGTGGATCTGATCGTGCGGCATTGTTCTGCTATGGAGAGCCGGGGGTCGGAAAGAGTTACATCTGGTACGAGAGGTTACTAGCGGGGAAGGAGGGATATGTTTGCTGACGGACCTCAATGGTAGTTCTGTGGTGGTAGATCATTTATGTGACCAGGTCATAGGACAGGATATGGCAGTCGCTTGCTTTTACTATGACTTCGCTTCCCGGGACGCCCAGTCCCCGACAAATATGCTGGGCTCTCTGCTCAAACAACTTCTGAGTGGGTTAGGAGCAATTCCGGTGGAAATCGTGCAGAAATTTCGGGGCCAGAAGAAGGCGATTGGTGGGCGGAGGCTTCAACTTCCCGAGATTGTGAAAATGTGCACAGCTGTCACATCTTTACAACGCACGTTCATCTGTGTTGATGCCCTCGACGAATGTGTTCCCAGGTATCGGCTGGAGGTTCTTGGTGCGTTGGGGCAAATTCTCCGGGGGTCGCCAAATACACGAATTTTCATGACCGCACGGCCGCATATCCAGGGGGTGGTTGAGAGGGAACTAGGTGGGAGAACGACAAGTGTGTCAATAGCGTCCCGGGGGGGCGATATAGTCACATATCTGCGCGCGAGGCTGGGGAAGGACACAACTCCGGAGGCATGGATAAATTCCTAGAGAGTGATATTATGAAGAGCATTCCGGAAGAGATCTATGAAACGTACGTACCAGCGTGGGATCCGGGAAACCATTGTGAGTCGTATACTAATAGATGCAAGTACAGATTCCTAATGGCTTCACTCAAGGTCGAAGCAATCCTAAGAGAAACGACGATCCACTGGAGACGAAATAGGCTGAATGCGATGGGAGACGGGTTAGGGTTAGGAGGTGCATACGAGACAACTCTGGGACGGATAAGAGCTCAAGAAGGGGAGAAAGCAAAACTTGCGATGACAACACTAATGTGGATATGTCATTCGGAAACGCCATTACGGGTAGACGAACTGTGCCATGCGCTTGGTGTGGAGATTGGGTCTACACATTTCAATAGCGACAATATCCTCGCGGTAGAGACGTTGCTCGCCTGCTGTCAAGGGCTTGTCACAGTCGATAAGGAAGCTTCGACCGCCCGGTTAACCCACCACACCCTCCGCGAGTACCTCACTACCCATAGCAACCTTTTCCCCCGAGCACATTTAGGGATGGCAGAAACCTGTTTGACCTATCTGAACTCGGACGAGGCCAAGGCCCTTCCTGCGAAACCTCACCCTGATCTCTCAAGCATGCCCTTCCTCAAATATTGCTCGCGATATTGGGGCACCCATGCGACGAGAGAACCTTCAGATGGCGTGATATTACTTGCAATGGAGCTCTTGGACGGGTACGAGAACCACGTAACTGCCAATTCACTTTTTGAACAAATATTAGATCCGGATGATTCCTTAGAAGTCAATTCTCCTTCGGTGTTCGGTGGGCTACACTGTGTATCATTTTTCGGAATTGTTGATGTTATGACCAATCTGTTAGGAATGAACGGCTGTGATGCCAATCAGGGAGATTCTGCTGGCATAACTCCACTGTCATGGGCTGTGAGGGGCGGGCAGGGGGAGGCGGTGGAGCTATTGCTGAGACATGAAGCTGTCAACCCCGACAAGCCTGACAACTGTGGTAGCACACCACTTTCGTGGGCTGCAATAGCAGGGCACGAGTCAGTGGTGAAGCAACTTTTAGATCGGCAAGACGTCAAGCCTGACAAACCAGACCACCTTGGCCTTTCACCTCTCATCAAGGCTGCAGCTAGGGGCCACGAGTCAGTTGTGGAGCAACTTTTAGCCCAGAGGGACGTCAATCCCGACAAGCCAGCAGTGTTCCCAACGGGCCAGGCCGGCCAGGCTTCGGTAAAGCCGGGCCCGGCCTGTCCAAATTCTCTTGGATCTAGCCTGGCCCGAGCCTGCAGGCCTGGTTAAGCCTGAGCCTGGCCTGGCCTGGCCCGCCTATAGGCCATATAGGCTTTTTCCCGGCTGCCTGATAGGCCGGCCTGGCCTATACGGCTTCGGCCGACCCACTCATAGTGAGCGGCTGCTCTGTCAACAGCAAATTCACGGTAAATGTTTCCCAATTAAGGAATATGATTAAAAATAAAGTAACGGTTTCGCTTATTAGCAAAAAAAACACAAAAAAATACTAGAGGTAGTGAATTAATTAGTTGAATTAATTGTAGAAAAAGAGTTGCTATTGATGGATCAACTGTGTGGACAGTGACTATTTCGAAGGCATCGATAAGAGAGGTTGACTATAAATAGTTTACAAAATAGGGGAGAATGATGGTATGATAGGGTTGTGCTCGTGACCCTGGAGGTAAATTTCTAAGGCTTTGTTGTGTTGGTTGAGTATCACTCGTTTTGTGATTAATTAAGAAGTATCATAATAGCCGAAGGTAAGGGAGGAAAAAAAATCACAGGCGAAAAACTCGGAAGAGGGGGGGTGGGGGGGGTTGGGGGGGTTGAATACCCTTAACGCAATCTGTTCTCAAAGCTAATCTCCGGGCCTATAGGCGCCTATCAGGCCTGATAGGCTTTCGTAGGCCGATCGAATTCGGCCTATATGGGCCTAGGCTGTCTTCCGGAGCGGCCTGCCTTAGCCCGGCCTACGGCCTATAGGCCGGCCTACCATCGGCCTGGCCCGTTGGGAACACTGCTCCCCTCTGGCGTCAGCGTCCGAAATCACAAGTACTCCTCGCTCGGAGATTTCGTAAAGCGAGTTTTCATTACTGATATGGACAGGTTTCGGGACGGCCGGGCTGGGGGGCGGGCGGTAGAAATATGAGTTACCGAAAAAAACATGGTATGATATGATAGGAAGTGAAATCAGCTGTCAACCCTTTAATAGAATCGTATTTGTTCGTTCTGCCTCGCTTGCCTATTTTTGTCCGCATCAACATACAACATGTTATATATACAAACATCCAAGTCCAGCGAAGCCATCAGGATTTCATCCATTCCACCATTCATACCAGTTCTCATTCTCAAGCGCATAGTGTCATTCCTTCTCCCAACCATGCTGTACATTCCACCATTCCATAGGCCAGTAACCATTCCTCCAATACAAATCATTCCGCATACCAGCAAGCACGATACATTCTGGACAACAGGAAGCTAGAAGCAAGGTGCGAGTGATATTTGATGTACTTCGAGGGTGGGCTGTTGTAGCACGTAATGAGGAGGGAAGTAGGTGCCGGAGGGGGGACTAAGTTATAGCTAAATCACGAACGACAAAATTGGCAGACAAACAAGAGAACAAAATGAAAGGAATAGAAGGTCGGGCCCCATGCCTCCTGAGCTACGAGAGTCCAGCTTGGGAGTGTCAAGAGAGCCTTGTTGGAATCACAGAGTTGGAAAGCATGCGTCCCTGATCGCCCCCGGGGGGAGCTCCCGGAAAAGAGATTTTAAACAAACACTCTAAAATATCAGGTCGTATCTAAATCTAAGCCCTCATGCAAAAATACCTCCCTTGTTCCTGGGCACTTCTTGTTTGGGATAAGTACTTGACAGCTAATTACCGGAGTTCTAAACCCAGGTATCATCACGTCAGTCCTTCGCCCAGAGAAAGGGGATAAGGCACCACTCATTGCTCAGTTTGTTTGGATAGCATGAGACTCCCGTGGTGCGAAGATTGGTTAAGCTTTTGCAGCCTGATTGCTCGATATTTCTTTTTTGTAGTGCCTATCTCCCTCGTTGATGTAGTTACTAGCAGCGCCAAAGACTCCCGACACAGGAGAAGAGTGGAATATAAACCGGGTAAGTGAACTTTCGCCCCTGGGCCATTCATTGAACCCTTCGTACAAAACCTCAATAGGTTGGGCAGGCAGTTTTGTTTTCAACTTTCAGCAGTCCTAGATACCCATCTCCCCCTAAGGAACGGTATAGCCGATGGTGGAAGAGGATATGGGAGACTTTTGTGAGCTTTGGGGGTGGCCTTTCTTGTAGGAACATAATGAACGTATTTACTAGCTACGGCCCGGGGTTAGAAGGAAAAATGCATGACTGTTGAGCATCACTGGTGGCTCATCCTCAGCGCATACCCATGAGGATCGCACCTTGTGCTCGTACTCTACCAGGTACCAACAGTTCTGATGCGTTGATTTAAGGGTTATACCACTATATTGTGATTCTATGAATATATTCTTGTGTGTTTGGCATCGTTGGTTGGGTTCCCTACACTTGAGTATACGATGCCTTGTGTTTGTCGGGGCTTTCGGAACTAAGGGATCTAGGAGGCAAGGGTGTGTTGTGGCGGGTGTGAAACAAGACGGACGACCGCCGCCCCGGAGGCAACCCACAACGTGCGATAACGGGGACGCCGGATTGCGTGCTCTGGGCGGCCCGGGGGCCCGGCTCCAGGGGAGATGGCCTTGGATCCCCTGTAAAAATCCAGCGATTACCGAAGGGGATTCTTGTATCTACTGGCTACAGTAGATGTCTGCCCCAAGGTGGAGTGATAAAAGTGACTTGCTAAGGGGATAAATTTTGATGGATTTTTTTGGCATCTATGGTGTGATATGGCCCTCTCTCTTTGTCGCCAAGTGGGAAAGCGGTAATTAGGATTTAGGACCTGTTTACCAAACGTCTGGATTCGAAATTTAGGTGGTAAAACTAGACTGTGGCGTCTTAACCGGCATAATTTGCCCATAGACAGTGCAAACGTGTTTATCTAATTTTCTACCCTCCTAAATTCTTGTAGTTTGACGGTGAAAACGTGACATTGCATCGGAGGTGCATTCGAAAATTCAACCGGACGCTACTCTAGGTAAATTGTGGCGGGTCTTCCCCTTTGGGCGTTTTTCCGTGGGTGTTGGCAATCTTGACGGTGGAGGCCCCCGGCTGAGTGGAGAACGAGCGAAAACAGAAGAGGGAAACGGATTATCAAAGCAGATGGATCAATGCCGGATGGCAGCGATAGGTCAAGTTGGTCTAATCACGGTCTCTAATTACCGACGAAAAATCCCGCCATCCCTCTTGCTCCTCCCAGCGGTTGCCATAGTGTTTAAATACTTGAAGTGCCTCTGTCCAAACAGCCCACTTTCTCCGTGTGTAATATCACCGCGATCCCGACAAAAACCAGATAAATTACAAAGGCCATCCACGAGTTCGACCATACCACCTACTTGCCTTTACCCCTCTAGCTGCCTTAATGGTGGGTACCGTCTCGAAGTGCTACATAGCTGCCTGTGGATAAACGGGCCTTTATTTTTCTTATCATTTCCTCTATTCGTTCGCTGGCTAATTGAGAGGAGGCTTTTGGAAGGCTGACTATCATCATATCGGTCTACTAACGAATACGTCTCCCCTCTAGCGTGAATCTTTGAAATTGTAGACGCTCGGTTGGAGGTTTTTTACAAGGCAGCGGCGATCTGGTTTACCAAAGAAATACCAAAGTATGATAGGAATCTGGAAGCAAAATGCGAGTGATATTTGATGCCGAAAGAGAGTGGGTTAAAAACAGTGGAGGTGGAGGAAATGAGTAGCGGGGGGAGGACTATTGATACCGGTCAGTGGCGAACGACAAAATTGGCAGAGAAACAAGAGAACCAAATGAAAGAAATAGAGGGTCAGCATCCATGCAACCTGAACTTTTAGAAATTCGCTTGGGCTGGTCAAGGGATCTTTGTAGGAATCACGAGAGCCGGAAAGGATGCTTCACTACCTGCCCCCGAGCAAGGAGTACCGCATAATTTCCTGAACTCGCTTCCACGCTAAGAGGTCAGAATAAGGTGTGAGTCAGGATTTTTCGCAAAGTAACCCCCCCAGTTGCCCCCCTTAAATACTCGGGCGCAAATTAAAGATCCGGAAAAAGTGACTTGAAATATCTGTGTTGCCACCATACATTTTGTTTGTCACTTTTTCCGGATCTTTAATTTGCGCCCGAGTAAATAACAAAAGTCTAGGGGAACGACGCCCAGCACTAAAGATTTACGAAAATCCTACTGTTAAAGGCCACCCCCTGCCCAACGGAGCTCGCGAATTACGCCACACTTTCTTTTGACATCTTAGCGTGAAAACGAGTTTCACCAGATTATGCGGTATCATACCTAGAATCAGGGATTAAACTAATACCGTAAAAATCCTTTAAATCCACCATCGGAGATCTCAAACAGAAATTACTACCTAAACCACAATAGGCTTAACTAGGTACTCGAGTAGGTTAGCGAAATAACGAACGCCCGCTAATTGGATCCAGCAAGCTCAGCCCCCCCAAGCTATACTCTGTCTGGATAACACTATTCCTTCTCAGAGTGTTTTGTTTTGGATTGCGAAGGCCTGGGGCCCGATACCCGATGGTGGATTTAAAGGACTTTTACTACGGTATAATATTATGGTAAAATACCGGTATCAGAGCCCCAATACAAAATATTTCCTCCGGTTTCCGAGGCATCATTCCGCCAGTCCTTCGCCTAGGCAAGGGGATAGGGAACCACTTGTTTAGTGTGATTGGATGGCGCGTGACTCTCTAATCGCAAGAATTATTACTGTAAGTTATTGCAGTCTGATTGCTCGAGATTTCGTTTCCGTGCCTATCTTTTGTGCGGATATGGTTGCTTGTAGTGCTGGAGCCTCTCCACACTGGAACCGACCGGGATTTAAAGGGGGTTAAGCGCAATTTTGGAAGAGGGCTATTCACCGAACCCTTGCTACCGAAACCCCAATAAAGTTTGGCTGGCGGCTCGCTTTTTCAAGTTCCGGTGCTCCTGGATGCTCTTCTTTCCCTGGATTGAGGAATGGTATAGCGATGGTCGGGCAGGCCGCGGGGACTTTTATGAGTTTAGGGGCAGCCTCTCTTGTAAGCGCGGAATGAATGTATTTTCCTAGCCACGGTCCGGGTTTAGGGGGGAAAAATACATGACTGCCTAACATCGCTGGCGTCTCATCCTTAATTCTTTAGCTGTCGGGATAACCTACTGTTCAGTACTCGGTACTAGCAGCTCAAATGTGTTGGTTTAAGCATTGAGCCATATTGTGATTCTATCTATGCGTAGTTGTAGGGTTTTCGCGTCGTTCGTTGATTTCCCTAGATCTGGTTATATAAGGCCCGTTTACCTATGGACGGCCGTCTAATAGCCTGAGGCGATGTCGACGGCTAAGGGGGGCTTGACAGTGGAGGGGGGTGCGGCAAAGTACATGACCATTACCTGGAGTACTTTCTTACCATTTATCAGATGCTGGTTGAGACGCCACCGTCTAGTTTAATCATCTTAATTTTTAGCAATAGGCAGTTAGATAAACAGGCTTTAAGCTATACTAGACAGCCCATTAGCCAAATATGCAACTATTCTATTTTCTTTACACACCTTCAACTATATAAATTTCTTTGACGGTCGGCACTGTCTCTAGTTGCTAGACGGCCGTCTATAGGTAAACGGGCCCTAATACTATGCCTTGGGTTTGTCAGGAAACGGTGTCTCGCGGGTGTGAAACGAGATGGGGGGTGGTTGTTCCGGAGGTTGCTTATCACGTGCGATAACGTGATGCAGGATTGCGTGCTCTTGGTGTGCCCCAGCAGACAAATACGGTGCGGTATCATAGAAGGTGTAGGATTCCATTAGGGAATTGTGATTACCGAAGGGGACTCCCGCATCTATTGTAACTCAGTCGCTAGATCTCGACCGCAAGGCGGAATGATAGAAGAGGTTTGCGAAGGGGACACCGATTGCAATTCATTTTTACATAAAGCCCCCCTCTCTCATTTTCGCCACGTGGGGAAAAAGTAGGATTTAGTATTCTTTCTTACAATCTTGTTATTTCACGCGTTACATTAAGTACTCGAATAATCAAAACATATGCCAGGACGTCGGGGTTGCCTCTCTTTGTACTAGTACGGTCTGGTCTTTTTTTCTTTTTTCTTAGGTTTCCGGGGGAGATTTTTGCTGTTTCTTCCCCCCGTCTTCTAGAGGAGGAAAGTTCGGACTACATAGGACATAGCCCGGGTACTCGAGTTTTTACGGTAGTCATTACGGTAGTTTTTTGGGGCACAGGGAGAATGTGAAGAATATGTCTTAGTTTACTACGTGAGTAGTCAGAGCCTATTCTAGATAGCCGTCTTGTAGATTGAGACGGTACAAGGGTCAGGCATTTAGTTTTCGAACACACCAAAGTGGCTTACCCGCAAAAAATCCTCAAAAACTGGTGAGGTCACAAAGTGGTGTGTTCGATCGCTATATGCCTGCCCCTAGTACCGACAGTACTCGGGGATGGACGTGGGTGATCGGACAGACAGACAGGGATTGGAAATCTATGTACTCGGGTACAAGGGTATCTCGGGCGCGGTCACACAAGCTCTCACTTGTGCCATCATACCCCCCTGGCAACAAACCCCTATTGCTATGTCCGAGTTAGGTGGACCTAAACAGCAATAGACCATACCACTAATTCTAAACAATACCTCTGATTCCTGTGAAATCTACCGCCAATCGTGAACATTTCGGTAAATACGAGTCCCAACAACGATGAAAGAAAAGGGCACACGCGAGCAAAACCCCCGGGGAGTCCGGCACCGGGAAACAACGCGTGAAGAGCGCGTTAAAGTCATTACTCTCCATGATGATGCGGGTTGGAATTGGTCTCGAATTGGCCAGCATTTGAACATTGATCAAAGAACCTGTGCTAAGGTATGTTATATGAGAGGGAGAGAATACTTGAGAAAAGTCTTTGTGAAATGCAGATTCTCTTTGACGGAGATTATTGTAATGTGCTAATAGTAGGATTAAAGATATACCACCGAGCCAGAGAGAATGGCACACCCTCGAACTTGCTCCGAA
>Ga0307509_10004209_pt1 | contig 21000 bp, 23 predicted proteins | sample 10_EM_MG_FD_202245 | JGI IMG/M metagenome (GOLD analysis project Ga0307509, IMG submission 202245) | Populus trichocarpa ectomycorrhiza microbial communities from riparian zone in the Pacific Northwest, United States - 10_EM | ecosystem: Host-associated > Plants > Roots > Unclassified | place... | reverse complement strand
ACAACAAACATGCAAAACTAAACTTAACACAAGCTACCGGGCCTTAATATAGCTCCGGGGCTGTAAAACAATCAAACTAATCAAAGTAAGCAAAGTAATCAAACTAAACATAGGAAATCCTGCACTTCGCTCCTGTATACAGTTACCGGAACATGTATACATGTTACACCGGTCCTGGTTCAACGAAAAACCACTGGTTCCCACTTCCATCAGGCCTCGTTCCATTCGGTTGATCATGCCCCAAATTGACCCAGCGGAGTGTGCAAAGAAAACAAAAGAGCAGTGGAGGTGGGGTGTTGAACACAAGAACCAAATCTCACAGCACCACGAGTAGCCAAAACCATGTTTAGAGCGTTTTTAACCGTCTCAATGTTAATACAAGCAGGAAGCCTGGCCTTAACACGGCGCTTCTCAATTCAAACAACAACCTGTCTTTCCTGTTCTGTCAGGGTAGGGGTGGGCGGTGAAGATTTGACTTTCTTCAGGCTGACCAAGGTAAACTTCCCACCTTCAGCACCGTGTGAGGCCACCTGTGACCATGAGGTAGTCATGACCACCACTCGAGGAATGGTGAAGGGGCAGACAGTGGCCGCAGGCATGATACTGGCAGGTTTATGAGGCAGTGTGACAACCTTCTTCCCTTTATCAAGTCGAGGGGCTCGCGGAATAGCAGGAGCGGGGACAGGAGCACAAGCGATCACCTTATGAGCAGTGTTGTCATGCTGATCCTCCAACGCAGAGATGCCTCTCTCTAGACACCAGATAATCAGTCGCTTGGGCATGGGAAGACTATGGAATGTGATGGGTTGGGTGATAGCAAGCATGCATCATCACTTCCGCAAGAGTTGGATGTGGTTGATCTGGTTGGGAGTGGGTCTACGGACTATGGGTCTATGCCTCCCCTTCCCTTCACCCTGGCTGGAACTGTGAGTAGATCTCAGGTTTCCACTATGACCTCAGCCAGTGGTAGTGGGTCAGGTGGGTTGGATTTGATGGAGCAGGATGCTCAGGTTGTCGAGGTTGTCACTGCGGACTCACCCATGGCTATGGGTGGGGGGTGCAACTCGGAAGGGAGCGGTCTTGGGGACAGCCGTCATGCTACCCCTGATTCTGACATTTTGGGCCCCGATGAGCGTCTCATTATTGACAGGGACGGCTCCTACAATGGGCTGCATAGTGTTGGGCTTGATGTTCAATACTTGGGCTCGGTGATTGTGGAAATGGGTCTGGTGATTCGTCGTTTAGAGAGACGGGTTGATGAACTTGAGGATGTTGCCGATAAGGCTTCAAGGGAGGCGGTAAGAGGGGTTTCTTCCCCTCCTGCCGTACCAGTTGTTCCTGCCCCACCGGCTATCCCCCGCGCTCCCCGATTAGACAAGGGCAAGGGCCGAGCTCCAGCCCCTTTGCCGACCAAGGTTCCGGTGGTGGCCTCACCTTTGCCTCTGAGACCTTCTGAGATCCCTCCGCCTGCCGCCGCTACATGGTCCCAGGTTGCCAGTTCCGGTGCTGATGGTGGCAAGTTCACCCTTGTCACCAAGAGAAAAACTAAGGCTTCCTCTCCTTCTCCTGTGGCCTTGACGGAACGCGAGCGACACATTATCGTTCGATTTGCGAAGAGAGGTGCTAAAGTCCGGCTACCTGCTGGGATTAACACTGAGATGATCAAGAATACTCTCAATTGTGTTCTGGCTTCCGGGGATGCTGCCCGTTTTGGTTCCTGTGTGCAGCACTGCACTTCGGGAGATATTTTGCTGTCTTTGGTGCAACACTCTGCTGCGAGCGTTTGGGGTATGGTGTCCCGGTTGGAACATGCTCTTATGGAGATAGGGATCAATGGCTTTTCTATCAATCAGGATAGGAAGCGTGTTAAGATTTTGATCTCTGAACTCCCTCTTACCACGCTTGGGGTTGGTGCTGTTTGGAAACCGGAGGACTGGCATGGTGATGGTGCCTTTGATGACTTGATACGTGACTTGGAAGTCACTAATCCTGGTTTTAACGTTGTTGGCCAGCCTCATTGGATTGGGAGTCTTACCGGACATAAGGCCCATAAACATACGCAGGGCTCGGTTGTGTTTGTGGTTGAGCTCAGTGATTCCGTCAAGGCCTGTCTGGATCGAAGGACTGTCATGGTCTACAGTCGTCGACATCCTGTTAGGATTTGGGCGGAGCTCAATGCTACGTCGGTTTGCACTCGATGCCTGAGAGATGGACATGTGGCTGTGATGTGCCGAGCTCCAGTGGCTCGTAAGTTTTGTGACGGCGGTCACCTGAGCACGCTTCATCAGTGCTCTGTCCGTGACTGCAAGGCGGCTGTGGGCTCTCTTTACACACATGTCAGGCTTGCCTGCAGACTTTGCTCGAGAATTGATCATCTTACTAGTGATCCCTCTTGCCCAGATCTTCGAGCCCCCACTGCCTCTGGTACAAGCAGCGATTCCTCTCCTTCCTCCGGGAAGATGGTGAGTGAGGAGACAACCCAAATCGGGATTTCTGACCGCTCCAAGCAGAAGTTGGTCAAGTCTATCCAAAATAGGGCTGTCGACAGACAGCTAGTAGTCGATACTGCACCGAAGGCCGCAAGGTCTCGTTGCAACTCCTTGTAATATGTTTATTACAACATTGTGCTGCAATGTGGGGAGGAGTGCCGGGAATAGGTCGTTGTTGTTTTCTTTGTTTTGTAGAGTTAGTTTGTTTTTTGTTTTGGAGGTTCCTGTTGGTAAGGATGGGATGGTGGTGGCTCATGAGGAGCGTGATGTGGAGTTGCTTTCCTTTGTTGGTGGTTCTGGGGTGGCTGTGTATGCCAGGAGCGATGTTATGGGATTGTTTGATATTGTTTGTCATGAACCATACTTTTGTACTGTGGGAATGATGGGTACTGGTGGTGTTGGTTTGACTGTGGCTGGTGTTTATATCCCACCTAGATTGTCTGGTGTGATGCTTACGGATATTGTTCGTGGTATTGGGGATGTTGATATCATGTTTGGGGACTTCAATGCCGGACATCCGGAGTGGTCCGAGGGTGTTGATGTTACGCATTACCCTAGTGGGGATGCCTTGCTGACGTTTGCTATTGAGGCCGGGTTTCGGTGGATTGTGGCCCGAGCCAATACTTACCGTGATGTTTCGGTCTTGGAGTTAGTTTGTTTTTTGTTTTGGAGGTTCCTGTTGGTATGGCTGAGGAGTGGTGCTAGTTCTAGAGTTGGTCATGAGTTTTGTGATCGCTTGCAGGATAGGTTTCATATCTCCCCGTGCCAACTGTCCCAGGATGGGAGGCGCGCGTCCGATTCCCTTTTTAACGACAAGGTGGTTCATGAATGGCGGGATTGGTGGGAGCATCATGAGCATCTTGGCATGCATGTTGTGCGTCATAAGTCTAGTATTGATGGTGTTATGGTTGTTGGGGGCAACCCGTTTGACGACGGCATTAGGATATCGGTTGGCGGGGGTTCTACAATTCCTGCTCGGTTTATCAAGCCCGCGGTTCAATGTGATTCCTGTGGGAAGACTTCGATAGGGTGTTCATAGGTGTCGACCTAATCGTCCCAGGAGAGGCTGTTTTGATTTTGTGCCTTTGGGATTCCGCGGTAATTGCTATGTGTGTGGGGTGGTCATGAGTAAGGCTATGGGGGAGGCTGCTTTTAGAGCTGGTATTGGGAGGCATTTGGATGGGAGTGAGAGGTGTTTGAAGGTGTGGCGGGGTCATGAGTGGTTGAAGGTGTTCGGGAGATTGGCTGATATGAGCAGTTTGGATGCCAGGATGACAGTGTTATATCATATTCCTGTTGGTACTTTGAGATGTGTTTGTGGTAAATTGTTTATGTGTGGTGGTGTGTTGAGCTGACATGTTGAAGAGGATGAGGGTTGTTTGTTGGTTTGGAGAACCCGGTATTTAAAGGATATGGAGGTGTTGGAGGGTGAGATATTACGGGAACGGGTTAATTTGGACCCTGCCTCTGATTGAGTTTAGCGAGCCAGGAAGACGCATTAATCCGAGAGGGCACTGGATCCCCTGAGCGCCCGTGAGCCTGGGTGGTTGTGTTTTTATTGTTGTTGTTTTTGTTTTTGTTTTTGTTTGGTTGTTGTTTTATTTGGTAGGATGGTGAGGGCTGTCGGGTGTTTGACATGCTGTAACTCAATGCCGATTAGGCGCGGGTTTAGTATCAGCTATAGTTGATAGGAATACAATACAGAGTAGAAAAAACCACACTAAATCTTTGGCCGAGCTTTCACCTCATTGGTCAACAACCACCTCTCACCGCCTAACCCCTCACTTCAAAGACTTTTTATCAACAAATCATCACCTATTATTTGTTATTTAATCACCTCTATCAACTGAGACCATCCTACCTACCCTCTGATGTCTGATAGACAAAGGGGAAGAGGGAGGGCCAGAGGAAACCCTCTTGCTGTCCCATTGCAACCCCGCCACTCTGAAGCCCCCAACTCCCCTGTGGACACCAGGATGGAAGAAGTCTCCCCTTCTCCTGTCCAGACTGTTACCACCCAAGCCTCTGTCTCTGCTCATGATGCCGAGCATACCACCCTTGAATCCCTCCAAGAAGAAACCAACGCCCCCATCAATCAGAACAAATCTTTGGCTGATTGGTACCAATACCTTGTTACCACCTTTGAAGCACTTGAGAACCACTTGAAAGTTGTTCAAGAATGTCACATCAAGAACACTCAGGACCTCAAAGATCAGATTACAACCCTTACAGCCCAGCTACAACAACAACAGAGCCAACGGCCTGCTGGCGCCACCACAACTACCCTCCATGCAGACCTATTGCACCACTCCCTACTCTCACATGGGCCCAGAAGGGTGCCAGAGCACCTGCCGCCCCCTCCACTACCTCTCCACCAAGCAAGAAGGGAACCCCTTCTGTTTTAACCAAATACGACTGTACTATTGTCATTGAGAGAAATGGCACAGCACTCCCATACAACACCAACAACCTCACCATTCGCAATGCCATCAACTCTGCAATTATAAAACCTCTTATTGCCACCATAGAGTTCACCACAAACCACCACATCAAGCTCATCACCAAAGACAACACCCCCACCCTCTCTGTCCTCAAATCCCACCGCCCTGCCATTGAGGAAGCCATCAGAGCAACCATACCTGCCGCAACCGGCCTTAGGAAAGATTAAATCTGGCACAAGGTTATCGTCCATGGCATTCCCACTCCAAGTTCCTTCAACACTGTCCAGTCTGAAGTCCAAGACTTCAACCCTGGTATCTACATTCCCCGCCCTCCTAGATGGCTCACCACAGAGACCCAACGTTCAAAGAAATCAGCATCAACCATGGTTCTTAGAATTTCGGGCAAAGATGCAGCAACCAAGGCAATCACCACTGGCCTGTCCATCTTCGGCAGAAAGTTCAAAGTTCAGAAGTACCTCACCTTTGGACCAGACACTCAATGCAATAAACATTTAGACTTTGGACACCACACCTCCAAGTGCACAAACAATACCCACTGCAACATTTGTGCTGGTGAGCATCCAGGATGCCTTCATACCTGTGGCCATTCTGACTGCCCTACCCAGGATAAACTGTCCCTTGATACCACTCTCAAGTGCACCACCTGTGGAGACTCACACCAGGCTCGCTTCAAAGAATGCCCAACATACCTCAACGCATACCAGGAAGCAACTGAGAGGAGGAACAGCGCTGACTAGGTTTCTTTACATGTATTTCCTTTGCTTTGTTAGGCATTAGGTGCGTGGTGGATTTCATTTGTTAAGAGGATGATTTGTTAGTGCTTATACCGGGGGGCCACTTCAAAGTTGCAACTATCATTCAGGAGAAGGTTATTACGGACCGACACTTTGTGTCATATATGTATGGTAGTTACCGCTTCATAACCTTTGGGCTCCATAAGCGTAATGAATTATAATAATAATAATTCTCTTTTCCAGCAAGAATCTGAAGTGGAAGGATTTCACCATCCAGGTCAGGAAGAAGGTCAGATCTCTAAGTGCAGAGAATATCAAGTCTGGATTTGCTGATCTATGTAGCTGTTCTAAGTCTCTCATTATTAGTAGTATCAGGTAGAACAGAAGTAAAACAGGGGTGAGAGTAAGCAGAGCGGTCTTTGCACAATTGTGCTGAATAATGGTGATTGGTGTGCCTCTGATAATGAATGGAAAGCATTGTCTGTAGTAGGGAGTTCTGGCAGGGGACAGGAGTGGAGTAGGATGGAAATGGTAGGTGGCTCAGGTACAATAGAAGTGTTCTTCTAGTTCGGAAATGTTCTTAAGATGTGATTTGCGAAACTCTCCTCCTGCCAGATTTGCCTCTATTTTGTAAACCAGATTTAAATATATATAGTATTATAGAGTTGAATTTCATATTCAAACAAACAAAGTCTACGTGCCTCATCTTCTGTCTCCTCTACACACCCTGCGATTCAAATCTCAACACCACGAGATTATCACCACTTTTCCCAACTTCAACCCCCGCTATGGGTTCGCCCTAAGGGGTGCAGTGCATCTCCCCTCATCTACTCCTGCCCTTACGTTTATACCTTTGGGCTCTCTTTACTCTGGGTTGATGGATTTCGTCTTCCTTTGATGATGTTTCCTCCTCCTACCCCGCTTTTGCTCTACCTTGCTTCAAGCATTTGCAAGGTCGGCAATACTCTCCTCACCGCCCATGTTACAGACGGCCGGGTACACAGTTTGCAGTAAGAGAAAACCTTTCAACAGGCTACGGGCAATTTCTCTACTCTCTTTATCTTTAAGAGGCTGCCTAGTCAAGACACGAACGCGTTTCTGATACTTTCTACAGCACAGAGTTGGGTCTACCCCTCTTTCTCCTCCTCCTGCTATGGCCGGATCAGCTGGCACCCTACTGCTTCTCCACTTCTTTGGCTGGTACCCACAACTACCTGGCTGGTATCTATAACTACTTCTTCACCATTCGGACTATGACCACAGTCCATCATGGCTTGCCTCTGGGAGGAAGGTATTGCACTATCTCCTTCCTCTTTTCAAGTCCTTTGCCAACACAGTTGGCCCGTTTGGCCTCCTCAGGACTTCGATCATGCCAAGCCTGTTCTCCCCCGCACTCTATTCTCGCGGGATCTTTTTAGTGGTCACTGTTTTGTTTGCTTTTTGTTTTTCCTTTGTTCGGATCATTGTGCCATGGGTTTTCATGCCTCTTCCTGCCTGTTCTTTGACTTGATTCCTTTCATCTATCTTTTTAGCTAGTCAGGGGTTTCTTGTTCAGGGCGAGATGTGCTGTTGGTTCCATACCAGAGGGACTTGGGGGGGTGGCCTTTTCTCAGGGGTAGTTGAAGGGTTTTTTTTTATGCTATAGCGTAAGCTGCATGCAAGATTTTGTACCTTAAAACAATAATCATATGATTCAAAAAAAAAAAAAAAAAAGTCCACATGCCTACCTTCAAATATCGTTCCCATACTGCTTCTGGAGCTGTTGGAAGCTCAGCCTTCTCGTCCCAGCCAAACCCACTATTATTCTTCATTTGAATCAAGACATCATAGTCTTTTTTAAGCTTTCCATATCTCAAATATGCGTATCATAGTATCATTTATATTCTAGAAGGATTAACTTACCTGGCTACATTTATTTCCAATTTGCTGAATAGAATAGGTCACTTGAAGATTGTCTTGAATTGCCTCTTGGACTCTTGTTAAGGACCGCAGGTTAAAGCCACTCTGTGCCCAGTAACCCTCTCGGACCTCCTGAACCATTGTATCAGTCATCATTTTCTCTTCTTCCCCAGACCACTTCGCTCTTGATTCACCAACCGTTCCTGGCAGTCGAGAGGTAGAACCTGTGTCGGTGGGCATTTTCATACAGAGTATTCAAGTTGTGCAAGTCTTGCTGTTCGTGATATCCTGCAGTACATTTATTTTCCCTTCATCATACTACATACCCAATACAATGACGACTTCCCTCCGCATGCCAAGATTCCTTTAAATTGGTTGATTTAATTTCACGCTATTAGGACTCCCTGCCATCTTGAGTATTTAGCCCCATTTTAGTCCACCCTCTTCCTCCAATCACCGAACTTTCTACATAGATCCTGTTTCCATCCCTTTCCCTGTATTTAAACACTATGGCTAAAGGCTAAGTTGGTAGGGTGGGTCATGAGCGTAACTAGACTTGGCAAAGTAGTAAGCGATCAGAATCCCTTACCTTGTAATCATGGCTAGTGCTAGATACTAACAGTTTGAGTAATTCTGACAGGAAAAACATTGTGCTTCAGAAGTGGTGTAGTGCTCAGAATACCGCAAAGTCAGTAATGTTCAGCATTGCCATGATGGAAGCCAGATTTGCTGCCTAGATTTGCTCCCGGGTACTAAAACAGGCTAATGATCAGCATTCCAAAGGGAGTTGGCTAGGAGATAAACCAAATTGGTTGTGATGGAACACCGGAAAAATAACCGTGCCAAGGTTCCTGTTCAAATTGTGTAACACGCAAGCCGTTCACCTTTTCACAGCACGTCTACGATGTGCCTTTCAGCTCAATGGCAGATTCGGCTCAATGACAGATTTTAAATAACTAGAACACTAAAACGACATTTCTTCAACCACCCCTTCTGATAAACCGAGAACCTTCTCTTAGCTTCAAGGGACATCGCTTAAGCACTTGAAATATGGCTTTTCATATTTTTTTCCACTCCTGAATAGCATCTTTTTTGGCCTTCTCAAGTTCCTTCTCTGTCTTATCAATTTTCTTTTTTGCGGTATCCTCCTCCTTTTTGCGCACTATATATCATGCTTGGTGAGCGTAAATCACTCCCCCCTTCTGAGTGAATGGGCGAGAATGTCTTTGCTGGTTTGCCTGGGCTTGCTCTGCTGCTTGGGTGTTTTCAAGTTATTCTGAGGCATGTGCTTCGAGTTGAGCCTGCGCAAGGCTACGCTTTATAAATCGTGTAAGATTAACCTTGAAAGTGGGTGATATAGGATTAGTATTCTGCAAGTATTCGGCTTGCGTTTTGAGTGATCGGAGGGTTCCCAGTGTAGCAAGGGTGAAAGAGGAGGCTGGAGGTGGGGTGGTAGGGTGTATTTGTCTTTCTGGTAGAGAGGAGTGATCTTGGAAGCGGGATAAAACAAGGTCGGGGTTGTATGGAAGGAGACCGGTTTGGCGAAAGGCAGAAAGGATTGTGGTTTGTTTCAATGCTTGAAGGCGGATAGACGTGAAAGCAGATAGAAATTCAATTTTATTAAAATCGGATCACCCAGTCCTAGTGGCCTGATCGATTGCCTCTGCATGAAAATGCTTGAGAGGTTGAAAAACCACGACATCAAGAGGCTGGATAAGATGTGTAGTATGAGGCGGGAGACAGAAGGGGATTATTCAATTCTCATCACAAAAGGTAATAAAATCCCAGGTACAGTGGGATCCATGCCCATCTAGCAGAAGAAGCCGATAAGAACCAACCTGCCTGCGGGCAGAGAATCTTTCAAAGTGAGTGAGCCAGTCTAGAGCTAAATGATCATTTGAATAGCCTGTTTCTGATACAGCTATTAAAACATCATGATCAAGATTTGGTTTTGTTACCCAATTGTCTAAGTGAAGCGTGCCGGGCAGAATCACTATCGGAGGCAAAACATATCCATCTCCGCTAATAACTTCAGAGCAGGTAACTAGTTCACAGCTAGTTGAACTACCCAAATACAGGGGATGGTTTGGATCTAGTGTGATGATCCATTGATCTCTCCCGACCCCTACCTGGAACCCCGTTTCGTCGAAGTTATAGATATCATCTCTCTGAAGACCCTTCTCCTCACATAGAGATCTATAGCGCATAAACCATGCACTGATCTCCTCCGGATCATGGGTGTTTTTCCGCTCATGGTCGATTGTCTCTTGCTTTCGGATATGAAGTTCTGGGTATCTCGAGAGAAAGCAGTTGGATCAGGTAGAACCGACAGTAGGTGCAGGAGTTATTGCATCGTCAGAATGACATTTTCGAAGAATGCTATTGGCAGACTCTGCGACCATAGAAGGCCTTGCGGAAACTCCAATTTCATCTAACTGCTTTAAATAAAGATAAACACCAAGCTCTTCATCCTCTGTAAGCTTTCTGTTTGTTGAACTCCATTCAGACTTAGCCTGACAGCCCTTCAATCTCCTCCTCAGACGGCCCTCAGGAACCTCAAACTCTCATGCTACGGCCGCGATATTTGGTCTACTGCTTGCCAATACACTCTGGCATGCTAGCTGTATCCTCGCTTCAACCTCAGCATAACTCTGAGATGTTGACATAATTTTGTCGTGGTTGGACTTGGGGGTCGTGATAGGGCAAGCGGAAAATCTGTCATTGAGCCGAATCTGCCGTTGAGCTGAAAGGCACATCGTAGACGTGCTGTGCCAATGTGAACAGCTTGCGTGTTACACAATTTGAACAGGAACCTTGGCACGGTTACCATCGATCGTTACTCTTTTTGTGTTGAATCTTAACTCTAGCTGCTACTTCTTTTGTCCATGCGATCGATGATCTCTACTTTAGCGTGACGCTAAAAGTGCGTGAACGAGAGTACAGGTAAAGGGATAGGTTTTGGGTCGGATTTCTATAGAATCTCAATCTATGGATCGGTTGCAACAAGTGAACCGAACACGCCCTAATAATAATAATTATAATAATATTATGAAAGAAATAATTGTGGAAGTAGGCAGTGAAGTGTAACGGTTAGCCCTCTAACGGGAGGTGAGGTCTGTACGTGTCTGGGGATCATTATCCTACCGTATCCTATTCTTTCCGTCGAAAAGGTTAGCATCCCTTTCAGGTTTTCGACGAAGCTCAGGGGGACAGGAAACGAAGGAATGATCAGATGGCTGTTCTTAGTATAAATTTCAATCTTGTGGATCACAGAAGAATATCCCAAGAAAAGTCTTCATCGTGTCAAGAGGGTGAATGGGTGTAGTGCATAGAATGAGATTGAGCTTACAATAATGTCCGGTGATGGGATAAACAATGTGGGGGTGCTGGGGAAGGCGATGAAAAAGATTTATCTTTGCAAAGAATTGGGGAGGGGAGGTTGCTTTTAAAGCCAGTCCCCGTGCTGGAACAAACCCTATCCCCAGGGCTTGCTTGCTTGCAGAAGCATCATGTCAGCCCATTGTGCTGAGTGGGTTGAGGCTCAGCCGTTGGCAGTGGGAACGACAACTTCAGTGCGGCATCCACCCCACCAACACTCTCCTCAACCCAACCTGTCTACCACAAGCCACGCTCCACCATTTGCCATTTACGGAGCGCCGATATGACGGATCGCCGGCGCATCAATGGCCCAGCGGAGGGTACTGCGCCGCCGGTATTCCTCACTAGTTCAACACATAAGCCAGTGATTAAACGATCAGCAACCACTCTTCGAAAAATTTGTTCGTCTTCTTCCTTCCTCGCCTCTTAATACGAAGCTAACCAATCTCTCCCTCTGATAGTTTTGAAAACCAGCCTAACGCCACCCGCAACGGGCTCCGCCTTCCTGGAACTTCCGACACCCTCTAACCCTTCAGCTCCCACGCTGAAACTCACCGCAAGTGTCTACGGTCCCCGGCCCTTACCGTCGTCAACAACCTTCTCCCCAGATGCGCGCCTGACCGCCGAACTCAAGTTTTCGCCGTTCGCCACTCCTGGCAATCGTCGCGGGTACATTCGTGACGGTGTGGAACGCGACCTGTCCGCCCAACTGACTATCGCGCTTGAGAAAAGCGTGGATGTCGGAAAGTACCCCAAGAGTACGATTGACGTGTTTGTTAGCGTGTTGGATTGTGAGGGTGGTATTGGAGACGTAGGTGGTGGGAAGGATGGTGGGGTGGAGGTGGGACTGATGGGTGTTGTTGCCGGAGCGATTAGTTGCGCCAGTGCTGCTATTGCCGATGCTGGGATAGAGTGCTTTGATCTTGTAGCGGGGGGCGTGGCTGGGTTGATTCTAGAGCAAGGTGGGGTGGGCCATGAGGGAGAGGGTATGGAGGTTGGCGAGAATATCTGTGATGCCAGACACGGTGAGAAAAAGAAGAGAGGAATCGCTTTGGCCCTGGACCCTAGTCCTACAGACGGCTACACTATCCTTGCTGCGGCTGCGGTTGGGTACATGGCTGCTAGAGATGAGCTCACCTTGGTTTGGACTAAAGGATCGATGGGCCGGGAAGGAGATGGCACGGATGAAATGGAGAGACTCCTTGACGGGGCCATCATAGCTGCTACTAGCGTGAGACTTGTCATTAATGAGGCTGTGAAGGAAAGATTGTTGCTCGGTTTAAAGGAGATGGGCCTGGTCGGGGGGAAGGCAGGGGGCAGCGATGGGGACAGAGCAATGGGGTAGTTATTTGTACGCTCATTCAATTTAATTTAAGTCCCACTAGAGACTTTCGGTGCCTGGTGTAGTGTAAATGTGATGCGAGATGTGTCATGTGAAAATTAAGAACAATAAAAGGGAATCAGGACAGTGTTTAACTCTCGCGGGCGAAAGAAACACTGTGGTAGTAGCAGAGGGGAATGATAGAATTTTGGGAGTTAGAGAGGTTGTGGGGGTGGAGTATTATGAATAGTCACTAGTACTCGGGGGATGCCAAAAGTCGGGCGCACACAACGCCAGCATTTGAAACTGAACCTTCGGGTGACGTGTCATATTTGGGTGTTCAGCCATTCAGGGTCCATGGAATCGTCTCGCGATGGCTTCATGTCTTTGACTCCATTACGATGGTTTCAATTTTTCGTCTGGAACGGTGTTTATTCACCACTTCCTTTCAAACTTTATCTCTAGAAAGCCTTAGGTCATTCTTTAGATTTTTGTTGAGTTTTTTCCCCTTGCTTGGATGCCGAGAGAGGCTGTAGATGTGGATGGGAGTTATGGGGACTTGGAGATGGCTGATCGGTGTTTAGGCAGGAAATAAGGCTTGACATTTTTCATTGGTCCCCAGACTAGTGAGGGGGTGGCTGGTGGCATTGTGGCGCATCAGTGGTGGGTTGGTAGTGGTTGTGCATGAAGGCGTTGGCATCCATTACAAGTGTTATCTCCGGAGTATCAGTTGGTAGGCGGAGCAGAGATTATAGGCGTCCTGGCTTGACCAGAGACTGGTGAAATGCCTCCAGGGCTGGGACCTCAGTTCTGGTTTGTGCTACTTTTTTCCTTTGTTAAATGGTATAGGCGAGTGAGAGGTACAGGTCCACCCCACCGTGTATGCGTCTCATTGGAACGGTAACTGGAAAAGGAGGGTTCGGATTGACGGCTCAATGTGCAGAGGTTTCTTTTGTTTTGTACGTCTGCCGTTGCATCATATATGGTACAGGTCCACCCCACTGTGTATGCGTTTACTTTGAGCGGTAACTGGGAAAGAAGGGTTCGGGTCGACGGCTGAGTGTGCGGATGTTTCTTTTGTTTTGTATGTCTGCCTTTGCACTAAATGCTCGGGAGGAGGGAAGTTGGGTGGGGAATTGGAGGATTAATTTGGGGATATATGGGCTGGTTTTGGTTTTGTTTATATTTCGGGGAAGTTGGAGTATGGGGGCTTTGGTGCGGCATGTGGGCTCGGATGGCTGGCACCAAAGACCAGCGCGGGGGCTTATCCGGCACTGATAGAACTGGGACGAAGACGAGATTGGGATTGGCATTTGGGTTTTAGACCAGGGAGATAGATAGTGGTCTTGCTTTATTGTAGCTGAGTGCCCGAAATGGAAAAAGTTTATAAAAAAAAAGAAAGAAAAAGAAAAGAAAAGAAAAAAAAAGAAAGAAAAAGTCGGGCACACTTCCTAAACGGGTGGTTAGATTAGTATGGAAACTAAAACAAATAAGGAAGGATGAGTGAGATTCTGTGACCCCGGTCGCTGGGGGAAAAAAGTCGGGCGCACTTTTGGATTCTCTTCAGTGTTCACGATACCTCGTAGTGCTATAGAAATTGTTTCTTGATTAATAACACGTTGCTCCTCCTTCAGCATTAATCACTGCTTGGAGTCTTTCTGGCATACTTCTAATTAAACTATCAAGCCTTTCTGCCGGAATAGCCTCCGAAAGTCTAGGTAAAGTCTCTTGTAGTACAGGAATATTGCTGATTCTTCCCTATGTTTCTCCTAACTCTGTTTCTATATCCATCCATAAGGCTTTAATAAGATTTAAATCTGGTTACTGGGCTGGCCATGGTATTGTATCCATTTTATTCAAATTTCTATAGCTGATCGATTTACCCTAATCCATATTTAGCAATAAATGAAAAAGAAAAAACCTAAGCGGTAACCAAACCTTGTGCCCCGGTGCACTATCCTCAATAACCTTAGTCCATCCATATTCTTCACAGCACTGATGCCAAAAAGGAACCAAGTAAGGCTCCATAACAGTTTTCACATAGGTAACTGCATTTACCTTGGCTTTACCGGGCATACAAACCAAGTCAGATTTGGTTGTACCACAAAATGCTCCCCAAACCATCCTGGATACCCCGCCAGATTCCCATACTTCATTAATACAATCTTGATGGTATTCCTCATCTGCCTTCTGTGTGACCCATGGCCTGGGGACAAATCCTACAGTGGAAAATGTCGACTCGTTGGTTCAAACAACTCTTTTCCAATCCTCATATGTCCAATATAGTCATTGTTGACACCACCCCACTCGCTTGGGTTTATTGTAGGGCCGAAGCACAAATTTTCGTCTCGGCATGCATCTATGATACCCCATAGACTCCATTGCATTCTTAATGGTACAGGGGCTGCATACATAGTGTAACTCGATACCAATAGCTTCCCAGCTTAGACGCCGAGTTCTGGCATCGCATGTAACTTAGGCCTCCAGGCGGTGCTTCTCTGCCTCATTGAAGATAGGGGGATGGCCGGATCAAGATCAGTTGGATGGAGTTTCATTTTTTTTTGCCCGCTAATAGATTTCTTTAGGTTAGTAAAATTCTCTACTATTGCTTGAATTCTGCCTCTGACACATCAGCAAAGAATTACCCTGCGTCAGATACGGCGCCGTTGCGTCCTGTGCGTCCTGTGCGTCCTGAGTTGCCTGGCAACGCCCGCTCAAATTCCATGCGTCCTGAGTTTCCTTGCAACGCCGGCTCACATCCTATGCAACCCGGGCCGCGGAGTGAGCTTCTTTGTGTCAGCATGGGAGGTTGCCTCATAGCAGCGTCCAGAATACCTCCAGGCACCCGCCCGTTCAAGTTACTTCGATCTGCTAATGGATGCAGCCTATTGTCGCGTCTTCGTTGCGTTGGCTGGCATCCAGAGTAGTAGCACTTTTTTTTTTAAATCATGTCTTCCGCGCGCAGGTCATATACTACTGATCATCCGCCCTGGTAGTTTATTGATCTGGTGATTCTACTCTATAGCTTGTTTATTCATCGGTAGATTATATACTACTATACGAGCACTAGGTTCCTCCCTCAATCAATCCCGGACGCAAAATAGCATCGCAGATGCCTTCTGATATCCGGATCCCTTAATATACCTCGTTAAATGTTCTCAAATCGATACGGCTATTGACAATCCAGCGCCGATCCCCTCTGGGATAAGGTGAGCCAGGCCGAGAATTCTCCATATGTCAACTACAGTAAACTCCCGAGCATCCTCCTTCATTTGGACGGTAACAAGGCTATGTACGTCTGATATACGCGCTGAGTTAACTGCGCTCACAAACTGAACACAAGCGAGGCGGCGTACTCGATCCTCGCATCTGTAGTCTCTGATTTTGAAGAGTGCAACGAGCTTGACTGGAAGACGGTCCCGGGGCGCACCATACATGTCTTCCGTTCCGGCCCGCACCCAAACCCAATCATTGCGACCCCCCTGGTTCCTGAAGTTGAGAGCCCCCGTGCATCGCGCACGGTGGATGTCGTATATTTCCGTTTCTTGCAACGCAAGAACTGGAATTTCTAGTTGTGTCAGTAGCTCCACTGGAAGTGATTCGAGTATCTCAGGGTCCTCCGGAAGACGGCGCTCTGGTGGCAGATTATGCCGGCTGTATCGGATCAATCCACGACATATAATTTGAATGGAAACCCCCAAAACCCGACTAAAATCGGCCATGTTGGAAACATCGTCCCGGCGTCCCTTCAGCATCCTCCTACGAATGCCAGGCCCTGTGGTGGTGCTAGTTGTGTCCAACTGTTCCACTACGTCGGGAGAGAGATCTGCACCACAACGTCGCAGAGATTCCAGATTCAATAGTCTCATTCGGATGCCATGCTGTCGACTATACCTCTGCACAATTTGCGGTGAGGCCTCGTTTTTATTCGATTGCTGCCATCCAGCCTTGATTTGGGTCTTATGCGGTAGCTCGCCGAACTCGGTTGAATACATCGGAATATTGCCAAACTGGGGTATATGATCACAAAAGTGACTGAGCAAATGAATCTTGATGAAGTTGAAATGCGATTCACAAAAGATCAAGTCCATACATCGCTCGCTTTCTTCTTCCCTTTCTGCGTCGCGCATCTGGCGCCGTTTCTAGGGTGCGATGCGCTCCGTTGTCTTAGGCCTATCATGTCGCAGCTCCCTTCGTTGCTCATCGATCTTCGCGCGTATGCGTTTAGTTACGTGAAACTCTAAAAAGATATCCTTCATCTTGTGAAATATGTCCAGATAGGCTTCCATATAGGTGATTGTTTCCGCTGGGTGGCTTCGGTATTGCGCCATCGTATTGAAATCGACTAGCGCCCTGACGCATCCGAGAGCACGCTTGAACGGTATGAGTTGGGCACTCCAAGGCTGAAGCAGTGCCACAGCCAGAACGCCTAGAACATACCGCCCAAGGTTCCGCATCTCTTTCCCTTGCCACTGCGTAATCTCGCGGTAGGCTTTTTTGGGTACAAGAAATCCTGGGTAAGGCGGTAATGCCTTCCAAACTTGGTCAAATGCCTCAAGTCGTCCGTGCTTGGTCAGAAAGCCCGGGATCCAGTCCATCATGTGCTTGAATAACCCAAGATAAACTGTATGGAGCATGTCTGGTTTGTGTAAATCTGACGGCGAAGCCCGGTTGAGCCCGTAAAAAGCATTTTGACCTAATCTAATACCAAGACTGTCAGGCGTGATGTCGGCGTGATCGGTTTCTCCGATCCCATTTTCATAGTCGTAATGGTGATATATTGTGTAATCTCTAACTGGATAGACTTTCATGTTGGTGCCTAATTCGACCACAGGCACCTTGCATGTAGGACAGACGTTGGATTTTATTCCATGCAGTGCAACGTTTTCCAAGTGGTCCGCAATCCACGCGGCCAAGATTGGTAAGCACCTCCGAACCTTCCCATCGGCGCGGTCAATTGGTAAGCCGTCATGCGCCGGATCTTGTAGACGCGCAAAGATGATTTCGAATACGTCCCGTAGGGTGTCAGCGTTGATTTGTCTCTGGTGTTGATCTGCTTTGGAGGACTTTGATAGTTTTGTGTGAATGGGCAATAATGCAAGAAGCAGAACTGCCATGAAGGTGGGGCTGTTGCACCGGCCGGACGGAAGATTTCCAAGCGTGATATAGACAGGCCATGCTTTCTTGTCGCCGGAGAAGTTTGTGAGATGCGTCTGATCAGACATCCCTATGATCGGAACAAGCGTCGCACCTGGCGGAAGTGTCTCATCAGCAAAAAATTACCCTGTGTCAGATACGGCGCCGTTGCGTCCTGACACGCGCGACGTTGAATCTGCCTCCCCTGCGTCCTGTGCGTCCTGAGTTGCGCTCTTGGCGTCCTGTGCGTCCTGAGTTGCCTCCTCTGCGTCCCCTGCGTCCCCTGCGTCCTGTGTGTCCTGAGTTGCCTGGCAACGCCCGCTCAAATTCCATGCATCTGGAGCCAAACCAATATACCACATTCTGTCCTGACATATTAGTCAAAGCAACTCTGCCTCGGGTGCATCCAGACTCGTCTATCTTCACCATTGCTCATCATGATTTACCACTAAGAGATGCTCGCTTCAGGGGTACCCCTGAGTATTTCTTGGCATAGTTCATCATGGTTTCTTGGAACTTAGCCTCACACGCGACACGACACACTGTTCTCTCATCATCACCCTCACTATTCTCTTCTCTCATCATCACTCTTAACATCCAGCTTCCCAGGCATCCTGCATAATACTCCACTACAACTACACATCTGATCCTGAATCTGACACCACGAGGTTTCTGGGCTCAACGCCAGCTTAACGCTGGTATAAGGTACATCCCTATCGCATTAATACTCATGGAGATCATCCACCCTTCTGACAGTGGTCTTTTTTCTCTCCTAATCCTGAACTCGATGGCAGGTTCCTCCACAACCGCTGAATCAATTTTGAATCCGTCACTTGGACGTCATTGGGCTCGACGCTAGCTACACGCCGGAATAAGGTACATCTCTGAGGTATCAATACTCATGAAATCGCTATCTACTCATGGGGGGGGGGGGGGTCCTGGGAAGGCCAAGAGGGGATGCTGGCGATCCCAGGACTCGATGGCGGATTCCTCTACAACCGCTCAGCCGATTATGGATCTGTCACCTGGGCGTCGTTTGGCTCGACGCCAGATACACGCCGGTATAACGTACGTCTCTATCGCATCAATACTCATCAGGTTACTATTTACTCTGCAGGGGGTCTTGGGAAGACAGAATGGGCGGTGCTGACGATCCGAGAACTCGATGTCACATTCCTCCACAACCGCTTAAGTGATTTCAGATGTGCAGGCAGGACATTGTTGGACTTGGCGCCAGCTACACGCCGGTATAAGGAATGTCACTGTCGGATCAATACTCATGAAATCGCTATCAACTCTGGTGGGGGGTCATGGGAAGGCTAAGAGGAGATGCTGGCGATCCCAGGGCTCGATGGCGGATTCTTCAAGAACCGCTGAACCGATTTTGATTCCGTTACTTGGACGTCACTGGGCTCAACGCCGGCTACACACCGGTATAAAGAGGGTTCTGAGGTGCCCATTTTCCATATAGCTATATGCTCCCGGGGGAGGCAAGAGGGGGGGGGGGGGTTCAATAAGCTGTATATTTGAAGAATAGAAGACCATTAGTAGTCAATTTAATACCTTTTCATGATGTAAAATATATTGTGACCCGGGTGACCAAGGTCAGAAAAAGGTAAAGGGGGGACCCTTCGCTTATTTCAGTTATCTCAGGAAGAGTAGGTACTGCGTCTGGTTGCGTCCTGAGAATTAGGTGCTGCGTCTGGTTGCGTCCTGAGGATTAGGTGCTGGGTCTGGTTGCGTCCTGAGGATTAGGTGCTGGGTCTGGTTGCGTCCTGAGGATTATGTGCTGCGTCTGGTTGCGTCCTGAGTGTTAGGGGTGCGCCCGGTGCGTCCTGAGTGCAAGGTGTGCGCCCTGTGCGTCCTGAGTGCCAGGTGTACGCCCAGTGCGTCCTGATTCGCGATTGACGTTCTGTGCTTCAGGTGCGTCTGATGCACAGGACGCTCAGGACGCAGGCTAGTATTTTTGCTGATGTAGTTCCATGCATTCGCTTGAGAACCTCCTCCAGGCATTGGAGCCTCACAATGCATATCTTCAATGGAACGAAGGACAGCTTGATGATGGCAAGCGAACATTGTCATTCTTCTATCGCAACGTTCTAGATTGGGTCAGATATCTCCTGCCTCAGATCGCCTACAGAGATGACTTTGTCTACACGCCGCGCAGGGAATACGACACCAATGGACAACGGATATACGCAGAAATGCACACGGCGGACTGGTGGTGGGATCTTCAAGTACAGCCTCATAACTCTTTTTTAAGTAAACAATCGCTTACTGAAACCAGGAGCATCAGCAAAAATACTAGCCTGCGTCCTGTGCGTCCTGTGCGTCAGACCCACCTCACCGACAGAACGTCAATTGCGAATCAGGACGCACCGGGCGCACACCTAACACTCAGGACGCACCGGGCGTATCCCTAACACTCAGGACGCAACCAGACGCAGCATCTAATCCTCAGGACGCAACCAGACCCAGCACCTAAACCTCAGGACGCAACCAGACCCAGCACCTAATCCTCAGGACGCAACCAGACCCAGCACCTAATCCTCATGACGCAACCAGACGCAGCACCTAATTCTCAGGACGCAACCAGACGCAGTACCTACTCTTCCTGAGATAACTGAAATAAGCGAAGGGTCCCCCCTTTACCTGTTTCTGACCTTGGTCACCCGGGTCACAATATATTTTACATCATCAAAAGGTATTAAATTGACTACTAATGGTCTTCTATTCTTCTAATATACAGCTTATTGAACCCCGCCCCCCCCCTCTTGCCTCCCCCGGGAGCATATAGCTATATGGAAAATGGGCACCTCAGAACCCTCTTTATACCGGTGTGTAGCGGGCGTTGACCCCAGTGACGTCCAAGTAACGGAATCAAAATCGGTTCAGCGGTTCTGGAGGAATCCGCCATTGAGCCCTGGGATCGCCAGCATCTCCTCTTAGCCTTCCCATGACCCCCCACCAGAGTTAATAGCGATTTCATGAGTATTGATCCGACAGTGACATTCCTTATACCGGCGTGTAGCTGGCGCCGAGTCCAACAATGTCCTGCCTGCACATCCGAAATCACTTAAGCGGTTGTGGAGGAATGTGACATCGAGTTCTGGGATCGTCAGCACCGCCCATTCTGTCTTCCCAAGACCCCCTGCAGAGTAAATAGTAACCTCATGAGTATTGATGCGATAGAGACGTACCTTATACCGGCGTGTATCTGGCGTCGAGCCAAACGACGCCCATGTGACTGATCCAAAATCGGCTCAGCCGTTGTAGAGGAATCCGCCATTGAGTCCTGGGATCGCCAGCACCCCCTCTCAGCCTTCCCAGGACCCCCCCCCCCATACTATGTAGCGACTTCATGAGTATTGATGCGATAGAGACGTACCTTATACCGGCGTGTAGCTGGCGTCGAGCCAGGCGACGCCCAGGTGACAGATCCACAATCGGCTCCGTGGTCGTAGAGGCATCCGCCATCGAGTCCTGGGATCGCCAGCATCCCCTCTCAGCTTTCCCAGGCCCCCCCCCCCAGACTATGTAGCGACTTCATGAGTATTGATGCGATAGAGACGTACCTTATA
>Ga0307509_10004208_pt1 | contig 21006 bp, 22 predicted proteins | sample 10_EM_MG_FD_202245 | JGI IMG/M metagenome (GOLD analysis project Ga0307509, IMG submission 202245) | Populus trichocarpa ectomycorrhiza microbial communities from riparian zone in the Pacific Northwest, United States - 10_EM | ecosystem: Host-associated > Plants > Roots > Unclassified | place... | reverse complement strand
GACCGCCGGGCTTGTCGACGATAGACCGGCCATTCTTGATATAGTCGTCGAGGGAATCGGGGGTAAGTGAGCCTGAAAATATTTCGTCTACGAGCGTCGTCATCGTTGTCAATGGTGATGATTGTGTTGCGCGGATAGACGACTCATCGCTGGCTTTATATATGGGCGCCTAGATAATGCAATGTATCACCCGCCAGTCGGGATATCTTACCCGGTTTATCTGCGCTTACACTGGTGGGTCAGGAAGTCAAATGAATGGACTTCCAGCCCGTGGGAGAATCAACGACAATAGCGTTTAGTCATGACACCGGCTGTATTCAAGGCGTTGAATAGGACTTCTAAAATTATCCAGAAATGACAAATTCACCTGCCATTAAGGAGGAACTGCCGTATTGCACGATACACGAGGCCATGGAATTTGGCTTTGAAGTTTCTGTGTGCACCTTCTATCAAATCACGAGGATCCAAATGGCTGCATAAAGCGAGTCCGTGCACCGACATAGTGGTAGCTCTGCCAGACTAACTGCGACGAGTGTTCGGCCGTCCTGAATCAGAAGGACAGCAAGACCTCGATGCACAAGGGGTCCTATCAGGCCTTTGCTAACGAGACATACCGCGTGGATTTCGACTTCAAGGATCATGAAATTCCACTGGGATGTATCGAGAAGCCACGCCAACAGGTACGGCATTCAGGCCAGGGCTCACAAGTTGCCAGCCCCGTCAGTGTCCCGTCGTTGACACACGGTCGAACCAGTTCTTGAGAGTTGAGATAGGGTGAACTCCGGCGGAGGTAAAATAAGGTTCACGAATGGTCGTAGATGGATCGACCGAGGCCAGAATATATGTTGGGTCAACTGGCCGCATTGATTTTCGATTTCCGTATATAATGACAAACAAGGAGTCGAGTCATTGCTTGCACTGAAATAAGCGAGATGCATCCCCTTCCCTCGGAACTCGTCCACCCCGAATGGAGCGGTTGATAACTGGACTCCGACCATCTTGGCGACATTTCCAACAGCGTAAAGACGGGGCAGTATATTTCCGGACCGAAGGTCGCAGTTCGTCTGGTAGTGGCTTCTTTCTTAACATGCCCAGCATGCGGGAACACGAATAATCCTAACTTCTGCCCACGATTTGATGGGAAGGGAAACGAGGTGGAAGACTTGAGGATATCTGATGCGAACCAGAGCATCCTGGAGATTGTGGGGCAGCGGTGTTGTCCAGCATACCGTAGGAACCGTAAACCGACTACGCTGCCATAAAAGTGAAGCGCACAACTGCTGTCATTGAAGGTCGCGGGTTCAGTATGTGCCTGGGAGACAAAGGTCTGTCGGGGAGAGTTGGCGTTACAGGGCACCATCATCGCGATACCCATGAACCGACAACTTCGATGGGTCCTGTTCTTGCAAACTTCGGAGACGAAAAGTAGTTCCTTGAATATAGTGCCACAACAGACGAAGGACTGACAGGCTTGCCAGTTTGGATACCTACAGCAATTGCAATCCAGTAAGGCCGAGCTTGCAATTGTACGCTTTACAGGCTCACCTGACTGCAACTACCAGTAATCGCAAGCAAGTAGGAGTTGCTGGCAGTCGTGGACCAGGAATATCCCCTGTGAAGTATTCCAGTGGCTCGGAATCGGTAGGTACGCAGTACAACTCCAGGCGCAACCATCTCCGGAAACCACTTCAACAACCCTTCTTTCCAAAGGCCTCTCTCTACTTTACTTTTCGAGTGAATATCCATTCGCTCGAGTAAAACTAGAAAGGGGAAGTGTGTTTGACGTCCTCCCGGCCCAAATTATCGCACCATCGGCTAGCGTAATTTACGCCTTGTCCTGCCAGGGCAAGTGGGTCTTGTTCGATGCCGTACAACAGGAGATGGTACTGCACGGCCGTATCAACGATCGCTGCTTTTTTTTTTTGAGGACAAGCAACCTAGCAAGGGCATCGGAATCGTTCTTGCACGGGAAGAAGGTGGTAGACGTTTCCAGCTAAGGATGCAATTTATGGGATGGACGACGAAGACTTCAGAAGTACCACTGGTTGAATATCCCGCAACAAAGGTAACGGTAAGGCGACAGTTGAAATTCCTCCGAGATTGCAGGCTAACCACCTCAAGTTCGTCGTCCTCCAGTTTGAGCAGTAACTTTTTGGGGAAAAGCCTTCTACGATGTGATAAAAACCCGACGCCTCTACTTCCCTCCAGATTGTACCAGAATTGTGTTTTGCTTCTGAATTGACAAATGTAAGGGGTTGGTTCTGCGGATTGACGGCAATGCCTCTATGTGGTGAGATGGGTCGTGGGGAAAAGTGATTCGCGTTACGGTTCGAATTCATGTTTACTTATCCGATCAGCCAAGACGTGGTGTCATTAGCTGGATGGTGCACGGGGAGTCAACGAGTGGAACACGAAAAGAGGCACTGGTGTAGGTGGGGCATAAAACAACATGGCATTATGGAGCGATAGGCCGCAATGTTGGCCGATCCACGGCAGAAACCGATATCGTGACAAACAAGTCACAAAGGGTTTATTTTACCGCCATAGTCGAATCTGTGGGGCGTGTCGGCTGGTCCTGAGCATAGAGGGATCACGCAGATCTTCATCTTGTCTCCGCTTCAGCTGTTTAAAGTTAGGGCCAATAACTGCGGGATTCAAAGAAAATGCGATGCAATTTGGATGGCAGCAAACACGGGTCCGTCTCCCGAATTGATATTCTTAGTCTAGCTCTCAGTTTTCCCACATATCGGCTGGATTTGGCTTCCAATCGTCGTCTTCACGCCAGTCGTTGTGCGATTGCCCAAGATTTACTTATCGCAAGTATACGCAAGCCTCTCAGGTTCTTATCGCCTTCCAATCGTGACAGTAGTTATCAATCGACATGGGGAGCAATTGTCTCCCATCTGCCGACCTTCACTTTATCATAAGTGGTGAGTTCGTTTCGACGACTTGTCACCATGGCATTCATCTTCATTACAATAGACATTCAAACTACAATATTTCCCATCTTCAAATTCGACATGAGCCTCAAACGACGCTTCTTTGTTTCTGTAACCGATGGAACAACAAGGATAACAGTTCCAGTTGCGATCAAGGAGGGATGCCCTCTACACTGGAAGGAAACTCTGGATGGGTTGTGAGTACCTTTCCAGTGGTTCTACTGTCTATTGTTGACGACCTCCAGTGTCCTTGGCCCATCTTCGCAACTTACGCTACAGATTTTCAAGAAACGCAACTTACATTCTGACAAACTTATTGCTACTTTTGTCATACCTTGCGAGAACCTTCGCTCATCTCCAGGGAGTTCGTGTTTGTCTAGTTCCTCACCCCGGGCCATTGATAAACTGAACTTGCACACAGGTTTCCTTGTTCAAAATGACATGAAAAACAAATACCAATCGGCGGAGATTTTGGTCACCTGGTCTCAATGCCGACCTCCCTCCGACACTATCCTCCCTCTTCCGTCAGAAGAAGTTGAGAGAGCACGTTTGCAGTTCCAGGATGCCAAAGAAAGTGCAGAAAAAATGAAGCATCTTTCGGAATCGGCCACCGGTGTTGTCAATGCATCCGAGAACGTTGGGCCAGTTCTCGATACTACGGTCCAGGTGGTCACCTCAGTGCAACGCTTCCTTGACAAGTGCAAGATTGTCGGTGAGCGGCTTGACTTTGTCGTGGGTGCGGTTGATACAATCGTCGAGGTATGTTCCTTTCCTTCCATTAGATCACTTGTGTGACTGCAACTCTCTTGTAGATTCACCCGTATGCCAAGATGGCATGGAGTGTCATCGTATTCATCCCTAAGGTAGGATCCGCTATGCTATGGCCCCACAGTCCATGGTTCTTACAAAACTGCGATAATCAGAAAATCTCGGATCAGATCCAGCTCGATAGAGATGTCATGGATTTACTTGACGAAATGGAAACTGCCCTTGATTTGGCACCGGATCCTAAGACGTTGAGGTCTCGCTGTAAACAATCAGATAAGCACGAAAAGACACTTATACGCTTGCTGGAGCAAATCGAGGAGTGCGGCCGTTTCATCCAGTCGTATGTGGAGGATGAGGGCTTCTGTGAGTACCCTCTTTTTCCATATCTACAACTGTGCTAACATGTAAATCAGGGGAACGCTTCAGGAAAAATTTCTTCAGCAAAAAACGGACAGTTGTTGACAGTTACCGACAAGTACTCAGTAAGCTCCACGGCTCCTTTCTCGGCCAGGTCATCGTTACCGTTGAGAGCAACATATTTCTCATTCTTGCCGAGGTGAAGGCTATCAACGAGAACGTCAAGGAATTTGGAAAGGACATCACAGAGCTTATGGAAAATATGAAGGACATTGAGGAGAACATTAAAGAGATCGGTGAGCAACACATTGTCATTTGTAATTTGCAGTTGGGGAGTAATACCATCTTTTCAGATCTTGACCTGCAACTGGAGAAACTTCAGTACGGAAGGGGCACACAATTCGACTCCAATAAACGCTGCCTCCCGGAGACGCGTGTCAAATTCCTCAACGCCATCATGGATTGGGTGAACGACCCTGGCCTGTCTTCGCCCAATGTGCTCGTGCTTTTTGGCCAAGCGGGCACTGGCAAGTCGTCGATTGCCAATGAGGTCGCACTTCGATACAGCCGCATGAATCGTCTGACCACGTCATATTTCTTTGCTCGTGGCTATTACTCTGGCCGTGAGCCCTACCTGTTCTTTACAACTCTTGCACGAGACCTTTGCAAAATCTGGCCTGCTTTCAAAGTTGCCCTGTGGAAGTTAATCAAGAAAAAACCGGAATTAGCATCGACTTATAACTATACGACCCTTGTTGAATCACTGTTGCAAGGTCCTCTTGGGGGTCTTTTCTTCGTTGGTCCCGTTTTCATCGTCATTGACGCTTTGGACGAAAACGAAGATGCATCTCGCGAACTATCATATACTGGTAACAATAGCATTCCCTTTCACACAGCATTATCTCAATTCGTGTCCAAATTGCCATCTAATTTCCGCATCCTGATCACATCTCGTCGCGAGACGGAGCTCGAGGAAGCATTTCCTGAATCGTTGCTCGTCCGCCATATGTATATGGATGACCACGAACTAGCCGACCAGGTAGGCGCCGACATTCGCATCTACATGGGAGCAGAACTCGGCAACACGGATATTCCCAGAGATACAATTCCGAAGTTGGTGAAGAAAGCTGAGGGACTTTTTCAGTGGGCATCTGTCGCCTGTCGTTACATCGCCCACCCTCCTCCGGGTCTTGATTCCGGATACTGTCTTGCCACCATACTATACCCTTCGCAACCCAATACGCCAGGACATCTGGACAAACTGTACAGTACAGTCCTGAAGGCTCGCTTCGACATGGCGAATCCGCAGATCTGCAGGAATTTCCGCTCCATCATGACACAAGTACTTGGTACCTTGGAGCCATTATCTATCACTTCCCTGAACATCCTGCGTCAATACATGCCTGCCGAAACTACAGTTAATTGCACTGTATCTGCTGTTGTCAAGCACATGGGATCGCTTCTCAGCAATGTTGCACCCTCAACCTCGACACTTCCCATTGCACCCCTCCACACATCTTTTCGTGACTTCCTCACTGATGAAAGCGCAGAATTCTACATTAACCTGGATAACGCTCACGATGACTTCGCAATAGCAACCCTGCGAATGATGCAGAATGAGCTCAAATTCAACATCTGCAAGCTCGAAAGATCATATCTCCTTAAAAGCGAAGTTCCAGATCTCGAAGAGCGCATCAAGAAATCCATCTCCCCAGCTTTGTGGTATTCCTGTCGTTTTTGGGCGGAACATCTGGCGCATGTGTCCAAGTTCGACCGTGACCTGTTTTCGTGTCTGCGGGTGCTCATGGAAGAGAAGTTTTTATTTTGGTTGGAAGTGTTGAATGTCAAAGGACAACTGGCCCTTGCTAGAAGAGCATTGTTGTCATTACAAATGTGGCTGGATCAAATGCGTGACAAGGTAAGCATTTTATTATTGTTCTTCCCTGTTATCAATGACTAAAATGGGCTCAGATCAAAGGAATGGATAATTTTGATGTGCTCATTAATGATGCCATCGCATTCACCCAATACTGCTACCCTACTCAACACCCCATTTTCGAGAGTGCTCAGAATGCCTTGATTTTTGGTGCAGCCTGGTTGGAAACTCCTCGATTTTTGGACATCCGGAGCATCTACAATGCTGGTGGAAGGAAGATGGTGGAAATGGATGGAGGGTTTGCCAGCGGGGTTTTCCGTGGCTCCATCTGGGCTGTAAGGCCTGTAGGTGCACTGCCAAGAGACTCTGATGTGCTGATAAAGGTTGAGGAAACTCTTCCTTCCATATCTCATGCAGTGGTCACTTGTCCAGGCAATATCAAAGTCGAATTTGGATGCTTTGAAGTTTCACATTCCTATGGGGATGCTGCTCTCAACATCTTACTTGATGATCAAGATCCCAGATTTGGGGAATTCCTCTTACTAGTTCATGATCATAATGTTTCTGGTGCTCTCAAGATAGTTCAAGAGGTTTTGTCTTGGGATGTGAGGCTTGTCTTCATTGAGAAGAGGAGTACTGTTGCTGAGGGTGACATGGTTCCACAACTAGGTGTTCTTGGGGAAAGTACCTGTGTTGCATTATCACCTGATGGCCGCCTTCTCCTCCCACCTACTACAGACTTTCCTGCCTTGTGCGAGTACCTCCGAAAGCTTGCCCGATACAAATTTGGTGTTGGACTGCGCAATCTTGACAAGCACAACAACCTATGTGGAAAGCTGAGCCTGGAGCTCAAATGGAGAGAGAGTGGGTCTAGCAGATATGTTCCTTGGAAGCCTGCACCAATGGGAGAGGATGGTTTCCCACTCTTCCATAGTGGTGATCAGATTGCTTGTGTTATCAGGAACAACTCAGATGTTAAAGTGTGGCTGTATGTCCTTGAGTTTGCAGAAGATGGGTCAGTTATGCAACGGTATCCAGGTAGAGGAGGGGAAGAGCAACTTGCGCCTGGGAGCTCTACAAAGGAAGTGGCACAGATGCAACTTGGCATCTCATCACAGAAAGCTTTCCAGCTTGCTGAATGTGAAGCAGTGAAGGAGAAAGAGGGGAACTGTCAGCAGCAGGTTACTGAGGTTATGAAACTTTTTGCATCAACAGAGCGTATTGACCTTTCATTGCTCTTGCAAACACCATTTGTGTACCGTGAGAGCTGTTGTGGACTATCCAGTTTACTTCATAAGGAAGTTGATGAAGACAACATTCCTGCCTGGGAGACAGTGAATGCACCATTTGTTTTGGAGTTTGGTACCTGACTTTCAATAGCAGTTTTTTTTTGTATTTGAGAGACATCAATCTCTGCATTGATGTCAAGGAAATAACATTAAAATTTATCTCTAGTATCTACTCAGCTCTCAATGCAACCTACTGCTGCCCATTAATTCAAATTAGCAGAAAGGAATCTACTTGACTGTTTGCAATTGGGAATGTACTTGCCAAAGGACCTACCTGGGGCAGAGGGCTTTACCCCTAGTGATGGTTAGTCCTATAGGACTTTTGTTGGCACTAACATAAGCCAAGAGTCACAGTCCCACAAGACAAATTTCCCACTTTTTTGTCCAAATCTGTTGGACTCATAGTGGAATCCAGTGGACTTTTCCACATTACTTTTCCCTCCCCTACCCTTTCCACAATACACATCACTAGCCCCAGTTTTCAGTAGGAATTTCCTGTAATTTACTGGTAATTTACAGGTAATCTGAAATTCATTAGAAATTAGATTGTACTGAAGTGGCAAAGCCTGTCAATTTTTTTTCCCTAATTGTTCTGTTTTTCTTGTAAATTTCTGATAAATTTCCAGTAATTTCCAGGGCATTTGTCCTTATAGGTGGTCTAGATTAGCCGCAGAAACACCAATTTATCAGTAATTCATGACTAATATACTAGAAATGTCCAAATAAAATATCTGGAAACTGTATTATTATTATCATTACATAATACAATATAAGAACCTGAAATTATGCATTTTGTTCAGCCCACCAGATTAGATCATGTGACATCTCACATGTCAACTAACCTGTATCATTCATTATCAATACTCTTCACCACCACCACCACTGGTGTTCCTCACCTTTCCCTTCACAACATGTCAAAATATGGCTATAACAGCTGAAACACACCCACCACAACACCACATCATCACAATGCACCAAGCACACAAACTGACCATAATGGGTCAAAAACACACCAGATGTGACTGAAGACAGAGCAGAGAACATGAAGGAGGATAGGGGAGCATGCAAAGGACAAAGAGCAGGGGTGTACAAGGTACACCTTTACTAATTTATGCTTCTTCCAACAGGATCACCCTCCACTGAATGTGAAGTACACACCTGTTAGGGCATGTTTTGGTGTTCAGTGGCCTCTTCCATCTTTTAAACACATAGCAGACATTCTCATTGGTGCCTGCTACATGTTTTTTTGACCAAACATAATGGACACACTGCTTTCGACATGTCTGTTATGTGTTTTTGTCTTCTTTCTCACCTCACCCCTTTCCCACCTCCCCCTTTAGACACATTGCATATGCCCTTTTAGACATCTGCAACATATCTTTTTCACCACATGCAATGAACATACTGGTTCAAGTTTCAGCATATCCATTGTGTTTCCTGTGTTCCCTCCAGGCAGACATTTCCTTCCTATCAAAACACCAACATGCCCATTTGGATGCATTGGTGGTCTTTGGCAGGTTCTCCACACACATCAGGGTTTCCAGTATTTAGTTGCTGTTTAAATTAGTTTGTGGTTTGTAATTGTGTATTTAAAATGCCATACTAATTTACAGCGGTTTGCAAAAAGGTTGGCACTCTTGCGTGTCAGACAAATAAAGACAAAGCAACCCCTAATGTAGGGTTTGTCCTCCTCTTAGTATGGATCTTATTTTTTCTATATGTACTCTACTTCAGGGATGTAGTATATTGCATGTAGTACTGTAGCAAGTGTATTTTTACACCAAAAATAGTGGGTTCAATGAGACTCTCTGCATGCAAGTGGCCCTGAAGTTGGAACCCTATCTTAGGGCTAACCTGAACTGCTTCTTTCTCATGTCATGAAATGGTGCACTTTGGAATGAAAAAAAGATGTAGTATATCTAACAGCTGAATATACATGTATTTTAAGTAAAATTCTATAGTGGTATGTGTTGAGTATGTGGCAATTTCAGCCAAAAGTTTTGTAAGCCCCTAGTCTAGGGTTGCTTTGTTTTTATTTGTCTGACATGCAAGAGTGCCAACCTTTTTGCAAACTGCTGTAAACAGCAATTAAATACTGGAAACCCTGATGTGACAGCCAGACACAAAAAAATGTTCCATGTGAGACACATTTTTGTGTCCAGTGTCATTGAGAAAATGTTTTCTCCTGGGTTTTGCCAGATGTAACATCAGTTGGACTATTCCAGTTGTTTATTGGAAGGTATACTAAGATAGTATTTTGTACAAAGTTCTCTCCCACCTTGCGACTCATCTTCTGCCTCCAGACCTGTCTTCCGTGCCACCTCCCACCATGGTCCCATCTCCTGCCTGCCTTCTCACAGCATCCCCCAGCTACTGGGACTTCCGCCGCCATCCCACAACTAGTGCTTAAAAGTCCAGTCTGGTCCAGTTTTTTGCCCTTTTTGGCACTAACTGAGACCGAGACCAGTTAGGAAATTTTTTAATTTCAAAAATAACCAGACCGAACTGACACTAACCAGTAAGTGTCGGTTTTCATCGGTTATGTGACTGGTTGTGACCAGTCATGGTTAGGACCAGTCACCACCCTTCACTCAGCCACCACCACCCCAAAACACTGCCCGAGTCCCCCCCAACAATGCCCGAGTCCCGCAACTATGAACACTGACATGACATGTTGACAAACACCCAGGATGCGATGACAACAAAGACAATGGGGCTGGAAAAGGATGATGGGGCACATAATGAGCAAAGGGTGAGCATACCAGGTACGCCCCCCATTCTTCATATTATTTCCCCTAACTAAATCTACTCTGCCCTCCAGCACACTACCCCTCTCCCTCCCTAGCACCTGGACATGAAAAAACACAATCTATTCGTGTTTTTTGTGTCCAGGTGTTGCTTCAAGCCAATTTCCCTCCCTTCCTTGCACCTGGACACAAAAAAACACAGTCTATTTGTGTTTTCTGTGTCCAGGTGTCACCTTCAATGGTTCAACCCAACCCCCTTCCCCATCAGCCAGATACATGGAATGCAATGTGGCAAGGAGGGTCCATCCTCCTTGTGTCATATTTTCAACATGATGAGGAGGGACTGCCCCTCCTCATCGCGTAATTTGTTCATTTTTGACGCGACAAGGAGGGTGCACCCTTGTTATGTAATTTTCTTTCATTTCTGATGCGACGAGGAGGGTCTCCCCTCCTCATCACATAATTCATTCATTTTGATGCAGTGAGGAGGGTCCACCCTCTTTGTTGTGTAATTTGTTTATTTTTGACGCAATGAGGAACTCTTGCCCAATACCCCTGTAACCATAAGGAAAAAGCCATGGAAACATCTGTAGATAGGCCTGGGGATTGTCATACATGGATTGTTGTTTATTGTCATGTCCAATCCCTAAAGTTCCTCCTCCATCCTCAAGGTGTTTTAGAGCTTGAGCCTTGAGCGCTGTCATAGACAGCTTGCTGAACTTGCTGCCTGATAAACCATGCACAGTAAAGGGACATGTGCCATTCTCTGCTCCCTCCTCTTCCTTGTTATCATGCATGCTTGTTGCAGCTGGTGGTCTGTTTGAATCTTCTGGTGCAGTTGGTCGATAGCCAACTTTCACTGGAACACCAGAAAGTGGATATGATTCCAAATTTGCTTGAGAAATCTCAAGATCCTTGTAGTCAGCATAGTTAAGCTTCAACCACTCCAAAGCTCTGCTGACCTTCTCCCTCTGAACAAGAAAGGGAGTACATGCAAAGTCCTGCTTGGTCAGTTGTGCACTCCGGGTGAAGATAAAAGCCAACACTTCTTCCATCTCATCTCTACTGGGTGGTAGAGCTTGATAAACCTTCAATGTAGGATTGGAAAACATTATAACATTGGCTGTCATTTTCACTCTACCCGATGACACTTGGACTACACAACAATTGTGGTGCACACGAGTGATCATCATCCTCTCCAAGAAAGTGAGACCCTTCAACTCATCTGGCATGTGTCCCAACCAAAGGCCATTTGCAAGTGCGTGCTTAGGAATTTTTGCCTTCCTCAAAGACAGAAGGCAGGTCAAACACATGTGGCAGCATGACTGATTGATAATAGGCCCCTGCAAACCCATGATTGGATCCAAGGAAGATTGTCGCTCCAGCCTGGAAACCTCTGGTCTACATAATAGCATGAGGTCGTAGTCAGTCTTTGATATGGGGGTCATCTCTGCAAGCACCTTGAGCTGACTGCAGACAACACATCCTGCCTCTTTGAAGGACGTGGGAGAGGTATCAGCACAGAAGTCATTCACGATCTGCTCAATCTGAGCAGATGTTGGGGGCTTGGGTGGGAAGATGGACTTCTGTTGCTTCTCTTTCATTTTCTGACGACACTTTCACACCTTCTCTCAGCTGCACTTGTGTCTGGCAGCTGCAGCATCCACATATTGGAATAAAGCCACATACTCTGTGCAAATTGAACATTGGTGATTCAGAAACAGGGACAGAAGTGTGGGTTTTCGATCACAAGCACAGGATTTCACATTGTGGAGAGTGGCCATGGCTCGAAGTTCGTCTCGAGTTAGCCATTTAGTAAAGTAATGCAAAGGAACATTGAAGGGAATAATGCTTGGTTCCTGTGAGCAGCTATCACCAAGGTCCTTACAGGGGACATATTGGATAAATTTAAGGTCAGATTCATCACTGCCAGTTAGATTGTATCCGCTCAAACAAAATGGCCTCAGTACCGATTCCTTCAAGAAGCATTGATCTGGAATGCAACCACCACTGCTGAGGCTTGTCTGGCTGCCAGAATCATGGTGGGAAGATTGAGAGACTGAATTTTTGAAAAGGCTGGACAGCTTTTGCCAAAAGTTGAATGAGCAGTAATGTCTGAAATTTTTACGAAATGGGACCAGAAGGTCAAAAAAGTTATGGGAGCCACTGTGGCTTGATACAGAAATGCGCAGAAGCTGTGCCAAATGGTAATGAAATTCATTTCGCTGATACAATGACCGATGTGTATATAGACTGACAATCTCTGCCTTACACGCACTACGTCACGGGTACCAGACCTGATACTTATACTTGGGCCACCAGGTAAGGTAAAGATATATGGCAAGATGACAATATCTAGGCCTGCACACAGTGAAGGGAAGCACAGGTATAGATTGAGACATAGGCATAGACATGGGTGCAAACACGGGTGCAGGTATAGAGTCAACAGCATATGTGGCAGAACAAGCCTGAGGTAAACAGCCAACTGGATGAATACAAGGCTGACATATCTGCAGGACGGCATGCAATATTACCGTACTTTGACCCAGAGATCTCTCTGGCTGAGAGATCAAGAGGTCTGAGCATTCTGATGGACTCCTACAATCTGAGAGAAAGATAAGTATAAGTGCGCAAATGCCAATGAAGCTACATACTAGGCAGGGGAATTGTAGTGAGAAAAGCATGTGCAATGGCAAAACATGACAGAAGAACACTGAAGACCACCTTGGTGAGGCTAGTATTCAAGTTCATAAAGACAAGATGCACTCAAAGCTAGAAATAGCTAAGTTGAACATTTGTCACGTGCAACATACTATATCTGGACCAGCGCTGTCGACGAGAAAGAGGTTTCTCCTGGGTTTCACCGGAATTGACGTTCTTTGGGCTATTCCAGTTATTCATTGGGAGTGTAGTCAATGATGCGATAATCCAAAAGTCGGACTAAAACAAGCTAATTCTTCTTCACACTGACCTTATAAGAGATGGACCAAAGTATAGCCAATTGTCTTGGCTTTAACCTAAGTATATATATAAGGAAAGTACTAAGAATATGTCGTAACTCTTAGTCTTTAGTCAAGACTTGTGTAAGTATAAGAGGTAATAGTGAGCAGTAGTGATCAAGAGTTAGACAGATATATTGTCTATATTTGTTAGTAAGGATGTGACTTGATGTGAGTGCGTACTGATATATTGTCGAATATTTATTGAATAGGTGATTGTCGTTTAGGAAGGGTATACTCGTCGTTGAGTATGTAAGCGATGATAAGATAACGTCTTGATGGTCTTGATAAGATCACTTGATGCACACAGAAGGCCCAAGTATGGTTACATTGCCTTGCTGTGAAACAGGAAGATTCCCCCCCCCCCCCTAAATGACCCTTATAAGGAAAGACTTTTCCTGCCTTGTTTACTTGTTATTTGCTTAAAAAATCTCATCAAATCACAAGCAAATAAAAGGTTGTTATTCTTTCTTCTGTTTTACCCTGACCCAGCATTCTGAAATCCAGCTCTATTTGTCATTGTTTGTCCACACTGATAATGAGTCCTACGCCTCGCAACTCGTCCCTTCCCACTCATTCCTTCTGTTGTGTCTGCCAATCGATTCTGGTTTCTTCATTCAGTTGCTCTAGTCTTTTCATATCCTGCCTCAAAGCTTCTGATGGGTGGTTCTGAAACAAATTAGGGTCAAAGTCCCTAAGCAGCCTAATGGTGTCCCTCCCTCGGCTTCGCGAAAGCGCGATGTAGATGGAGAATGGGGAAAGCGAGCCGGTAGGTGGCCTTCCGATGTCTATTATCACGTACTCGATGGTCTGGCCCTGTGATTTGTAGTCCGTGAATGCGTATCCAGCCGTCATGGCGTATTGCCTCCTTTCGACCTTGAACCTCTTACCACTTCTGCCCGTTACCGTGAATTTGGTTTGCGACGGCGTGAGTGGTATGACTCCAGGTGGCAATCCAGGAAACATCAGTTTGCTTGTTCTGTCTGGTTTGAATAGAAGCATTGCTGGTGGGTATTTTAGTTGGATGATGCCTTCTTCATCAGGTGCTGACATCTCTTCTCTTTCATCCAGTATGATGTCTTGGATCTCCCCTCATGTCCCATTTGCTATATCTGCCTCGGTTGCTAAATTCAATAGTACCATGGCCTTCATCCCGATCGCCATGTGAACGGTCGCAGGTAGTTTGCTGGTGTCCTTGTCTTTTTGTTCCGCTGTCGCTAACTTGGCTTCCATGCATAGGTGATTGTTTCCATCTCGGGACATGTCCTCGGCTGATACTTGGTAGCGTTGGTTCCCTGTTTTGGCGCAGTGCTTCGCGATTGCATGTTCATTCCATAGCTGTCTGACAGAATGTTGCAGCGTTACTAGAATCGCTTGGTCCCATGGTGAAATCGGATACATCACATTCCGGGTTGGTGAGTACCAGCTTTTCAATCTCATCAAGGTCTTCCGCTCTGCATTCGCCTACTCGTGCTCGTCCCAAGATGTCACTCCATATTGGATCTTTGATCCTATTTTGCTTATACAGTATGACAACCTTGTCAAACTGGAGGAAGATCTCCCTGCCGAGTAGTGCACTTTTACTGTCCTTTTCGTGTCGGTCGACGTAAAGGGCACCTATAGAATTGCTCACAGGTGGAAATTGGTGGAAATCCCCTGCTTTGATGATATGCATTGACCCATATGGTTCATGGGGCTGTCCTTTCTCTTCCAATGCTCGCGACTTCCCAATGATTTCAGACAGCCAGAATGCCATGGCTTTATCCTCCATGGATACTTCATCCACAATCAAGAACTCCTTCCCTTGCATATTTGCGCAGCGTTTATCTTCCGACACTTTTGTCGTCCGGTCGAGCCAATCGTCGTCTTTTGGTATGCTGGTGGGTATAGCGGCCCATGAATGGAGCATAGAAGCTTCGATATCCACCGCTGCAATTCCTGTCGTGGCACACTTGGCCAGAATGTTGAGTTTGCCATAGTGTCTGAAGGTCTCCGTGATTGCCTTGATTAGTGTCGTTTTCCCTACTCCTGCTTGGCCGAGTATCAACATCCTCAGTTGCTCTGCTTGTCCGTCTGCTCACTTCAGTTCATATGTCTTTGTCATTGTTTGTTTCTACCGCTCACTTGTTATGTGCTCCTTCAGCCACTCCTCGATTATATCGTGCGCTCTTCGTTGTTCTTCGTTCAGGCTTGCGACCTCACGTCTTTCTATGTGTAGTTCCATGTCATGATCTGACTGTGGCAGATCTCCTTCGCGTTGGATGCCCGGAGTCATTGTGACGGCTGGCCCTGCGAGTAAAATGGATGATCCCAGTTCGTCTGCCTCTTTTGTCAGTCCTATCATCCCGAAGTTTTCAATTTGCTCCCGGGTGAACGCCCTCAGTTGTTTTCCCAAGTTCTGATTTGTTCACCTTCCTCAGGCTGCACTTTCCTAGCTGTATTTTCGTATGCGACACCTATATCGTCCTCGTTGAAGAATCCAATGTCATATCCCAACGCTACTGCGCTTTCGCCATAGAGTCGTTCTCTAGCATGTGTCCTCATTAATAGCGCCCTTTCTATGTCATCGTTCGTGATCTCTTCCATCATTGTTGCTTGCCCTTCTCTGACCTTCCCTTCCATGTCAGCGTTGTCAAGGTCCCCTCTGCTAAAATCGGGCGGTCCTGCCGGGTCCACTTGGGTGCTGTTTCGTGCCTTCGCTCGCTCTGCTTTCGCTCTGCTTTCGCTCCATCTGAGCATTGATAGTAGTACTGCACATTCTCAACTACTCTTTTGCATCTCTCGTTCGTCTGTGACATGAAATTTTCGAAGGCGTTTTCGAACGTCTCTGTGGTGCTTTTCAATTCGTGGAGCTTTCTCCATGGCTTTAGTAACATCAGCATGCTCGCCCTGAATAGGTCCCTTTCTGAATCATTGTCACTTCGACAAAACCATTTCCCTACAAATCTGGGAAGTGTTTCGTGTCCTTGCTGCTGTATGATCCAACAGCTTTTGCCTTTACCCGCACCATCTTGATATGGGATTCATGTGCTGCGCGGTCTTCCAGGTCCTCGGGATTTGGGAATTTCATCCAATGGGGTCTCAATGACCCTGTTTTCTTCTTTGTCTTCTTTACTCCCTCTTGCTACCTTGTAAGTATTCAGCATAAATTCTAGAAAATTCATGGATCCCAGCTCTTCTCCTCTGAATTTATAGTCCTTCAGCTGATCTTTGAGTTCCACAGATCCATCCACTAGCGTGAGCATCGCCGTATCGTCCTGAATAATTTGATCAAATCTGACTCCCACATAGATTACAGATCACGGACTAACCCATTCCTCACCATCATCTGCAAGTCCATTGTTTCGATACCTTCAGTATGCAGCTGAGTAAGTAACTTTTCATTGTGTCAGCTAAAAATTCTTACTGTTGTGGGTTTATCCCTGGGAAGGTCCTTTTCAGTGCGATCGCTGCTGCGTCCCAGTATATCGTGACATAGTGATGTGACAAATACACGTCTAGCCATCCCATGATGTAGGTCATGATCTCGGGTGCGCTGAACTCCCGATCGCAACTTAAACAGTTGGCGCAGGACTGGATAAGTTTTTTATTGAGCTTGTTGAGGTCCGTTTGTCTACGATCCTCTTTTTTGCTGAAAGCTAATCGTTTTGCCAGTAGGGCAGAAGCATTTGACGAATGTTGTTGTTTCTTGGTAGCATAATTCGTGATGTAATACGTCAGAGTAGCAGTCTGTCCGTCCGCGCCCATGATTAGCTTTATATCGTGATTGGCACAAATGGTCCTCATTATCGTTGGATTCCAGTTGTTTAAGAACGTGCATAGTCGTTTGGGACCCCATTCCCTGTTTTCTTTCACCCAATCCATATTAGCCTTTTTAAAAGGGGCTCGACACTTGCATATCATTTGACCCTTTCTGATCTGGAGGCATGCTGTTAATGAGCATTTATGGTACTGTAGTGCACGAACCAATTTCTTTTCGTTGTCTTCACTTTCATCAATTGTTGCCATCCTTGGATCGGAGGGTCTTGAATAAGATACTCCAGGTGTCTTTGGGATTGCTGCTACTTGCTCATGGGTCATGTCCCCTATACTGGCTCGGATAGACATTTTGATGAAGGACACTATCTTGTCTCGGAATAGCTCGCTTTTAAGTGCGGTCTTCATCTCCATCGCATTCGGTGCATCCGTCAGCCATAGAAGCATATGAAGATGCAATGTTCCTCTTCCTTGTGCCTCAACCGTTCCAACATAGTTTTGTACTTTCCCAAATATCCCTTCCTTCCTGTCTATCCGACCATTTGAATGCTTGGTTATTCCGAACAGAATCTCCAGGACACATTTCACCACAAAATGAAAGTACTTTGCGGATGAGAAGGGATCCTCTGCGACATTTGTGGCTCTTTGGGCACTGTTTGGCCCGTTCGTGTTGCAGAAATCGTCTAGATCAATTTCCGCTCCTGCAAAGACCTGAGCTATGGGATCTTGGGTGTCTGCCGGGTTTATTGTGATCCATAGTGCTGGTGGATTGGATATGAGGTTCATCCCCCAAATTTTGGATCTCACATGTTGTCTCGACTCATCTGTCCCTTTGACCCTTGTTCTTACTGCACCCAATTGGTCCCTGAGGGCTCGTACCGCTGGGTTGCTAAATCGCACTTTATGTGTTTCCTCCTGGCTTGCTTTGATCAGATCCTCTGGTGTTAATGTCGATATTAAGTTTATTTGTTGAGTAAATTGTGAACGCTTCATTTGTAACACCGCTGACCGACAGACTTCTCTTTTTTGGCATATGCCAAAAACCTGGAAAGGGAATTGTGTATCTTTGCGGAACCGCTTATCTGCATATAGCATGGACCATTTGGCGTGGGTTTCATAGGGGACATCGATGGGTCGCTCGGTTTTGAATCCACCTTTTCCATAAGGAAAAAGCGTAGGGAAGCATCCCATAAGATGATTGGGATTGCTGGGTCCACCGTCATTCCTAAGTCCTGTCACAGTATCCGTTCTGGCTTATTCATTTACGAACACGCTGCCTCTCCTTATAGTATAGTCTTCCGTATGATGTTCCCTTGTGCTGTTTGCAAGTGCATGGGCCATAATCTCTGTTGATGAGATATCGCATCCTTCTACATCAACCACTCCAGTTGACTGTATTATAACGCCAGCATCTGTGATCTAACTGTCAGCTCGTGTTCAAGGTCAGGTGTTTGCATTGATGTTACCGTTTTCTCCTCCCCCTTTATCCACTTCTACTAAACCTGCTTCCGAATAAAGTGCCTGCTGAGCTTCTGCACCGTTTTTCATTAGTATATCATTCTCTTAAATTCAAACTGTACTGACCTTCAAATTCCATGTCGTCCGCAGCATCAGTCAGCACGTACCCTCCGTTTTCTCTTTCCACTGCCTGAGTATCTGTGCTATGCTTTGCCGTCATCACCAATTCCTCTGGAATTCCATCCTCAGGAAGTTCCAAAAGCCTCTCCTCCAATATCTCTATGTCCGAGTAGAGTGGATTATTGGCTTTTAGCCACAGCAACGCTTCTCTCACTTGCCATCGCCTCACCCTGAACATGGCCGGCATCGTCGATTCCCAAAGGCCTTTTGGACCAACAAAGGTTATTCCTATAGTTGCTGATAGGATTTTTGCCGGTGGTGGAAAAGTCGTTCCGTCAATCATATGGGCAACTTGACGAGGATCGAGTCGGTATGTGGATACATTTCCTTTCAATGCACTGTGCATCTGACCCCGGTCCCAGGTTGACACGTTTTTCTGTTTGGGAAATAATTTGACAATGTATGCCGATGGATAGTATTTGGCTAGCAATAGGCGCTCTGGCAGGGTGAGATTCTGGAGTTGTCGCGGAACATCTCCTACCCACATCCCATTGCTCAGACTAAGACGTGGTCACACATCCTTTTTTAGATGATTTCGGCATCCATCGCACAGATGCATTGTTTCCTTTGATGCTCCAAGGGCTGCTGGATAGATGAGAAGTCCATTGACAAGTTCATGTGCTGCGTGCGGAGAGTGTGGAATTAGGTGATGCTTGTTGGGTATGTCCTTCAGTGCTATTTCTTCGCATTCAGCTAAACTAGTCTCTCTCGCACATGATCCACAGGCTGTGGTTTTCAGTGCCTCGTTACTGCTGGCATCAATGAAACGAGAAATCATGTCATTCAACACTGATTGCGACGGACTTGCCATGAACTCGCTTGCAACAAGCCGTTCTGCTGTGACCTGGGATGCTACACCTGGAAACCCAATGGTTTCACTCGAGGCAAGTTGTTTCGCTGTGTTATTCGATGCTACGATCGGAGGTACTGTAACCTCTGAATCGTTCATGTCCATTTGTTCCGCTATGCGTTCTTATGAATATGTTTCTTGAAATTTGTAACAAAGTCCTCACCATTCACTTCAGTATGGTCTGCCTCTTCTTTTTGCAGCCGTGGCCGTTTTCTGGGTCCCTGACCACCTTCGCTTTCCCTTCTCTCCCGAGTCTTTCCATGCTTTACAAGTCCACTTCAAATAGCCATGTCTGCACCTGCATTGATGGCTTCTTGAACGGATGCTTGTTGATTCAATATTGCAGCATATAAACTAGCTCTCGTTTGACAATCGAGATGTGACAATGTCATATGAGCTCTGCATATGGCTGTGAGGTTGACGACGGTTATCTTCCTCAACTTATTGATATCCATTGTTTCCGAGTGCATTGGATACCAGGTAATTGTTAATTAATCTTATTCTGCTTGGTCTTATCCCCTCCTTCCACTAGTCACACTCCTTAATGATGTTTATCAAGATCTGCCATCTTGGTGCTGTGCTGGCACTATTACCATGACACAGCTGGTATTTTCTTGAGCTAGTCGCAATGGCGTCGGTTATCCACATTTGTAACAGGTCTGATGATTTATTTCAAACTCCCCCCCCACTTCTCCCCCCCTGGATTGGATCTCACTTTACATCATAGGTGAATATAAAAGTCCCTTAATGGTTCTTGCCAATCCAAAGTGACCCAACAATGAACCTCGAAGCGCAATTGACCTCCCGTCTTGGCACTATGTGGCCGTTGGAACTAATAGGTACATTCAACCGCCCAATCGCTTCCATCATTCTCAGTATGTTTTCTAGTAGACGACAATGAACAGATTATGATCTCTGGCCCTTGGATATTCACAGTCTTAGTCTCTGCAACACCAGCTCAACAAAGTGTCTACATACTCTACAAATTCGTCGTTACTCGCCCAGGTGTCGTTGACCACCTACTGCGGAACCTCGTTGACACGCTATTACCTCAACGGGAATTTTCCAGCGGTGAAGTTGCTGCATACGTGATGGGATATAATCAGAGACAATCTCTTCCCAGTAGCTTCAGGATAGAACTGTAAGTAATCTACCTTTGTCTCTGTTATATTCCTTCTAATACTTAGACAGAAATGAACGCACAGATGACCCTTCCTCAACATCGTGTATGTACACAATGGAAATTTTTTCTTGGATCTACTTATTCACTAATTAAATTTGTTTCCAGGCTATGTCGCAATAGTAGAGGCACAAGGGCGAGGGTCACTTCACTTGTACGTACTTCATTGGATTGAAGCTGATTAAATATAGTCATAGGGATGATTTGCTCCGCAAGCTTGTGTTTACATTACACGCCACTCTGATTCTGACACTTTAAAACATTTTAAAACCCCATTCCGACCATGTATGTAATAATGTTCACTCTGGTACCTGATTATGAATTGAAAAACATCAGTAATTTCAAATCTGCCTGCCTGTTTCGTGAGGTTTATCCACTTTGCCATATCACTGTCAACGCCTCAGTACATTTGCGGATACTCTTGTAGGGATCCACCATAGTATGGACGTACGGCCGCCGCTCTGACCCTTGGAGTGTATGACGGTGTCACGCACATAGTCCGATTTCACAAAAGATAGGGTCAAACGGCCTGGACTACATTCATAAATAAATATTGTATGCATGAATTTTACATATATGATACCTATGCTTTTACCTACCTATGCTT
>Ga0307509_10004207_pt1 | contig 21008 bp, 14 predicted proteins | sample 10_EM_MG_FD_202245 | JGI IMG/M metagenome (GOLD analysis project Ga0307509, IMG submission 202245) | Populus trichocarpa ectomycorrhiza microbial communities from riparian zone in the Pacific Northwest, United States - 10_EM | ecosystem: Host-associated > Plants > Roots > Unclassified | place... | reverse complement strand
TACCGGTGGTCGCATTAATTTGTATTTGCAGGTTGGTGGGGGCAGAGCAGCCACATTTCTGGAGTTCCTTGGCGATGGCTATGCTAATCTGTGGCTCAAACTTGGCCGAATTAGGCAGGGGTATAGGAAACTGGCACTGATAGCATCCAGGCAATATATACAGGTCGACAGGAAATCACAGATCTCACTTTGAATAAGTTGAACAAACCTTCTACCCCCCCAAAATCGATAAGGAATAAGGAAAAAGGAAAAAATAGTGTTGCTGCACATGTTGAATAATCCACAGCCATTCCTAACATTTAAATTATACAATATATCCCTAGCGGCTGACCTCCAGCCTAAAGTAATCATAACCAGGAAAGAAGAGAGAAGGAAGAAGGAAAGAAATAATGGGGGGAACAATAGCACTATCATACATAGATACATGGAGTATCGTAGCTCCCGTTTTGTATGCAGGGGGGCGTATAGACACTAAAGTCATTGGGCTCGAAAAACTTGCACCGGTGTTTTTCAGCCAGGGGGTTAAATAACTTCTATTGAAACCTGGAAACTGGGATTTATGGAGCGGAAGTAGATGTTATTTCCAGGTGTGGGGCGGGAATGAGGAGGGGTGGGTTGCGGAAGTAGGTGTGCTGATGTGGTAATCAAAACCGGAAGATCCGATATGGTCCCGACTGGAAGCAGGGGCATTATTGTGGGTGTTGGGATGGAGTGCGGCGCTTGCGGTTAGAACGGTGGAAAGGCTTCCGGAGGGCTCTAAGAAAGCGTTTCAGGCGCCCTGGAGACTTCACGGGGGAGGGGGTGGGGGCGGCGTAGGATGTGGACTCGGGTGAGAAAACGAATGCCGAGGGAGATGGGCTAGAGCCGGGGGCTGGTGTGGCCATGAGTGAATGCAATTGACCTGATGGAGATGTTTCGGATGGCAGGGGCTGTTTCGGAGGTGGCCCGGATGTGACAAAACTAGAGATAGGAGCATCAAGTGGAGGACCACCTGGCGCATGTAAGGTAACATCATCCGTTGGCGTGAGTGGATGCATTACATCCTGGCGTGAAGAAACTCCAACGGTGGCAGAGGCCGGGATTCGGTCAGGATTTTCCAACGATTCGCAATTGGTGCTTCGAGCCTCCGGCAATAACCTCACTTCGCCCTCTCGCCCCAACATGGTGGCACATGACAGGGATGTCTGACCATTGTCGTCCTGTGAGTTGAAGTTGATGTCACTGCGCTCAAGTAACCCCACTACACCTTCACGTCCTCTCGAGACAGCAAGTGATAGGGGTGTTCGGCCAGTACTATCCGAAGCGTTCTGATCGACATCTCCGCATCCCAGAAGTAACTTCACTACGCCTTCATGTCCTCCCTCGGCAGCAAGCAAGAGGGGTGTCCGGCCAAACCTATCCGGTTGATCGGCATTGACTTCATCGCGTCCCAGAAGTAACTTCACTATACCTCCGTATCCTCCCTTGGCAGCAACTGATAGGGGTGTTTGGCCACGGCCATCCGATGAACCGGGATTGACTTCCTTGCGTTCTAGAAGTAGCTTCACTATACCTTCATGTCCTCCCGAGGCAGCAAGTGATAGTGGCGTGAGGCCACTCCAACCCGATGGGTCGGGATTGACCTCCTCGCGTTCCAGAAGTAACTTCACTACACCTTCGTGTCCTCCCTTGGCGGCGAGTGATAGGGGGGAGAGACCACTCCAACCCGATGAGTTGGGATCGACTTCCTCGCGTTCTAGAAGTAGCTTCACTGCACCTTTATGCCCCTCTGAAGCAGCAAGTGATAGGGGCGTGAGGCCATTCCGATCCGATGAGTCGGGATTGACTTCCTTGCGTTCTAGAAGTAGCTCGACCACACCTTCACATCCTTGAGAGGCAGCAAGTGATAGGGGTGTTTGGCCACGACTGTCCGGTGAATCGGCATTGACGTCTCTGCGCTCCAGAAGCAACCTGACTACACCTTCATACCCTTGAGAGGCAGCAAGTGATAGGGGTGTTTGGCCGTCGTGATCCGATGTATTGGGATTGACGTCCCTGCGTTCGAGAAGCAGCCTCACCATATCTTCATATCCTCTCGAGGCAGCAAGAGATAGTGGTGTAAGGCCATTGCTATCTGATGAATTGGGATTGATATGTTCGCATCCGAGAAGTAACTTAACTATGCCTTCATGCCCTCCCTCGGCAGCAAGTGATAGGGGTGTTCGGAGATTGCTATCGGGAGAATCAGGGTCGACACCCCAGTGCTCGAGAAGTAACTTCACTATGCTTTCATGTCCTCCTGAGGCAGCAAGTGATAGGGGCGTCTGGCCAGTGTGACCCGACGAACTGGGATTGACATCCCCGCGTTGGAGAAGTGACCTCGCTATATTTTCATGTCCTCTCGAGGCAGCAACAGATAGGGGTGTAAGGCCATCGCTATCCGATGAATTGGGATTGACACCCCCGTGTTCGAGAAGTAAACTCACTACATCTGCATTTCCTCTAGCAGCAGCATATAATAGGGGTGTCTGGCCATCGTGATCCAATGAATTGGGATCAACATACTTGTGTTCGAGAAGTAACTTCACTACACCCTCATGTCCTCTCGAGGCAGCGAGCGCTAGGGGTGTACGGAGATCACTATCGGAGGAATTTGGGTGGACATCCCAGCGTTCCAGAAGCACTCGAACAAGACCTTTATCCCCTGCCCCAGCAGCGAATAAAAGAAGGGTTTGGCCATAACTACCTCGCGGATTAAGGCCTGCGCGTCCTAGATGTAGCTCTGCACCCCCAGCCCCCGAGATTTCGGCCGATTGTAGGAGTGTCCGGCCACCACTATCCGGTGGATAGGGATTAACACTCCCGCGCTCCACAAGCAGCTTCACTACATTCTCAGCCCCCGACAGGGAAGCGTATAATAGCGGTGTCAGTCCACTGCGATCCGATGAATTGATATTGACATCTCGGCGTCCCAGAAGCATTTTCACTACACCTCCATGTCCTCTAAAGGCAGCAAACGACAGGGGTGTTCGGCCATTGCTATCCGATAGATTGGGGTTGACATTCCCATGTTGTAAAAGCCGATTGACCAGATCCTCTCGCCCCCACTGGGCAGCATACGATAAGGGTGTTAGGCCATCGTCGTCCGCTGAATTGGGATCGATATCCCGGTTCTCGAAAAGCAGTTCTAGCACACCTCTATGTCTCCCCGCAGCAGCATATGAAAGCGGGGGTCGGCCATTTCGATCCAGTGAATTGGGATTGACATCACTGCGTCCCAGAAGGAGTTGCACTATACCTTTGCACCCTCCCGAGGCAGAATATGATAGGGGAGTTTGGCCATTGTAATCCTGTAGGTCGGGATTGACATCATTGCGTTCGAGAAGCAATTTCACTACACCCTCATGACCTCCCTCGGCAGCAAATGACAGGGGTGTTCGGCCGCCGTTGTCCAATGAATTGGGATTGACACTCCCGCCTTCCAAAATTAACTTCACGGAGGATTTATGTCCTTTCGAGGCAGCAAATGACAGAGGTGTTCTGCCGCTGCCATCAGCTAAATCGGGGCTCACATTCCCGCATCCCAGAAGTAGCTTCACTACCCCTAAATATCCTCCCTCAGCAGCTAATGACAGGGGTGTTCGGCCGCTACTATCCAATGAATCGGGACTGACACTCCCGCCTTCCAAAAGTAACTTCACAGAGGATTCATGCCCTTTCGAGGCAGCAAATGACAGGGGTGTTCGGCCACTCCCATCAGCTAAATCGGGGCTCACATTCCCGCATCCCAGAAGTAGCTTCACTACACCTTCATGTCCCCCCAAGGCGGCAAATGATAGAGGTTTTCGGCCGCTACTGTCTGATAAATCGGGATTGACATTCCCGTCTTCCAAAAGTAACTTCACAGAAGATTCATGTCCCTCCGAGGCAGCAAATGACAGAGGTGTTCGGTCGCTACTATCCAATGAATCGGGACAGACACTCCCGCCTTCCAAAAGTAACTTCACAGAGGATTCATGTCCCTTCAAGGCAGCAAATGACAGGGGCGTTCGGCCTCTGCTATCAGATATATCGGGGTCGACACCCCCATGTTTCAGCAGTAGCTTCACTACACCTTCACGTCCCCATGAGGCGGCAAATGACAGCGGAGTTCGGCCGCTTCTATCGGATAAATCGGGGTTGACACCCTCATGTTGCAGAAGTAGCTCCACAGCGCCTTCATTCCCCAGCTCCGCAGCAAGCGAGAGTACTGTGCGACCGCCCCGAATGGCCATGTCGGGTTTGATATCTCCTTGCTCAAGAAGTAGCTCCACCACTTTATTATTTCCATATCTTACAGCCCACATCAAGGGCGTGTCACCCGTAGAATCCTGTCTATTCACGTCCCATTTTTTCGTCTCCAGCATGGCAACGGCAATTTCTGCAATCCCCAAAAATGCGATGCAGTGCAGTCCGCTAATTCCACTACGATACCACCCATTGTGCCATTCACGTATCCTATCCTCCCAGAGAACCGTGGCAGATACATGGGTCTCGTATCCGTCAAGCAGTCGCAACGCCAGAGTTTTCACCTGGTCAGTCACCTCTCTGGCTGCATGGGTTCCCCAAAAACATGTGGCATATCTAAGAAATGGCCATGCTTCCCGGGCACCCCAGGGATATAGCTGCCGCTCCCGGACCGACAGAGAGTTCAAATAAGTGAGGCAAATTTCCGCCATCATCGATTGAGGCGTTTCAAATACCGCGGGACTGCCTCCAAGATACTCTTGAAGTGTGAGATGCAGGAGACGGACCGTCGAAAGATTTTCGTCAATTGTGACAAGCCCTAAGGTGCACTCCAGTACAACCCTTACCGAAGGCACATTGTCGATACTAAACCCTTCCACCCCTAGGTCCACCCCTAGTGCATGGCACAATTCCCTCGACTGCAAGGGCCGCTCACAACGGGAAACCCACAGAAGCCCCGCCATTCCAAGCTTCGATTTGCTTTCACCCTGCTGTCTTATCCGTTCTAAAGTCGTGTTGTATGCATCTTGTACGCCAGGGCCATTGGGCATCCTATCCAGTGCTTGCCTCTTTTGCAGAATGGTCGTCGCTCCAAGGATTGCGTCCATACTGAGGCAAACAAGAAGAAATCTAGAGGCTACTGTTAGCCTAATTTGTAGAATTCAACACTCCGCGTTAATGCATACATTCCAGAGACCTTCTTTGGGATGACTCTCTTTATATATGCCCGCAGCTCTTCGTCTATGGTACTCTTTCCCAGATCCTGGTTGAACCTCTCCTCAATATATCTTCCTATATCCTCCGAAGTTGGTTCTATTGTAACCATATCGGCTTCTTCGGGAAGATATTCCTCCACTTCCTTTTTAATCAGAGGCCTTCCGGTAAGAAATAGCCGAGTGTTCGGGCACTCACGAACAACGCGCTGCAGAGAGTTCCAGAGTTGAGCCCGGTGTTTTGTAGGGAACTCATCCAATGCGTCGATGCAGATAAAGCCCCTCTTCAAAACTGACAGAGACCTAGTGAGCATATCCAGAATCTCGGGAAGCCGGAGCCCGCAACCATCAACCTGCTTTTCTGCGCGCTCAAATGCCTGCTGGACCCCACTGGGGATCTCCGCCAATGCTCCGACAACCTGCTTCAGCACCGATCCCAATACAGCATTCGTTGATTGCATATTCCGAGCACTAAAATCGCAGTACACATAAGCGGTGGCAACACCGTCCCCGTCAATCCCGTCGCAAAGTGTATCTATCACAAGAGAGCTGCGCCACTGTTTTAGCACCGCACCGGATTGAGGGGGTTGGGGTGGTCCGTACGTGATATACGTCTTACCAACTCCAGGATTTCCATGGCAGAATAAGACAGGCTTCGCCGTCCTGTCGTCTGATGTGCGCCATGTAGAAAAGCTTTCGTGGCAAAGCAGCCAGTCTCCCACTTTCTCCACCCGCGAATTACGAACAACCTGGTGCCTTTCTCGAGACGCAAAGGGCGATATCCACTCGAGAATTGGGCGTTTTTCATCTAGTGTGGAGAAATTGCACTGGTTGTATTCAATATTATTGGTATTCCCACTATCTCGGTTGTTGCTGCCGTAGATGAAGCTCGAGTTTATGCTCATTTCGTTTAGCCTACCGATATCGTTTTTGTTGTTGAAATTTCTGCGGGAAGTCTTTTTTGTTTAAATTTGTTGTTTTAAGTAAGTTAGGTGGGGATGGGCACTGAAGGATTAGGCAGAGGATGTCGGCGAAGAGGGTTTTGGGGGGTGGGGAATCTTTTGCCACGTCGGGGCTGCGCATGAAGTTAGAGTATCATACTTGGGTACGAGTAGAGTACTTAGGCTGCTTAGCACGGCTCAAACCGGACTCCCTGTTTCAGAACCGCTGCTCAAAAAATTATCTGCGAATTGGAAAAATTACCAGCTGAACTCGCACTATCAACTATTAAAAACTCTAGAATACCGTGTCTTAGAGCCTGCCGCACTTCAGAGCCCTGACTAAGAAGCCCACCTTTCAGCAGCACTTGTCTCTTGCCCAGAGTGACGGACCAAAAGGCCTCACTCTGTGCGAACGGTAACACCTATCCGGCGCTAAACCAGCACAGTGATAATCGTGAGGCGCTCTGTCATTTCCCCGCCAAGAGTCCCTACTCGAGCATGATACTCCCAGACACTACTCGAGTGGAGCAAAAATGCCAGCGTTCAAGTGCGGTGTAGTTCCTAGCCGAATAAAAGCCACAGCTACCCTAAGATATCACCTTCAAACCCGTGCGGCTGAACTCCACAACCTCCGCGCCTAAGGTCTCCTGCATATATCAGGTCTTCCGTCGCGCTCTACTCGAGTACCGGTAGAGAGTTACAGGGAGATATTGGCCCAAGTAGGACGAAGGCTAATTTTAATTTTGTACTGGACTAGCAGATTTAACAGGGAAGTCCAAGAGGTGTCAAATGTATTATCCAAGGATTCGCAGCTGGACCCCGAGACGAAAAGTTTCTGGTTTTTTTTCCAAAGTCAATAGAAATTTAAGATGATATTCCCTAAATCCGGGTTCAGACTGGAACCCAAAATTGTGATTCACTGCAACCTTAAACACTTGTGATTTTCAAAAGCACGATGTTTACCGAAATCGCGATATCCGAACCTCAATCGTAACCCATCAGACACCTCCGGGGTAGCCAGTAACAATACGAACAGTATTAGCTCGCATTATTCTTCTTGATCGGGAAATTTGTATGCATATCATTACTAAATGGGGAACAAATCCAGTGCCTCAATATTAACCGAAGTATTGATTTGTGACCTAGGAACGGAACTTTTCATGCAGTTTTCTCTAAATTGCTCGCCCAAAAAAAGAAGAAAAAAAAGTTTGTCCCGACCTTTACCTTGGCTGGGAGGGAAGTTGAGAGCTGCACTTCACTTATTAAAGCTCATGGCAATACTCGAGTAGGTGGCGTCCTAGTTCAGCACTCGACTCGGCAAAAAGGTCAGGGGCAGCCATTTTTTGGCGAGTGCAGGTGGCTGGCCGGATGTGTGCTTGCGCCCGTGGAGGCGGTACTCGGCTCCAAGGGCAAATACGGTACGGTCACACTCATAATATTATTATACTTGTACTTGAGTAGAATATTGCGAACTATGGCGGGGCGAAGTCCGAGGGGAAAAGCCGTTCTTATAGCGTCCGCTTTTACCGATACGGCATCCGTAAATTCCTTCACGGGATGACGACAAAATCCTATCCCCAATAAGCGCAGGGCCCTAACCCTTACGGCAGCAATCCTCATGAAGTATCTAGGCTACTCGTCCCAGGCAAGAAGTACTGAAAGGAAGAAAACCGGGCAACTTTGTATCTTGTCTCTGATGCGCAGGAAACTACAAGTCGACAAACGTCACTGAGGAGAAAGCCCGCCTGATAAATGAAGTCACCCAAATTACAATTAATTCAACTCTCCTAAGCTAATTCGCAAACCTCTCACCCAAGACGAACCCAGAAAAAAAATATAAGCGAAAAGTCCAACTTTGCTCGGTTGTCCGGCTATCTATGCACAGGTGATTCTTCTCTCGATGTCCGCTGCCCCAATTCCCTTTCATCCACTGACCGTCTAAACTGTTGCTCCGTGGTGTGAAGAAACGAGAGAGATGAAAGACCGTCCGTCGCCTTACATCGACTGGCCCCCCCTTCTCAGCCAAGCCTCGGCAACCAACCCCCTGTGGGAGACAAGCACCGCATATTTATTTTTTCCCAAGCAAAGATCTATCATTATTTATACTCCGCTGAACGATTCCCAACCAGTTAAGATATTATGACTAAGCAAAGCCGAATTTCATCCGCAACGGTACCCAAGAGCGGGGGAAAAAGATATATATGGGAAAACCCCCGCGGTTGTCTGAACTCCTATTCAAACTCAAAACTAATATTTTCGAATACTTCTTCCCTGAGAGGAGTATATATCTGTTGAAAATGGTGCTGCTCGCTATACTTTCTTGATACTTCCTTTGTTTAGTTAGCTTCCGGGGGTGCGCTGGGTTGTGGCTTCGGATATGCGCTGAGGATTCAGGCATATGGCTCCGGCTTGGGGCGTCAGTTTGCTATCGAGCATGCGCTGAGGATCCGGGCATGGGTTTGTCTCCGGAGACTCGCTTTGGCTTCTGTTATACGATTCGGCTTCGGGCGTCATTGTTTGGACGTTCTGGAAATCATTATGAAGGCAGGAATGCGCGATAGTTTTTGGGATCGTGCAGTTTTTGGGAAAGCCGGGAGAAAAGCGGAAGCACTGTAAGGTCAGTGTGAAAGGGCTGGAATCCCGGAGGCATGAAGGTGTTCGTTTTCCTTCTGTTAGCTGGGTGTGCTCATGATGGAAAGGGAGACTCACAGGGAGCAACACGGTAGCTCATGAGGAGCATAGGGTCTTGTCGATATATACTCCTGTCTGCGCCAGTTAGTTAGTTAGTTGACCGGAGATCGAGCATTGTTGTTGAGCGTGAGCCTGTGGCTGTTAGTGAAAAGATTTTCCCCGCACTTGAGTGTGCGATCGTTTTCGTTGTGAGTTGCTTGGCATTCGTTTCGTTTCACGGCCCGTCACTCGTCGTTCATGTTGATGTGTATGTTCCGCGGACGAGAGAAAAGAAGCTTGATTTTCTAAGGAAGCCCGGAGAGCGGGCTATTTATGCTGCGAAACAAGAATAAATATCCATGGTAGAAAAGAACCTCAAGAAAACAAAAGAAGACGAAAGAAAAATCTAATGCGCATAGAGTTACATCTATGATTGACGAATTGAGCTTAAACTCTGACGGCATTAAAGTGAAACTAGTATGAACTAGGAAGTACTGTCGTACTCAAGAAGATAGAGAGTACATATCCGAGAGTATAATTTCAACAGTGCGCAGCTTAGAAATCAAGGAAGTAGAGGGAAGAAAACTACCTCTGTACGGCGGATAAAACTAAGTCCAACAGTTCAACCGTATCGCCGCCGTTTAAGTTAACTTAACTGGGGGACTGCAGGGAGTGTCCAACATCACAAGATATCACTCGTGCACCTCTAACCTCGAATAGTCCAATGATGAGAACGAAGGTTTGACAAGGAAGCAAAGTTGATCGAAGAGACTAGAACAATTGTATGTAACAGGCAGGGTGTGCTCATTATGATACAAAGAGGGTCTTAAAAGAGATTTCTAAACTGGACGGATGGTATATTATTATAAAACAAATACTTCTATTAATGATATACCGTATTTACTCAGTTGGTTGGCTAGCCCCGCTGGTCGCTGATATCCGGACCCAGAGACGGAGAATCTTAAGAAGGATTAATGCTTTCCTGACACAGTTTAAGGTGAGTCATTTGGCTGTAGCTTTCGCAATTCAATTAACTTGGTAAGATAAACTGATCCCATGCGATGTCGTGATATACAAGGGTTCTTGGAGCTAGCGAATCAACAGAGTAAATACTATACTAGCAATACAAGGCGAAAAGGATCTCGAAAATGGAAATGAGAAAGCAAAAAAAAATAGAAGCATCGTATAAACAAGATTACGAAATGCATTAAATACAACAAGTAGTGAACTATCGACTACCATTAAGCGCGGCAGATGGGGTGAAGTAACTCACCAGAATCCCCATATCCGTGATACTCTAAAAACGTAAGAAACAGAAAAATGAACCAGATTAAAGTCAGAAGGAAAAGAATTCTAAAATAGAGCCAGGGGTAAGGATGGGGGTAGATATGGCCATGCGCGCTTGGCTGTGGTTGCCCGGCGAGCTGAGATTGACATCGTTGCATTCTTGAAGTAGCCTCACTACGCTTTCATGTTCTCCCAAGGTAGCGAACGATAGGGGAGTTTGGCTATTGCTATCCAGGGAATGGGGATTGACTTCATGAAGTTCCAAAAGTAACTTCACTACACCTTCATGTCCTCCATTGGGAGTAAATAATAGGGGTGTTAGGCCATGGTCATCCCATGGATTTGGATTGGCTTCCTTGCACTCCAGGAGTAAATTCACAATACCATTATGTCCCCCCGAGGCAGCAAGCACTAGGGGTGTCCGGATATTACTATTGGGGGGGAATTTGGGTGGACATCCGAGCTTTCCAGAAGCACTCGCACTAGACCCTTATCCCTACCCCGGCAGCGAATACCGGTAATAGCAGCGTTTATCCATAATTACCTCTCGGATCAAGACCCGCGTGTTACAGGCGTGCCTCTGTTGAGAATGGTGCTGCTCGCCATACTCTCTTGATACTTTCTTTGTTTACTTAGCTTTCGAGAAGGCACTTGTTTGACTTCGGAAGTGCTCTGAGAATCCAGGCATATGGCTCCGGCTTCGGGCATAGGTTTGCTATCAGATATGCGCTTAGGGTCCGGACATGGGTTTGTCTCCGGAGGCTCGCTTTGGCTTCGGGTATACAGTTCGGCTTGGGGCGTGCCTGTTTGGATGTTCGGGAAAAAATTGCAAATACCGGAATGCAGGATAGTTTTGGTATTGTGCAGCCTTCGGGAAAGCCGGGAGAAAAGCGGAAGCACTGTAAGGTTAGCTGGAAAGGGCTGGAAGCCCAGCAGCGGAAAAGTGTTCGTTTTTCTTTTAATTAGCCGGGAGTGCTCACGGGGGGAGAAGATACTCACATGGAGTAGCGTGGTACCTCATGGATGGGTATGAAGTCTCTGTGGATGATATGTGATCGCCCTTAGTTAGTTGTTAGCGAGAGCATCGTGGAGAGTGTGAGCCTGTGGTTGTTAGTGAAAAGATTCTCCCCGCACTTGATTGTACGATCATTTTCATAGTGAGTTGCTTGGCATTCGTTTTGTTTCACCGCCCGTCACTGGTCGTGCAATCGTATCGCCGCAGTTGAAGTTTAATATTGACAGCCCTGTGTTCCAGAAGTAGCTTCACATCACCTTCATGCTCCAACTTTGCAGCAAATGAGAATACTCGAGTACTGCGCGACCGTCTCGAATGACCATGCGGGTCTGATATTTTCTTGCTAGAGAGGTAGCTCCACCATCCTTTCATTTCCATGTCTCAAACCCCACATTAATGGTGTCACCCCCAGAGCCCCGTCCATTCAGGCCCCATTTTTTCTTCTCAGGCCTGGCAGGGCAATTTCTGCAATCCCCCAAAATGCGATGTAGTGTAGTCCGCTAATTCCATCACGAGTCCATTCATGGTCCCATTTCCGTATTCCATCCTCCCAGAAAATCGTGGCAGCCACAGGGCTCTCATATCCATCAAGGAGTCGCAACGCCCGAATCTCCGTCTGCCCGATCCCCCCCGTGGCTGCGATCCCCCCCTCCACGCTCGTATCGCAAACAGCATGGTGACTTTCCCAGAGCGCTAATGGAGATAAACGCTCTGGAACTTAGCTTTTCTAGTCGGGTGTGGATATATTACACTTATTGAATCCACTATTTTAACTGCTTGTGGCATTCCATTATCGTGACTGTTGTCCCAAATCAAGCCTGAGTTTTTAAGCACTACTCCACTCCCTTTGTCTAGCTTGCCGGTTTTGCTGTTCAATAAACTATATTGTCATAGTTAGGAAGGAGACTCAACTAATCCCTGCATACGCATGTGAGTGCATACCAACTTATGATAATTGTTTCCCTAGTAACCTATGCACCATGATGGAAATTCCTGCAAGGTTCTCGGGAGGCTCGTGCAGGTTGCCAGGAGCTGCATCGCAGTGTGCTGTACCGTACTCGTAGTCGAGTACCGTACCGTATTACAGGTAGCGCTCGAAGAGGCTCTTATGGTCGTCTAACCTGTTTTGTGACGTCCAATAGCCGCCGTCCACCCAACTGCCTGCAGCGGATTTCCCCAAGTGAAGCCCAGCTAATTACCCCGCTCAAATCCGCACAGAGTCGGTAAAACTTTTGAACACGTGGTCTCCCTCAATTTTCCCTGTTCTCTCCTTTCCCAGGCCGCTCATGCTTCTATTTCCTATTTTCCTAATTCTCTTATCTATTCTACACCCTAATACATATACTACTGGACAATTTCGGCCCTCACCAGACTTGGGCACTACTCACTAGGATTCTGTCCTGCAGTAGATCTAGACTGGGGGAACTATTTACCCTGGGGCCCAAGGTTAGGCTCTCAGCCGAGCATATCTCCCCATTCGATTATTTTAGTGCGCGCAAAAAGATATCCATTCACCCGAGCTTTCGACATCTTCCTGCTATTATACCTGATCGAAAGCAATCCTAGATCTAGCTATATATCTCAACGTTAAACCCGATGACTCGGTACGCCATTCTTTCCTTTAAAATCTCTTGTGCCAAAGACAAGACTTGTCCGTCTGACAACACTTTCAGGATTGCCCAAGCCCAACCTAACATCTACGGAGGCGACAGTGGGAATACGAGTGACCGCAATACTCATAGCGGTTTTAATCACATTAATACGTTTATCCTACCTAGTGTGACCAATTCCAGAGCGCCAGATCAAGGTAGTATATTTAGGGCGGGAGAGCCAGGTATTATCAGGATCCCCGAGAGATATCTGACAAAGGACTAACTGCTATTCCAACTCAAATAAGCACCCGGGCCTTGTCCGTCTGAGAGGATTGCCCAAGCCCAACCCAAGATCCATGAAAGTTACTGTGGGAATACGGGCGACAGCAGTACACATGGCAGCTTTAATCACATTAATACGTTCATCCTACCCAGTGTGACCAATTTCAGAGTTCCAAATCAAGGTAGTGTATTTGGGACGGGAGAGCCAGGTATTATCAGGATTCCCGAAAGATATCTGACAAAGGACTAACTGCTATACCAATCAAATAAGCTCCCGGGCCCTTTCAGTTAATTCCATATCCCAGGAATATTGGGTTCACGGGCCGTAAAAGCCTCCTTGAGTTGGTCAAGAGATATTCTGAGCCGCAGGGCCACAACCGGGTCGCACTCTATGGGCTAGGCGGTACTGGGTAGGTGCTGGTGCCGTATTAACTCAGATAAGAGATATTTGTCTCTGTACGTATAAGTTTCCCATTTTTGACGGGGATGGAAGAAAATCCCGGCAATACCAAACAACCGGTCCCTTAAGGGGGAAACTTGTACGTCCGAGATAAACTTCTCTTATTCAAGTTAGTACGGTAATTATTATGTGTTTCGCAGTATGAAGAGTGCACTAACATCGCTTAGAAAAAGTCAGATTGCCCTCGAATACGTTCATCAGCGCGCCAGCGAGAGCAATTGTAATATTTTCTGGGTGGAAGGAAGTGGCGTATCAAAATTTAATGAGGGTTTCAAAGATATTGCACAGCATGTTCAAATTCCTCTAGCCAGTCCCAAGGCAGACGAAAAGGGAACCCTGCTGAGTGTAAGGAGATGGCTTGAATGCCCGGGCAGCAGGAGCTGGATTCTAGTTATCGACAACGCCGATAAGGAGGCCAATTTCGATGGCAACAAGAGCCCAATCGCCGAGTTTATACCACAAGGAATTAATGGGACCCTAATATTTACAACTAGATCTCGACTGGTTGCGTCGCGGCAGGGGTGTAAAATGATCGAGGTTGGAAAAATGGGGGAGGAAGAAGCCAAGGAGTTGTTTTCAAAACGTTTTGACAGCTGGGATAGTTTGAGAGAAAAAGAAAAAGAGCACGTCGCAGAGATCCTGGGCTCAGTTGATTACCTACCATTGGCCGTTGTAGGTTCGGCAGCCTACATGACCGAGACTGCGACATCGCCGTCTATTTACCGGACTATTCTCCTGGAGAATGAGGAACGAATGAAGCACCTACTTTCGCAGCCATTTTGCGACATCCAGCGAGAAGTTGGAACCGATAATATCCTGGGCACCTACTTGATCACCTTCGACCAAATCAGGCAGCAAATGCCCCTGGCGGCGGATCTTCTACGGCTAATGGCATTCTTCAACCATAAAAACATACCCGAGGAGCTACTGACCGAGTGCGGCCTAGAGGGCATAGATCATTTAGCTAATTTTCGCTGTGCCATTGGAAAACTATTGGGATTCTCGCTGGTTACGAATGTCGTTTGTGGGGACAGGACATTTTACCAGCTTGACCGCTTAGTCCAATTGTCCCTACGGGAGTATTTACCAACCAGAGAACTGAACAAAGGGAGGGCGGCTGCACTGAAAGTTGTTTCACAGTTCTTCCCTCAATCTCCGGATAAGCGGCGACATATTGACCCTGCCTATATTCCTCACGCGCTTGCTGCAACTAAAGATTCGACAGACCCCATTGCCGAAGAACTTGGTTTTCGCGTGGCACTTTACCTTCTAGACACGGACTCCTCCGGTGACGCCGAAATCCAATTTCGTGGATGCACTACACTCCCAGTGAGACGGTACTGATGGAGGTTACTGGAGATTTCTGCTTCCGGGAACGATGAGCGTTTATCAAGTACTCGTGCTTCTCCGCTAGGATTTGGCTTCCCCATTTGTAGTAGCAGGTGTGGGCTGGTTAATTTCCGCTAAGGGGCTTTGGGGGATGAGATCGGGCATGTCTTGTCAAGTATTTCTTAGCCGAATTAATGACGATTTTTGTGGGGCGAATCATAACTCATGATGTAACTTTGCTTTGAAAGAAAAAGAGTGTGTGATTGCTTGGCCCGTTTAAGGAAGAGAGGAGAATGCTTTGTGTTTGCTACAAAAGTAGCTGTGTGCTCAGTTTGCAACTGATTGTTATATAAGGAGGCGACCTTTTTATTTTTTTCTGGAAAAAAAGACCTTGCAAACTTAGCTTACCACCGGAGAATCCACCGAGAGGATTGGAAGGATGACAGGACCAGTGCTAGAGGATTCGAGGATCACCGAGGGTTATCGGTGCATAAATAGTTCAACAGCTAGGACAGGTGGGACTTTTGTTTACACTTCGGGTTCTTTTCTGTCTTTGTTTGTGGTAGGGGGCTGGGTTGGGAGCTTGGTATTATTCATAATAGGAATCGAATTGATCTTTGCATATGGAATTTTCTTTCATCCGGGGAGATTTACCGAGCGCGCAGTTGGCGGTTCCTGCGTCATAGAGGGTAGACCTATCGGTCTTGGGCTTATTGTTTTCAGCACCGGAAGGTCTCTTAAAATCTTCTATCTCCGTCAGAGCTGTAATCTCCGGGTTCAGAGTCAAAGGCTGCTGGGAAGATGGATAGATAGGAAGAGAGAGATGGTAAGGTTAGTGGATACTGAGGGTGCCATCGCCCCTGTAGCACGCTTTAGGCACCCAGGGATTATGGATGGTATCATAACAAGATGCGTATTACCGGTACTATGGATATTTCTACGAATACCATACTCTATTAATGCTGCACAAAGAGAATGTGAATCAAAATGCAGGGGGGGAAAGAAACATAAGGGTAGCACAGACAGGATGGTAAAACACTCCGATCCTAACCAAAACTGAAATACCAACTACCGCAATGGCCTGCGGATGGCGTGAGATTAATTCACAAGAATCTATTACCTATGGTACTCTATAAAGGCGAGAAAGAGAAAAATAGAAAACAAAGAGAAATAAAGTAAAAAGTAAAAAGTAAACTCTAGACTAGCGCCAAAAAGCAGAGATGATAACCAGTAGAGCTACGTACAAATACAATTAATCGGGGTTTCCAAATATTTAGAATTAGAGTTTCTAGCATCCGATAATAGCTTTAGTACACCCTCTCGCCGCATCATTGTCGCATATGATAAGGGTGTCCGGCCCTTGTGATCCGGTGAGTTGGGATGGACATCCTCGTGCCCCAGAAGCGCCCTCACTACACCCTCATGTCCTCTGAAGGCAGCAAATGATAAGGGTGTTCGGCCACGGCTGTCAGGTGAATTGGGATTGACACCGTTGGATTCTAGAAGTAGCTTCACTACACTCAGAGCCCCGGTAGTGGCGGCGTATGATAGCGGTGTCAGACCATTTCCATCAGGTGAATTGGGATTGGTATCCGGGCATCCTAGAAGCACCTTCACTACACCCCCATGTCCTCTCGAGGCAGCAAATGACAGGGGTGTTCGGCCGCTGGCATCTGGTGAATTAGGATTGACACCACGGGATTCTAGAAGTAGCTTTACCACACCCGGAGCCCCGGAAATGGCAGCATACGACAGAGGTGTCAGATCATTGCCATCCGATGAATTTGGATCGACATCCCCCCGTTGTAGAAGCAGCATCACTACACCTTCATGTCCCCCTGAGGCAGCAAAAGACAGGGGTGTTCGGCCATTGTTGTCTGATAAATCGGGATTCACACCCCAACGTCCTAAATATAGCCGCACTAGATCCTCTCGCCCCCACTGGGCAGCATACGATAGGGGTGTTAGACCGTCGCTATCTGATGAGTTAGGATCGATATTCGGGCTTTCCACAAGTAGCCTCACCACACCCCCATGCCCTCCCGTGACAGAATATGATAGCAAAGGTCGACCAACCCTATCTAGCGAGTTGGGACTGACATCTCCGTGTTCCAGAAGCAGTTCTACTACACCTTCGCATCCTCTCGATACGGCATATGATAGGGGTGTTCGGCCTTCACTATCGGCTAAATCAGGACTAATATTCTTGTGTTCGAGAAAGACCCTCGCTACACGCTCATCCTCCGAAATGACAGCATATGATAAAGGTGTTTGACCACTGCTATCCGAAGAATTAGGATTGACATCTCTGCGTCCCTGAAGCAGCTCCACTACACCCTTGTGTCCTCTCGAGGCAGCATAGGACAGGGGTGTTCGGCCACTGCTATCCGGTGAATCGGGATCGATACCGCTATGTTGTAGAAATCGCTTCACTAGATCCTCTCGCCCCCACTTGGCTGCATACGATAGGGGTGTTAGGCCATCCTTATCCGCTGAATTAGGATCGATGTCCGGGCTTTCCACAAGTAGCGTCACTACATCTCCATATCCTCCCGCGGCAGCATATGATAGTGGGGATTGGCCACTGCGATCCAATGAATTGGGATTGACACCCCCGCGTCCCAGAAGCAGCTCCACTACACCCTTGTGTCCTCTCAAGGCAGCATAAGACAAGGGTGTTCGGCCATTGCTATCCGGTAAATCGGGATCGATACAACTATGTTCTAGAAACCGCTTCACTAGATCTTCTCGCCCCCACTTGGCACCATACGATAGGGGTGTTAGGCCATCCTTATCCGCTGAATTAGGATCAATGTCCAGGCTTTCCACAAGTAGCGTCACTACATCTCCATACCCTCCCGCGGCAGCATATGATAGTGGGGATTGGCCACTGCAATCCAATAAATTGGGATTAACGCCCCCGCGCCCCAGAAGCAGCTTCACTACACCCTCGTGTCCCTGTGAGGCAGCAAATGACAGGGGCGTTCGGCAGGTGCTACCAGATAAATCGGGGTTGACATCACCATGTTCCAGAAGTAACTTCACTGCACCTGTATGTCCTCCCACGGCAGAATATGATAGTGGGGACTGGCCACTGCGATCCAATGAATTGGGATTGACGTCCCCGCGTCCCAAAAGCAGTTTCACTACACCCTCATGTCCTTGTGAGGCAGCAAATGACAGGGGTGTTCGGCCTCTGCTATCAGACAAATCGGGGTTGATATCGCCACGTTCCAGAAGCAGCCCCACAGCACCTTCCTTCCCCGACTCAGCAACAAACGAGAATACCGTGCGACCGTCCCGGATGACCATGTCTGGTTTGATATCTCCCTGCTCTAGAAGTAGCCCCACCACCCTATCATTACCATATCTCACAGCCCACATCAATGGTGTGTCACCCCTAGAATCCTGTCCATTCACGTCCCATTTTTTCTTCTCCAGCATGGCAGAGGCAATTTCTGCAATCCCCCAAAATGCGATGCAGTGCAGTCCGCTAATTCCATGAACGTTCTGGTCATAGTCCCAATTATGTATCCCGGCCTGCCAGAAAATCGCGGCAGATACATGGCTCTCGTATCCGTCAAGCAGTCGCAACGCCCGAGTTTTCACCTGTTCAGTCACCTCCCTGGCTGCATGGGTTCCCCAGAAACGTGCAGCGTACTCAAGAAACGGCGATTCTGCCAGGGCTTTATCGAGGCTTGGCCGCGGCGTCCGAACCGAGGGAGAGTCCAAATATGTAAGGCAGATTTCGGCCATCATCGATTGAGGGGTTTCAAACACAGTGCGACTGGTTCCCAGATACTCTTGAAGTGTGAGATGCAGGAGGCGTACCGTTGACGCATTTTCGTCAATTGCGAGAAGTCCTAAGGTGCAGCCCAGTATGGTCCTTAGTGAAGGCACATTGTCGATAGCAAACCCTTCCACTCCTAGGTCTACCCCTAGTGCATGGCGCAACTCCTCCCACCGCAAGGGCCGCTCACAACGCGAAACCCACATCAGGGCCGCCATCCCAAGTTTGGATTTGCCTCCATCCTGCTGTTTTATCCGGTCTAATGTCGTGTTGTACGCATCCTGTAAGCCAAGGCCGTTGGCCATTCTATCCAGTGCTTGTCTCTTCTGGCGAATGGTCGTCGCTCCAGAGATTTCGTCCATACCGAGGCAAACAAGAAGAAACCTAGAGAAAACGGTTAGTCCAATCTGTAGAATTCAACATCCCGGGTTAATACATACATTCCCGAGACCCCGTTCGGAATAACTCTCCTTATATCTTCTCGCAACTCCGCGTCCATCGTGCTCTTATCCAGGTCCTCTTTCAACCTTTTCTCAACATATCTTCTTATATCCTCTGGAGTCGGTTCCACGGCAACCATATCAGCTCCCCCGGGAAAATAGTCTTCCACTTCCGTTCTAATCTGAGGCCTTCCAGTAAGAAATAGTCGCGTGTTTGGACACTCCCGAATAACACTCTGCAGAGAGTCCCAGAGTTCGGCCCGCTGTTTTGTAGGGAACTCGTCCAAGGCGTCGATACAGATAAACGCCCGCTCCAAACCCGGAAGAAACTTGGTGAGCATATCGAGAATCTCGGGAAGCCGGAGCCCGCAACCGTCAGCCTGCTTTTTTGCGCAACCAAACGCCTTTTGCACCTCATCCGGGATCCTTGTCAATGCTCCAACAACCTGCCTCAACACCGATCCCAATACAGCAGTCGTGGATTGCATATTGCGAGTGCTGAAATCGCAGTATACATAAGCAACTGCCACGCTATCTCCTTCAATTCCCTCGAGAATCGTATCTATCACAAGAGAGCTGCGCTGCTTTTTTAGCACGGCACCAAATTAAGAGGGGCTGTGGTGGTTCGGCTCATACCTGATATACGTCTTGCCAGCTCCGGGATTTCCATGGCAGAATAAGACAGGCTTCGCCGTCCGGTCCTCTAATGCGCGCCATGTAGAAAAGCTTTTGTTGCAAAGTAGCCAGTCTCCCACTTTCTCCACCCGCGAATTACGAACAGCCTGGTGCCTTTCTCGAGACGCAAAGGGCGATATCCACTCGAGAATTTGGCGTTTCTCATCGGGTATGGATATATTGCACCGGTTGTATTCAACATTATTCCCACAGTTGCGGTTGTTGTTGCCGTACGTGATGCCCGAGTTATGCACTATTTTGCTCATTTTGTCTAGCGTATCGTTTTTGTTGAAATTTCTATGAGAAGTCTTTTTTGTTTAAATTTGTTGTTTTAAGTTAGGGTGGGGATGGGCACTGAAGGATCAGGCAGGGGATGTCGGCGAAGAGGGTTTTGGGGGGTGGGTGATCTCTTGCCACGGGGCTGCTGCGCATGGAGCTATGATAGAGTACCGGTATCACACTCGAGTAGAATATCCAGGCTGCTTAGCACGGCTCAAACAGGACTCCCTGTTCCAGAACCGCCTGCTCAAATTATCTGCGAATTGGAAAAATTACCAGCTGCACCCTCACTATCGGCTATTAAAAACTCTAGAATACTGTATCTCAGAGCCGCACATCAGAGCCCTGCCTAAGAAGCCCACCTTTCTTTCACCAGCATCAGTCTCTTGCCCAGAGTCACGGACCAAGAGGCCTCACTATGTTCGAACGGTACACCTACCCGGCGCTAAACCAGCGCAGTGATGATCGTGAGGCGCCCTATCATTTCCCCGCCAAGAGTCCCTCCTCGACGATGATACTCCCAGACACTAGAGCCAGAATGCCAGCGTTCAAGTGTGGTGTGGTTCCGAGCCGTAGAAATAAAAACCACAGCTACCCTAAGATATCACCTTCAAACCCGTGCAGCTGAACTTCACGATCTCAGCGCTCAAGGTCTCTTGCAAATATCAAGCCTGCCACCGCGCTCTACTCGAGGAGAGGGTTACAGAGAAATATTGGCTCAAACTGGAACCCAAAATCGTGATTCGCTATAGACACCCCAAACACTTGTATCATACGAAGGTACTTAGGGTGAGAAAAAGTATTGGGGCAAGACAAGCCAAGACCCGTCCCGGATTTTGCAAATACTAAATAGCATCTCTCTCCTTCCTCGCTCTAGCTCTTTTCCTTTTGACCACCGTTTGTGAGTCTGTAGCTTTGTCAACAGCATATTCTGGATATCGTCTGTCATTGTGGGAATAGTGGTGATGGTACTCGAGTTTTCTGGTATCCGCCCATTGCAACTGACATGTGGACTACTTGCAATATTCTAATCCGGTCTTGGCTTGTCTT
>Ga0307509_10004206_pt1 | contig 21015 bp, 28 predicted proteins | sample 10_EM_MG_FD_202245 | JGI IMG/M metagenome (GOLD analysis project Ga0307509, IMG submission 202245) | Populus trichocarpa ectomycorrhiza microbial communities from riparian zone in the Pacific Northwest, United States - 10_EM | ecosystem: Host-associated > Plants > Roots > Unclassified | place... | reverse complement strand
AACACTTTAGGTGGTGTCCGAGGAGTTGGGTTGGTGCGGAATGTGGTATGCTGGAGCAGGCACACTAGATAGTAGATATTGTAGATGCAGAGACCCTCTCTCGGGATGCTCATGCGATGAGGCGCTCACGACTCGAGGCCAGACCTCTCGTAGTCGATCGGCACGTCTTTACGCTCTATCCACATCGCGTCCTCGCTCCCAAGGTCGACGCCCTTCCCGCAGTCCAACCGACGACGCACAGGCAGCTCCTTGAGTTCCACGCGCGATGCCCCGCCCGCGACGTAACCTGCAGGGTTGCCATCACATACATCAACGGAATCGGCCCAGTGGTGGTGGTGGTCATGGTTCCGGACGACGACAAAGTGCTCGCCGTGCCAGCCGACATAGTCGACGCTGGGCACGGCGAGCGCGACGTCGCGCGCATGCATGAGCCACGCGTCCGTCTGGGCTTGTAGCTCCTTTCCGTGCATGCGTGACGGCTGCGGACGCCGTATCGACGACGCGCCGTTCAAATGAAGCATGCCGAGGGACCCGAACCGTGCAAACGCGGGTGCATATTCGTGCTAATGTCGTTTTTCCCCGACCCACGTCAACAAGGCGGACTAAAAAAGGGAAAGCGAGGACGCACCATGGAACGATCGGACACGGAACACGCGAGATGGATCGCCTGCATCTCGTGCGGAAGTCTGTGGACGAGCGAATCGACGGAGGGGCTGTTGAGGTTCGCGATGCGCACGCGCAAGACGCGCAGGCCCGTGAGTTCGGGTATGAGTCCGCGGAGGAGCTCCCACGGGCAGCTGCCCAGATCGAGCCTGCGCAGGCGAGGACGCGCGCGCAGGAACTGTATGACGGCGATGAAGAGGGCGAGGTCGTCGTCGTGTCCAACGAGCGCGAAGCGGAATGCCTCGAGGTGGGGAAGGAACGCGTGGGTCGGCGAACGCGTCGTGCACGTGCCGGTGCTCGGGAGGACGTGGTCCGCGCCAAAGATGGCGGTGGCTGCTGCAGGCTGGTCGAGCGTTCCGTGGAGGGTGAGCGAGACGAGGTTGTGCGCGTGCGCGATGCGTGCGAGGACGACGTGGGAGATGCGCGTGTCGACGAGTTCGAGGTGCGTGAGGTGCTGGACCGTTTGAGAGCCAAACGCCGTGTCCCATGAGTGCGCGCGTGGGAGATACGCGCCGAGGGTCAGGTGTGTGAGCGTGTTTGCGTTGTTGTCGAGAACGCTGCGGACTTCGTACATATCGGCGATGCCATCGTCGTCCTCGGCACGGAGGGTGAATCGCGTGAGTGAGGTAAATTCGGAGACGCCGACCGCGTCAAAGTGCCACCCACTAGAAAGAGGAAGACGCGTGAGCGGCATGACGTGACCTGGGAAGAAAGGCGAGACGTACATAAGACCAAGCTTGACAAGGTTCGGGTGGATTTTGAGGAGGACTTGGACCATGTCTGCTTGAAGTTCTGGGTACCCTATCCACTCGAACTCCTCGAGCGCCCTGAATTCGGGAAGCGCAGTCTTGAATATTCCTGAGTTAAAAGATGAGAAATCTTAACGATGATAGCAAATACGATACCCACGAGACATGACTTCAAGCATGTCACCATCATCATATGCCCAATGAACCCGGAGAGCCCTGATCCTACGCGAGAAGAGCGGGTCCAGCTTGACCCTGTCGAAGATGTCAAGGACCCGATTCCAGCTGTCCGAGTCTTCACAGAAGTATAGGTCGACGGTGCGGAAGATGCGACGGAGGGCGATGTCGCGATGGAAGGAGGATACGAAGAGCCACGTGCGGAGGAAGTACCGTGGTATAAAGCTTGCGATCTGGTCCCAAATTTCTGGCGGAACGCGTTGGGATGCAAGGACGCCTGAAAAGGGAGTCTAACGGAAGAGGTAGATAAGAGACGAGATCGGGGGTAGGAAAGGAAGGACGAACGGCGGGTTCGCGACGCCAGTAGAACTCGAGTTCTCGGTTTGAAGGGTCGAACGTCGAGGCCGTCTGGAAGTCTACGAGGCGTTGTATGCGAAGTTGAGATGCAATGAGGATGCAGTCAACAGAGTTCGTCCACGCGAACAAGGCAAAAGGAGATGGTACTGACCACGAGAAGCCATCAACAAGAGCTTCTGCCCCGCACCCCTCCGTGCCCTGCCCCTCGCAACCAACGCCCTCGTGATATCATCTTTTGGAAGGTCTGGAGTTCTCAGATAGACGTCCAGGTAGTCCTCGACGACGTTGCCATATCTGCATGAGACCATACTCAACCTTAGAAAGGACGGCAACGGCATCGCTCATTTTTCCTCAACTCACTGTCCGGCCTCGAGCAATGCGAGTGAGTGCTCGAGAAGGAACTTGGCTTTTTGAAGCGCTGAGAGAGATTCGACGGCAGAAATGACGGTCGCGGTGAGTTCGTCAGGAATGGGGGACATATCAGCGACTGGCGCTCGTGAAAGTGTAAATAGACCGCTTGTTAACCCGAGCTGGGAGACAAAGTCGTCAAATTCGAACCAATCCACATGGGCGCATAGCAACTCCTGCGTTTGGACAGCAACCGCGACATCAACGCACTCTCTCACACACCTTATCCTATTTATCTAAAAGGCCCCTCGCATATATGTTGGATAGTTCGTTCCTCGGTGCTCACTCGTGCCAGCGCCAAGCCCACCACGTCATAACCCGCACTTCTTCGCTTTAACACTCAGTGGACATGAGACTGGGTCAGATGCAAGACCTTGTGACGTTGTCAAATTCATGGTGACCAACTTGGCCCTCCTCACCGGTGGATGGACACTCTGTAAGAAGAGCCCTTTCATTGTTTTCACGCTGCGATGGGGTAATAATCGAAAAAAAAACAGTGCTGTTTTGTGGCCCAATTAACGTTCGTATCGTTCATTTCCTCTCCACTTTACATACGTATTGACTTGGAACCTCTCACTTATCCCAGGAACATCGCTCCCGTCAGCCATGTCGTCAATCGATGGAACTCGTCGCCGCGTTACAAGAGCAGACGCTACACCGTCGTAGCTTCTTGCCACAACATTTCCTATTCATCCTTTGATCGGAGCCATAAAAGGGAAATCGACACATTCTCTTCGTCACAGCCGGTGCAACGCAGAAACTGCTCTAACCACACTGTATGCGTGTCTCATCCCGCACCAACTAAACTGAGCCTCAGACCGCCTTGCTCTCCTCTTGACTTACTACCCAACTGGGATATGGTTCGAGCGGAGGCCTCTTTGCTTCCCTGAAGGTGAACGCCCTTCAAGGGTGTTCATTTCCGATTCACTAGAGTTGGATCTCATACAAGGACTTCTCATTATATTACTACGATACAGGAATACAAGCGCAACATGAAGAAACAACCCCGGTGGTTGGTTTGGCGCTATCATTCAGTATGGCCGTTCTCGATTGAGATCGACAACGACTGGGCGTGCGGGAGCCTCGGCTTGTGCGTATTGTGTGTCCCCGTGCTCTGCGTCCTCACCCTCTTCACTGTGGATGATATTTATCCCTTCGTCGAAATAGTCCGCCATCCTATCACGGCATATCGCGCAGTGTCGGACACACGTCGTAATGACGCCACTGGGTTCGGTGTGAAGCCAACATGGTATCTCAGGCGACCAGGGCGGTCGTGTTAGAGTGCATATAATGCCCTTCTGATGACCGTCTAAAACCGGGCGCCCCCCAATCGTTCCTTGATTTGCCTACAAACTGTGCCAATGACGTCGAACCGTAAAAATCAGGATCCAGATTAGGGAGGTAGACGAGTGACATAGTTGTGCTCGTCAGGCCCCATCGTCGGGCGGCGGAACGAGCAGGGTTCTATTGCATAGGTCGATGGTAGTAGCGTACGTCCTTTCCGGCAAGTCTTTGTATTGCGAAGGCATGGGGACAGCTGATGGCTTTCACCGATAAGTGGTGTAATGACATGACGCACGTGGGGCCGAGATACGCACTGGCCAACCCGGCGACTGACTCGGACATCGACCGATCAATGAAAGAAGAAGTTTGCGCCTGAAAGTTTCAGAAATTGGTCAACTTAATAGGGGTTGAATCGAATACCAAGCCTGACGAAACAGGGTATATAGCCTGAGCGCGGCAGTAGCACGGTATTGTGATGCCATTCTCGGGCGACGGTGACCAAAAAATGCATTCCGAACTCTCATGAGATGCCCCCCATGCACCTAGTTTTTCGAACGATGCCGTCGACGGAGGTCCTAGTGCACATGATTACAGGCGGCCGAGCTGTCGAGCGGAAGAAACAAGGTGCCTGAGGGAGGTGACCTCGAAGGGGTCGAGTCAACGTCGAATGTCGCGATGTATTCGGTGGGATGAGCGTCCAGTTGCCAGACACAGAGCACCACCAGAGACTCCTTTGTCCGAGTGCCAGCACAAGTAGCACAAGTATCAGCAGCACGAACCAGGGGCACATAGTGATCATCGACCGACTGCAAGTTAGTAGAATGCCGCACCCCATCAGCTTGCACATAGCACATCGTCCGACCACCGTCCGACCGCGAAAAGTCACGGGCCCACTCTCTGAGCGCTGGCGCACGCACTTCCAGTAATTGATGCTGGCCCTCCTCTCCCCACCACTGCGAGCAGCAAACGACCAGAGGACCAGACTGAGTTCGGGCAGGAGTGCCGCCACGTCCGCACGAGCGAGAATCAAAGTACAGTCTCAGTAGGATGAGTAGGACCTTGAAGGACCCAACCGATGAGACCCGGAAAAAAAACATCTGGTGGGAGGAAGTCGTCGCAGTCGCCGCTGCTGGGAGCAGCAAATCGATCGGTTGAAGCGGTGGGATTCGTGTCGTGGGTGGTGGGGTGGGGTGGGGTCAATGGGCGCTGCTCACTGGCCCTGAACGGACTTACAGATTGACCGGGCCTACAGTAGTCATTAGTGAAAATTTAGCCCGCCTCCGTGGTCATCGTACCGTATGACAAACCCCTCTGCGGTTCGCTTCCGCTTGTAGTGTTTCGCCATCGTGGCCGCGTCCAGACCCGTCTGCCCTCACTGCACCTTCATCTTCCTCAGGAATATCCATCCGGCTAATCTCCGACCCAAAGTCTCGAACTCGACCAACCAGCCCTTTCGCATTTTTCCTTCCTGCGACGGCGACGATCTTCGCTCCCGAGTCATCCGCTTAGCGACCGGCCCAACATCCCGGACCCGCACCTACGTACTGTACCTTTGGGGGGAGATCATTTCTCCCGGGCCCCCAAACGCCAGCGCGCGCGCGCTGTTCGTTACCACTTGCCACCACCACCACCACCCACCACCTACCGGTCTCCGGTTTTCTCCTTGGTACAATGCTACTGTATGTCATGTCAGGGGCCGAGCCTGACCTGACTAAAGCGCGAGCCGCGCCGTGCTCCTTTGGGAACGTTGTCATTCGGGTATTCATGAGAAGCGCCACGTGTCGTCACCAATCTGGTTCGGCCGAGTCATCATCGAGGAGGAGACACGTACGTATCGAGTGCGTGCCATGGTCATGATCCCCTAGGGCTTCTCTCGACGACGAGCTTGCAAGAAAGGAAGGCGTTGTGTAGGAGATAGCGTAACGATGTCCTACTCCACTGGGATGTTCTCGATACTGTACCTTCTCGACACCTGATGAGTCGCCACCTCCGTCTTCCTGCGCCACCGCTCCCAGAGCAACCCGAAGTTCTCGCCGCCCCATCCCTACCTGCCATCTCAACTCGTGACTGGGGGTCTGCTCTATACCTAAAGCAAACTTTAGTCACGCTTCACGCCACAGCTTTATCTGCCAGAGTTATACTAGTACGTACGACTGTGGGGACGCGGGGTTTATTGGTACTCATCTGGTGTTGTGGCAGTCGGCTCAACCCGGTCGGTCAGCTAGAAGTCGCGCGAGGGGGAAAGGACACACAGTAGCAATAGAGTAGTACCGACCGAGGACGGCGACTCCACCGCGATTACAGTACTACCACCCGATCTAGACCTATTCCCATTCTATTCTCACTTATCCCTCTATGATCACCTCGGAGATGGACATAAACCCGACGCGCGAAACCAAGCCAACAACACTCAAATTCTCCCCCCATTTCTCAAAAAATCCAAGTCTTTGTGCGTCGTGCCCTCTCCCTCCCCCCCCTATTACGTCGAATTTTTCCGTTGTAGACGTCGAATGGAAACCCACATTCATGCGTGGCATGTTCGGTGTATCTCGGTCGGGGTTCAGTGCCCGAGTCTTGGAAAATATAGTAAAAGGGTTATTTACCACCCACCGAGGCGACGGCCGATGTCGTTACAGCAAGGAATTACAACAACAATCCAGGCATGGAATGTTGTGCGTGCGCGTGCTTGATGCCAAGCTCAAGTGAAACCCCCGCGGGCTACATGTACGGCCCATGCGTGATCCAATTGCCCCACAGTACAATTGATCTTCCTGGTTGGGACCTGACCGGATTCCATGGCGCCGCTGCTTGATTCAAACCGTTTCAAGCCCTAAAGCTTGGAAGTCTGTGAAGAACTAGCGTGTGCCAGTGGAGGTCCCGGCCAGTAAGGTATCTCGCCGCGCGTCAAATGACCGGAACCCGTGCGCGCCCTTGAATTATCCTGTAACACGCTTACGGTTCGCTGTTCTCATTGAGCAAGAGCTTCCCGTCATATGTCTCGGTAAACGGAGAGTTGTTCCCGTTTTCTATTGATGCAGCCCTGCAGAAGTGGTGGAGATAAGAGGTAAGTACGGTACGGTATTACGAAGCGAGGGGCCGTCACATGTTAGATGCCTTACGTCAACATTTGTGGACGTCCTGTAATCGTACGTGTACACATGCGCAGTTGTTGCCTGCCACAACGCGACGTCTCAGCTGATCATCACGATGGAGTATGACACAGTACGCGCCGTCGTGTTGAAACGGAGACCCAGTGAATAGTCCGAGCAACCATGGGAACGAACACGAGGTGCGCAAGTGGTACTGTAGTCATCCACGAGTCATTTTAATTTGGGGCCAAGAGTCCAAACCTGGGTTTTAGTCCGGGAGATCGTCCATCCCCGCTGGGCTGTGTCATCGCCAGCAAGAGGCCAAGCACTGACGGACGGTTTGTGTACAGTAACACAAGCGGGTAGCCAAAAAAACAAACAAACAAAATAAAAATAAGAGTAAACGATGGTGTGAGAGGTGGGAACAAGATCGATAACAAAACAATCACATCGCTAATGGACAGTCCCCGCACGACACGGCGATGGCGCTCCAGCCCGTGGACGAGGCAGCCGTCGTACCCGACAACCGCCGGCGATTCTCGCCCACCTCGTCTAGATACTGCCCCCATTCTTTTACCTCCTCGTCGCACGCGGCAGTCGATATCCACCTGCGATCGTCGTGGGGAAGATCGTGGATATCATCATCGTTATCGACAGGCGAGATGGGCGATCGCGTTTCGATCGTCAGAGATGTCGACGAAGGGGACGACAGACTCGGCGGCGGTCCCCCCTGCTCCGACGCGTCATCTTCGTGATCGTCGTCCCCGTCGGCATCGGCATCGGCATCGGCGTCGGCGTCGTTATAGACGGTCGTGTGGGACCGTTGGTGCTTGAGCTTTAATCGTCGTATGAAGGCTGTGCGGGTGAGCGGTAGGATGCTTGGAGGGGTATGTTGTTGTTGGATGGGTAGTGGGGGGTGAGATGGCGTCTTTGGCTTCTTCATCTTCGATGGGGGATCTTCGGCAGAGGCGAAGGTCGCGGGCGGGGTCGGAACGACGTGGGTCGGCATGGGTATACTATGGATGCCGCAGAGCTCGCGTGCGCGCTCAACGTATCGATCGTGCTACAGAAAAAACACGAAACACAAAAACATTTTCAGTCCGAAACGTAAAATGAGAGCGCCGATGTGGGGGGGAGGGGGGGGTTGGGGGGACGGCGACAGGAGAAAGAAGGGAAAAAAGCACGCACGATGTCTCTGACGCGCTCGACCTCGCTCGCGTTTCCGGACCTTTGGGAGCGTCGCTCGATGACGCGTTTGAGGAGCCCGATGGCCTCGTCGTACGCCGCGATCGCGGCGGGCACGTCCGACGGAGCTTCGTTCGAGTCGAGGGTGACCGCGTGCTGCGCGCGCCGCAGCGCCTCCGTCAACAGCTCTCGCGATGAGGGGCGGGACGGTTTCGGAGGGGGCTTCCGCTGACCACGGGGGCGGACGTATGGTGGCGGCCGCAGCGAGTACGGCGGAGGTGGGCTGCTCGACATGGTGTTGTTGCTGTTGTTGGGTGTGGGCTAGCCGATGGGCTGCTGTGGGGGATGAGTGTCACTTATAAGATGTGATCTGGATGATACGCGGGAGAAGGTGGGTTTGAAGAGTGTTTGAAGGAGAGTGTGGGTTTGTTGGGGATGATGGGGGAGAAACCTCGCGTGGTTCGACTGGCTGGTGGCGGAAAGCGCCAATCTATTATATGTGGATGGATGGATTATGGGCCTATTGTAAATGGGTGGGGTGCGACGTGGCCGCGTTATTGTCATTGTAACGTTTCTTAAAAACAGGCGTGATTTCATATTCTTTCCCTGAGGGAACGTTTAGGCGTCAGGACCCGGTCAATGGAGCTGATGGGGTCTCGGAGACAATGCGACGTAATGGGACCGGGAACTTGATGAGAACTGGGCATTACAGCAGGGAACCGCCGACTGGTGACTGCGCAGGCCCCGGACGAGCAACACAAATGGGTGTAAATGAAAGGGGGCGCTTCGAATTGCAAATTACACGTTTACACGTGTTGGCAACCCCCTCTCTGACAAGTGACAGTTGGAGATCGAGCCTTGCTAAATCGTATGATACTTGTGCAGACGTCACGAAATATCAAAGGAAAACCGACACTACGATACGATGAAACATTCATAGTTGCGGAAATAGTGGGGGCTAGGATGAATCTTCTTTTCCCTCAGGCGTCAGGTACTGATGATGCTGGTCTGCCAGTGGGTAATTAATTGTCGGTCATTGTCGGTCATTTATGGAAATGGTAACCGCGGTTCGCAGAAGCTTCAAGAAGTTGCTGTAAATATATATGTACGAGGAGGCAACCGCCGGACGAGAGGGGAGCTAGCTATGTTCGGAAAAACGAGGGTTGGTTTTTGGAGAGGATTGGATGATTGGGGGCCACAATCAGGGTATACGGTGAGCCCCAAAGTGGATCACATGCCCAAGCAACACCATAATGAGGCTGAGTCAGCGGTGCCCGCCATCGGCGTCATCCGTCCGTACAATCCCGTACGCCCGTACGTTACAAAGCAGGCACCAGAAGTTCGTGTTTTCGGGGGATCCGGTCTTATTTTCGTGTCTTTCTGGTCCCCACTTCTTCAGAGTCTGCCACAGTATATCAATTGAACCTTCGGTACGAGTTATAAACCTACTTGCACATACTTGGGTCAACAGCCCGTTTGTCTGGACAAGTGCCAAGGCCAAGACTCTACTGCCGCATCATCTCCGCATGGCGCGTTGGAAAGGAGACTTGTGGCTCAACTGCCGAGCCACATCATGAATTAACCGAAAAATGATAGGGCTTGTCTCGTGATTTCCGGTAGCTACAATACTACACTTGCACACTCGTGCTGCCCAGCAACATACAGCCAGTCCGTGACGTCGCGAGCTCATCCATCATTCATGCAGTGCGCGGACATGAACGCGTACGCTGGCAGTATTGTCGCGACCTATTCTGTATTCTGCTGAAAAAAAAGGTACGGTCGAAGAAGAGACGTCCATCCACCTGACTGGACAGTTTACGGTAATTCAACATAGCGCCCGCTCTGCCTGTTTCAAAAAATGTCGACGATGACACCGTCCTATTCTGCATGTAGAAAGTACACGCCGCCGCCTAAATGCCCCCGGATATAGAGTAAGAGTGCCCGCCTGGTCATCGATGAAGCAAGGTCGATAGAGACCGATCGAGAAACGCGGACGACGACGATCGCTACATTTGAACTCGGTCGCGGCCGCATTTCCCAAGAAATACAAGTGCTAGAATTCGTATCTACATATACAGTACCGTTTACAGTCCAGAACGCGGATGGTAACGCAGTTGGGACGCGAATGCACTGCCTGCTTTGTAAACTTTTTTTTTAAGTCGTAACCGTCGCCACTGGACCGGGTTTCTCCCCCTCGCTTCGCTTCTGTCCAAACTCGGCCAAACGCGGAGAGAAGAAGGGATCTGGCGTGCAGCGATGCAGCATCGGTCCCTTTCCGTTCTCGTCCTCGTTCTTCTCCCTTGTACGGAAACTTACTTCGTCGTCGAACGCGCCACCAACTCCGTGACATCGCTCGCCTATCACGGAAACCACATGCTACCAAAGGGAAACGAACGAACGTCGTGCTATTTCCACCGAGCCAGTAGTAGATTAGCCAAACAGGTAAGGTGGAGGGAGCCGTAAACTAATGCGAATGAATGAGCGTGGAGGGGAGAGGGGGGTTGATTGCCCCTTTGGGGCGTTTGCTCTTGGGGAAAGTTCGAGTATCAAGAACGAAGGAGACAGATTGCATGCATGTATGTAGTGGTTTGGGTATGTGGGTATCGAAAAGAGGACAACGTCCTTCTTCGCGAGGATGAGAAAAGATAAAAACAGAAAGGAAGGGATACAGTTCCGCCCGAGACTTCGCTTTGCTTGTATGTGTTGTGTATGTCATGAATATTCCGCCCCTCGTCGTTTCCCGATGCTGGGATCAAGGTTGAGTTTGAAAGGAAGCCTTTGATTGAATTGGCCGTCGCCTGGATTCGTTGTATGCAGGCGGCGGCGGCGATTCCAACACCATTGATTGCGAGAATGAAGGATTGTGGGAGTCGGAAGGGGGGCAATCGTATGGCGGCGGCGGTACCTCACACGCTACGCAAAGCAGGCGCATCCTCTCAGAATAACCAGCTGTCTAAAAAAAAAAAACATTTCATTTTCAATACGTATCAGGGGGTGGTAACAGGATGGGAAAACGTACGATGGCAGCCAACTGCGACGCCTCTGCGTGGGCACCGTGACGTTGCAAACGAGCGAGAATGCCGCGGAGGCGACGCACGCTCTCCGTATAGGCAGCTAGCGCACCCAGCGGGTCCGTGTCCTTCGCATCGAGCTCGACGGCAGACTGCGCGAGGGCGAGGGCGTCTGCGACCGTGCGCCTCCAAGACCGGGTCTGTATCGTCGACGTGCGGGGAGTGGGCATTGTCGGGGGTTAGGGCTGGGACGGAGATGGAGACGGTGGGATGGAGGGCGGTGAAGGATGGGTGGGAGGAGAAGGAGAGGATGAGGATGAGGGAGGGGAGGAAGATCCTACCGCTTTACAGTAGCACATGGCCGCCATTAAGAGGTCATCCCGCTTTTTGAGTTTTTTGCCGCGTGGAAGGAAGTGAGCTGTGGAACAGATGGGATGCGGGCGGTTCGGAAGCGAAACCAGCGCGAGAAAGTTGCACTAGTGTACCGTACTACAGTTAATAGTGGGAAAAAAATTCGGTGATGTGATACAGTAGATTCCGCATACTGGTGGTCCCGCCCTTTTGAAATTACAAAAAGAGAAAAATACAAGGACGCAGTTTGGGATCAGCCCATGGGTACTGTATGGGTGGGTTGGGTGGGGACCTGTGGATTACGAAAGTGCAAAAAAAGAAGGATGGTTGGGATTGGGCGCGTGGAGCCGTGATTCACCGAACTGCGTACGCGTGGGACCGACGGGCGTCACCGCCAACTTTCGGGTCGGAACTGAATTTAGTTGCCTGAACTGGTCGTAATGGGGTACAAAAAAACTGTACTGGTACTGCAACAACTACGCGCGTGTGTACACCTGCGGATCTCGCTGAGAACGCGGTGGCACCTCCATCGCGAAAGCCTGAGTGGTCGGGAGAGGGAGGGGGGAGACGGGATTTCGGGGAACAAACGGGTAAACAAGGGACCCAAATTTTTTGGTATTCGGTGAGGGCGGGATGTGAAATTGGGAAAGAATCATCAAGTTGTGCTGTACTGTATATGTTTTATCACAGTGGGAAGATAAAGGGGAATAACTTTAAGTATAAAGGTTCTATTATTACGGAAACGCGCAAAAATTTTGTTGGGCGCGGTGTGGTTTTGCGGGCTCTCTTGATCATGATCGAGGGCGGAGGGCGGAATGGAAGGACGATGCCAACACGGCCCGCCAAACAGACCTGGGTGTTTTGATCTGGGGGACCGAGAGATACAGTGTTTGACGACACACGGACGTTTGCACTGTAGTTACTGTATCACAGTAAGGAAAGGCAGTTGTGGTGCCACGCCACATTACTGTTTGGAGTGGGAGTGAGAAAGTGAGAATTTGCAAAGTGTAAGGGCTCGGTGGCGTCAAATGACGATCTAACCACGATCGGATAATGCTAGCACGACGTTCGCAAACTGGATTCAATTGGGCACAGAATCTGAAATTCTTACTATAGGACCCTCGACACACTCTCGTACCCCTTCGACGGCAGTGCATGTGCTCGTCTAGACAATGCACGCGGAAAGGTCGGCTCTAGAATCATTCCAGAAGAGACGTCGAGTCGGTGTCAATCCCCCGCGGGGCTTGGAGACCAAAGACTGTATTGCGGGAGGCTTCGACGTCGACATCGCTCGATGGGTTCGTCGAATTGGTCATGATTGCATCAGCTGGGATGCATGGGATGAGCAGCACCCGGACGCAGTATACGTACAACCGGCCCTCTACGTCCGCGGCTCATCACATGCATCACCATCACCAGCTTAGGATGAATAAAACGTCCGGACAAGCACATTTCAATTCGCTGCCCCCACGTACAGTATCATCATACCTCTGGATTACTTTCCGTAGAAATGATATCTAAGCGACTTCCATGCACGATGCTACGTAGTCCTAGCAACTGTCTATATCGTGCATCGCATCGCATCAGGAACTCAGAGGAGTCGTCCCAATGGGCCTGGCGCAAGGGAGCTGGGGGACATCTATTGGTTTGGGACTGCATCGTAGTCGTTTACGGCCTGCTATGTTCAACGGGCCCTTTACGTCCGCGGCTCATCACCATCACCAGCTTAGGATGGATAAAACGTCCGGACAAGCACATTTCAATTCGCTGCCCTCACGTACAGTATCATACCTCTGGATTACTTTTCGTAGAAATGATATCTAAGCGACTCCCATGCACGATGCTACGTAGTCCTAGCAACTGTCTATATCGTGCATCGCATCGCATCGGGAACTCAGGGGAGTCGTCCCAACGGGCCTGGCGTAAGGGAGCCGGGAGGGCACATCTATTGGTTTGCATCGTAGTCGTTTGTAGCCTGCTATGTTCCCGTTCACCGCGAAATGTGCCGGGGTCGAAAAAAATAACTCGTTCGCTCCTTGAAGGACCTGATGCTCTTGACCGTGTACTCCGAGTCAGCCATCGACCTCGCGTCCGAGCATGATGGCCCCCACGAAGTCGAGGACGAATGGTGATCCTCCCGGTCGTCTGAATCGACCATTATTTGAATGCGTTCGGCGTCCTCGAGGGCTTTCCTTTCGGCGACTTCTCCGCCTGCGCCCTCAGCGAGCAGGTTTTTCATCCGGCCGATCAGAACCCGGAACCGCATGCTGTCCTTGAGCCCGCGCTCCCAACACTCGCAGATGAGCTGGAGGACTTCGTCGAGGGTGAGCGGGGGGAGGTCGAGGACTTCCTGTGGCTCGGGAGAGTGACGGTGACCACGTTCGGCTTTACCGAGCGGCACGCTTGACGAAGCGAAAATCGCCTGTGAGTTTTGGATCGACGCTAGAAGAAGTTTTTTTGGAACAGTAGGAACTCACTATGTGCTGGCAGTCCACCTGACGAGCTCACCCCTAATTTCGGGTTGGGGGTCCTTCTCACGTCCACGTCCCGGGTTCACACGGGCCGGTGAATGCCACGACACCACGGACCAAATCTGGTGGGCCAGTTCCTTCACGCACGACTGGCACTTGGGAACGGCGGCACGTCCGAGTCCTACACCGAAGTTTTTTTCAACACATCGACACAGTCACAGTTCTGCCTCAGGAGAGGCTTACGCGTCATCATTACTAATAACTGAGGTAGTGTTTTCTTGGCCTCACCTTGGGAACACTCGCACTTGGTCACGTCATTTCTTCGGCGAGGGCCCGGTTTGGCCTTGCTGTTGGGTCCTTGGGTGCGTGTCATCTTGTAAATGGTTTGATACAGTTTTATGAAGGTCGACGAGAACCGGAAAAGAAAGAATCAATGCCCCTTTCTCATCTCGTATTTATATGCAGGACGCCCCAAGTGGCCAGTGGAGCCAGAGTGCCTGCACACAGGATGAGTGAGTTCCGAGTCGTGACCACCAGTACGATCGCCAGTACATACCATGACTATGGGATACGCCCATTGCTCTTGGATTTGCATAGCCTTTTATATCCTGGTCAGGACAGTGGTACCATCTCAAACTCTTCTTCGTGCCTATCGTTCGTCATGCCTCACGGTTCTCGGTGCCACCTGGGGCCGACAGGTGCCAGAGTGCCTCAAACTTGCCGGTCCATATCATGCCATCTCACTTCTGAGGGTATCTTTAGACGAATTAGTGCTGGCAAGAACCAGACGACGACATGAATATCATGGCGATACTTTCTGTCATTCATAGGTGTACCGCGAGGGTGCTACTACATCCAGAAGGACAATGATAGCAAGACAAGTGGCATCTCCACGTAACTGTACGGAGAGGAGAATACAATGAATGAGACGGATCACCAGGGCACCTGGATCACAAGGAGGATGGGGCCTGGAACCGGGAGATAACTCGTAGTGCCTTGGCACGGAACTCCTGCATTCCGGGGCGACTATCTGGAAGTGAAAGCTGCTTCACAGCGTCCTCAATGTGTGGGCCTGTCTGGCCTTCGAGAAAACGATCCAAAAGCGACAAGAGTTCATCCGTGATATACGTCGGGTAATTAAATTGATGAACGATGCCTTGGTTGGACGCAACTGCATCAAGAAGGAGTTTTTGTGTCCCAAGGGAGTGCTTGTATTCGTTCCAGTCAGATGTAATGATCCGAAATGTGGCGATGTATAGCGCGGAGTGGGGGTCCCAGGTCACGGATGCGGACAATAGTTGGTTGAGGGCGACGAGGAAAAGTTCGACGGTGAAACCAAGCCCACCACCATCACGGAGATCTTGGAGACGCCACAGCTGTCGCCGCAGCAGATGTCTTAGATTTTGTGGCCAAGACAAGATCTTGTCGATATCTTGGCTAACCTCAATACTGTTGCCGAGGAACAGCTGAAACCTTTTCAAGATCTTGCAAGGGTGTATAAATCGAAATCTGAGTGAATTGCTGAGCGAATGGAAGTAGTCATTACCATTATACTCTGAACCGGGAATATCGAATTGTCCACCGGAAAATTGTCGAGTTATTCCGTGACTGTCTATGTGGAACCTCTCCCGAAGGGCGAATATCTTAGAATCGACCGACTCCAAAGGAGCATTGACTTCAACGATGTCCAACTCTGACATCTGACGCCCTTGGTTGTCAAATGCTTTCGTATTTTCTCGAAATTGATGCCTTCACGTCCTTGGCAGATGGAGGGTAGCGCAGCCCAGAATGCGTCTATGAGGGTCTCCTCCACTTCTTGAGCATTCTTCTCTGCGACTTCATCTTCAGGGTCGGATCCAGTTCGCAATGCTGCAAAAGATCCGATGGCCGATCTCGCATCCTCCTTGATTAACTCGTTGCCACTCAGCATCCGTCGAATGGCTATAATTGAAAGGAATGTCCAGCGAAGCACAAACGATTGGTCCCTTCCCGCCACCAACGACTCGCGAGTCTTTTCGAAGTCGCCGATATCTCCAAGCGTTCTCAGGACGTCTCCAAACGAGCTAAACTCGGCACCGCCATAGCATACGAGCGACGTCGTGGCCTCGACACATGCGCGCGCGCGCCTCCGCCATAGCTCATCACTTGCGAAAAGAGCACGGTTCTTGCAAGTATCGAACATGTGGGCCATACGCCTGCTATGCTCGCGCATGACGCTCCTCGACGTAGGTACGATAGGTGGACGAATGTTAGGTGTATGTTGCACTGGTAGGGATGGCATTGGATCTGCAGGAGAACGACTTGCTGTGCATATCCTGAACAGACTAAAGATTGAGATGAAGCAATCGGGGATAGTCCTGAGCTGTGAAGAAGGTTGGGCGACAACTGGAAAGGTAGCCTGACGACTCGCATCTGTGAGTCGTCTCGTAGCAAGCTCATTCAGGTCGGTGCTCTTGCTCGTGCCCTCCGTGATTTCCGACACATCCTTCCACACTTCTGGACCCCATTCTCCATTGAACGAGCCAGGGATCGCCATCGAAAACGATTCCATCTCAGCATCTTCTGTCAGGTTGTCTACTAGCCACCAAATCGCACGTGCGTCTCGGGCCTTGCGATCCTCCGTCTCTTCCATCGCAAGTTGCATCTGTCCTCGTGTCATGTTTGTGCTGACGAACCTCGATTCTCCATCCCGATCTCTGAATCTCCGGCCAAACAGTTTCGACTTCTGGATGATATACTAGACAAGTCCCGAGAATGAGTTCTGGTATGGCGACTGCGGATACATCACGGGCGCAAAAATAGTGAAAATGTACATTAACCCGCTGATCCCAATGGGGATGGTGGTACTGAGCCCGACTGTCGTGTTGATGTTCAGTACAAAGTCGCCAAGGCCCACGAAGAACAGGAAGAGGGAGATATGAAGGAGACCAGGTACGGACTCTGCCACGACAGGCATGTACCATCCATCGGAGCCTTCATGCAAGTATTGTCGAATCCGGGCACTCTTCAGAGGGTCGCCATATCGCTGAAAGACATGCATGTGATCCCGTACCCATTGCTGGACAAGTATCGCAAGGAGTGCTGCAGAGAGACTAAAAGCGAGAGCCATGAACCAAAACGCATTTACACGGACATTGGATGGGGATGGGTTGAAAGCGGGGAAAGGCGGTGGCGGTGTGGTAGGAATGGCTAGCTGTGGGGATATGAAGGAGAGTTGCTGGGAGATCTGGGACAGGAGAGCAACATTCTGTTGGACATAGTACACCATCTGGTCCGATGGGCTCGGTTTCAAGCTCTGTTTGCTATCGATTATGAACGCAGTGAGGGCAGCAGAAAAAAGACCGGCCTATGGATTGCGCATCAGTGTGATCGAGTCCATGGTAAGGATGACAAAATGTAAACGGACAAATATGAGGACGCCGTCCATGTCTTCCTTCAGAGTTTGAATCTGGGATTTGTCGTGGCTCTCGGCTTCTTTTCCGTAAAGTGTCCAGAGGGCGTTAGCGCTGCCGTCAAAATCGCCTATCATCCGCCTTTCGTGGGGGGCGTCGTCAATCGGGGATGAGCTATCGATCCCTGGTTATCTACGTCAGGTTGTTGTGACCTCCGTGGCGCATTGAGGAATACACACCAGGGTTGGGATCTACCTCAGGTGCTGCCTGAGTTTGGGCGCCACCCTGAATCTCGCCCTGTTCTACTCGCATTGGCGTTTGTCCAATAGCGGATGTTGTCAACGCCCGACCGGATTCGCCTTCTTGGGCTTCGAGGTCACAGTCGATATCACGATTCATAGATGTAGACGCCATTGCCGCGAAGAAGGAGAGTGAGAGCGGTGAGGACGGTGTGTAGTTGGGGGTATAGGGTAGAGAGTGTGCCTCATGCTGTTTACGTGGCACTGGCACTCCGCGGAATCGAGGAGAGATGAGAACCGCCTTTCCTCTGACTTCTTTTACTACGCACACCACGCACACCACATGCACCATGCACACCCCGAGACCCCTCCAATCGCATTAAAATCTGAGTCTATAAGTTAGTAGTATCACCCTAGCCTGCCTGTACTGTGTGGCCAAATCTTTCACCAGTGCTGCACCACTCCGTCTTCGTATCGTTGTTACTTTTCCTCCGACATGTTAGGATTTCTCCAAGGATTTCTCGCGTCATCATGTGCTGCCGGTCTCTTGTCAGTGGTACTTACAGCTGGCGAACGCATGCACCGTCTCCTCTCCCGGATTTAGCTTCAACTTTCCTTTGTGGAAACGTCGCTCGTTCCCTGAGTCCTTGCGGACGTCACCGTTACAACTTGATAATCAGGCTCTCACAAGATACTACAGTTGTTTCACGGATGACACTCTTTGCGCATGGCTCTCGTTTTCCATCCATAGGATATTTCTTTTACAGGATCTCCCCAGTAACAATACACCCCCAAATAAATCCCTTATTAGGTTCTTTATCTACGAGTTCCTATGGCTTGGCATCCTCCTCCCTCCCTCCCCAGCTATTAACAAAAAGTATTCGGTCTGGTTCCCAACGAGCCAGCTTGCGAGCTGAGTCAACCTGTGCGACAAAACGGAGCAAAAAACGACTTGAGAAATACGTAGGGAACATATATTATTATAGGGAGGGACAGACGTTTTGCCCTCATCGGGTGGGGAACCGCGATGACCCACTGGCAAGCCACGAGGGCGAGTGTCTGACGGACAGATTGATTGTAGTGGACATAGTGACGATAGGCGATATTCTATGCCATGGTAGGGTTGCTTGGATTGTTCTTGATACAGAGAAATGGAGAAGGGAGAGTGTCAATATATAAATAGATAAAAGCTGTGGATATTTGGGGAGGATATGGATGAGAGGGATACTGTACTGGTTAGCACAGGGCTGTTGAAGGACTTTGTATGTAACCTGACGAATGTAGCTCCCATACCAGAACTTTTTGGCTCGAACATGTACTACGTGTGTGGCAGACACTTCTGCTGTGGAAGAGCGTAAGATATAGATTTCCCCGTAGCTTCCCTGTGTGACACCGCAGCACGGCAGGGCTGAAAGGGTATACAATATTTATGAATAAGAATGCCATCCATTTGCATGTACACCTATTGCAATAAGTTATAGATACATCGGCTAGAGATGAAAACAGAGGCACACGCGGAACGCGCGCACGCCCGCCCTTCTCCCTACAGCTTCGTCGTAGCCTCGGGTGCGATGCGACTCTTGATGAGCTTGATGATCCATAGGGGCAACGCGCTCACGGCTACGATGACCGCAACTTTCCACCCGAACCGCGCAGAGACGACGAATGAGAGATCTGGAAGGCAAAACGAAAAAGAGATCGTAAGCGTGAAGGAGCGGGGGCAGGGGAAGAGTGTGGGACCAGAGCGCACCGAAATATTCGGGGAGGAAGACCATGCTCAAGGCGTAGATGCCGAGGGTGACAACTTCCGAGATGATCATGTAAACATGCCTGCGGAACACCAAAATCCCGTAGAAAGAAACCCGCTAAGCTGGGAATATCGAGGGTAAGAATAAGACGTACCAGATCGTGATCTCTAATGCGACCATGATGAGTTCGTTTAGGATTAATGCCGTGAATGAAATGGCGACGATGTTCAAAAACTCGTTCTCGAAAAGAACGAGGGCTAGGATCATAATTGCAGCGCCTAGAAAGGGAAAAAATACGTGAGTTTGGAAGCTCGTCTCTGAGATGACAGGCGAATGTACCTTGGTAAACGCTGATCATAAGCCAGATGAAGAACGTCTTGTATGATAAGGCTCGTCCCTAAAATGAATCGTCGCGCGCGGATTCAACAAGTGAGCATACATAAATAACCACATCGCGAGGAGAAAGTGGACCTTTGTCAGTTCCTTGTAGAGCTCCGGGTAAGACAGCGCCAGGTCCTCGTTCAGATCGCGATCAAGCACGAGCGAAAACACGGGCGCCATAGTGTAGATCGTCGCGTAGCCGACCATAAGCCATCCCTGATAGAGCGCGATCGGGGCGAAATAGAATATGGACGAGAAGACGGCTTGCATGACCGAGATGATCAGCCCGCGGTGGATGACGAATTGCGCCAGCTTGGCCGAGCGCCGATACGAGTTGCGTCCGTGCCAGAGAAGTAGTTTCGTCAGGTAACTGAATTGCGTCACGGAGAAGTCGGCAGCCAGCGAAGCCTGTTTGCCTTCTTTGCCGACGATTCCGACGCCTGAGGATGTGGGGAGAGGAAATGAGTTGCGTCGGTAAGCGTAACCGGGATGGAATACACGGGCCACACACGCACCGACATCGGCAGCTTGGATCATGCTCACGTCATTCCCACCGTCTCCGATGCAGCAGACGCGCTTCTTGGTGAAGCTGCGGATTAGCCGGGCGACGTCTGCTTTCTGCGTTGGCGAACATCGACACGCAACGACGGCAGATAGCTTCGTCGAGATCTCGATAAACTCATTCTTGAATAGGGTGAGGCACAGCTGAAACACATGTGAGCGAGAGAAGCACGTGATTCGTCACGAGGGGTCTAACCTGGAGCGACTCGCCATCGATGACGAGACAGCAGTCGAGCTTATTCTGTAAGAAGTCCAGCTCTTGCTGGGCCTCTTCGGCCGTCTTGACTACAGACAGAGAGAAGTCAGCAGATATTTTGGATGTAAAGCAAAAAAAGCCTCACGTTTAGCGATCTGATGAATGTACTGGTTGCGAGCAACGAGCTTGGTCGAGATTGCGATGACCGTGGCCGTCTCGATCTTGTCCCCGGTCAACATCCAGATCTTGATACCTGCGTTCCGCAGCAGTTCGAGTGTCCCGCGGACGTCGTCCTGCAGCTTGTCCTCGACGCCGGTCAGCCCGAGCAACTCGAGGTCGTGCTCGAGCGAGTCCGCGACGACAGCCGCCATCGCCTCGTTGCGGCCCTCGAGCCGCACACTCGCAGCGTGGTGACGCGCCTTGAAGTCGTCGTAGGCAGCCTGGGTGAGCTTGCGCCGTGCAACCACGAGAGTGCGCAGGCCTTCGCGCGCCATGTTGGCGGTCTCTTCTTCGAGCCAGTCGTTGCGTTGCACGATTCGCGCCATGACGACGTCCGCGCCCTTCTGGAGGAAGCAGAGTTCGCCAGATGCGGTATCACGCACGACGATGCCCATGCGCTTGGACTCAGAGGTGAAGGGGAAGATCTCGAGGACCTCGTAGGTAAGGGTACTACCAGACGGCGTGCGGAGCTCGATCCTTGTGCGGTCGCGGAATGTAAGCGTCAAGCCGACGGACGAAGTCCACTGAACGATAGCG
>Ga0307509_10004205_pt1 | contig 21021 bp, 25 predicted proteins | sample 10_EM_MG_FD_202245 | JGI IMG/M metagenome (GOLD analysis project Ga0307509, IMG submission 202245) | Populus trichocarpa ectomycorrhiza microbial communities from riparian zone in the Pacific Northwest, United States - 10_EM | ecosystem: Host-associated > Plants > Roots > Unclassified | place... | reverse complement strand
GCCCCCCCCCCCCAAAAAAAAAAAAAAACAGCCAATTCCATACCTCAATACGAACACCAGCCACCTTCGAAAACCCCAGAGAAGTGTTTCGGTGCTACTATACTATTCCACCACAGCTCCTTGCCATCCTAGAGAACCCAAACCACTTCTCCCACCTATCACAGCCCCGGCACACCGATAATCCAAAGATCAGACCAGCACCATATCTCTCCACCACCACTCCCACTAAGTCAGAAATATCCGCTTAACCGTTTTCACTCATTATATTTCATTATCGGCGGGCAAAAGAGAGGGCAGGGAAGACGGGAATGCAAGGGATCTCTCTAACCAGGCAGGCCCCCCACATGGCTACTATATGTTTGTATTTTCCATCGCACCGTAATATCATTGTGGTATTATACATCTGAGCGCGGGACTCACCCCTCCCCTGCTCAAGTCGCTAGATCGATAGCCCCAAAGCCTCGGATCACCGCTGCATCGGGAGAGGCCCTACAATGGTGCCTGAGGTTTCCTTCATCCGGATTCCGTGCTAGCGACGGCTGGGTTCTGAGATTCGGGTCGGTTGGTCAGGCAAGCTGTTGGAGCGGTGACAGGTGCTCGAGTAGAGCACATGAAGATTCAGTAGCATACGGCACGGGATGGGGAGTAATTAGGTGCTGAGTGTTTCTACGGGGCATCAACAATGCCGGCACTGCAAGTACGGCAGCCAGTCAAGATACTGTGTGCCTGACAATGCAAGGTCCGCCTAATGTTGCCTCAAACACCCGCTTGGTCCTTGGGACGGTGCAGGCCAGCCTATGGGATAGCAGTAACTTTCACCTTACCAAGAGAATCACGCACAAACACCCGCACACCCGCACACCCACACACCCACACTCACAAAGGGACAAAAAACCCCAGTTTAAAATCCTCATAAATTCTTAACTCGTACAATCTCACCAACCAATCTGATCTCACCAAACCATCATCCCGCATACCTTCCCCGCCAACACATCAAAATGAGAGTATTAAAATACAGGTATAGCATAAAAGAACCTCACCGCACCATACATCCGCACCCCATTCCCAACCCAACAATCGACCATCAAAACCGGCCGACTAACCACAGAAGTTCAAATGCCAACCCCTCAAGACCCCGATTCCCGAGCGGAGGAAATCCCTCCCTAACTAGCCTCTTGGAATCAATGGCTCAAACTGTCCCTTCTCCCTCACTCCCCTGCATCGCCATCCTAACCCACCCACCCTAGGCTAAAACCCGTAAAACCCGCCGTCGCGCAAAAATCCACGCCTCGTACACAGCCGCACTATCTGACGCCCGTGCGGAAATGCAGGAAGCGTTGGAGAAGGAAAGATTGCGCCAGAAGGAACGGCAGAGAAAGGTGCTGCAGAGATTTCGCGAGTTAGTGAGGAGGAAGGGAGCATTGGAGGCGGAGATTGAGAGGATTTTGGGGGTTGTTAGGGCGGGTGTTTGCGAAGTTTTTGAAGCTGTTAGTGCCAGTAGAGAGGGAGATATGCCAGAGCAGGAAGAAGAGGAGAGAGAAGAAGAGCGATTGGTTGATTAGGGTTGAATGGTATATCATAGTCGTTTGCTCCGATTTAGGTGAATAAATTGGTGACCTGTGGTGAAAAATATTGAGGATTGGTGAGGGAGTGATTTTCCGTGATTTGCATATTTTTAATCCGAGATGGAGTTTTTTCTGGGATGGGATATTTGAGTGGGGTTACGGTAGTAGACCTCCCGGGATTAGATTTACTGGACCTCTCATAACGGACGAGACGCAAAGGATTCTATAGCCGGAGCGTTCGGTTTGTTCTGCTGATATGGTGTGTAATTGTATAACGCCCACCCCCACACACACCGAGAATGAAGTTACAGAACCTGTCGGACTAAGCAACAAGATCAACGGTTCAAGACCACCGCCAAACCAAGAGTTTGGATGAAAAAGGCTCGACCCCGAGCTCCGAGGATATATTCCTCATCCCCAGATCCGAGAATCCGTTGCTCCAGTTAGAGCCTTCAGATGATGAGTTACTGTGGGAATTACCCTATGGTGCCGGGCGTGTGAAACCGACCCGATGGAAACAACAAAACACAAGATAAAGATACAAACAACAACAACAACAACAGATCTCTGTAATGAAGAAAATAAGAGTATAGAAATGAAGAGGAAGTCAATCAGAAGAGAAATATGAATTTAGAATTTCAATTAAGGGCCAGGAAAGGGAAGGGACTAGCTGTAATTTTTCTTTTTTATAAAATCCTGTGAGTTTATTTCGTATTTAACTACAGGAAAACTCCGGCATGCACCCTAAGGTATGGCCTAGAAAAACCATTAATATAACAAAAGAAACTCCATCACCGTCTTCTTTGACAAATAAAAATGTAAAACCAAAGTCTTACGCAATAACCATAACAAAAATCATAGTCATCAAGTGGTCATTTTCGCCTCTTCTCCTTCTGGGTTTTCATCCTGAGCAACCTTGGGGTGGGAGGGGCATTGTGCTGTGTGGGCGTCGTGTAGGCCTTGGCAGTTCACACACCTAAGTACGGTATGGCTGCAGGGTCGGCCACGTATACGACAAGTAGCAGTGGGACAGGTGTGGTTTCCTGTGGGATATGGGGAGGCGCACCATCGGCATGAAACCGGGTTGGTGCATCGGTTACCGTGGTGCCCATAGCCCTGGCATTTGGAACACTGAGTTTGGGAGTTGAAGCGGAGGCGGCGCTCGGTTCTATAGGTTGATGAGAAAGCAGCAAGGCGTTTTCCAACGTAGTCAGAGGCCCTGGAGCCCGTTATGCTGATCACGACTGTAGAGGTGGTTTTACCAGCTCTAGCGTCGTCGGTGGTGAGACATCTGGGTTGGCTAGTAAGGGACAATCCATTATTGAAGGTGGTAAGCCCATTGGCTATCTCAGCCAGCGACTTCGAGGTTGGGATTCCGTGTACCAAAACGTGTGATACGGGGGTGTCTAGATGAACGCTAACCATTCCTGGTATTACGTGTAGGAATGTTCCCACCTTGCTGTTGAGCAAGGTGGCCTTGATCGATTCCATGATGGTGAGGGTGACAGTATTCCCTCGGAGGGAGACAGTCTGTACATAGGTCGCAGCTAGTGCCAAGTTGATGTCATCTCTTAGGTCTAGGGCGGTTGTAGGGAGGGGCCCACCCTTGTGTTTAACGACAAGGCGGCGTTCTCTGGCAGTGAGACCCGTTTTCAATTGGGGCCTATTGTTGGTAGTTGATCTTGGTGGAGCATTAGTAGCCCTAGCGGCCATGGTAGTCTTTTCCTTTCTGCCCTTCCTGGCCACCGTGGCCTACGATTTGTGTGGCGCGGCTGTGGGGAGAGCGACTGGATGGCAGTCGGGGGCAGCAGTCCGCTGAGGGGCCGTCACTTGTAGGGGGAAGGGTATTGGGGTGGGGGTGTCAGGCCGGGGAGTAGCGTTCTTGAAGGTGCTAACTTCCTCGGTAAGGGCTTCGATCTGTTCGCTAAGCGCATCGATGGCCGTCCTGTAGTCCTTGTGAATCTGATAGATCATCTCCATCATGACCACATTCTCTTTGCTGGCGGTGGTAGCCCCAATCTCCTGGTCCTGGTTTATCTTAGAGAAAAATGTTCAGGAAGTAGGCGCTTGGAGGGGCGTTTCTCAAGTATCTCTCATCAATATGTGGGAGGCTTGTTATCGTGTTACTTCTGGGTCGCTTAAGCGAGGGGGGGCCTTGCGGTATGAAAACTGGGGACAGGGTGGGGGAGCCGTCCTGAGTGGAGGAGTTCCTAGCACCCGTGGGTGGTGGGTGTGGGTCGGCCACTTTGCCTTTTCCTTTGCCACGACGACGCGAGCCGAAGGGAGGGAGAGTGGGATCCATGTGGTATTCGTGTAACCTGACAGGTCACATTACGCGGAAATCTCGAGATAGTGTACGTAGTGTTTCTGAAAGTGCAAATTGCACTGGGAAGGAAAATAGGGGGGAGGAAGCATGAAGGGACTAGCTGTAAAGTAGTAAGGATTTTGTATGAGAGGGGAGAAAACAGTGAACAGCCTAGAACGTACCAAAAGAGGTAATTCCAGTGATATATGATGATGACTGCCAAGAGATTTAGTACAATGACCTCTCAAAAGTATTGTCCCACTTCCCAAAACCCGACCAAAATGTGCCTGGACTTGAGTGATTTGCTAGCCTATTTCTATATAATAAAATATCTTAAAGTGATACAGAAAATTTACATAAATTCCTGCTTTCAAGAATTACTTTCTCCTGTAATAAAAATCATAAACACTCCATATTTGCATGAGTTGCACCTGGATTTACCTATGTGAAGTGTGATGAAAGGTGAATCCCAACCAAAATTAGTGCCAAGCCCCCAAATTTGTATGTGGGCTTGGCACTCTAATTTAACCATTGCATAGAAATGGATATAAAACCTTGTGAAATGAATATATAAAATAAATAAAAATCAGAAACAGATTCTACTGATAAATATCTGCATAGAATAATTTTGTATAAATTTTGATAACTTCATTTCATTGTTATTTCAGTTAATGAATACACCGACTTTGGCTGTAAAACTGGGTATGGGACAGTACTTTTGAGAGGGGAGTTTATGTAGAAGGAAAAAGAAAAGAAGGATGAAAAAAGAGAGGAGAAAAAGAGGGATTGTGGATTAAGCGAGAAGTAAGAGATCAACTTACACAACAAAATGCCTCTATCGAAGAACAGTACTCATCTTTTACACCTACGACTAGTCAATTCTGAGCGAGCCAAACGGAGGAGAGAGGAACTTACCAGCCACGTAACCTGTACACTACTACTTCATGCAATACAGAAGCATTACGGTTGAAAAGAGGACTCAGACACGGAATCTGAATCTGAAAGCGATTCCGAGGAGAAAGAACCAGAGGATGGAGGGCAGGATGACTGGGATGGAGGTTTGGAAGGCTGTGAGGATTTCATTAATGAGAGTAATGTAATGGAAGAAGAGGATTTAAAGGAAAAAAGGGAGCTTAAGTTACAGTGGTCTGAAGGAGCGGGAGCATCATTGTATGCGGGAGTGCATAGAGGCCTGTAGGACGAACTGCGCAGTGGAAGAGGGAGAAAAAGAGACAGCAGTTGGCGGTTGAAGGTGAAAAGTCATATCGGATCACAGATATGTGGAAAAGACAAAAGGAATTAGGAATTAGTATAAGGAATACAAGAGATTCTGAGACGGGAAACCTACAGAGCAGACATCAAACCAGGCAGAAGAGAAGGAAATAGAGACAGAAGCGAGTCAGCGGCCTCATTCGCGACAATTACTTTTCTCTGATCTACCAGGTGGCATACCGCTGGCTCCAAGAAGGACGAAGAAAGAAGAAAGAATCCAAATGCAGAAGACAGGATTAAGTACTATTAGTCTTTTACTTCGCAGAAAGAAGGACCAAGTAGCACTGCATGGGGCAGAGGGGATAAGGGGTCACTTACTGAAACAGTACACTCTCATTCAGATGTTTCTGCAACTGCAGCAGAAGCATGTGGAAATACTACAGCGAAGGTTACCCTTGCAAATTGCAGAATCGGTAGGGAGCGGCATGTATACAGCACGCAGAATTGTCAAATGGGAGTTGGAGTATTTAGAAAAAGGGTACATTACTGCGAGTAATGTGGGTAGCAATACCAACAAAGGGGAGTCCCTATTTGAAGATGAAGGAGTACAGTTAGAATTGCGAAATTATCCGGAGCGAGGAGGGGAAGGTAACTTGGCATTTATTTTCTAAATTGTATATGAAGTATGTAAGGCTAATAGTAAATGTTTGAAAACCTTAGCGATTACAGCATATAAAATTGCGCAAGTTGTCAATCAATACATACAGAGAACCTACCCGGAGAGATATCTCGATCCCGATATCCAAAATGTGAACCACGTACAGTGACTAGACAAAAGTCTTGGTGATCGCTTAGTCCGCAATGGCTAAGTGAGGATAATACCACCCTGTTGAAAATCACTTCCACACCCACCCAGCGGAAGTCAGACCTATCAGTTTACACTACGTATAGAAGAACGATCAGAAGGCCTCCTAGATGAGCTTATCAGCCTAAAACCTCGCGACGGGAAATGACGGATTCTGAAAAAGGCATGATTATTGCCTTTTTCTATGTCTTTCAAACGATCTCGACAGTTGCCAATCTGGTAGGGCGCCCCTGGTCAACAGTTCGGAATTTTCTTGCCCAAGCATGTGCCTGTGGATAAATGGATAATAAGCCCTGATCCAGTCGTCCTCAGATACTCAGCCGCCGAGAAAAGGGGACCATTGTGCGGGCTGCTAAAAGAGATCGTGCAATGACCCGTTTAGAAATACGCAACTGATACGTACCACATGTTTCAATTCGCACTATCGATTGTGTCCTTGGTCAAGCGAATATAAAAAAGTGGCTAGCTCAGAGGAGGCCTAGATTGGATGCAAGACATGCAAATGCTTGGCTGGAGTGGGCCTTAGCACGAAAGGATTGGACTGCAGAAGACTTTCAGGGTATCCTGTATCCCTTAGAGGGCTGAAACAATGAAATTCAGTGCCGCCAAGATATTGCGCAACTGACAGGATGTGAGGGTAGGGATTCAGATTACTAAGTGGGCGGAGTGATATCAAAAAAAGAACTAGACCGAGGACCTTCCAACACTGTAATATAATGGAAAACAAGAATGACAAAGGGCTACATGACACCGTTCACACTGAGATCTAACTTGGTATATTTTCACCTGTGGGCCTTCTTGCTTGCGGCACCAACTACACCATAAGCACCACGCTTGAGTAGTTCTCCGTACCAGAACATGGCCTCTCAAGGTACCACCTCCTCCTACCGGCTCTTGTTGTGATGAGTTCTTTGTAATATAGGATTGTCGTAGTGGATTGCAGAGGCGATACTTGGATTGGCTTTGGTAAAGGAATGTGAGTTTAGGCTTTGAAGAGAAGCTTTTGTGACCAGTGGTAAGAAGAGTAGTTGTAAGTGAAGAACGAAACCCGCGGTGGGTGGTAGGAGAGCCATTGGTTCATGCAAGCCAGTAGGAGTTGATGATTGCCATGTGCAGCAGCTAATAAAAAAAAGGCTGCCAGTTCCGGTGGGTAACACATTGGGTAGAAAAGTAAGATTGCAGCTAATCGGCAATATCAACACTGCCCATGTATTGATTATAGTCGTTGTCGATCTTAGGAATTGATAATAGCTTGGGATGTTCCCTCTCAGAAAAAGGCTTTCGAGCAGCAGCAGCGTTCGTGCTGGGTTTTCTTGGCTTTCAACGAAGTTTTTCTACCAAAGAGGTTGATTTCCCAAGATCATGAACGGTGGATAATAAATGAACGGTATTATTATCCTGCCACAAAAAGGCCATTACAGGAGGGATTCCCCACCTGTTAGGCTCAGGTGGGTGGCTTCTTTTTGGCTTTTTTGCTGAATCCACTATTTTGTGTACTATGACCCTAGTTGCAAAATTCCATTGCAGCATACTTGCTGCCTTGTCTTTATTGATAGATCAGCAAAAAAAAGTAAGGTTGCACCCCAACGCACCCCGTACTCACTGTGCATCCGGTGGTCCAGGTGGATAGAATGTAAACTCGCGTCCTGGGTGTCCGGTCTTTTACCAGGTGCTGGTGGACAGGGGTCCATGCTGCCCAGACGCACCAGATGCAACCGAGGACTCAGAAGGTACCGGACACAGAAAGGTTCTCCAGATGCAACCCAATGCCAGAGTAGAATAGTGGAAGTCCTCAGGTGCAACTGGATATAGTCAGATACCTGTTAGGTGAACAGCTCTACATTCGAGAACTTTGAATTAGTTAGTGAAAACTGTGGAGAATATCCAAATATTGAGAGAGTTGTCCGGAAAGGTCCACCAAGTATTACTCATCATTACTTATTTGAGTCATTTAGCTACTAAAATAGGAATATATTTATTAAAGCTGGTCTAGAAAACTGTAGCACTCGGTAGCTACCAATTTGAAAGTACTTGCCCGGAGAACTAAAGTACAAAGGTATGGATAACTCTTCAACCAGTGGTCGGACAGGGTTGGGACAGAGTGCGTTGGATTCCGCTCGGCAAGGGAAATTGAATGGTATAGGTTTCGAAGAGTGCATATAGCTATAGAGGTCAGCAGGAAGAAAAAGGGAGATAGATCAGCGGGCAGATGTCCACCAGAGTCGGGAAGGGTCATATTGCAGGCTGCTCGCCAGGGAGAATTGAATCGTATTGGTCGCCAAGTGTCCGCATGCCTGTAGCACTCAGTAGCCAACAATTGGAAAGTACGTGCGAGGGGAACTAAAGTACAAAAGAATGTATAAACTTGCAACCTGTAGTCGGACAGTGTCGGGACAGAGTGGGTTGGATTCCGCTATGTGAGGGGAATTGAATGGTATAGGTTTCCAAGAGTCCGCAAGGCTATAGAGATCAGTTGGGAGAGAAAGGGATATACCTCAGCGGGCAGATGTCTACCAGGGTCGGGAAGAGTCTCATTGGAGTCCACTCGCTGAGGGGAATCGAATGGTATAGGTCTTGAAGTGTCTGCATGCCTGTAGCACTCAGTAGCTAATAATGTGAAAGTACTGGCCTGGAGAACTAAAGTGCGAAGGCATGGATAACACTTAGACCAGCGGTCAGACAGCGTTGGGACAGAGTGCGTTGGATTCCGCTCGGCGAGGGGAATTGCATGGTATAGGTGTCGAAGAGTGCTCATAGCTATAGAGGTCCGCAGGAAGGAAAAGGGAGATACCTCAGCACGCGGATGTCCACCAGAGTCGGGAAGGGTCACATTGGAGTCTGCTCGCCGAGCGGAATTGAATGTTATATGTCTCGAAGTATCCGCATGCTTGTAGCACCCAGTAGTCAAAGATTTGAAAGTACTTGCCTGGGGAACTAAAGTACAAAAGTATGGATAACCCTGCAACCAGTGGTCGGACAGCGTCGGGACAAAGTGCGTTGGATTCCCCTCGGCGAGGGGAATTGAATGGTATAGGTCTCGAAGTGTCAGCATGCCTGTAGCACTCTGTAGCCAACAATTTGAAAGTACTTGTCTGGAGAACTAAAGTACAAAGATATAAATAACCCTTCAACCAGCAGTTGGACAGCATCGGGACAGGGTGCTTTGGAATCCGCCGGTTGAGGGGAATCAAATGGTATAGGTTTCGAAGTGTCCCCATAGCTATAGATGTCAGCAGGGAGAAAAAGGGAGATACCTCAGCGGGCAGATGTCCGCCAGAGTCGGGAAGGGCCTCATTGGAGTCCGCTCGCCGAGGGGAATCGAATGGTATAGGTCTCAAAGTGTCCGCATGCCTGTAGCACTGAGTAGCCGACAATTTGAATGTACTTGCCCCGGTAACCCAGTACAAAGGTATGGATAACCATTGAACCAGTGGTCGGACAGCATGGGGACAGAGTGCATTGGGTCCGCCAGCTGAGGGGAATTGAATGGTGTAGGTTTCGAAGTATCTGGATGGCTATAGATGTCAGCAGGAAGAAACAGGCTGATACCTCACCAGGCAGATGTCCACTACGGTCCGGAAGGACCCCATTGGAATCCGCTTGCTCAGGGGTATTGAATAGTGTCAACCTGGATCGAAGAGCATGCCCCTCTCCGATGGTTGATAATATTCAATAGTTGCACTGATTCGATCATTAAGCCTGATGCGAGGTGTGAAAGAACCAAGAAACCTTTTGTGAGTGCTATTAGCAGTGATCAAATAAGTGGTATGTTGTGGGTCATTATCAGGACAATAGATGGTTAGTCATCCTGTGTTAAGATCCCTTTTCATCTGAACCACTTTTACCTGGTGGTGAAGTAGTTTGTTATAAGAAGAGGCCATTAGGGGCAGGTATAGTTCCTCAATGCAGAGACCCATGGGTCGCTTACCAGGGTGTTCTTTGGGAGATTAGGGTGTGAAAGTGACCCTTCAGGTGCACTGGGCGGAAAGGATCCAGGTTGTATTGCACCCAACGGACTATGATGCAACTATTCTGCTACGGCTATTGGAGAGTGGGCTGGGCGGACAGGATGGTGCAGACTGATTTCCTGCGTCCGGACGCAATCTCTATCTGTCCGGATGTAATGTCTATCTGTCTGGACGCAATGTCTATCCGTCCGGAGCAAACGCTTTTTTTGCTGATCTATTTAAACAAGGAGGAAAATCTTTACTACAATACCTTACGGTGACACATGCTCCAATTCGATAGTCAAGCAAACGTGGAAAGAAGTGAGTATTTGAAAAGTAATTGTGCATATAGGCAGTAAAACAGTGAGTGCGAGATGGTAGTGTTGTAAGCATTTGGAGGACAGCAGAGGGGGTAGCAGAAAGGGGATAGGGTTTTTTTATCTGCTTTGAACTCGCAAAGCTTGTAATGTGTGAAGTGAGCTCCGAGTCAAATGTGTATCCTGCATAACACAATACTACATTAGCAAAAAACATACCTTGCATTCTGTCTCTCCCCGCTCACCCTGTGCACCGGACGTTCCAGGAGTTTATAACGTAAACTCCGGTTCTGGGTGCCTCCACACGGCTTATTTCGTCCGGAAGGAAAAGGGCCGCGTCCAATGCGTCCACATGGGCAAGTCAGCGTCTGGACGCATTGGACGTAGCCCTTTTACGTCCTGATGCATTTGACCCCCCCTGGTGCAGCCACCCTCCTGATACTCTACTCCCAGTACCCAGCGTGTTCATCCCTTCGCTTCCAATGCACGCATTCCCATGCTGCCCTTTTGCGGACGTCGTGCCACCGCGACATCTCTCCTTCCGGCCTCCCCCCCTGATACCCCCGCCCGCCAGCTTTCTTTCCAGTATACCCCCTCTCCTTTAACCCCGTCACTAACCTCTCCCTGAATCCATTTCTCATCCGGAACCCCACCAACATCACCTCCGCTTCTCCCACCCTCCCGGATTCCCTCAGTCCTCTCGTGTATTCGGTAGACCTTTTCCCCTCATAACTTCCTCCGGCTTCATCCCTTCCAATACATTCAGCCCTTCCTCCTCCACCCTTTAATCCCAGCCCCTCGCCTCCCATATCCAGCGGACGTCCCCCCTGTCTTGCCCTTTCGTGTAGCTCTCTCCTCAGCTCTCCACATCCTATCTTGTCTACTGCATGCCTCTCGCCCCCTCCCCAGCCTCCTACAGTCCACTCGTGGGCTCCCACCCTCTTCCCTCGCTTCTCACAGCCCCCCAGACTCATTCCCGTGCCTGTCAGCCTACAGCGGCCCACTTGACGACTTACCCAAGCCTGCGCAGTTTATAACCATCTGCCCGACACATTCCCATGCCTTCCGAACCTACAATTGCCCGCTAGATGCCTTACTCATACTTGCGTGACTAATAACCAGCTGCGCAATTCATTCTGATGCCTTTCCAGCCCACCGACTCGCACACTACTATTGTTTGACTATTCCTGACTCTTTTAGCACGCGTAATTTTATTTTATTTTATTACATATATATACACGATCAGTGAGTAGTGATAAAACCATTCTTCCTATCCTCTCGATCGGTTTCTTCAACATGCGATTCTGCCTCCCCACTGTCTTGGAACGGGGCTGCACCAACCAGTCCTCCTGGATTGGGTCCATATTCTCGCTGCGGCTCGTGCCGACCATGTCCTCCTCCTGTATCCACGAGGCTGCCAGCGGCCTCCAATTCATCCAGCTCCGTATTACTACCAACCTCCAGCCTCAATGCGTCCTCATCATTGTCATATCCTGCCGTCCTTTCGACCTGCTTTCCCCGCTCCTTCGCGATTGTGGCCTCCAATTTTGTCCTTATCCGCTGAATTATTTGATGTTGCCAAACTCTTCCCGTTTTGCTCCAGGATCCTGTCTGAAGTTCTAGCAGGGCTATCTATCCGTTAGCTGACCTTTCACCCAACTCGAGCACTTGCTGTTTTCAAAAGTGTCCTGATGCCCAGGCTGTCCGGGGATCTGGACACTTTCGAACCCTGCCTGTACACATTGTTTTTCTTACCCCTGGAAGTGGCCCATTAATAATACAGAGGCCAGTCCGCAAACATCTCAGTAAATGACATAATGAGGCGACTGTCAGTCAGATAAACGGGCTATCGATCTTATCCAGGAAACCCTAATCCGTCATGCCTTTCCTTTTCGGGCCAGGGTGATATTGAGCAAATATCACAGCAGGAATCTGGGGTGCAAGGAATCTAAGCGAAATTGGCTGTCGGCCGGATTAGATTGATTTACTCTTACTCCGATTAGAAACAATCCCGACAAATGTCAAAAAGATACCTCATAGCTGCCCGCGGGCAAATGAACCTATCCTCCGCCAGTAGGTATTCCACTCTTGGTGCGCAGGCTGCGGGATACTGAATATTGAGCTTGTAGAGCTCTGTTATAGCCTTCTTTGCTGTATGCAAATACTGAGATCTGCATCCGCTGTGCTTTGCCCGGATCTGCAAATCAGTGACCAGCAGCCACTTCATTTAGTCTACGATAGGATATTGGTTATTGATTAAGGGTAACTTACATAGTCATTTGAGGGCGGGGTAGCATCAGCAAAGTCGGGAAAGCCTAATTTGGTCTGGGCATCGCTTCAACATCTGTGGACCTCTTTGGTTAGGGTAATTGGCTCCGGAAATGGATTGATGAAGATCGTCTAGTCCCACATCAGGTCACGGGATCTGGCCAGAATGGTACGCACAAGCCCAGTTGCCATATTTCACCTACTGCTAGCTTGCTGTCCTCCGCTATCCAATTCCCGCACCGTTGGATCTGAGTGACTCGGGGTTCTCACGGGCATTGCTAGTGGATTCAAGTCTGTTGGCGAACGGGAGGGAATGGTAAATGTAAAACCGTTTTGGCTAATTCGTACTTGAGCAGACATTCTCCGTCCGGGGTAACCAATCTTCCTGATGGAATTCTGGGTATTCCCAGGGGTGATTTTCAGTATCGAGCGCTGCAGGCTAAGGAACTCACGCCCGATTGGTCTTTACGCTCCGGAGGCCGATGGATGATCCATATCGTCCCCATGCTGGCTTAACTCATTCTCCTCACTCTCCTCACTCTCCTCACTCTGGCCATCCTTACCCTCATATTCCCTATCATTGGGGTCTAGACTCTCATCCACTGACTCTAAGACCTGCTGCCCGTTGTACAGGACAGGCTCTCGTACCTGGAGTCGTGAAGAAGCTGGCTCCCGCATGGCATCCCTCCTCCTACCTACAGCAGACCCAGCCATAACAGACTCAACACTGCGTAATGTTATTATAGTTAATCCGTGCCTCGACCCAGATCCCCGGAAATTTCCGCGAAGAACCTCCCTTTGCCTTTGCCTTTCCTGGGTCGATGAACGCGCTTGGTCCGCCATAAGCCCCCACTGTTTTTGTGACATAGTATGCAGGTGAATAGTAATAGAAGAGAATTGCAGTATATGACATTGAGGTGCAGGTAGTGTCAGGAAGCCTCGATTGGTAGGTGGCTAAGGGCATGATATGGGGTGTGAACTTGGAAGATCGAAATGGTCGGCCCAGCTTCCTTAAGAACTAAGGACATTTACGGTTCATCACTCGCTTTCATGTCCGCTGGCGTCACCAAACACCACGCATACAAATTGCAGCTTGATACCTGTTATAGGAATTTGCCCCTGAAGACTTGGCGACGCTGCAATTTCACTGGGGCAATACAAGTGTTAGGTACTTGAGGTTCCTGAACCAGATGAAAAAAGGTTTATCAGAATGTACAGACTAATCTAGTTTGAGTAGGTCTGCCAAGCAGAGAGAAACAAATGCGGATAAGGCTAGGGCTCGAGTTTGGACGCTAATCTCAGAAAGTGAAAGCTGCTGCTAAGGCTCAACAGATTGGATATAAGAAGAAAAGCTAGGATAGGAATAGTAATGAAAGGGGCAACCCCAAATGAAAAACAGCTAGAGAAGAACATGAACAATCCGCACAAGTCCAAAGAGCAAACCGCTAAAGCCAGCAGAGAGAACATATACCAAAGGAGAAAGAGCTGGAAAAGAGGAACAATCATCTGTGAAGATTCCGAAAGCAGGTCCGATGAGGCGACCCGGTAAACGCACAACAGCTAGTGGTAACCAAGAATGGTCTGCAAAACGCTAAGAGGGATATCGTAGAGCCACAAAGTGTCTGTAGACTACATTGGGTTTGGGCAACACGGAACAGCAACAGCCGGGCCAATCCATCCAAGAAATAAGCAGGAAAAAATACAAGGATAACTCGAAAACTCTAAAAGTTAAACTCCAAATGAAAAATACGCAAAGGAAACAGCCGCAGGATGTGCGGACAGTTGCAGGTCTAAATTAAGTATACTGATGAGGGCAAGCAGCCCAGACGTACTGGGCTAATCTAAAACAGAAATAGTTAGGAAACAGCGAGAATAACATAAACTCTAGAAATAAAAGTGAAAATACCAAAAGGAAAAGTAGAAGGGTCCAATGTGGCCTACTACTTGTAAATTGCTTGGAATGGACCTGCACCCACAGCTAGCTAGACATTAGCCACTTTGGTTGGGGCAGGGGAGGTTTGTTCGCAGAGCTAGTAAGGCAGGAGAGAAACGGACTGGAGTGGACTCCCAAAGCCCGTTTCTGCTGGATCTGGGGCAGACCTTGCCAACAGAATGGATGAAAAACCTGGTAGTTGTAACCAGAACTTACTAGGTGTAGAGTATGCACTCCAGTGGGTTGGGGAGTCAGCTGGTGGGCTAAATTCTTGTCCGACTTCTTCGGCTGTCGGAATATCCGCACACACATCACTGGTACGCGGATCGGAGGGGGAATGGCTTCTGCTGGGTGTATCAACTTGTATCGCCAATGTATTAACAGGCTGCTCGGCCCCTGAGGCCAGCATCAAAAGATGCGCGGCTGACCTTCTCGCCTCTGCGAGCTCAGAGGCTGCAGACACATGATGGTGACCCGGATTGGGAGTAAACGGAGATAGACTGTTTGTCGGACTAGGCCTGTCAGCATGTTGCCGACTCCGATTATCCTCCCCTTTGCGTGTGTCCAGCTCAATCTCAATGCCGGTATCGTTTGTCCCGACCTGGTGGGCCACCTTCCTCTGGGATTCTGGACTTCCATCCCAACCGTATGGCTCATCTGCCTCTTGGATGACCGCGAGGTTGTGTTTACCACTCTTATTTGCTGGGGTCCGGCATGCTTTCTTTAGGTCAGTCTCCGATTGTCCTTGGCTACTAGACCTCAAAACACGAGTACCCAAGTTAGCACGAGGGACCGAAGCTTGCGTACCAGAAGACTCTGGCTCTGATTCGCCAACGTCTGCCCAATTAATGCGATGTGTTCGCCCACTCTTTTTTGTGGTATTACCGCTCCTGGTGGTCCTTGATGAGGTGGTTCACTTTGCCGCCGCAGCGTATGACTCTGGCTGGTGGCCATCTGAGCTCTGTCCATCATTGCTACCAGCGGACCTGTCATCTGAAGCGTCTGGAGGGGGCCTCGGTTATGACATGGAACAAACCCTAACTCACCGGCAGTAGGAGTGCTATCCTCTGTATCATTCCTTCAATGGAAACAGAAGAGCAGATCAATTGCTTTGCTTGGCGGATTCAAAGACCGCCCTATGCCGACAAGTCGGCTATTTCTGATTCAGATCATTTCAGCAAGTGGCCGTGGCTCTTCTGGATCGTCCTGCAGCAGACGTGTACCCTGTCTCGTCGCACCAATAAGCATATGAAATCTGACTCCCAGTGCCATGGTTTTGTCTATGCCCGCTAGCAGGTTCGGAATGGTGGGCTCAGTTAGCTCTATCCAGTAATCATATCCATGACTGTGCCACTGCATCTTGTCCATCCCGACAGGACGTGGGCCGCTTGGGCGGACTACGGATGGCTCATCTATCCAGAGACGGACAGACCGCGGACCAGCCAGACCGGCAGGAGCTGTATTAGCATATATAGTACATCTTTATTGCGGACCCTTGGGGATAACTTACTATCATTTCTGGCGGGGTGAAGTGTGTAACCGGAACACCGGGAACAGGTGCTCTCAACATGTCTCTTAAGATACCCTGATCTTTTTTTGCTATGTCCTTTAGCAAAAAGTCGAGGCATTCCGTAAAATGTTTGCGACAGGGTTATTAGCCTGCGCGAGTTCTGACATCTGGCTAACAGGCCGGAGGGTAAGACCATGTGACTGGATGGCCGCCCATTGTGCCGCAGTACTCGGCTTCCATCCTTGGATCCTGTCTTGCTCAATCTTACGGTTCATAGCATTTCGCCAGACTTTAGGCTCCGGACTATCGGTTCATGGGTGGGGGAAGCCGCAAATGTGCTGATACCAGGTAACATCGCCATCGGTTTTAAAGGACGCCTCTTTTTCGAAAGTGAGACCACCCTTTCAGGCTGCCATTATCATAGTGATCGGGGTGGGGGGTGGTTGATGGATCAGAAAGAGGCTGTTTTTGTTGGGGGTTTAAATGGTCCCTCAGCGGATGGAGGATGGCCACTAGTAGATGCTGGTACTTTTGAGGATGAAGGATTGTGGAAGATCCAAAAATAGAAATAGAGTGGGCCTGGTGGACAGTAAAGGGAGTTCTGCAGATGGTAATGGCTGTGAAAAGGTTATTGGCTAGGGAAACGCAGAGAGGTAATCTGAAATGAGCTGAGGACTCAGATACACTGGTGATACTGCGGACGAGTGAGAGGTTGTGCTACGCTTTGTGGGTGCTGTTAGGATGGGCAGGCAGATCGAGGATGTGATTGTGATTGGGGAAAGGATTATGGAGAGAAGATGGAAGAGGGGGAAGAGAGAGCTTATAGAGGCCACATGAGGACTGTTTTAGTGGGGTTCGCATGATTGTACCCTATACAAACTTGAATATCTTGAAAGGTCACGTGACCCACCAACAATGAGGATAGGTTTCAGATAAGGTTTTAAGCCATAATGGAGCCATATTGGAGCCACAACCCATGAGCCAAGGCTCCCATACTCTCATCTCAACAAAGAACAGGTTTCACAAGTTAAATCGTGAATAACGGTTGGCAGCTTGAATGTCTGGACCCGTTCGTCATCCGACTAAACAAACTTGAAATTTTCTTGATTCACCCCTTGAAAGAAACCTACCCTTCACTTTGAAAGACTAAGTCCGCTGCAGTGGCTCTGCCCATCCGCTTACGCATTCACCAGACTACTTGAAAGAGACACACCACATAGGATGACCTCAAAGTCAACAAAGTGCCCTTATTGCAGGCGACGTTATCAACAAGCCGCTACATACGAAAACACCTTCAGACAACCCATCTTGATATCGTTTTTTCCCTCAGCGCGATTGCCGACACGGCTTCCATGGGACCTACTTTTGTTCGTGATGAACTTGAAAACCTGACCGACTCAGACTACTAATGTGATTGCAGGCTCGAGATCCCAGAGTTCGATACAGCAAGTGGTGAGATAGATGATATGCAGAACGATTCAGACACAGAAGAAGGTTCCCACCTACCAGTCCGCGTACGCCCTTCAGGTCAAAAGAATATTCCCGGTGCCTGCAGACCACTTGGCGAAGTGGCTGGCTATACAGAGCTCAACAAGCCCATGCCCGATTACGCTTGGAGCCCTTTCTCAACTGAAAATGACTTTAATTTGGCGAGCTGGTTTGTCCGGAGCAAGGTAGCCAAGTTGCAAATCGAAACGTACTTTGCGGGGTTTAGGCGGTACGGATAGCACATTATTCCAGTTCACCTATACCTTACGACAACACCTCGACATACTGGACCCATTTCGTGAATACTTGGTGTGGGCGGAAGCCAGTGTTAATGATTGTTGACATGCAACAACTTTCTATTATTGAAATATTATTGACTGTGTCCGCTACCTGATCCGTCAGGTCTCGTATAGCTCAGATATGGTTTGCGCACTTATTCCAGAATATGATTCAAGTGGGGAGCGATTATATTCAGAGATGCCTACGGCGGACTAGTGGTGGGATATGCAGGTATGAGATAGGTCCTGACAAGTTCTTAGAGTGGTGTTTCCAGTGCCAACAGCCCATTCTGTTCCTTGGTAGAAAGCTTTGCCCACCGGGTCCACAGTGGTATCCATTATCGGATTTTCTGACCAGACGCACCTGACCAATTTCTCCGGAGATAAGCAAGTCTGGCTGGTATACATGACGATCGGCAATATCCTTTCAAGGACAAGAAGCAGCCCTGCCAAGATGGCAATCCTGCTTCTGACATTGCATCCAGTACCGCCAAAGTTCACTGGGGATCAGCCCGTACCAACAAAGCTGAGCGGCAGACCAATGCAGATGTCCTGCGGGCTGTCTTCGATCTTCTCCTGGCACCATTATAGTATATTTCCCGAGAAGGAACTTCAATTGATTGTGCACACGTCAAAACACACCTTTGTTTTCCCCTTGTGTTAGCCTGGATTGCGGATCAGGCTGAGCATGCAGCCTTGAAGCAAAAGACAGCAAGTCATGCCCAAAGTGTGAGGTTCCGTGTGAGGAGCTTGGTGGGGATCCGTGGCTGATGTATGAGACCCGCGACTATATTCTATATAGAGAGAAAGCCTTGAGGTATGAGCCGGCAGAAGCGGCCAGCATTGCAGAATACTTTCAGCGGCTGGGCGTGAAAATAGGAAACAAGGTATTCACCAGACTCAACCGAGTAAGCCCCGCGGACCTACATAGGCCAGACCTCTTGCACAACATCTACCTTGGCTTATTCAAACATATGATGGAATGGATGGAAGGATTCCTGAAAAAGCATAAACACCAGCAGGGATTTGACGATGCTGGGAAAGAAATTCCTCCTTACTCCGGATTCAGCGTACCCAAAAAGCCCTATCACGAAATGACACAATAGCAAGGAAAGGAGGTGCGCAATCTCGGCCGTTGTATTTCAGCCGTATTGGCGTCCACATTGCCCAATCTGCACAGTTCTCAGTATCAGAATTTCAAGAGCGCTTTGAAGTGTGTTACCGCACTGGTAGACTTCACTCTCATGGCTCAATATCACATTCATACACCAGATACACTTTCCTACATGGAAACTACCTGCAGACATTCGACCGGACAAAGGACATTTTGCTTGAGTTCCGTACCTCAAAGGCTACCTGCGCTCAAGCAAATCGCCAGGATCAGGAGCTAAGGGAACTGATGGCAGATCAGCGTGCTAAAGAAGTCCACCAGGGAACTGTCACTAATCGCCGTCGGCTGGCTGATCAAGGGAGGGTTGAAAGGTCTGATCGGCAGATTTGGTAAGGCGTGAGAACCACTTCAACTTCATCAAGATGCACTACCTGACTCACTTTGTCTCCCAGGTAGGGCGTTTGGGATCCATATCGATATATTCAACCGAGATCAGTGAACGAGCACATAAGGATCAAATTAAAGATGGCTACGGCAGGTTAAACAAGAATGAAGCTGCCCGACAGATCTTGTCGCACTATGGCCGCCAGCACACCCTAGGAATAAGGTTGCAGACAATAGGAGCACTTTCAGAAGTTGAAGGTGTGATCGTGGTAGAAGATAGTGGGATGGAAATGCCGACAGTTTCAAGTCGCAGCACACCTCGCCGAGTTCTTAAAGGCCGTATGAAGAACACCAGCACCCTAACCGAATTATGCACATCCCTCAATATCCATTATTCGAACATGATGGAGGAGATACTGCGTTTTATCAGGCAGACTGCTGCGGATGACCGGCGGTTGCCTGCGGACCCCGCCGAACTGGGGTTACTTCCAGTAGAAGGAGTTGCTCAGCTTGAAATCCCAGTGCCTGACTTTCAGGAAACTGACGGGTTCCAGATCCACTGGGCCCACTGTCCTTGAACAAAGACATTCCGCAATGGTGGCTCTACAAACGATTGGGTGTAGGTCTAGAGTGGTGGGGAAGCGAACTATAGAGATTTATGAGGACCGGTGGTGGCTCGGTTGCTAGCACTTTTCAACATAAGAAATATTCTACGTGAGGCTGCAGCTGTCCATCACCTGGCATTAGTTCGCATACTCGATCCGATCACTGGTGGCAGATTTCATATTCTGAGCGGACATACTAGTATTCAAGTCGGCAACCGGATCAATGGTTGAGACATGCGAATTGTCAGTACAGGGCAGTGATTGGACAGCCGCAGGTAATTCCTACCGGTGAGAAGCAATGGATAGTGAATCACAAGATTGATCTAAGGATATTTAATGAAATATATTAAATTATTCTATCCAATTATGTACAGTATTTATTCAGCTGAGTTAAAAGTGGACACTTAGGGTGGCAGTTCGCATATTGAGTGTCCTGCTTCAACTTGGCCGCGGGAGCACTACACGATCCGAGGGCATTTAAGGGAATGTTTTAAATAGGTTGAATTGTTCTGCATGAATATACGGCCAAGTTGAAGCCGTACGCTTAAGGTGGCAGTGCCCATATTCACTGTCCGGCTTCAACTCGGCCAGGGGAGTACTACATGCTCCGTGGGCGTTTAAGGCAATGTTGCAAATAGGTTGAATTGTGCCACACGAATATCCGGCTGGGTTGAAGCTGGACACTTAATGTGCCAGTTCTCAGATTAAGTGTCCGACTTCAACTTGGCCGCAGGAGTAATATATAATTTGTGGGCATTGAAGGGAATGTTTTAAATAGGATGAATTGTTCCGTACGAATATACGGCCAAGTTGAAGCTGTCCACTTATGGTGGCAGGGCCCATATTGAGTGTCCAGCTTCCACTCGACCGCAGAAGTACTACATGATCTGTGTGCGTTTAAGCGAATGTTTTAAATAAATTGTAATGAATAGGCGGCCAGGTTGAAGCGGGCGACTTAGTGGAGAGATTCCCGTCAAAAGTGTCAGGCTTCAACTCGGCCGGCGGAGTTCTGCAGATGATTAATGCGAAACTATGCTCTCGTGCGGGGAGGGAAGCCAACCAAAGTACGGGGTCTGCATGGCGGCCGCGCCGGGCGTCTTGTGAACAGTACATCAGCAAAAACGGACCCTGCGTCTGATCCGTCGGCGTTGCGTCCTGACGCAAGCGACGTATTTTCTGCGTCCCATGCGTCCTGTGCGTCCTGACTTGCGTTGCAACGCCCCGCCACATTCC
>Ga0307509_10004203_pt1 | contig 21028 bp, 28 predicted proteins | sample 10_EM_MG_FD_202245 | JGI IMG/M metagenome (GOLD analysis project Ga0307509, IMG submission 202245) | Populus trichocarpa ectomycorrhiza microbial communities from riparian zone in the Pacific Northwest, United States - 10_EM | ecosystem: Host-associated > Plants > Roots > Unclassified | place... | reverse complement strand
ATAAGGTGCAGGGCGTCGGTGACCATGTACAACGAGTCGACGACAGGGTGCAGGATGTCAACAACAAGGTCCAGCAAATCGCAGACGACGTAGGCCATCAGAAGTGTTCGTCTTCCAATAGCCTCACCTCATTGGTCATAAAGGCTTACCGTCTCTCACAGGGAAACAGGTACGAAATGACCTCAGAAACTGGCTCTCTCCTCCGGATCCATCTGTAAATTACAACACCGCAAGCGATGCTCACCACGAAGGCACCGCCCAATGGTTCATCGAAAGCGACGCCTTCAAGAATTGGAAGGCGTCGAGTTCATTCATGTGGATTTATGGAAAACGTATGTTTCCTGTTCTCTATTCTCTTTCTCTGACTGATGGTCCTTCGTCTTTGTAGCCGGTTCGGGAAAGAGCGTTCTCAGGTTCGTCTCAACTCATCTCGTTTCAGTCGCAGCTACTGAACATCGACTAGTTCATCGGTCATCCAGGACATCGAATGCTTCTCTGGCACGGGGTCAGCTTATATGGCCTACTTCTTCTTTGATTTCAAGGATACCGGAAAACAGGACTCCCGCGCTTTACTTTCTTCTATACTCATCCAACTCAGCCATCAGTCCGATTATCTCTGCGATCTTCTCTTGGGCTGTTATTCAACTCACCAATCCGGCACCCGACAACCCAGTGACCGCACACTCACAAAATGCCTTGAAGATATGCTCAGGGCCTCGGGAGACGTCCCAGTCTATCTTATCCTTGACGCCCTCGATGAGTGCCCAAACACGACTGGGGTGCCTTCCTCGCGGGGCAAGGCCTTGACCCTCATCGACAAACTCGTCAAGTTGAATCTTCCAAATTTGCACCTATGCGTTACAAGTCGTCCAGAGATTGACATCCGGACCTTCTTTGAACCTTTGACATCTAATCAGATATCTCTTCACAACCAGAGCGGACAAAAGAAAGACATAGTCGACTATGTGAGAGCTGTGGTTTATTCAGATATGTCCATGCGAAAATGGCGGGAGGAGGACAAGAAGGTTGTCATTGATGTGCTCTCGGAGAGAGTTGATGGCATGTAAGGACGTTGTTTTATGTTCAGAACCACTTTCTGATACATTTACTCAGGTTTCGCTGGGTATTTTGCCAGCTGGAAACGCTGCGACACTGTCTCCCACCCAGTGTGCGCCGAATTCTCGCAGAACTACCTGAAACATTAGATGCGACATATGAGCGAATACTGCAGGAAATTCCCAAGTCAAACAAAGTACATACCCATCGGCTCCTGCAATGCCTTACGGTGGCCGTTCGCCCACTTCGTGTGGAGGAGCTAGCTGAAGTTCTTGCCATTGACTTCGGCACATCGGATGGGGCCCCAAGGCTGAATGAGGCATTGCGGTGGGAGGACCAGGAACAAGCCATTCTCTCTGCCTGTTCCAGTTTGATCGCCATCATCGAGAATGAGGATTCCCGGGTGGTCCAATTTTCACATTTCTCGGTCAAAGAGTTCTTAACTTCAGATCGCCTGGCCACATCGAAAACGGATGCCTCCCGTTATCACCATATTCCCCTCGAGCCTGCATCTACGATCATGGCGCAAGCTTGTCTCACCATCTTACTCCGATTCGATTTCCACACGGAAATTGCCATCATCGAGAATTTCCCCCTAGCCGGGTATGCCGCCGAACACTTTGGCGACCACGCGGAGTTCCAAGGCGTTTTGTCACATATACGAGACGAGGTCGGCCATCTCCTGGACGCGGACAAACCCCACTTCGCTGCGTGGCTCTGGATGCGCCAAAGCCGTGTTAACCATGAGCACCCGCCACCACCTAAAGTAACACCCCTGCACTATGTTGCGGAACGTGGATACCGCAGCTTGGTGGGTTACCTCATTTCAAAGCGTCCAGAGGACGTGAACGTCAGAGGTAATTTCGGGACACCATTACATGCCGCGTTGGAGGGGGGACACGCCGATGTCGCACAGTTGCTTCTCGAACACTACGTAGATGTGGATGTTCGGGACTCTGACGATCAGACTCCACTCCACCTGGCAGCGCGTCGTGGGTTCCTCGGTGTGTCTCGCACGCTGGTTGAGCGCCATGCGGACATAAATGCACGAGACAGATTTGGCAATACACCGCTCATCCGAACAAGAGCGGTCTGGGACATCACTCATGAAGACAGAGGCCTTGATGTGCTGAAATTTTTGCTAGAGCATGGTGCAGACACAAATGCAACGGATGGTAACCAGTCAACCGCGTTGCACGTGGCCTCATATCATGGAGGAGTGAAGACCACACGATTAATCCTCCAACATGGCGCAAATATCCATGCACGGAACAGGATGGGCCAAACTCCACTCCACCGGGTCTTGTACGGCTTGAACGACGACACCCCTTCCTTGGATCACTATCTAGACGTCATACGATGCTTACTCGAACATGGCGCGGATATTGATGCACAGGATAAGGATAATGCGACTCCGCTGCACCTGGTATCCAACTATGGCTGTGCCAAAGCTGCACGGCTATTACTGGAGCAGGGCGCGAGCGCCCATCTGCAGAATAGTGGGGGCAAGACACCATTTGAGGTTGCGTCGGCGCGAGGCCATGAGAGTATCACGCAGTTATTGTCGGGGCATTCACAGACAAACCAAAAGATGTAACATATCACTTGTTGTTCTCTATGCTACTCTAGCCATTCCACACAACCTGGTTTTTGTCACAGTCTGTAAATTTATGCCTAAATAGCATCTACTGTCGGAAACTCCCACTGGCAGTAGATTTTGGTACATCCTACAGGACGGAACGTTCAACTTTTTAACATTCAAGTTTTAACTTCCGAGTCCCACCATCTTCCACCATTCGGCGTCCCGTTTGTTGTTCGCCTTTTCCTGTCTCGTGAGTTTAATTACTGAGATATTCACCACGGAGGACTTTACTGTGCTCTGAATAAGCCAAACTTGAACCATGTTTTCCCATCGTTGCCGATGAAATTCAGAAGAACTCTCTGAGCGTCTATTGTCTATTTCGAGTAAAACGCCACCTGCAACTTGAACGCGCTCACTGAGCACAAGGATTCCCCGCCCAATCCCAATCCCCTTCCCTGAACTATTTCCTGTTATCACTGGTATCCTCCTGCAACAAACGTCATGTCCAAGACCTCCGCTGCCAACACCTCGAGTTCAAACTATCAATCCATCTTCGACGACGCTCTGGAAGCGTACAAGAAGAAGACACAGAAAGATCTCCGTTCCCACCCACTATTACCCAAACTCCAAGTCTGCAACTCTCCCGATGCCGTCCTTACAATCCTACGAGAGCAAATCCCCACGTTTGACCAATCTCACAGTACTGGTGGCACCAATGGCAAGTTGACCAACTGGCTAAATCCGACTGTCAATGTCCTCTACTCCTTCTCCGAAACTATCGGTGCGGGTATTGGTCTGGTCAGTGATAAGAGCGTTCGGGGTGGCAGAGTTCAAGCTCTGATATTCGTTCTTGTACAGGTATACCCACCCGCCGGAGTGATCTTCACGGGAATAAGCGTTCTTCTTTCAGTGAGTATCTTCTTAATTCCATTGCATCAACTACTCTGACACCGTACTCTCTAAGGCAGCCAAAGGCGTTTCTTCCAGCCAGGATGGGCTCACCAACGTATTTGAGCGCATCGAGAATTTTTTTCGACGTCTTGAGACCTATGTCCAAGTTCCACCGACGCCAGGGATGACCGACATGATCGTAAAGATCATGGTCGAAGTGCTCTCAATCCTAGCCATCGCGACAAGGGAGATCAGTCAGGGCCAAGCGAGTGAGCTGGTTGCTTGTATGAATCACCACTTTCGACTGATTGTCGTTCAGAGAGATATTTGAAGAAGGTGATGGGGAGAACTGATATCGAAGATGCGCTGGCCCGCCTGGATCGGCTGACTCAAGAAGAAGTCCGGATGGCAGCTGCGCGAGGCTTGAAGGCCACTTGCGCTGTCCATGACAGGGTGAAGAGTGTCGACGACAGGGTGCAGGGTGTCGGCAGCGATGTGCAACAAGTTGATATCCATGTTCAACGAGTCGATGACAGGGTTCAGCAAGTTGCAGATGACATAGGCGATCAGAAGCGTTCGTCACCCAACAACAACCTCATTTGACTTGCCATGAAGGCTTAATTGCTCTCACAGGGGATCAGCTACGAAAGGACCTCAGAAGCTGGCTCTCCCCCCCGGATCCATCTGTAAATTATAACGCCGCAACCGATGCTCGCCACGAAGGCACCGCCCTATGGTTCATGGCATGTGACTCCTTCAAGGATTGGAAGGTGTCTAATCCATTGCTTTGGATTTATGGAAAACGTACATTCCCTCTCCCCTCTTCTTCGCTCTGGCTAATGGACCTTTATTTCTATAGCTGGTTCCGGGAAGAGTGTCCTCAGGTTCGTCTCACCTCGAGTTTTTTTTTCTCGGGATTGTTGACATTCCGCAAGTTCATCGATCATCCAGGATCTTGACTGTGTCGTTAACACGGGTTCAGTCTACGTCGCTTACTTCTTTTTTGACTTCAAGGACACTGGAAAGCAAGATGCCCACGCATTACTTTCTTCTCTCCTCATCCAGCTCACCCATCAATCTACTTCTCTGTGCGACATTCTCTCTGCCTGTTATTCAGCCCACCAATCTGGCTCCCGACAACCCAGTGACCGCGCCCTCACCCAATGCCTCCAAGACATGATCAGGTTTTCAGCAGGAGTCCCAATCTATCTTATTCTCGACGCGCTTGACGAGTGCCCCAACACAACTGGAATCCCGTCCTCACGTGACAAGGTCCTAGAACTTGTCGAGAAACTCGTTAACTCGAACCTTCCAAACTTGCACCTGTGCATAACAAGTCGTCCAGAGATCGATATTCGGACTTCCCTTGAACCGTTGACATCGAATCGGGTATCTCTTCATGACCAGAGCGGACAAAAGAAAGACATCGTTGACTATGTGAATTCTGTGGTCTATTCGGACAAGAACATGCGGAGATGGCGAGAGGAGGACAAGAAGGTGGTTATCGATGTGCTCTCAGACAGGGCCGATGGCATGTGGGTACGCTTTCATATATGTCGGGTCCCAGTTTCTGATGCATTCACACAGGTTTCGTTGGGTATTCTGCCAACTGGAAATACTACGTCATTGTCTTCCAGCCAGCGTGCGGCGAATTCTGGCGGAATTGCCGGAGACGTTGGATGCGACATATGAGCGGATACTGCAGGAAATACCAAAGTCAAATCAAGTACATGCTCATCGTCTCCTGCAGTGCCTCACAGTCGCGGTTCGCCCACTTCATGTGGAAGAGCTGGCTGAGATCCTTGCTGTTGACTTCGACACATCGGAAGGGATCCCGAAGTTGAACGAAGCTTTACGGTGGGAGGACCAAGAACAGGCGGTGCTTTCCGCCTGTTCTAGTTTAATCGCCGTTATCAAGGGAGAGGACGAGAATTCGCGTGTGGTCCAATTTTCGCATTTCTCGGTCAAAGAATTCCTGACTTCCGACCGCCTTGCCACGTCGAAGGTGGATGCTTCCCGTTACCATCATATTCCCCTCGAGCCGGCACACACGATCATTGCCCAGGCTTGTCTCAGTGTTCTACTCCGATTAGACCCCCACACCGATGAAGGCAGCATCGAGGACTTTCCTCTAGCTCGGTATGCTGGCGAATATTTCGGCGACCATGCGGAATTTGAGACCGTTTTGTCGCATATTTGGGATGGGGCCGATCATCTCCTCAACGCAGACAAATCACACTTTGCTGTATGGTTCTGGATTCACCGAGGCCGTTGGACCAGCGAGCGCCCGGATGTAACTCCCCTGTACTACGTTTCGGAACGTGGATACCGCGGCTTGGTGGATTACCTCATTTCAAAGCATCCAGAGGATATGAACATCAGAGGCGGTTACGGGACTCCATTGCATGCGGCGCTGGTGGAGGGACACGCCGATGTCGCACAGTTGCTTCTCAGACACTGCACGGACCGGGATATTCGGGGCTATGAGGACCAGACACTACTGCACCTGGCAGCAGGTCATGGGCTCCTCGGTGTTACTCGCACCTTGGTGGAACGCAATGCGGACATAAATGGTTTGGACGGTTCTGGCGGCACACCACTACACCGGACAATGGTCGGGTGGTACGATCTGTCTGAAAGAGCTCAAGACTGCCGTCTTGATGTGGTGAAATTTTTGCTAGAGCATGGTGCGGACCCAGATGCAAAGGATGATCACCACTGGACCCCGCTGCATGCGGCTTCATATTATGGATCCGTCAAGGGAGCGCAGTTGATTCTCGAGCAGGGTGCAAATATCCATGCACGGAACAAGAGGGGTTTGACACCACTGCACCAAGTCTTGGACAACTTGACTGACACCAACGATTCCTTGGACATGTTTTTGGATACCATGCGATGCTTGCTGGCACATGGCGCGGACGTTGATGCACTGGATAACGACCACGCGACCCCGCTGCATCTGGCGTCACGCTATGGCTGCGCCAAAGGTGCACAGCTACTATTGGAGCATGGCGCGAATGCGCGTCTCGAGAATAAAGAGGGTATGACCCCCTTCCAAGTTGCGTCGAATGAATGTCACGAGAATATCACGCAGTTGTTGTCAGAGAGTCAGCAAAAGATCTGACAATTTCAGGTTACCATGTTCGCCAGGTTATTTAGGATGTTCCATCTCGTTTTATGTCGTGTTTTGGCATTTTATACTTGTATACGGTGGCTCCGAGGTCATAAACGCGTTCTCATTTTGTCCATATTCCAGGATACGTCCCAACGTGACAAGAGAAGTCATTTAAGCACTTACTGGCAGCGAGCCACCGACTTGCCGGACTGTGGGGAACAAATTTAACGATGCTTTGGGAGTCTCAGAAAGCAGCCAAATTAGGATCCTTAGTAAAACCAACGTAGGTTATATGACGCAATAGATGGAGGAACCTTCGCCGCTGAGCAGGACTTTCAAGAATATGGGATAGACATGTAATTCAGAATTACACGACGCGGACACATAAAGTAGATAGATACTCTCGATGATAGACATATTCATCATCGGCGGTGATCCCTGTATCTGTCCCGTGAATCATATCTTCTGCGGTCGTAATCACGAGAACGGTCCCCGTCCCGTGCGCTCTTGTGGCGTGGCGGAGAACGCTCACAAGGTGGCGTCCTCGAAACCAAGTCGCTGCGCCGACGATACCGCCGGGCGGTGGGTGGCGATTCGTGACGATTACCGCCTGTAACCACTTTGACCGTCGTCCCGTCGATCGTCGTCTCTGCGAGACCGAGGTAACGATGCGGACCAGCTGTCATCGCGTCTGCGGCTTGGCGAGTCCCGGCGGTGAGGAGGCGGTGGAGATGGCGTCCGACCGTCAGCTCGTCCGCGACGAGGGGAATCTCGCCTGTATTGATGCGGCGGGGTCGGCGAACGACGATACGACCGCCGGTCGCGAGAGTCATCTGACGCATCCGTTTCGCTATCGAGATCGGAGGAAGAATCCTCAGAGGATGAGTCCTCCGATGAACTATCCGGAGACGACGACTCGGCCTCTAACATTGCTCGCCGTTATTCCACAATCATCAGGCGAGGCACGTTCTAGGGAACAACACATTCAGCTCTGTAATGAACAAACCGTTGAACGCTCGGCTCACCTTGAGATGCTCGCGCATCTCTTCGGTAAGCGTACCAAGTCTGACGCTGGTAAAGTAATTGATAGAGAAGCACATGTTTTTTGGGTTATCCAACGGGAACATGCCAGTACACAATGCCTTGATCTCGGGATCCGAAAAATGTTATTTAAAGTAGGTAGACCCATGCTCTCAGTGACTTCCTGCATCATGATCTTGACTTGAACTTGTCATATTATCCCCGTTCATCTTGATCACCTGAAATACAGTCCAAGAGATAGCATCATTCGCAAGGAGGTGGCCAAAGAGACGCGCAATGTTGCACAGACGATTCGTTTCGTAACGATGAATTGTGTCGTAATATGTCTCGAAAGCGAAAGCTTTCTCAAACGACTCGTTCCATATGCGGTTAAGCTTGCAGAAACGTTCATTGACGAGGCCGTAGAAAGTCGAATATAAACGCTCTTGGAAACAATGCTCGATAACCACGTTGACTAGTTCGATCTAGGATGCCCTGTGAGTAACGCTGAAGACAAGTGAATAACAAAACTATACCTTTTCGCCCTCCAGTAACTGAACTTTCAGCAACTTGTGAACAGCTTCCTCGTAGTTGAGGGCATTCCTAATGGTCAGATAAATCACCCGACGCAGATCGACCAGGTTCGTTTCGGTATGGTCTTCAATATATCTCCTTTCTGGGAACAGCTGAGATACGTTAACAGGGAAGAGGGTGAGGTACGAGTCTCCTAAGCATACTTTCGTCATCACCCTCGCTATCGCTCTCCTCTGATCCTGAATCACCGTCGGATGGGCCTTCCCTAAGGACGTCAGCCTTGATAGCCTTGTACTTTTCCTCATTTTCAAGGTAATTTGGGTCGAACTTGAAAATATCTGCCCACAGATCATCTAAAAACGGTGCTGGTGTGGTAGATGGGATACATACCAAGGCCTTGAAATCTTCCCCTAGCTGGATTTCATGAGCAATTTGCTCTTCTTCCACAAGATCGAGTCACTCTGGTAATATTGGATTATCCTTGTACTTGTCCTTGCGCGCCTGCGTGAGCACTTCGATCATGTATTGAACCTGATATCTCATGCTGCCCTCGTTCAATACGGTGCGGAAGCATTCGAAGACCGTTGCGTTGGCCCTTCGTGAGCTCTCCTGGAGGAAAGCCCCGACCTCCGCGGGCGTGAAACCAACGGCGATTTCGATAGAATCGTCGGTAGGCCTCTCAAGGAGGGTGAGAATTTGGAGCGCAATCAACTCGTGGACAACGCCTTGGTTGTCGAGGTGTGCGATGAATGTGGTTGTAGAATGATAAACCGTCTGTAAAGCTAGTATAAGCTTACAGGATATGAAATCACAATTCTCCCGACGTACCTTGTCATTCCTTGTAAGTGCCCTTCTGAACTGGCTGATCAACCGGTGAAGTAACAACTCGCCCATCATGGGCAGTTTTGTGTTGAGAATCGAAACAAGGGCCGCAAAGACGGGAGCGTAAGGCAAGCTGGCCACCTGTGACTTCATGATGCTGCGCGCAAAAAGCGCGCGACCTCTGATGAGGTTCTCGGAGAAGAGCTCGGGGACTACATGCTCGATGTTGCCCACGCTGACCCTGTTGACGATACCGGCGATCGGCTTGCGCAGAACGTCCTAAGATAGACGTTAATATGATTCCGCACTGCTATGGTCCTGTACCGCGGCGGCCTGGAGGGTGCGCAGCCGTGCAGGGGAACATCAACATACCGCCGGAACGCGAGGACATCAACTTTGCAAATTCTGCCATTGCGTCGAACTCCTTCACCTTCACCTTCGCCTCGCGCTTTTTTCCTTCCGCCTTTTCGAGTTCGACGGCGGCCATGCGTGCGGCGAGCCGGCGCTCACGCTCAGCTGCGAGCGGGGTCGACGTCCCCCACCCCCGGAGCGCCCACTGATCTACGCGGTGGAGGTCGAGGAGAGAGTGACCTGCGCCGCATCGAGGGAGGACGACTATTAGTAGGGGAGAGCGAGACCTGCAACTTGTCAGTCAGGACTTGGAAAGTTAAAATGCGAAGAGAAGCGAGAGCGCACCTTTTCCTCTTTTGTGATAAGTTAGTTGAAGCCATGCTGACAAAGCGGGCAATCAAGCTTGTTGAGGTAAACCGGAGAGAAACCGGAGAATTGCTGAACACATCAATCAGCGTGCCTTCCTCCCATCTCTTCATCACCCTTCAACGTGAATGGAGGGTGCCATTGCTCACGATTGTCGTTTATTCGTTTTTATTTTTATTTAGACATGCCAGAGTCAAGGATAGCATCCGTTCGCAATCCACACCTCTGGCGTGACAGAACGCAAGGAAGGAAAAGTGCCCCTTAACTACAACCGGCGCCGCCTCTAATGAGGTGGTCAACAAAGTACACCCACACCCAAACCCAAAAGTGTCACCCTTCTCTGTGTATTACTTCCATCCACCTAAAAGCGCAGGCGGAGGAGTCGGGGAGGACCCAACGTGGCAACACCATTGCCAAAATTGCAACAACGGTGACCTACCGCGACGACGGGAACGACGACCTGCCTAGGGTGTTCGCGATTACCCCCAACGCTGCTCTATGCTACCTGAACGATGTCACGATGACGTCGCCAGAGCTGAAGCTCCCTCGTGGTGTGGGTGGGGAACTCATCCAGTGGGAATGCCAAGGCGAGGGCAATAGTAGCGTACTTTTGATGGCGCAGCACGACGTGATGGAGGCGGAGAAAATGCGATACGTTGTATCTCTAATGAGAGGGAGGCCAAAGTAGGGCGGTCGGACACTCACGATGTAAGCAGCGGTCAATGGGGCATCGAGTCGGACGATCCTTTTCGCCTACCCGGGATTTTATTGTCCCAATATGTTGATTTTTGGCACCAGAGATCAGCGCTCAGCAGCAGTGATATACAAGATTGTTTTATACTATGTACCGGAGAACCGTTACTGTTCTCAGATGAGTAACGAACAGCGTAGTGCGTGTGCAAAGTCCACAACAGTGGAACCTCGGACTCTTCCTGCACCTGGATATTACCCTTATCGAACTATATGTTTTCCCCATTGCTCTATGTGTTTTTTTCCTTCCTCGTCGTAACTGCCCGGATGCGCAGGACGAGCTTAACTTGACCCCTGCAAATAGTAATACATATATAAGCAGTACTTTACTGCGCCCACACTCTACTTCAAGTTAGACTCAGAGATCACATAGGAGAATCATTGCGGTACTGAGCGCGCCATTCTGGTCGCAGATCTCCTGTCCAGAAACCCAGGAATGGTTCCGCTGTCGAATCGCGTTGAAATACAGACACATGGTGATTCGCGAACATTGTGTCACATGGTAATGTCAGAGTTCAGTGCGAAACGAGCCTTTGAAATGAATCAGCCGGTTGCTTAGTTGGCTAGTAATCCTGTAATTTGTGAGGAGTTTCCGCAATCACCCCGCCAAAATTATAATGATACAGCGCCATTATGTTAAGAGAACGGAGCTTGATCAGTAAGGTAGTGTTTGTGCACTCCTGAAGTTGGGTTATCATTTGGGCACAGGAATTATATTAACTTGATCACCCTAGCCCCAAGGCCGGAGTGAGGCGGGAGCTGTATAACTGGTTGGACATGCCCGTCACATCTACGTCAAGAGAGCGCCCAGATCGGAGCAAAACGACAGAAAGGACAATTTCCTCGAGAAGGCCCGGTTCTACCTGTGCTTCTTGGAATATCTCCAGGTTAAGGTCGTCAGAATGGGGACTGACGCGCCACCGTGCAACGGAAAGACCGGGTCGGTCCGCAGGGATTAGCTGCAACAGATCTCAGTCCTTCAAAAAGTTGTCCTAGTGTTAGCAGATACACACGTAGCCGGAGGTGGATGATGACCTCTGCACCCAAACGAATCGCGAGTCGCCGTGTGCAAGTAAGCGAGACCTGGAAAAATCACGTTCCCATTCAGAATGACGGCAAGCAGTAAGAGGAGAGGGGTTTGTACTCGGTTCCGGGCCCTACGGGTGGTAGCCACTTCTTGCACTTTATTTTCTTCCCACGAAGAACCATCCGTGGACTTGAGTAATCCCACTTGACGATGGCAACCTCAACATTGTTCTGGTAAGCGACGAAAGTCGTGCGCTTCGAATTACTTGAGATGGTGTAGAGGCACTGGCAGGCTGTATCGACAACTACAGAATTGAGAATATTGGATTTACCGCGGAGGATCTTGAACTTGGCGGATGGACGCTCGTTGCCCTGCACGGGGTTGACCAGAGTCGCAGTCGGTGAGGGGGGAGGGGATGACATTGGACCGTAGCGGTGAGTGCAGGAACGTAAAAGGGTAAGGTAGGGGAGTCGTTTGTGGTCTGGTGCTGAGTGAGGTCTTTGAATAATCAAAGCATTGGACCAGTATTGGACCCACGGCATTTCTTTTATGTGCGAAGGGTGGCCGATTGTCGGAACAGCACTGTCCGTCCCATGGGGAAATGTGTAGACAAGAGACAATTGGGGGCCACGGTGGCATCTCAGCTCTGTTGGGTTGCTAGAGAGATGAGTGATCGATTCGAAGCAACGTCAAGCAAGTCGATATCCATTAAGTAATCGTGCAGTCTGGGTCGCGGAACGATGGGTATTTCTCGCTAGACGGACAATGAGGTCTATAGAATGAAAAGTCAGCCATCGCCGTTCTTTGCTCGTCCCAAGTCCGAGTCGGTTGTGAACAAACTGAAGTGATGGACGTTCACGTTGAAGAAATGAAATGAGCACGAGGTGACTGAGCCGAGATATCTAGATCTCTGTCCAACTTGACACGTGTTTTCTACATCGAATTGCCCATTGTTTCTCCGTGATCTTGGTCCGAGTCGCTCCAGCGACCTGAGTCTGACAATCGACAGGCGAATGTTGCCAACATTTGCCTGTCATTTGTCAGAGGTTCAACGTTCAACGTTCAACGTTCATCACTCAGGTGCGATCGCTCCGCTCCGCTCCAATTGTCAACGGTGATTTCCGACCTCCTCGAATATTGCCATTTTGTTCTGGCTTCTCCCTCAAAACTCAACTGTTTTTCATGAAATAAAGTGAATTTGGATCGCATTGAGTAACAGAATAAAATGTACTGACTGATTTTCTAAAAACATCAAAACCCAAATTGAAATGAAATTTCAAATTTATTGTGCCTCACAACTAAGCTGCTTAGATCGGCTGTCTGGTATCTGCTGGACTCGGAGCGCCTTGCACTGTACAGTACGATACAGTAGTACATCACATTGCAACAAGTCTTATCTGGCGCAACCGTTGAGAAGAGCCCTGGTTGTCAAGGGCTAACCTCACACCTCACTCGCAACGTCCCTACGATTACCTCGACGCCCTTCTTGCCACTCTCACATGAGTCCACTCCTCAAGATATAACGAGCACATATCTGAGCGCAGGCCACGGTTCTAGTCCGTACCCAAAATTCATCGACACCTTGTTGCACCTGGTATCTGGTGGTCCTGCGCGGGCCGACGAAGCGCCACACCTCCGCGGCGCCTGGCCAGAGATCCAAGCGTCTGTCCAACGTGCTCTGGACGCACTGCATCATCCCTCCTCCTCATCCTCCTCCACTCAACCCTCCACAAAACGCCCCCTCTTCTCCAGCCGCTAACCAAAGAAACCCAAATATGGGCGAGGGGAAGGGAACGGACAAGCGAGAGATGCTGTTGATGAAGGCGATACCGATGGCACACCGCACCTGACTCTCCATGCGCCCTCAGCGAGTGACAGCGACTGCGCCAGTGCGACACAAAATCTACATGACGCTGCACTTGCGCGCGGTGCGACTCGCACACAGCACCACGGGTGCCCCAACCGTGCGCTGCGCATGCATTATACTTATGCGGGTGTTCTTCCTCCCCACGCGAGCGCGCTCAAGCGGAGCGCTGCAATGGACCGCGCTTCTCCTTGCGGGCCATAAACCCGCCCCACCTGCACCCAAAGGTGCCTGCGCCGCTTCTGGCACTGGCCATAGCCAATACTGCAGGCACCCCGCGATCTGAACTCGCTTACTCTGTTCCCGACTCCACCAGTGCCGCCGTTCCACGCATGACGATCCGTTCACCCCCGTCTGCATCTGCACCCCTTTCTCAGTCCGTCAGCGCGTCAGCGCCAGAGTGGCCTTCCTTACCCTCCTCTCCTCCGTCATCTCAGGTACTTCCGTGACGCTCATGACCGTCGACCGCGCCGGGCCGGTCGCCGGAATCACAGTCTTTCACGACTGTCCCTCCGGTTCTTTGACAGCGCGGGCGCGGGCATTCTCGCGGGCGCGCGCCCGCACCACGACAGGGCGGACATACTCGGTCGTCCTGACACGCCGTAATGCGCACGGTAATGAAAAATGGGGCGAGGAGGCGAAGTCGGATTGTCGGAAGAGGAGGGCGAGGAGACCGAGTTTCAGATGACTGATGGGAAGGAGAAGGAGGGGATATCAGATTTGGGTGCGAAGACACCGGGACGCGTTTGGGACCGCAACGGTCCAACGGGAGTTTCAAGCGCCACAGACGGCAGGAACAGCGGCGGAGGCACAGGATGGAGAGGTCGCTGGCGTGGGAGGAGGCTCGGATTCTGATTCTGATTTCGAGGTGTTGACCGCGTCGAGCGATGATGGCTCTCCGACTAGCTGCTCTAACTCTGGCTTTGGCTGACATGGCTGTAGCTCTGACGCTGAGTCAGGCGAGGGGGAGGACGACGGAAGCGAGCATGACCCGAGAAAGTGGCGACGACGATGATGATGACGAGGTCGTGGTCGAGCTTGGCCCGAAACATCACCTACTACTGCGCGCTGGTACTCTTCCCAGATGTCGCGCGCCGCGGTGGATGCCGCTGTCGGGCTCGTAGTGGGCGACCTTGTAGGGCAGGCGGGTCGGAGTCGACCCGGACCTGTCAGGGCAGGGCCGGGTCATCCGGTCGCACGGGATGAGAATAGGCGCGATAGTCACGATGGAGGCGATGACGATGAGGAGGACGAGCTGGAGGACTAACTCCATACATAAAACCCATGACAGAGCCCGTTCTCCATCTGCGATGTAAAAACTTGCACAGCCCACGACTACTTAATAACGATGTGTCCTCGTCGAACCGTCGACTTTATTTTTTATGTAAATTAAGAAATGGGCGGTGACGGCAAGGGTGAGAAATGCAATACAAAAATTGCGGCATGTCCCGATCCTGCAGCTCGGGGAAGCTTGTCTGGAGGCTGCTGATCACTTGGTGTGTACATACTCCGTCCTTGACCTATCGTCTCCCTCGACTATGCAACAGTTCCCATTCCTCATGGAGTTGCTCTCGTCCAATTCGATATCGTGCGCCTCGAAGCGCTCCACGAAGCGCCCCTCGGACTGCGGCGTCGAGCGGAAAAGGCCAGCCATTTGTAGAGCCGTGGTGGAGGCCGAGTCGCCATTCTGGTATTCTTTGCGGGGAACGGCCCAGGTCCTCCGGCGGAATCGAATCGCACCCGTCGTCTCATCCTGCGATGTTTCCCAAAAGCCAAGCCTACGTGCGTGAGAAGCAGTTCATCAGTGGTTCCTGAGCGATGGTCATGAAGAGAAAAAATAGATTAAGTGGGTCCGTACAAATTAGCAGCCTGTGTGTCAGATAGAGTGCGGTACATGCGCGTAGCACCTATCGATCTTTGTTTCGTGAGCAGTCAGTAACAAGGGCCATTCATGAACGAAGCCCAAGCTTACGTGATAATGCCTTGGAGATGGTTGGGAAGTGTTAGGGCGTGAAAATATTCTAACAACGAAAATGATGATTACCCGCGGGAATTACGAAAAACTACGATAAAGAAAGGAAGGGCGGATCAGATACATGAGGTCTGTCATGAATAAAACCATATTATAACGTGCACTATTCATTGAATCTGGGAAGCCGTGTTGTCAGTCAACTTACTATATTGGATCATAAGAAATCTCACCATTGAAGTCCAGGACGAAGAAGACCTAAATGAGTTCAACATTGAGATGCCGAAAGTGACGAATAACCCACTTACGACCGTAACGGTCTGCATCAGTGCGGCTAATGTAAGCCACAACAGGCCCTGTCATAGAACCTAAGTTGGTTTACGTGTGGCCAACCTGCAACGATCACCCCTTACTTCTCTGTAAATGATTTTGAAGGCATAACGCCCGGATTTGCGCATGTAAATGCCGCCCGCCATGAGCATTAAGAAGAAAACTTCAGAGCCGAGCATCACGCTGTTCTGAAGGAGCCCAGCATGAGTATGCAACCGCAGGCAAGCCTGCGCCCGAGGTTCCCAAACCGCACTCATCTGCGAGGTCAGCATCAGCACGCGTCTATGGGGTCACAAGGCAGGTGAAGGGATAACACATGAGAAATACCTCAAGCACCGACACGGGTTAACATTAGATTATCATGAACTCAAATGTGTGTACGAGACGTACGATGAACCCAAACTATGACGTTAGCGAGGACGACCGAAAACGTGATGACGGTGACGAATACAGAACGTTGGTAGATAGCGATGCTGTCAAAGCAGTGAATATGGCTAGGTCATGCAGGTTGTAGCAAGGGCATACGTGCGGAGAGCATACAGGCTCAGAGCGATCGAGATGGTGATACACCGGAAGGCCTAGCAACACCGAGATCACCTCAAGGGAGCAGAAATTGAGACGAAAACCACATACGAATGAAAATTTCAACCAAAACTATGAAACGGAGGTGAACAAGACGACAACTCGTGAAGCAAGCATGAAGGCATGCCTTGCAGATAGATTGGTTCGCCGAACTCATGCCAGCGAGATTTCCAGCCACATGGGAGATTGTAGAGATCCGACAGGCGATGTAGAGCTGTTAGGAAAAACGTGTCGGTTTATTCGCAATTGTAGTGTAATGGGGAGGGGTACTTACGGCGGCAGTCCATCGCCATTGACGCTGGCCTCGAAGTAAACCATACTCAAAGCCGAGATTGCAAATGAACTCCCAACTGTCATAGTTTATTGTAAGTTTTGAGCGGTGGGAGTAGTACCCGTCAATAGGTAGAAAACAGACGCACAGATAGACTCCATCAACAACGTGCGCGAACTTGTTCGAAGCCTCTACCAGTGACAGCGAATTAAGAGGGAAAAATAGTAAAGTTATAACAGAGAGGATAGAAAGATGGAATGATATCGACGCACTAAGCTCATTGAAGAGACCATTAGGATTCTGCCAGTCTACCATGATCACCTTAAGAGGTCAGGAGAAGGCTCAGACCACTGAGACCAGAGAGTCGACAAAAGCGAGGAGTGTGTGCGGGGAATTGGAGAGGGCGAGGAAGGAGGCGAGCCGCTTGTTGAAAAGGGCGGGGACCTCATCACATAAGCTCCCTCGAGTCGACATCCACGTACAGAAACAAAGGCTCGGAAAATGTACGAAGCGTTCGCTAATAAAGACGACAAGGTTGGGCGGTTGCGCCGCGGCGGGGGCAAAGGGCCGTTCAGCAATATGGCCACCAATTGCGGTCGGCAGGTATGAACTGAGACCAGAGCGCTGTTCTTCTGAAGAATGTGTTGTCGCGAACTATAGTACTAGTCGCGACTGGGGGGTCACCGAGGCGTGAACGCGTGAACATGCGAACATGCGTGGGAAGGACGTGATGCAGGTGACAAAACATTGTCGCATCCACCACTGGTTCCATCAGTTCATGACACTACATGCAAATCAGACTATTCTACTGGAACATAGTTGTAGAAAACAATTCTAAGCATTTTCTTGTGCAGAAAACTTCAAAAAAAAAGTTTAAATAAATATTTTTAGCAAAAAGGAAAGGCTGTGAAAATCTGACAATTGTCACCCACCACTTCAGTGATGTGATAATTGGAGGGCGGTTCACTACAGCACCTGTGGAATCCGTCGCGACAGACAATCTGCTGGCCACTGGCACTTGTTGAGGTAGGTCCAAACTGGCCCGGGAGAAACCTCGCATCCCTCCCCCTTCAACCTGAATGGAGCATTTCTCACGATTTTCGTTTGTTTTCTTTATTTTTTCGACACGTCAGAGTCAAGGAACATCCGTCCCCAATGCATGCATTTGGCGCGACCGAAACGCGAGGAAGGAAGAGCGCCATGTAGACTGTACGCCATTCGGCGTCGGCCGAACTTGAAACCTATGTTACCCACTTGTTCGCCTTTTCCTGTGTCGCGAGTTTGATTACTGAGATATTCACACCACGCGGAGGACTCTTCTGTGCTCTGAATGAGCCAAACTTGGAGCTTGAACGCTTGAACCTCCCATCTTGACCGATGAAACAAAAACACACGACTGAGCGTCTATTATCTACATCGAGTAATCCGCAGCGTACAAGGATTCCTCGCCCCATCACAATCTCTCTTCTCTAGATTCTTTACTGTCATTACCAGTATCCTCCCACAATGAACGTCATGTCCCAGACCTCCACTGCGATCCCCTCAAGTTCAAATTATCAATCCATCTTCGACAACGCCCTGGAAGCGTACAAGAAGAAGACAAAGAAAGATCTCCGTTCCCACCCACTACTTCCAAAACTCCAAACCTGCAATTCTCCCGATGCCGTCATTGCAGTTCTACGAGAGCAGATCCCCATTTTCGATCTGTCTCATAGCACTAGTAGTCTTAATAGCAGGTTAACTAACTGGCTCAATCCGACTGTCAACGTGCTATACAAGTTCTCCGAAGCTATCAGCGCGGGTATTAGTCTGGTCAGAATCAGAGGGCTCGAGGTTTACCCGTTCAAATTCTAGTATTCATTGTTGTGCAGGTATACCCACCCAACGGGAGTGATTTTCACTGGGATTGGCATTCTCCTCTCAGTGAGTATCTTCTTGATTCCGTCTCTCCGACCACTCTGATGACCGATTATCTATCTAAGACGGTCAAGGAGGTTTCAAGTAGCCAGGATGTACTCGCTAACGTCTTTGAGCGGATCGAAAACTTTTTTCAGCGCCTTGAGACATATATTGAAGTCCCACCGACAGCAGGGATGACTGACATAATCTTGAAGATCATGATTGAGGTGCTCTCAATCCTTGCGATTGCGACGAAGGAGATTCATCAGGGCAGAGCGAGTAAGATCATCTCTGTTCGTATGAATCGTCACTCTTGACTAATGACTGCTAGAAAAATATGTGAAAAAGCTGGTTGGGAGAGTTGATATCGAGGACGCGCTAGGTCGACTGGATCGACTGACTCAGGAGGAAGGTCGGATGTTGTCCGCACAAGGTCTGAAAACCGTTCACCAGGTTGATAGCAAAGTCGATGCCGTCGATAACAAGGTGCAGATCATCAATAGCAAGATGACGGACGTCGACGATAAGGTCCAGGGTGTCGATGACAAGGTACAGCAAGTCGCAGACGACATGAGCGATCAGAAGCGTTCGACTTCCAATAACCTTACCCCATTGATCATGGAGGCTCATTTTCTCTTACAGGGGACCAGCTACGAAAGGACCTCAGAAACTGGCTCTCTCCCCCGGATCCATCTGTAAACTACAACATTGCAAGCGATTTCCACCACGAAGGTACTGCGCTGTGGTTCATAGAAAGCAACGCTTTCAAAACTTGGAAAACTTCGAGTTCATTACTGTGGATTTATGGAAAACGTATATTCTCTTTCCCCCTATTCCTTTGCTCTAGCTGATGGACGTTCTTCTCAATAGCCGGTTCCGGGAAGAGTGTTCTCAGGTTCGTCTTGCCTCTATTTAGATTTAGTCAGAGTTATTGAACATCGACTAGCTCATCGATTATCTTAGACATCGAAAGCGTCTCGGACATGGGATCAGCCTACATGGCCTACTTCTTCTTTGATTTCAAAGACACCAGAAAGCAGGATGCCCACACGTTACTTTCTTCTCTCGTCGTCCAGCTCAGCCACCAATCTGCTCATCTCTGCGACATCCTTTCTGACTGTTATTCGACTCATCAATCCGGTTCACGACAACCCAATGACCGCTCACTCACAACATGCCTCGAAGACATGGTCAAGGTCTCAGCACCAGTTCCAATCTATCTTGTTCTCGATGCTCTCGACGAGTGCCCCAACACGACTGGGATCCCATCCTCACGGGACAAGGTCCTCGTCCTTATCGAGAAACTCGTCCAGTTGAACCTTCCGAACTTGCATATATGCACTACAAGTCGTCCAGAGATCGATATTCGCACTTTCCTTGAACCCTTGGCACCTGATCGGATGTCTCTTCACGACCAAAGCGGACAAAAGAAAGACATTGTCGACTATGTGAACTCTGTGGTTTATTCAGACTTAAACATGCGGAGATGGCGTGAGGATGACAAGAAGGTGGTTATCGATGTACTCTCAGAGAGAGCTGACGGCATGTAAGGATGCCGGATATATGTTCGGAATTGCTTTCTGATGTTTTGACTCAGGTTTCGTTGGGTATTCTGCCAACTGGAAATATTGCGACACTGTCTCCCTCCCAGTGTGCGGCGAATTCTGGCGGAATTGCCGGAAACATTAGACGCGACATATGAGCGGATACTGCAAGAAATCCCCAAGTCAAGTCAAGTACATGCTCATCGTCTCCTGCAGTGCCTCACCGTCGCGATTCGCCCACTTCATGTGGAGGAGCTAGCTGAGATCCTTGCGGTTGACTTCAGCACACCGGAAGGGATTCCGAAGCTGAACGAAGCTTTACGGTGGGAGGATCAAGAACAGGCGGTCCTTTCTGCCTGTTCTAGTTTGATCGCCGTCATCAAGGACGAGGACAAGGATTCGCTTGTGGTCCAATTTTCGCATTTCTCGGTCAAAGAATTCCTGACTTCCGATCGCCTTGCCATGTCGAATGTGGGTGCCTCGCGTTATCATCATATACGCCTTGGACCGGCGCGCGCGACCATGGCACAGGCTTGTCTTGGTATTCTACTCCGATTCGACTCCTACACCGACAGGGTCACCATCAAAAGCTTTCCTCTGGCCGAGTATGCTGCCAACCACTTCAACGACCACGTGGAGTTCGAGGATGTTTTGCTATATATACGAGGCGGAGTCGATCATCTCCTTGATGCTGACAAATCGCACTTTTCTGCATGGCATTGGGTGTACCAAGGTTGTCCCACTGTGCATCTGGAACGACCAGAAGTGACTCCTCTGCACTACGTTGCGGGACGTGGATTCCGCGGTTTGGTAGACTACCTCCTTTCAAAGCGTCCTGAGGACGTGAACGTCAGGGGTGATTACGGGACTCCACTGCACGCGGCGTTGGACGGGCAACACATCAATATCGCAGAGTTACTTGTTGGATACTGCGCCGACGTGGAAGTTCGGGACGCCCTGGACAGGACTCCGCTGCACCTGGCAGCGTATCATGGGTTCCTCAGTGTTACTCGCACCCTGGTTGAGCGCAATGCGGACATGGATGCGCGGGACAA
>Ga0307509_10004202_pt1 | contig 21033 bp, 15 predicted proteins | sample 10_EM_MG_FD_202245 | JGI IMG/M metagenome (GOLD analysis project Ga0307509, IMG submission 202245) | Populus trichocarpa ectomycorrhiza microbial communities from riparian zone in the Pacific Northwest, United States - 10_EM | ecosystem: Host-associated > Plants > Roots > Unclassified | place... | reverse complement strand
GCCGGATGTTTGCCGACGTCGAAGCCGACGTGTACGTGCTGGTCGACGGCGACGGCACCTACGACGCGCCGTCCGCGCCGACGATGATCGCGTTGCTCGAAGAGCAACAACTCGACATGGTGTGCGGCAAGCGAATCGACAGCGAGCAGGCCGCCTATCGGCAGGGTCACCGGCTCGGCAACCGCGTCTTGACCGGTCTCGTCGCCAATCTGTTCGGCAACAGCGTGACCGACATCCTGTCCGGCTATCGCGTGATGTCGCGGCGCTTCGTCAAATCTTTCCCCGCGTTGTCGAAGGGCTTCGAGATCGAAACCGAGTTGACGGTGCACGCGCTGGACCTGCGCGTGCCGATCGCCGAAGTCGCGACGCCGTACGGCGTTCGCGCGCACGGCACCGCCAGCAAGCTCAATACGTGGCGTGATGGCTGGCGCATCCTGCGCACCATCGGCAGGTTGGTGAAGGAAGAGCGGCCGTTCGCGTTCTTCTTCTCCGGTGGCGCGGCGCTCGCGCTCCTGTCGATCGTGTTGGCCATACCCGTGGTCGTCGACTTCCTGCACACCGGGCTGGTCCAGCGCATTCCGACCGCGGTATTGGCCACGGGCATCATGCTGGTGGCGGTGATGAGCTTCGTTTGCGGACTGATCCTCGACACGGTCACTCGCGGTCGTCGCGAGATCAAGCGCATGCACTACTTGTTACACAGCAACCAGGGGACCGCTCGGGCTCGCAAGCCATGACGCCGGCCTTTCGTCATGCCTTGGTATGGGCGCTGGCCTCCTCCTTGATGATCGTGGCGGCGCTGTCGTCGATCACCTCCGCGTACTTTCACGGTCACTACGTGCCCGACAATGCCGACGCCTTCTATCACGCGCGTCGGATTCTCGATGCCGTGATCAACCACGCGAGCGTCATCCAGTTCGATCCGAAGATGCACGTTCCCGAGGGCAGCTGGATCAGCTGGCCATGGGGTTACGACCAGCTGATGGCAACGATAACGGGTTGGTTCGGCCCGTTCGAGAATTCGGACGCCGCGTTCCGCGTGCTCGCCAACATACCGCCGCTCGCGTGTGCCATTGCGACGCTGTTGGTGGTCGTGATCGCCCGCCAGCTCGGCCTGGGTCTCGTGTACACGGCGGTGCTGGCGTTTTCGTTCGCGTTGCTGCCGGCGGCGTTCCGCGCGTTTTCGGTCGGCAACGTCGATCACCACTTCGCTGAATACATCTGGACGCTCGCGATGATCAGCGCCGGGCTGCGATTCTTCCGGGAGGGCGAGGATTCGTTGCTTCCGGGCATCGTGCTCGGCGGATTGCTGGGCTTCGGCCTGGCGATCCAGACCAGCCTGGTGATCCTGCAAGCGCCGATCTGCGCGGCGCTCGCGCTGCGCTGGCTGCGCGGCGAATCGTTGCCCGCGCGGCGCCGGATGGTGGCTTTCGCGCTGGCGTTGTTGTTCGCGTCACTTGGCGCGTGTTGGCCGGCCGAAACGTGGCGGCACGGCTTGTTCGAGTTCTACACGCTGTCGTGGTTTCACCTGTACGTGTCGGCGGTCGTCGCCGTCTTCACGATCCTGCTCGCCACGTTGTCGCGCAGCACGCGCAACACGACGGCGATCCTGGTGCTCGCGCTAGTCGCCGTCGCGCCCGTCGCGAAGATGCTGCTGGAGGCGGCGACGTTCGTCAGCGGCAATCTCGACCTGATCGCCGACGTCAGCGAAGCGCAGAGCCCGTACCGGCTGTTCTTCGACAAGAGTGACGACCAGTCGACGCGGTCCATGTCGTACCTGCTGTTGTTGATGGCCCCGATGACGCTGCTGAATGTCTGGTGGGCCTGGAAAATGCGCGACGCGACGCTGCAGTTCATCGCGATCGTCTGCGCGTGGGGCCTCGTGATGTTCCAGCTGCAATTTCGGTTCTGCACGTACGGCGTCCTGCCGATGCTCCTGACGCCGTTGCTGGCCGCGCAGGTCTATGCCGCGGACCATCCGCATTGGCGGCGCTGGCTGCCGGGCGGCTTGCTCGTGGTCTACGCGTTGGCATTCGTGCCGACGGCACAGAACTGGAAGACGACGATCGCGCTCGGCGACAACCTGGCATATCCGAACCTGGGCACGATCTGGCCGCGCCTGGGTGAGCTGTGTGCGACGCGTCCGGGCGTGGTGTTGTCCAATGTCGATGCGGGCCACTGGGTGCGGTACCACACGGGCTGCTCGGTGATCGCGAACGTCTTCCTGCTGACTCCGCAACACGCGGCAAAGATCCAGGAGAACGCGCACCTGCTCGCCATGACACCCGCGCAATTGCTCGCAGCCCGGCGCGACATCGACTACGTCCTCGCGTTCCAGACCGTGACGATTCGCAACGACGCCAGCGGCAACGAAGTACCCAACCTCGAATCGTTGCGTGCGGATCTGGATCCGCTGGAGCGCGACCTGCTGGGTCCGGAAGACGCGATCCCGAAGGAATTCGGGAAGAAATGGGAGGTCCGCTCGCCGCAGGGGCAGGTCTATGCGCGGCTGTACGCAATCGAGAGGCGCTGAACGAGTGTCGCCATTCTTTCGAAACACCTTGCTCTGGATCTGCGGCTCACTGGTGCTGATGTTCGCGGCGCTCGGGATGTTGAGCTCGTCGTTCGTCGATGGACACTACATCCCGTCCAATGCCGACGCGTTTTATCACGCACGACGCGTGCTCGACGCGCTGATGAATCACGCTCCCGTGATCCAGTTCGATCCGCGCATCCACGCGCCGGAAGGAAGCTGGCTCAACTGGCCGTGGGGCTTCGACTCGCTGCTGAAAGGGATCACCAGCCTGTTCGGACCGTATGCGAACGAAGATGACGCCAACCGCGTCCTGATGAACCTCCCGGTAGCCGCCGCCCCGATCGCCGTCGCGCTGTTCGTCCTGCTGACGCGGCAGCTGCGCCTGACTACCGGCCAATCCGTCGTCGCGACGCTGTTCTTCGCTGCCTTGCCGATGGTGTTCGTGCTGTTTGGCGTCGGCAACGTCGATCATCACTTCGCCGAGCTGCTGTGGCTGCTGGGCACCTTGTGCGCGACGCTGTGGTTCTTCGAGGCGCGGAACGGAGTTGCGGCCGCCTTCGTTCTGGGTTTCGTTCTCGGCAGCGCGAATGCCATCACGAACGGCCTGTTCATCCTGCAGCTCGTGGTGCTGCTGCCGTTTGCCTGGCGTTGGCTACGCGGAGAGACACTCCCGGGGTACAACGCCGTGTTCACCTTCGCGATCACGCTCGCGGTCGTCACCCTGCTGGCCTGCCTGCCATCACAACCCTGGCAACACGGCTTCTTCGAGTTCTACACGTTGTCGTGGTTTCACGCCTACGTCGCGATCTGCTCCGGCGGCATCGTCCTCGTGATGCGGCGATTGCCGAACGTCGGGCGCAATCTCGTCGTCGTGGCCGCGATCGCGCTGATCGCGGTGTTGCCGCTGGCGGGCACCGTCGTATTCGGGTCGAAATTCGTCAGCGGTGACGTCGAGGTGGTGAGCGGGATCATCGAGGCCTACAGTCCCTACCGCGTCTATCAGCTGTACGGCTGGGACGCGGCGACGCGCTACACGTCGTGGCTCCTCTGGCTCGCACTGCCCGCGTGGCTGCTGAATATCTACTGGGCGTTTCGAGCACGCGAGACCGCGCTGCAGGTGTTCGCGGTCGCGAGCATCCTGCTGCTGTGCCTCTACCAGTTCCAGTACCGCTTCGGCTCGATCGGCGTCGTATCGCTGATCCTCACGGTACCGCTCGCCGCGCGCGAACTCGCGACGCGTTGGCCCGAGCGCCGCGCGATGCCCACGCTCGTCGCGTTGCTGGTGTTGGCGATCTGTTACGTGCCGAGCGCATCCGCCTTGACCATGACGTGGTCGAAGGGCGGCGACGCGGCTTACGCACGCGTCCGCGGCGTGTTTCCTGCCTTGCAGAAAGCCTGCGCCGAGCGGCCCGGCATTGCGCTGGCGCTCGTGAACGATGGCCACTGGATCACCTATCACACGAAATGCGCCGTGATCGGTGACGTGTTCCTGTTGACACAACAGCACCTGGAGAAACGACGCGAAACGGAAGGTCTGTATCGGCTCACTCCCGCCGAGTTGCTGGCGACGCGAACCGATATCCGCTATGTCTTCGTGCGTCACGGCGTCGACATGATTCAACCCGGGCCCGACATGAAGGAACGGCCGGACCTCGAAGTGGTGCGCCGGGAGCTATCGCCGTTGTCTCGCGATCTGCTCGCACCGGCGCCTGCGATCCCACGGGAATTTCATCTCATCAGCAGCACCGACACGCCCGGTGGCCAGGTGTATTCGCGTGTTTACGAAATCGTTCGCGACGGAAAAGGAAGCTGACCATGTCCTGGCGCCAACTGGCCGCGTTGATCACTTTCCCGCTGGTGCTCGCCACGGGCCAGATCCTGTTCAAACGGGCCGCGCAACAAATCGGTATCCCGCAGGGCACGACGTGGATCCTCGACATCGCGAGGCTGCCGACGATGTGGTTGGCGGTTCTCCTCTACGCAGCCGCCACGCTGCTGTGGGTTCGCATCCTGACCACGGTGCCGTTGTCGCGGGCGTACGTGTTCGCCGCGCTGGCTTTCGTGATCGTTCCGGCCGCGGGTTATTGGCTGTTCGATGAACCGGTTTCCGCGCGGCTCATCGTCGGGACCCTGTTGATCGTGGCTGGCGTGATAGTGGCCGCGCAGGGCTGAGCGCCTATAATCCCGGCGTTTCATCACCGGGATCTCCATGCCTTTTTACGAGTACGAATGCACCAACTGCGGCTTCCGCGACGAAGTCCTGCAGACGATTTCCGAAAAGCCACTGAAGAAATGCCCGAAATGCGGCAAGAACGGGCTGAAGAAACTCATCTCGGCTCCCGTATTCCGGCTCAAAGGCTCTGGCTGGTACGAGACCGACTTCAAGACCGACAAGGACAAGCAGCGCAATCTCGCGGGCGCTGACAAGGACGAGCCGAAGGCCGAGTCGAAAACCGAGACCAAGGCCGACACGAAGGCCGAGTCGAAAGCCGAATCGAAGCCGGAGACGAAGTCCGAGGCCAAGCCCGCGCCGGTGAAGACGGTCAAGAAATCCACGGCCAGGTCGAAGCCGCCCAAGAAGCGCCGGTAATCGCCGGATGAACTACGCGCGCCGTCCCGGGATCCATGGCGAGGCGCTGAGTCGCGTCGCGGAGCGCGAGCGCGCAGGTTTCATCGCCACCCATGCCGAGTCCGCCCGCCTCGCGCGCGACAGCGCACGCCACTGGCTGAACGGCGTGCCGATGCACTGGATGCGCGACTGGAGCACGCCACACCCGCTATTCGTGCGCCGCGCGGCCGGCATCGAAGTCGAAGACGTCGACGGCAATCGTTACGTCGATTTCTGCTTCGGCGACACGGGTGCGATGTTCGGTCATTCGCCGCCTCCGATCGCGCGCGCGCTGGCCGAGACCGGCGCCGCCGGCATCACGTCGATGTTGCCGGCCGAACGCGTGGCGCGTGTCGGCGAAAAACTCGCCAACCTGTTCGGCTTGCCGTTCTGGCAGATGACGCAGACCGCGACCGACGCGAACCGCGCCGCGTTGCGTTGGGCGCGCGCCGTCACGGGCCGCGCGCGGACGCTGGTGTTCGACGGCTGTTATCACGGTACGGTCGAAGAGACGCTGGTGCGCGGTGTGTCCGAACTGAAAGACAAGGGCGGATCGCGCGCGCGTGCCGGCCTGATCGGCATGAACCACGACGTTGCCGCGTCCACGGATGCGGTGCCGTTCAACGATCTCGACGCGTTGGAGAAAGTGCTGAAGCGCGGCCGCATCGCCGCGCTGATCGCCGAGCCGGTGATGACCAACATCGGCATGGTGCTGCCGCAGCCGGGTTTCCTCGCGAAGGTGCGGGAAGTCACGCGCAAACACGGCACGTTGCTGATCATCGACGAGACACACACGTTGTCGAGCGCGCGCGGCGGGTACACACGCGCGCAGAACCTCGACCCCGACATCTGGGTGTGCGGCAAGGCCATCGCAGGTGGCATGCCATGCGCGGTGTTCGGTTTCACCGCCGACGTCGAGGCCGGCATGCGCCGCGTGCAGGAAGAACGCGCCGGCGGCCACTCGGGCATGGGCACCACCTTGTCCGCGAATGCGCTCGCGCTGGCCTGCCTCGAGGCCAGTCTCGACGAGTTGATGACGCCGGCGAACTACGACGCCATGTTGACCACGGCCACTTATCTATCGGAAGGCCTGGGTCGCGTGTTCGCGGCGCAGTCGCTGACCTGGAACGTCTCGCGCGTTGGCGCGCGGCTCGAATTCGGATTCGGCCCGCCGCCGCGTGACGGCGTCGAATCCGAGCGCGCGGCCTGGCCGGAGCTCGAGCACGCGATCCATCTCTATCTATTGAACCGCGGCATACTGCTGACGCCGTTCCACAACATGATGCTCTGCTCCCCCGTGACCACCACGACGCATGCCGACCTGCTGTTGAAGCACCTGCACGATTTCCTGCGCGAGACGGGAGCGGGACGTGAGTGAGCGCGCCGGCATCGCGGACGGCGCGGAGCTCGCGGCGTTCCTCGCGCGTTATCCGGACGTGCAGTCCGTGCAGATCTTCATCACCGATCCGTCCGGCGTGCCGCGCGGCAAGGCGGTGCGGCGCGAAGAGCTGGTGCGCATCTTCGATTCGGGCCGGCAGGTCGCGGGCTCGATCCTCGGCCTCGACATCACCGGACAGGATGTCGACAACACCGGGCTCGTGTGGGACACGGGCGATGCCGACATGTGCGCGCGCCCGATCGCGGGCACGCTGGTGCGCGCGCCGTGGCTCGCCGCGCCCACCGGGCAGCTGATGCTCACCATGTTCGACGGCAAGGGCGCGCCCGCGCCGGCCGATCCACGCCATTGCCTGGCGCGAGTAATCGATGGCTTCGCGCGCGACGGGTTCAAGCCCGTGGTCGCCTGCGAGATCGAGTTCTATCTACTGAGGGAGGAGGCGGGTGGCAAACTCGCGCCCGCGGGCGGCGGCCGCCCCGCGGAGCGGCAGAAGATAGACGCGTACAGCCTGCAGCGTCTCGACGACCTCGCGCCGGTGTTCGACGAGATCTACCGCGCCGCATCGGCGCAGGGATTGCCGGCGGAAACGCTGATGTCCGAGTACTCGCCGGGACAGTTCGAGATCACGCTGCATCATCGCGACGACGCTTTGCGCGCGGTGGACGAGGCGGTGATGTTCAAGCGCGCCGTGCGCGGAGCGGCGCAGAAGCACGGGCTCATCGCCTGCTTCATGGCGAAGCCGTTCACGATGCGCGCCGGCAGCGGCCTGCATGTCCACGTGAGTCTCAACGACTCGCGGGGCGCCAACCTGTTCGCGAGCGAAGATCCGGCCGGCACCCCCGCGCTGCGCCACGCGATCGGCGGCATGCAGGCGACGATGGCGGAATCGATGGCGGTGTTCGCGCCCAATGCGAATTCCTACCGGCGCTTCGTGAGCGAGAGTTATGCGCCGATCGCGCCGATCTGGGGGATCAACAACCGTTCGGTGAGCCTGCGCGTGCCGGCGGGACCGGCCGTGTCACGGCACGTGGAGCATCGCATCGCGGGTGCGGATGCGAACCTGTATCTCGCGGTTGCCACCGTGTTGGGTGGCGCCGCGCACGGTCTTGCGAAGGAATGTGACCCCGGGCCGCCGGTGACGGGCAACGGCTACGCGCTGCAGAAGAAGCAGGATCTGCCGCGCACCTGGCGCGAGGCGCTCGACGCCGCGGCGCATTCGGAATTCCTTGCGACCACGCTCGGACCGGAATTCCTGAAGGTCTTCCTCGCCATCAAGCAGCAGGAGTACGTGCGCTTCACCGGCGAGGTGAGCGAGCTCGACTACGCCTGGTACCTGCGCAGTTAATGGGGACAGTCCCCCCAATTCTTTCGAAGATGGCTAGCAAATGGGGACTGTCCCCATTTCCATTGCGTCAGCTCTTCTTCGCGGCGGGCGCCGTCGCCGGGGCAGGCGTCTGCGCGGGCTTCGCCGCGCCGGCTTCTTTCTCGACCAGGAATTTCACCAGGCCGATGACGTCTTCCGGATTCTTGAAGTAGTCGTTGTTGAGGAGGTACTTGCCGTTCACGACCAGCGACGGCGTGCTCGTGACCTTCATGGCGACGATCTGCGCGTCAGCCTGGCGCATCTTCAGATCGACGCTGAAAGACTTGGACGCGGCGACGAAATCCGCCGGATTCGTGCCGGTGACGCGCTTGTAGAAGCGCGCGACGTCCTCGATCGTCGGTAACTTCGACTTCGTGCGACCCGACGTCGTGCCCTCGAGCACGGCGAGCTCACCCGTATTCCAGATGGCGTCGAACATCTGGTCGTGCGCCTTGTCCGCCACGCCCAGCGCCTTCGCCGTGAGATAGGCGCGCTGAAATACCGGCCAGTTCTCTTCCGGATGCCACGCCGCTGGCAGGTATACGAGCTGCGCATTCGCCGGCAACGCGGCCTTGACCTTCTTCATGGTCAGCTGGAAGTGATCGCAGGCCGGGCAGCCGTACGAGAAGACTTCCATGACCTCCACCTTGCCCGGCGCGACGTTCGTGCGCTGGGGCTGGGGCAGCACGTCGTACTGCTTGCCGGCTTCGTAGGCGGCAGCGGCGGTTGCCTGGGCGGTGATTGCCAGTCCGAGGGCGAGGGTTAACGAGGCAAGAAGGTTTTTGGTCATGCGGGTAATGGCGCCGGGTGTGGAAAGTGGGGATTGTCTTTGACCGTCGGGCAAATGAATAGATTCGGCTGGTGGGGGCGACCGTGACGATAGGCCAGCCTTCCTGACGTGGTCCTGAACCGGTAACATCGCCGCCCTTTTCATCGCTTCCAGGTCCGGTTTTCCATGCGCTCTCACTACTGCGGCCAGGTCAACAAATCACTGGTCGGTCAAGAGGTTACAGTTGCCGGCTGGGTCCACCGCCGCCGCGATCATGGCGGCGTCATCTTTGCCGACCTGCGCGACCGCGAGGGCCTCCTGCAGGTGGTATTCGACCCGGACAACCAGGCCCAGTTCAACGAGGCCGAGAAGCTGCGCAACGAATTCGTGGTGAAGGTGCGCGGACTGGTCCGCGAGCGTCCCGCGGGCACTGCCAATGCCAACCTCGCCTCGGGCCAGGTCGAACTGCTGGCGCGCGAGCTCGTGACGCTCAACCGCTCCGAGCCGCTGCCGTTCCAGCTCGACGAGCACGTCAGCGAAGAAGTGCGCCTCAAGTACCGCTACATCGACCTGCGCCGCGAAGAGATGGCGAAGCGACTGCGCCTGCGCCACAAGATCACCCGCGCGATGCGCGCCTGGCTGGATGACGCCGGGTTCGTCGACATCGAAACGCCCGTGCTGACGAAGGCGACGCCGGAAGGCGCGCGCGACTACCTCGTGCCGTCGCGCACGCACGCCGGCAAGTTCTTCGCGCTGCCGCAGTCGCCGCAGATCTTCAAGCAGCTGCTGATGGTCGCGGGCTTCGATCGCTACTACCAGATCGTGAAGTGCTTCCGCGACGAAGACCTGCGCGCCGAGCGCCAGCCCGAATTCACGCAGCTCGACATCGAGACCTCGTTCCTCTCGCAGGACGAGATCATGAGCATGATGGAGAAGCTGACGCGTCACTTCTTCAAGGACGGCATCAACGTCGAGCTGGCCGATCCGTTTCCGCGCATGGCGTTCGCGGAAGCGATGCGGCGTTACGGCTCCGACAAGCCGGATCTGCGCAACCCGCTCGAACTCGTCGACGTGAACGATCTCGTCGCCACCTGCGACTTCAAGGTGTTCGCCGGTCCCGCGAAGGATCCGAAGGGCCGCGTCGCGGCGCTGCGCGTGCCGGGCGGCGGCGCGCTGCCGCGCTCGCAGATCGATGAGTACACTGCTTTTGTTGGACGCTACGGAGCAAAAGGCCTCGCGTACATCAAGGTGAACGAGAAGGCGAAGGGCAAGGAAGGCCTGCAGTCGCCGATCGTGAAGTTCCTCTCGGACGATGCCGTGAAAGGGATTCTCGAACGCACCGGAGCTCAGGACAACGATCTGATTTTCTTCGGCGCCGACAGCGCGAAGGTGGTGAACGACGCGATCGGCGCGCTGCGCCTCAAGGTCGGCACCGACCTCAAGATCACGCAAGCCGGCTGGAAGCCGCTGTGGGTCGTCGACTTCCCGATGTTCGACTGGGATCCGGACGAGAAGCGCTGGGTGGCGATGCATCACCCGTTCACGTCGCCGGTGAACGATGACTCGGCCGCGCTCAGGGCGTCGCCGGATCAGGCGCTGGCCAAGGCCTACGACCTCGTGCTGAACGGCACCGAGATCGCCGGTGGTTCGGTGCGCATCTTCCGCCAGGAGATGCAGTCGACCGTGTTCGACTTGTTAGGCATCGGTCCCGAAGAAGCGCAGAACAAGTTCGGCTTCCTGCTGGATGCGCTCAAGTTCGGCGCGCCGCCGCACGGCGGCATCGCGTTCGGCCTCGATCGGCTCGTCATGCACATGACGGGCACCGACAGCATCCGCGACGTCATCGCGTTCCCCAAGACGCAGACCGCCGCGGATCCGCTCACCGACGCGCCGACCGAAGTGTCCGAGAAGCAGCTGCGCGAAGTGCACGTTCGTGTCCGCACCCCGCCACCGACTTAAAGGGGACATTCCTCATTTCGTTGTAACAATCGACCGGGCTTGCGGGCTCGCGGGTTGTGGCCGATTGTTACAACGAAATGAGGAATGTCCCCAATACGGCCGTGGTGTTCGTCCACGGCCTCTTTCTCAACGGCGCGGAGTTCACGCTGCTGCGACGGCGGTTGGCAACGCAGCACGGTTTCCAGACTCATCGCTTCAGCTATCCGACGGTGCGCGGCGCGATGTCGGGCGCCATCGAACGCCTGGCGCGCTTCGTCGATCGCATCGACGCCGATCAGGTCCACTTCATCGGTCACAGCCTCGGCGGCATCGTGCTGTGCCGCTATTTCCAGCTCGCGAATCCGGCGCGTCCGGGGCGGGTCGTGCTGCTCGGTTCGCCGCTGCTCGGGAGTGATTCGGCGCGCGCGGTCGCGCGTTACCCCTGGCTCAGGCGCGTGATCGGTCCGCTCGTGCAGGCCGAGCTCGTTGAATGCGGCGAGCCGCGCACGTGGCAGTGCGGCCGCGAGCTCGGGCTGATCGCCGGCACGCGCCCGATGGGGCTCGGGCGCCTGTTCGCCCGGATGCGCGAAGACAGTGACGGCACCGTCGCGGTCCGCGAGACCAAACTACCCGGCCACACCGCACACCTCGCGTTGCCGGTGAGCCATATGGGCATGCTCGCGTCGGCGCGCGTGGCGCGGCAGGTGGGCTCCTTCCTCGGGACCGGGCGGTTCGTCGCCGACTGAGCTCAGTGCGAAACCAGCACGCGGTCGCCCGAGGCGAGGTCGATCGCCATCAGCGAATTGTCGTCGGCGAATGTGTAGGCGACACCGCGGGGGGAATCGACGTCCAGTCCCTGCCCGAAGCCTTCCATGCCCGTGCCGCCCTTGCCGAACGTACCCGGCACGGTTCCCGAGAGGAAACCGCGCACGCGCGTGTCGAGAGGTATTTGCCAGAGATTCGCCGGGTAGGAGTTGATACCGAGCAGGCGCGTGTTCATCGCGTCGAGATACAGCCAGGTGGGCATGGGAATCGCGATGCCACCGGGCGCGCCCGAAGACGCGGCAAAGACGGTGCGATTGCCCGAGGTCAGATCGATCGCAAGGATGTTAGGCCCGTTGACCGGATTGCCCTGCGCGATCTGGCTCACCAAGGCACGCGTCGGGTTGGTCGCGGGCTCGAGCACCAGGTCGATGGGCACGCCGAATCCGGCACCGCCACCGACCCCGGTGGTGTCCGATATCGTCGTGACGGTGCCCGAGGACAGGTTCATCGCGTACAACCCGTCGGCATTCGCGGTGAAGTTGTCGTTGTCCAGGATCAGCGCACGATTGGCGGCGGCATCGACCACCAGCGACCGTGGCTGATGGGCCGTGACGAAGTTGCCGAGCTGCCCGAGCTGCGTCCGATTTCCGTTGGCGAGGTCCACCGAGATCACAGCGCCGGCCGGCGCGCCCATGAGCACCAATGCGCGAGATCCGGGCGACGGCGCGCGCGTATCAAGCGCGACATCGACGGCCTGATCGAGCGCCGGTCCGGTGCCGACCGAGGTGTCGAAACTGGATGCGACGGAGCGGTCGCCGCTGCGCAAGTCGATGCGCATCAGGTTCTGCCGGATCGCATCGAGGTACACCAGCGATTGGTCGTTCTCGAGAAGCGGAGCGTAGGCATTGAGAATCGACGGTCCAGCGCCCACGCGCGTGCCCGCGAGATACGAGCGATCGAGCGTCGCGAGATCAATCTGCAGCACGTTCTGCCCGCTGGCCCCGAGATACGCACGTCCGGTCGCCGGATTGAGCGCAAGGCCCGAGCCGATGGTGAGCGGAACGCCGGTACCCGTCGTCGTATTCGCGACGTAGCTACGATTGCCGGTGTTGAGGTCGATGGCGACGACGGTTGACGCGAACACATCCGTCACGAGCACGCGGTTGCGGGCCGCGTCGAGCACCATGCAGGCGGGCGACGTCATCGTCGGGCCAGTGCCACCGCCTGTTCCCGAGAACACGCTCCGGTTGCCGTTGGCGATATTCACGGCGAGCACGCCCGCCGAGGGGAAGTTGCCATCGGTGATCAACAGTCGCGGCGTGCCGGGCGTGGTCACGTCGTCATAGACGATGCCGCCCGGATAAACGAGAGCCGGGCCGGTGCCGACCGAGTTGCTGGCGATGACGGTGCGCACGCCGGTCACCAGGTTGATGACCATCACCGTGTTCTGTTCACCGGAGGTGACGAAAAGCCGGAGATTCGCGGCATCGAGCGCGAGCTGCGACCCGAAACTCAGCGACGTCGGCAGGTTGGATCCCGGGCTAGGCGACGCGACGGTGACCGCGCCGTTGGCGAGATTCACCGAGCCCAGCTTGTCCGAGCTGCGGTCCACGACCAGCGCGCGCGTGCCGTCGACGACCACAGCGGCGACGGTCGGCGTTTCCGGCAGCGGCCACAGCGGAGAAAGGTCGGCGACCGTGCGACCGAGGCCCGTGGTGGCGTCGTAGGCATAGAGCTTCGCAGCGCCCTGGTCGACGACCAGCACGCGATTGCCCGTCGGATCGTAAGCCAGGCCCTGGAGGAGCTCGACCGAAGGTCCGCGATTGTGGACCACGACACTGGCGGCATTGCCGGTGGTCAATCCGGCCGCGTCGGTGACGCTCACCACCACGTTGTTCGCGCCCGTCACCGAGATCGGAATCAGCGCGCTCCAGCTGTGCAGATCGCCGCCGATGGGCGTCGCTGCCACGCCGTTCACCGTCACCTGCGCGATGCCGCTCATGTCATTGGCGCGGCCGCGAACGTGCAGGAAGGTCGCTTCGGTGTACGACACGGGCAGCGGGAATGAGATCGACCCGGTCGGAGGTACGGTGTCGAGCGTGAACGTCGCGCTCGCCGGCGTCGCGTCGGTATTGCCGGCCGCATCCCGCGCGCGGACGCGAAAGGTGCGTTGGCCATCGAGGATGCCGGTCACCGCGTAGGGGCTGGTGGCAGTCACGAAGGTCGAGTTGTCGATGCTTACTTCGAATACCGAATTCGCCTCGCTCGAGCTGAAGGTGAAGCTGGCCGAGCCCACCGGCGTGGTGCTCGACGGCTGTGCCGTGATCGTCGTGTCCGGAGCCACGGAGTCGACGGTCCAGGTCGCCGATGCGGGTGTTGCATCCACGTTGCCCGCGGCATCGCGGGCGCGCACTTCGAACGTGTGACTTCCCTCGGCGAGCGCGCTCAGATTCTGGGGGCTGGTGCTGACGGCGAATGCCGCGCCATCGAGCCGGGATTCAAAGGTCGAGCCAGCCTCGGTGGACGTGAAGGTGAAGCTCGCCGTCTTCACGGTCGTGGGAGTCGCTGGTGTCCCGGCGACAGTGGTGTCCGGCGGCGTCGTGTCCGGAGCAGGGCCCCCGCTGGATGAGTTGCCGCCACCACCGCCTCCGCCGCAACCGCTCAGGGTGATCACGGAGACGGCAACGAGGCACGATGCGACGATACGACGCGTTGCTTTCGTAGGAATCTGGATCATCGGGCTCCTGTTGCCGGCTGATTCTTGTTATTCCGGCGGTGCGCATCGAGGCGCGGGCGAAATGGTACCACTCAGTTTCAAATCTGCCGCAAGGGCGACGGTCGTGACAGCGGACGGATGTGAAGTAGGATCGGCCGCGTGGCCGCGATTTTGCTTTTTCAACAGGCACCGCGGGGAGTTGCGTGAGCCACAGGGGCATGCTGGTTTCGTCGCGCGTGGCGCGGCACGTGGGTGAGACCTGATTTTCCACGTCAGCGGCGGGCCGTTCGCGGCAGAATGAAATCAGGGGCACGCATCGTCGCCCGGGAGAACAATATGAAAAACAAGATTCGCGGTGCGAGCTTTCTCATTTCCCTGGCGCTTTCCGGGGCGACCCTTGCGGCGGGCGGCGGGCCCATTACGAGCGAACAGGTCGCGGCGCGCGGCGTCATGACGAGCGCCATTGCAACCGGCGAGCTCGGCGAACTCGACGGCGCATTCGTATTCGTACCCCGCGAGATCACCAACGCGACCCTGAGACAGCTGCGTGCCACCACCACTTTCAGCGCACTGCTCGCGCCCGCTGGCGTGTCGTTTCCTTGCTCGATTTCGGGAGTTTTTTCCGCACGCATCACTCAGCAACGTCCAATTGTCCTGAAACTCGACTGGTCCGGATGCACCAGCTCCGAGTTCGGATCGCGCGTGACCCGGAATGGTCCCGCGGAATTCGTGTGGGCAGGCAATTCGCTGAGTCCGTCCGCGGTCGCGTCGATCCGCCTTGGGGCGGTGGATCGTGACTTCGTCGAGAGCAACCGGCCGGAGACACCCCGACCCTACTTCGACGGCCAGACCGTGTACCGCAATCAGCGCGTAACGGGTGTTCTCCCCGTTGTCCTCGAGGACGAGGATGCCGGCTATTTCCTCGGTCGCTACCTGGTCGAGACGAAGGGATTCATGCGCCGCGTGCAGCGGCTGCCCGAGTTCAACAGCGCCGGCGAGCCCAGCGCAGAGTTCTACGACTACGAATACCGCGTGTCCACTGACGCCGCTGTGCTGACCGGCAACTACGCCGTCGACGGTCTCAACAACGTCATGGAGTGGGGGATCGTTGCCGGAAAAGTCGTCGGCCGGTACACGTATCCTGCGCGCCCGTTGCATCCCAACGTGAAGGTGCTCGACAAGTGGTATCGCGGCACGGGAATGAACGTGCGTCGTAACTACGACAACACGCTCGGCAAGTACTTGTTCTCGGTGGACGGAAAGATCGAAGGAGACTTCAACGCATTCTGGAACCTGGGATGCAGCGGCGCCGATACCTTCACCTATCGCACGCGCAAGGCGCTGGCGCAGTCGCCGTATTCCTGGTTCGTCGAGTTGTACGACGCCGGCGAGCTCGTGATCAATGGCAATACCGTCGCAACGTTCACGGCGACGGGTACCGAACCCTACGTGGATCTCACCGGGCACGCGTCCGTGAAGGTCCAGGGAGTCGGCACGTTCAACTACGACTACCCCGAATCAATCCTGCTCGGTCCCGTTTTCGAGGCCGCGCGTTGTACGCCGTGAGGTAGTTTGCTCGACCTCGACGGCTCCGAAGGCGAGGGTGGCGGGCAGATACTGCGCTCGTCGCTCTCGCTCGCCATCGTCACGCAGCAGCCGTTTCGCATCGCGAACATTCGCGCGAATCGCCGCAATCCCGGACTCCTGCGCCAGCACCTGACGGCGGTGAAGGCCGCCGCGAAGATCTGCGATGCCTCGCTCGAGGGAGCCGAGCTCGGCTCGCGCACGCTGGTGTTTCGTCCCGGCGCGCTGCACGCCGGCGACTTTTCTTTCGACATCGGCACGGCGGGAAGCTGCACGCTGGTCCTGCAGACCGTATTGCCGCCGCTGCTCATGGCCGCCGCGCCGAGCGAGGTGCGCGTTTCTGGCGGCACGCACAATCCCGCGGCGCCGCCGTTCGAATTCCTGCAGCGCACCTACCTGCCGTTGCTGGAGCGAATGGGTGCGCGCGTCGGGCTGGACCTGGTGAGCTTCGGGTTTTATCCCCGCGGCGGTGGCGAGATACGCGCGCACATCTCTCCCGCGGCGAAGCTCGGCGCATTGACGCTGACCGAACGCGGTGCCGCCACGCACAGCTTCGCCGAGTCGTACGTCGCCGGATTGCCCGCGAGCATCGCGACGCGCGAGCTCGACGTGATTGGCAGACGTCTCGGGTGGACTCGCGAGCAACTGCATCTGCGTCCATTGCCCAACGATATCGGGCCGGGCAATGCGCTCACGATCACGCTCGGCTACGAGAACGTCACCGAGGTTTTCACCGGATTCGGCGAGCGCGGCGTGCGTGCCGAAGACGTGGCGCGGGCCGCGGCGGACGAGGCGCTCGCGTATCGCTCCGCTACGGCTCCGGTGGGTGAACATCTCGCCGACCAGCTTCTGCTGCCGCTGGCGCTCGGCGCCGGCGGCACCTTCATCGCCATCACGGCGAGCGGCCACCTGCGTTCGAATGCCGACGTCGTTCAGCGTTTCACGGGGCGGCGCGTGTCGATCACGCCGGGACCGGCCGGCGTCGAGATCGCGATCGTTTGACCACCCGCCGCCACCTATACTCGCCACGTGTCGGATTGGACCTTACAACGCGTCGAACAGATGGCGCCCGATGCCGCCGCCGTGAAAGCGGCGCAATCCGTGGCGCGCCCCAACAAGTGGTCGAACCTCGGCCGCGACGAACAACTCGTCTGGGGTGAATGCCAGGGCAGCGGCGCGACGCCGTACCAGGTGCGCGTCGACCACGGTGACGCTTCCTGCAAATGCAGTTGCCCGAGCCGCAAGCTGCCGTGCAAGCACAGTCTCGGACTCCTGATGATGTTCGTCGACGGCCACTCGGTGCCGTCCGGCGCGCCACCGCCGTTCGTGCTCGAGTGGGCCGAAAGCCGCGCCAAGCGGGCGGACGCGAAGCAAAAGAAAGAGGAAGCAAAGGACAGCGCGCCACCGCCCGATCCCAAGGCCGCGGAAAAACGCGCCGAGAAGCGCGAAACCCGCGTCGCCGCCGGACTCGACCAGCTCGAAACCTGGCTCGCCGACATCGTCTCGCAAGGCCTGGCCGCGGCGCGCGCGCAGCCGCCGGCATTCTGGGGTCAGATGGCCGCGCGGCTGGTCGATGCGCAGGCGCCGGGACTCGCGCGCCGCGTGACCGAGCTCGGTGATCGCGCACTGGCGGAAGCGGACTGGCAGCCAAGACTCCTGCGCGCGCTGGCCGAGCTGCAGCTCGCGATCGACGCCTGGCGCAACATCGACAACCTTCCATCAGCCCTCGCGGCCGAGCTGCGCAACCTCATCGGCTGGACACAGAGCCAGGAAGAGCTGCGCGCACAGACCGGCACACGCGACGCATGGCAGGTCATCGGGCGACGCCAGGTCCAGGACGATCGAATCAAGGTTCAATACACCTGGCTCGCCGGCGCGAAGAGCGGCGAGCTCGCGATGGTGCTCGAATTCGCGGCGGGTCCCGCGCCGCTGCCGGCGAGCTACACGCTCGGCCAGGTGATCGATGCCGAGCTCGTGTTCTTCGCGGGTGCGCCCGCACTGCGCGCACTCGAGAAGGAGCGCCATGGCATCTCGCCACGCCGGCTGGTGCTGCCGGCGGCTGCCGACGTGGCCATGGTGCAGTCTAACTACGCGGCGGCGCTGGCGATGAATCCCTGGTTGGGCGCGCGGCCATTCGTGCTGGGGCCGGTTCACCCGGTGATCGACGGCGAGCGCCTGTTCCTCGAGGACGCGGCGCGCCGCCGGATCGCGGTGAGCGCCCGATTCGCGTTGGCGTGGCACCTGCTGGCGCTCGCGGGCGCGGATCCGCTGAACATCCTCGGCGAATGGAACGGCGTGGATTTCGAACCGCTGACGGTCGAGCACGCGGGCGCCTGGTATACGCCAGCGCAACTGAACGCGCTGCCGCTGTTGTCGCGGGTGGCGTGATGGCGCAGGAAGCGGGCTTCGACAAACTCGCGGCGCTGGCAACGCTCGGTACGCGCCGAGCGCCGCTGCCGAAGGAGCTCGGCTGGCCGCACGAATCACTGGCTCCCGTGGGCGCACGCGAGGCCGGAGCGGAGACGCTGCTGCTGCGCGCCGCGGCGGCGGGCGCGCTCTGGAGCGCTGCCGGCGGACGCACCGCGCCCGCGCCGGCGTCAGGCGTCGCCGCTGATTTTCCGCCGCGCGCGCCGCGCGAGATTTCCGAGCCGGCCGCCTGGCGCCTGGCGCGCATCGCCGGCGGGGAACACGCCTATCTACTGGCCGAGTGGTTCGAGCTGGCCGCCGCGGGCGGGCGCGTGCTGCCGGCGCGCTGGCTGCCGCTGGTGCTCGAGAACATACCGCCCGAGGCACGGCGCGACGCGGCGGCAGTCCTTGGCCCCGCAGCGCCGTGGCTGGCGGCGCGCAACCCGCGCTGGGTGGCGAGCGCTCCGGTGCACGAGCCTTCGGACGACCGCTGGAGGGAAGGATCGACCGCGCAGCGCATCGCGGAGCTCGAGAGCGTGCGCCAGCGCGATCCCGCACGTTCGCGCGTCTGGCTGCGCGCTACCTGGGAAACCGACCCGCCCGACGCGCGCGAAGCCTTCCTTGCCGTGCTCCGGAAAACGGTTGAGCCGGGTGACGAGGAATTTCTCGAGATGGCGCTCGACGACAAGCGCAAGGCCGTGCGCCAGTCCGCGATCGAATGCCTGGCGCGCCTGCCCGAGTCGGCATTCGCGCGCCGCCAGCACATGCGGATCGATGCGCTGCTGGATATGGAAGGCGGAAGCGGGGGACTCCTCTCCAAACTGCGCAAGCGCAAGTTGACGGTGGAGCTGCCCGTGGCGCCGGACAAGGCCGCGCAACGCGACGGCATCGAACCCAAGGTGCCAGCGGCGCGCAAGATCGGCGAGCGCGCGTTCTGGCTCGCGCAGATGGTGGCGCTGGTCTCGCCAGGTCACTGGGGCACACGCTTCGGCTGCGGGCCGGCGGAATTCCTCGAGGCCGTCGCCGCTACGGATTTCTCGCGAGAGTTGCTCGAGGCATTGACGGAGGCTGCCGCGCGACATCCGGATGCTGGCTGGACGCTGGCGTTGACCCGCGCCTGGCTGGGGTGCGGTGTGGAGACCCCCATGGTGCAGGCGCAGCTCGACGCGCTCGCCGGCGCGTTGCCGTCGGCCGGGCGGCTCGATTTCCTCAAGGCGATCGTGCCTGAGCCCAAGGCGCGCAGCGCCGGTCACGCCTGGAGCCTTCTATCTACCGTGGACGTGCGGTGGGACGCGGAACTGACGCGGCTCGCCGGCCAGATGCTGGCGCAGGTCGCCGCGAACGAGAAGGCCAGCTGGTCGCAACCCCGCAACCAGCTCGACACCTGGGCGCGCAACTGCGACCGGCAGGCCGGCGTCGCGTTCGTGCTGCCATTGCTGGACAAGTTTCCCGACGGGCACTCGTGGCGCAATGCCCTCGAGCAATTCAACGACATCGTGGCGTTCCGGGCCGCGATGCAACAGGAGCTGACGACATGAGCGAGAAGGTCGACAAGAAAAACGACGTGCAACGCGCGCCGGCCGAGCAGCAGTTCGCCGCGGAACTGGCCGCGCTCGCGAAAGAAGACACGCGCCAGAAGCCGACGAACTGGAAGCTGTCGCCCTGGGCGGTGCTCACCTATCTACTGGGCGGCAAGCTCGCGAGCGGCGCGGTGATCACGCCCAAGTACGTGGGCCAGAAGCGGCTCATGGAGATCGCGGTCGCGACGCTCGCCACCGATCGGGCGCTATTGTTGCTGGGACTGCCGGGAACCGCGAAGAGCTGGGTCAGCGAGCATCTCGCGGCGGCCATCAGTGGAGACTCCACGTTGCTGGTGCAGGGCACGGCGGGTACCGCGGAAGAGTCGATCCGCTATAGCTGGAACTACGCGCTGCTGCTCGCGAAAGGCCCGAGCCGCCAGGCGCTGGTAGCGAGTCCGATGATGCGCGCGATGGAGTCGGGCGCGCTCGGCCGGCTCGAGGAGCTCACGCGCGTACCCGCCGACGTGCAGGACACGCTGATCTCCATGCTGTCGGAGAAGACGCTGCCGATCCCCGAGCTCGCGACCGAGGTGCGCGCGGTGCGCGGCTTCAACCTGATCGCGACCGCCAACAACAAGGATCGCGGCGTCAACGAGATGTCGAGCGCGCTGAAGCGCCGCTTCAACACGGTGATCCTGCCCACGCCCGAGACGCTCGATGAAGAGGTGTCGATCGTGCAGATGCGCGTGGAGTCGATCGGACGCGCGCTGGACCTGCCGGCCGAAGTGCCGGCGCTGGCGGAAATCCGCCGCATCGTGACCATCTTCCGCGAGCTGCGCGAGGGCAAGACCGAAGACGGCAAGGCGAAGCTCAAGTCCCCATCGGGCACGTTGTCGCCGGCCGAGGCGATCAGCGTGGTCACGAACGGCATGGCGCTGGCCGGCCACTTCGGCGACGGTAGTTTGAAGGCGCACGACGTCGCATCGGGTCTCATCGGCGCGGTGATCAAGGATCCGGCGCAGGACGGCGTCGTGTGGCGCGAGTACCTGGAGACCGTCGTGAAGGAACGCGACGGGTGGAAGGACCTGTACCGCGCCTGCCGCGACCAGCTCTAACCACTTGGCCGCAGTCCACCTATTCGGCGTTCGCCACCACGGGCCGGGCTCGGCGCGCAGCCTGGAGCGTGCGCTCGCCGCGCTTCAGCCCGACGTCGTGCTGGTCGAGGGACCGCCGGACGCGGATGACATCTTGCCGCTGGCCGCGCACGCGGGCCTCGAGCCGCCGGTGGCGCTCCTTATATATGTGCCGGATGAAGCCAGGAACGCGGTGCTTTACCCGTTCGCCGTCTACTCGCCCGAGTGGCGCGCGATCCAGCACGCGTTGAAATCCAAAGTGCCGGTGCGCTTCATCGATCTGCCGCAGTGGTTGCGCC